>Ga0105046_10007076_pt1 | contig 17703 bp, 14 predicted proteins | sample MAT03_FD_78385 | JGI IMG/M metagenome (GOLD analysis project Ga0105046, IMG submission 78385) | Freshwater microbial communities from Lake Fryxell liftoff mats and glacier meltwater in Antarctica - MAT-03 (megahit assembly) | ecosystem: Environmental > Aquatic > Freshwater > Ice > Liftoff...
AAACAAGACATGGCGTGGTTTTACCTCACGAGCTTCGTTCCACCTGCCGCCCTACTGATCATGGGCTTCCTTTTCACCCATCGTCGCAGATCTGAACGCGCGCGTGACGAACACGTTAAAAGTACAAAGCAAGAGAGAGTTTCGACGGGTGCTCCTGAGGCATCTGAACATAAGGAGGCGGTGTAATGAACGGGCGAGGAACAGCCTTTCAAGGCGCATTGGCGGCTGGTGCGTTGGCGATTGCTTTCATGCTTGCGCAAACAAAGCAGAGCCTTGGTCTGAACGAGGCAGTGGTGGTCGAAGCGCAAAGTTCCGACATTCAGGGTCTGAAGTATTTCGACGGCAAACGCACTTATATTGTGACTTCAGATCCCGCAAACAACGGCGACCTTCTCGTTCATGTCTCTGCGGGCGATCGAATTGTTGGCCGAGGCGTTAGTGAAAAGATTCCTGATCGCGATATCAAGGGTGGCCGACTAGCGCGCGAACTTTGGGCGGCCTTCTCGCCGCTCAAAGCACAGCGCGCTTTAGGCAAGCTTTCTGCTGACCGTCTCAAATCGTTGGGGTTGGCAGATACGCCACGTCGACTCACAGTGCGCGTCCGCGGTATCGAAAAGACATTCCGTTTGGCCACGCCACCACCGGGAGCCGTGGAGCCCTACTTGATGTCGGAAGATACAGGCGTCGTGTTTGTGGTTAGCCGTCTCATCATGAACTCTTTTTCCGAACGGGCACTCGGACCAGATCAAGCGCACTCCTTTCCCGTTTACGAATTCGATAGGTTGACGATCACGCCCATCGGCAAAGATCCTTTGACCTTCAAATCCGTTCGCGGTGAAGGCACTGACTCTCAGCTGGTGGCGCAATCAGCGACTAAGGCCAACATCGCCAGCATTGGGTCCTGGCACAACAGTCTCTTCACCGTCCCCGCTGAAGACGCCTTAGGCAAAGGCGAGGTGCCAAAGACCGGTGAACCGCAAGTTCAATACCGACTGGAATACTGGGTGGGCCGCGATCGACAAGGCTGGATGGATGTTGCGACGGGAACGGCTCACGGACAGCCCTGCCTTTACTTCCGCAGCGAACAGTCCTTAGGCTGGATGATAGGTCCTGCCGGCTCGGCGAACCTCCTCGACCAGGCAGACTCGTTGTTCAAGGGTTAACGAAGCAAAATCCCGTACGCAGCAAAACGGCGTCGCTCTACATAGAGCCGACGCCGTTTTCTTTTGTCCACTGCGGTTGCGGTAGTACACAAGCAAAACGGCGCCACCCTTTGCAGAGTCGGCGCCGTCTTATCTCTTCACACACAAACTTCTTCTTAGAACATCAAACGCAGACCCATGCGGCCATAGATGGGTGCTTGAAACACCCGCCCGTTGCCGAAGTTAGGATTTACGCTCAACGCTTGGCCTTGGAAGTTCTTTGCTACAGCAAGATCGGCCTTTGTTCCACCAACGATAGAGGCGGTACTGTCGGTCGTATAGGTATCGTCCGTAAGCAACGCCGCTCGTGAATTGGCAAGGTTGAAGATGTCGAAGAACACTTCCATGGTCATCGAATCTGCAATGGCTTGTCGGTATGAAAGCTTCGTATCGATCTGTGTGACCGTTGGCGTACGCCCAGCCGATCCACGAGGCAACAAGAAGATCTGGTAACCGTAGTCAAGGTTGGCAATGTAGTTACGTGGCACGCCCGAGTAAGCAGAGGCAACTAAACCAAAGGTAATCTTGCCGGGACCTACGTTGTGTTCATAGTAGCCAGTTACCCTGAGCGAATGCGGACGATCATTCGCCAACGCCCCGTTCTTGTTCAAGTACAGTTCAGGCAGGTCGTACTGTGTGTTGCCATTAGGCGCGGCATAGCTTACGTCTGCGTCGTAAAGGCCGTTGTGATTTCCCGTCAACCGCGAGTAAGTGTACTGCGCGTTCACCAAGAACTCCTTCGAGAAGCGTTTGGCCAATGAAAGCGTCATCGCCGTGTAGACACGCGTTGGTTTTGGCGCAACTGCCAGGCCTTTGAGGTTGTCAGCGCGTGACTTCAAGCTGCCCAGTTCAACTTCAAGACGGTCTTTGTCGGTCGCGCTGGCTGCAGCAATTTCAGCTGTTTTCGCCATGACATCAGTGTCAGCCTTGTCGAGCGAAGCCTGCGGGATGTTGCCTGGGTTAGCCAAAACGAAGGTGCCATCCGTTACTGTGCCGTCTTCAATCACGTTGCGCAGCCAACGATGTGTAAGATTCAGGCCAAACAAGTAATCATCCCATGGCTCCCATTGGGCGCCACCAATCAGTTCGTCATGGTATTGGCCCTTGATGTTGGGTTGAACCGGATAGTTGCTGCCGTTGTTCGCTGCAAAGGTACGTGTGAGTGTGCATCCCTTTTGCTCGCCCGCGCCAGTAAACTGCGTTGGAGGCGTCGCGCAGGTGGTAGGGTCATATCTCTGTACCAGCACACCTTCGCCACCGAAGTAACGAGCCGACATGTTGAGCGGCACGGTCTCGAAGAACCGACCGTAATGCCCGTAAATTTTTGCACGACCTTCTGAAGTTGGGTCGAAGATGGCACCAGCGCGAAGGCCAATGTTATCAAACGTTGCGAAGGGCTCGCCCTTGGAATCAGAAAGTTTCTGCCGTTCGTACCGCAAGCCAACATTCAAGTTTAGGTTGTTCGTGGGCGAGAAGCCATCCTGCAAGAACACAGCAAAGGTGTTGTTCTTAACGGTGGAATCAAGTCCGTCCTGGTAAAACGGCGCCCCCGCCAATGGAGTTGCGTCGTTCGCAAACTCGAATGGATAACGTCCCTTGGGCAAAGAGAACAATGAATACTCTCTAATCCCTCGTGCGCCTTTGTCCTGAATGGCTGAGTGATTTCCCTCCGTACCGCTGTATTTGCGCTTCAGGTTCAGCTCGTTGTTTTCCCCGCGAAGGCCATATTTGAATTCGTGACGACCCAGAAAGTCGAACAAGTGAGTCGACTTCAACTCACCCATGAAGCGGTTGCCCGTAGACTCTTCGATTAGGCCGTAGCCACCCGTGTGGTACGCATCTACGGGACAAGGATCGAAGGTGTTGCCACCCACCATGCTTTGCTGACAACCAGCGATGTTCTCGAAGTTTGAAAGGCTGGTTTTGTAGTACTCAAGCGAATTCTTGGCGTTGATGTCGCTGTAAGGACTATCACGTTTAAACGTTTCATGGTGCCAACCAAGGGTCGCATCAATGCGCCACTTGCGATCCATCAGCTGCGTGCTGCTTGAAAGAATTGCGTCCGTGTTGTTCCTCATAAATTCCGATTGGCCGGAATAGGGATTCTGCGCGGCCAAGGAGATTTCAGGATTCTGCGGGTACATCGATTGCGAATGCGTGGGTGACGTAAAGAGCGAAAGATTCACCCGCGTGTTCTCAACCGGCACATACGTGACCTTCGTGCCCATTTGATATGAATTGCGGTATTCTTTGTAGCCCTGCGATTGCAGCAAATTGCGAGTGAGGGTTCCACTGGCATCCATATCGGCTATGCCGTCTTTGTTGGCATCAACCAACGCGCGAACTTCACGCTGGTAGGTTGAGCTTTCGAGGCGTGGCGCAAAACCTGCCCAGAGGAACAACTTGTTCTTGATCAAAGGACCACCCACCTCGAACCCAAAGTTCAGGTCGCTGTTAAAATCGCTTTGCCCTGTCAAAGCTGACGACACGCGAAGATCTGATTTTGGCGAACCATAGAAAGCTGAAGGCGTGTACATACCGAACACGGTGCCCTTCCACGTGTTGGTTCCCGACTTGGTCACCATGTTCACCACGCCACCCATCGCTCCGCCATACTCTGCGGCGTAGCCACCTGTGTTCACTGCAATTTCTTCCAAGAAATCGAGCACCAAGTTCGTGCCACCGCGGCTGTTGGGTACACGCGCTTGCGTAGAGCCATATTCAAGGCCCGTAACGTTCATGCCATCAACCACGTAGGTATTTTCCAAGCCCGTGGAACCTGCAATGCTTACGTTCCCCGTGTTGCCTTCAACGAACGAACCCGGCGCCAAGGCAAGCACGTCGCCTGCGTTACGTTCCATTGGAAGTCTCTGAAGGGTTTCACCTGAAAACGTAATACCCGTGCGCGATGTACCGAAATCAGCAGAAGGCGCCCGTCGTGTAATGACCATCGTTTCCGAAGGCGTCATCGAACCGTTTACCTTGCCGTCCACTTTCACACTTTGTCCTGCTGATATACCAACGCCGGGCACAGTGACAGGCGTCGTGGAATCAGGTGCGAAGAATTGAACGGCGTATTCACCAACAGGCAGAACGGCCAACTGATAGCTTCCGTCAGCTTCGGTTAATCCTGCTGAATCACCTTGAGGTCCCGTCGCTATGACGGTTACGCCGGACACTGGTTGACCTGTGTTTTGGTCAAGCACGCGGCCAAAGATGTTACCGGTGGTGGATTGTGCGAAGGCATCGCCCGCCACCAATAGCCCCATCACTACGATTGCCATTCGCTTAAAAAAGGAATTCATCTGGTTTCTCCTTGAAGTCATTTGCGTAGTTCCGAAGAGCCGCGCGATTACGGCGCCGCAGCGGGCGCCGCGACCATGAAGTCGATGGCAACAGCCGCGCCCAGCGCAGCGCCAAATTGATCAGCAGCGTCAGCCGCGATCGTTACGGTGACCTTTGCACCTGCGGGCCACATGCCCGATTTCGGTGCAACAGTGAATTGCGCAGGGTCGTCCTTCGACAACTCCACTACGACCTCTTCTGGCGTCACGACAGCACCAACAGTGCTGGTGGCGGTAACCTTCGATGCGAACGTGTCACCCAGCAGATTGGTCGCTGTAATCGCGAAAGCGTGGTCTGCCGCAAATGGCAATTTACTCGTCTCGCCCTCAACGCCAAACTCAAGGGTTTGGAAGCTGATCGTCGGCAACACACCTGGATCAACCACCAGCGGTACACCGTTGTGACCCTTGAGCCTTGTGATGTCTAAGGTGATGAGAACGGGCACACCAGACGGCAAGCCTGGTGCAACAGTCGCCGCAATGTTTGGACCCGTCGTCGTTCCACCAAAGAAAGGCGGTGTTGCAAACTTATGGTGGCCGTTTGGCGTATACGTGGTGCTGATGCTGGGGTTGCTCGCCGCTTGAATGGTTACCAATCCGGGCAAGCCGGTTCCCGCGTCTACGTCCACAATCTGCGAGAAATCCAGCAGATCACTGAACACTGCGCGGAAAGAAACACGCGGCGACGCTGTGAACACAGCAGCATCAGGATCCTTCATTACAGGCGACCCCGTCGCGTCCATGATGTCAAATGCAACCAGATGCGGTGTCCCCGCTTTGTCAGCCTCTATACACCCCGATAGCCACAAGGCTCCCGCAATAGCAGCCACCCGCGGTAGAGGTTTTCCGAATCGAATCATGTGTTACCTCGGCAAAGGAAAAAAAGAATGCGGCACTTTGGCCCTCAGCATCATTCGGCGGCGCCGCTACGACACTTGAGGACAATTGTCTCGCAAAAGACCCGTGGTTGGCGTGCGCCAGGCAGTGCATTGTCCCAAATATTCCGACGACCTAACCCGGCTTTGCCTACCTCAACAGACTATCAATTGATAGACGAGGCTACTGGCTATTCTGTTCGGAACTCGAAACGCACAAACGTACAGAAAGGTACCGCTGTTTCGCCCGAAATAAGCGGCTTATACCGCCATCCGCGAACAGCCTCGCTAACGTTCTTGTCCAACGTGGGATCCGCTTGTTTCATCAAATCCACCGTCTCAACAACCCCGCTCACTGAGACGCACACTTTGGTCATAACGACAAACAGTGAGCCCTCCTTCGCCAACTGCGCAGGAAATACAGGAGCCGCACCGGAAAGCCTCTGCATTTTACCCAATGCCTCAGGAAGCATCTTGCGTGGACCCGCCGCTGCAGGACTACCGCCACCAGATCCGGACCAAATTCCCGATGCCGTACCTATTCCTGATCCCGCACTTGCGACTCCCTTGCCTGTTCCTCCTGGTCCGCTCTCGCCGGTCGCTTCTTTGGCAACTTCTGTGGGCGCAGCCGCCACGGGCTTTGGTTCTTCAACAGGCGGTTTAGGTTCCTGCGTTTTTTCGGCAACCACCGGCTGAACGATGGGTTGGGTTAACGCAGGATTAGGCCGCGCCTCTCGCTTGGGCGCCGGTTTGTTGGAGGAACCGTCTGTCTTCGGCCCACCTGCTGGTTTCGCCACCGCCGGAGCCAACATGGGCGCACGCATAAAACTCAACTTCACTTGCGGCGCGGGCAATTCCTCCACGTCTGTTATCGAACGCACCGTTGCCCAAGCCAATGCACCCGCGTGAATGGACACGGAAAACGCGATGGTCGCGTGGAATAGAACTCCACGTTTTGTTTTGGTTTTGTAAAGGAAACTCTCAAACGGCACGACAACGTCGCTTTCGATTCGGGTGAGCTAGGCACTATCAACCCATACGATCGGCCGAATCCGCCTCCTTCTTAACCGGCAGAGCCCTTTTCCCCGAACGTGGCTAATTTTTTCCACAGGGTTTTAGATTTCTTTATGGCCTTCCGAGAAATATGTCGTTCGGTACCACGCGAAACAGTTGCTTCCCGAAGACTCGGTAAGCCGCCGTGCGTTGGGAACGTTCGTAGGACCAGATGGCTTTGCCAAAAACCGGAGAATTCCCACCACTTCCGCTAACACCTTCCCCGTCTTTGATGGGGCTGTTGGCCTTTGATGATTTGGTTGGCTCGTCAGAAGTCATGCTGGCGGTCTTCGAGCGCCTCAAACGGGCATCCGCTTCAGAGGCAACCATTCTCCTGCAGGGAGAAACAGGCACAGGGAAAGAAGCCGTCGCTGAAGCCATCCACGCATCGAGCCCGCGCCGCAGAGGCCCCTTCATCGTTGTTGATTGTGGTGCATTTCCTCCGCAGCTGATGGAAGCCGAACTTTTCGGCCATGAAAAAGGCGCGTTCACAGGAGCGGTTGCCGCGCGTGCTGGGTGTTTCGAGGCTGCCAACCAAGGCACCGTTTTCCTCGATGAAATCGGTGAACTTGATGTCTCGTTGCAACCGAAACTGTTGCGTGCGCTGGAACGTCGCCACGTCAAGCGCATTGGCAGCACCGAATACAAGCCCGTCGACGTCCGCATCATTGCCGCCACCAACCGCGACCTTAAACGCGATGTAGATCGAGGAACCTTTCGTTCCGATTTGTATTTCCGTTTGGCTGTGGTGTCGGCGTTGTTGCCTCCCCTGCGTGCCCGTGGGGCTGACATCAAAGGCCTCGTTAAACACATGCTCGGACTTCTGGGAGACGTTCCCACGGACATCCGAAACATGATGATGGACCCCACGTTTCACCGCGAACTCGCCCGCTATCCGTGGCCAGGCAACGTTCGTGAACTACGCAACCACATCGAATGTTGTGTTGCCCTAGGAGAATCCCGCCCGCCCGGCAGCGTCGATATGGACATCACAGGGGTCATACCTCTGGATCAGTTCGCGCTTGACCTAAGCTTGCCCTTGAAAGAAGCGCGCGAGGTGTGTCTACGTGCCTTTGAGCAGCGCTATTTGGAAGGCCAAATGGCTCGAAACCATGCGAACGTCAGCGCCGCAGCTCGTTCAGCGGGCGTTGATCGAGCTCACTTTTATAGGCTTTTGTGGAAGTACGGCCTGCGCGACCCAAGCGCGGAAACCCGTGAGGCACCAGCCATATCGCCCGATTTTCCGTCCAACTTGGACAGTGACTAATTTCGCATCCTGCACGAATTGGCTCTATAGTTAAAGCAGCTATATCCTGTGAATCGAATGAAAGTACCTTCGCCCCACAGCCCGCCCGGGAACAGAAGCGCCGACCCGCAGGTTGGTGCCATTCCACAGGCCCCGGCCTCGCCGGTGACTACCACAGAGGTGTCACTGCCTTGTATGGACGAAGGCACACTTGAACGCCTCTCAGGTTCGAAAATTCCTTCAGAGCCACCTGAACGAACCCAATCGGTTTCTGTGCTGCCAACGGCACCGGCCGTGCCGCGTTTGCCCTATTTGGTAATTCTCACAGGGGCGCACGAAGGCAAGGTCATAAAGCTACCCCGCGTCGGCAACTTTACGATCGGCCGCGCTGAAACCTGCGATCTGGTATTGGACGACGATGGCATTTCGCGGACCCATGCTCGCGTTTCCGTCGGCACAAGCGGCGTCTTCGTAGAAGATCTCGACAGCCGAAACGGCACCTTCATTGGCCCGCAAAACATCAAACGACAGCGCTTGCTTGGTGATGAAATCATCCGCGTCGGATCGCGAACTGTCTTTAAGTTCTCATTGATGGATGGCGTGGAAGAAGACTATTTAAAGCGTCTTTTGTCGGCCGCTTTGAAAGATCCCCTGACGTCTCTGTACAACCGCCGCCACTTCGATGAACGCTTGGCGACTGCATGTGCGGCGGCCACTCGTCACGGCGAGGTTTTCTCGTTGGTCGTGATCGACATCGACAATTTCAAACACGTCAATGATACCTACGGTCACGCCGTGGGTGATGTGGCCCTCAAAACCGTGGCAGACATCATGACCCTTGGCGCACGCCGAGAAGATGAAGCCTTTCGATATGGCGGCGAGGAGTTCGCTATTCTCATGCGTAGCACCCCGGCCAAAGGCGCCTTAGAAGTTTCTGAGCGCCGCCGCAAGAGCGTTGAAGACGTCCTCATCCAGTATGACGGCGTAACCCTGAAGGTTACCGCCAGTTTTGGCGTTACCGAGTACAGGGCGGGCGATACGGAACTCAGCATGTTCGAACGCGCGGACAAGGCCCTTTACGAGGCCAAGCATTCCGGCAAGAACCGCGTCGTGGTCGCAAAGTAACTCCCGTCGTAGTCCCTCGCAGGTCATTTTTAGCGGTTTTGGGTCATTTTGGGATCCCGGGGGGTGTTTTGGACTCAACCTGTGGACAGTTCCACCGATGAAATCTCTTCAGGGGTTTCGTCTTTGAACCAACATTGTGAGCGACGAACTGTGTCAAACTGCGAGCTGAGGGGAAGTCGTCATGGCTGAATCGGAAAAAACCCGGGTGCTGCCTGTGGAAGCGAACCCTGACACAACGTCGGGGCACGTGACGCCGGGTTCATCCGTGGGTTCGTACGTCATTTCGGACCTTATTTCCGACGGCGGTTGCGGCAGCGTCTACCGCGCCAAGCATTCGATGTTGGGCCGTGTCGTTGCGATAAAGATTTTGCGTCGCGAGTTCTCCGAATCTGGCTCGTCGATGGCCAAACGCTTCTTGCTTGAAGCCATGGCCGTGAACATGATCAAGCACTCAAGCATCGTTGATGTGTTTGAGTACGGGCAGATGACGGATGGCCGCCCGTACTACGTGATGGAACATCTTGAGGGACAAGACCTAGACACCGCGATCAAACGCCACGGGCGTTACACGCCGGCTGAAGCTTTAACCTTCCTCGAACCCGTTTGTGAGGCCTTAGAAGCCGCACATCGGGCCGGATTCGTTCACCGCGACATCAAGGCGGGCAACGTTCACGTGGGCCGAACAATGGAAGGCAAAACGGTCGTCAAATTGCTCGATTTCGGCGTCGCCAAGGCGTTGCGCCCGGACAACCCAGGAGCAGGTCTTACGGTGGCAGGCTCTCGCATCGGCACCACGAGCGCCATGGCTCCCGAACAAATCCGCGGTGGCGAAATCACCGCCAGCACCGACATCTACGCGTTGGGCGTGCTTCTGTTTCGCGTGATTGTCGGCCGCAACCCGTTTGTCGCTTCTGAACCGAGCGAAGTTGAACAAATGCACTTGAAGGCCCAACCTCCCAAGCCAAGTGAATTTGCTCGAATCTCGCCTGAAGTTGACGCCATCGTCTTGCGGGCTATGCAAAAGAAACCCCAGGATCGCTTTTCTTCGGTGATCGCCTTTTTGGACGCACTCAAAAGCGCTGTGGCTGTCGGTTCTCAAACAGCCGCGCCCCAGTCTCGCGCTGTGGGTATCTTGATTGATATCCGGACCTCGGAAGCCGGGGAATCCAGCGACACTGCCATGGCTGACGTGTTGATGTGTCTCGACATCGTGGAACCTGCCCTCATGGAGGCTGGTTACAGCATGGTGTTGCAAACGGGCTCTGCCCTCCTTGGCGTCAAGGCCATACCGCCAAACGATCCGGTCATGGACCTGTTGCTTCGCACAGAGGCAATTTCGCTGGCCGAACGCCTCCACCAAGAAGTGTTGGCCCGACCAGACGCTGACCCAGGGGTGCACGTCAACGTGTCCGTTCATGCCACCAACGCCACGGTGAAGAAGTCCGGCAACACCTTCGAGGTCGAAGGCGGCCCGATTGTGGAAATCGGAAACTGGGCCCCAGCGGATGCCGTTACCGAAGTTTTCGTCTCCGCCGACGCCGCCAAGGACGTTCAGCGCGCGGCTTAGGATATAACGCAGCGCGCACTTATCGGGGGCGACAGCTTGACTTCACACTCCCCCTCGGATACGAAGTCAAGCTCCATGTCCAGCGAAGATGATCGCATCAAGACCGAACGCCTCTACGACAAACGCACTCTTGACCGCAATCTGCGCAAGGGTCTGGTTTCCCCGAAGGAGGTTGAAAAGCTAACCAGCGCATTGCCGGACTTGCAGGACAAGGTAGCGCCGCCTCCTCCTGAGCTGACCTTTACGCCAGCCCCCGTGGCTTCGTCTGGGCCTTCGATCCCAATCTACACGATTACCCGCGCGCCTAAGGACACCTCGGTCCTGGATGACGATGACGATCTCGACGACGAAGACGATGATGATGACGATCTCGACGACGAAGACGATGATGACGATCTCGACGACAAAGGCGACAAAGGCGACGGTGACGACAAGGCTGACAAAGCTGAAAAGTCTGTAGAAGCCGATCTACCCGAGGCTGGCTAACAGCCCGTCATTCCCGCGGGCCACAGCGCTAGCGGGGAGCCACACACCACCGCGCTTGGCAATTGCCAATGGAATGCGGTGGTGCGGCAGTGTAGTGTGGCCACATGTCGAGTGAAGAAACCCATTCCGGACAACCGGCGTTACCGCCGGTTGATTTCCGAACGCTGATAATCTCCTTGGCCAGCTCGGCGATGATGCACATGAATGCATTGCCTGGGCCTTTGGATGAGGCCAACAACATCGACCTACCGATGGCCAAACACACGATCGACACCTTGGCCATGCTGCAGGAGAAAACAAAGGGCAACCTTAGTTCTGCCGAGGCCGAATTGTTGGAAGGATTGGTTTTCGATCTAAGGCTAAAGTTCATCGAAGCCAGTCGAAAACCAAAGGCATAGGGAGTTCGTGATGCGTTTCGATTTTCTCTCCACGAGCGCCCGCCAAGTTGTGGTTGCCTCCCAACGGTTGGCACGAGGCCGCGGAGAAGAGCAGGTTGAGCTTGAACACTTGCTTTGCAGCCTGTGCGATGATGAAGTTGCTGCGAAAGTGATTTCTGTCGCTGGAGGCGATCCTCAACGACTCAGCCAAAAGCTCGCCCCCTTAATGGAGGGGTTTTCCAAGGTCGCCTCGCCACAAGTGTTTCTCAGCGAGCGGGTCTTGCGGGTCTTTGATCTGGCTCAAGCTGATGCAGCAGAACGGAACGGAGGCCTCGTGGAGCCTCAACACCTGTTGTTGGCCATCCCTCTGGAAACAGCCACCGCCGCGGCTCGTATGCTCCGCGACGAAGGACTGACGCTGGCCAAGCTTGAAAGCGCCGTGGCCGCAAAGGCCATTGTGGCCGATGGCATGACCGCAGCGAACGCCAACACAAACGACGCAAGCAACATGCCCTTGCTTGCCCGATTTGCCCGCGATCTCACAGCAGCCGCCGCCAAGGGTCTGTTGGATCCCGTGGTGGGCCGTGACAAGGAACTGCGTCGGTTGCTGCAAATCCTCGGGCGCCGTTCTAAGAACAACCCAGTCCTCATTGGCGACCCTGGCGTTGGGAAAAGCGCCATCGTAGAAGGGTTGGCCCAGCGGATCGCTGACGGCGACGTTCCTCCCAAGCTGGCGCGCCGGCGGATTTTTTCGTTGGATGTTGGCTCATTGGTAGCCGGAGCGAAGTTTCGCGGCGATTTCGAAGAACGCGTGCGCGGCCTGGTGGCAGAAGCCCGCGACAGTGGTGGCGATGCAATCTTGTTTTTCGATGAACTGCACACGCTTGTCGGTGCGGGCAAAGGCGGCGGATCACTTGATGCCGCAGGCTTGCTTAAGCCCGCTCTCGCGCGCGGAGAGATCTCGATCATTGGAGCCACAACCCCGGATCAATATCGTCAATCGATCGAAAGCGATCCGGCCTTTGAACGTCGCTTCGCTCCTGTGCAGATCGATGAACCCGATGATGCGCAATGCTTGGCTATGTTGCGAGCTCAAAAGCCTAGGTATGAACAACGCCACGAAATATCCATCGGCGACGCAGCGCTTGAAGCGGCCGTAAAACTTTCGCGACGCTATGTCAGTGGACGAGCTCTTCCCGACAAAGCATTCGACCTGCTTGATGAAGCGTCCAGTCGCTTGCGTTTGGAAATGGACAGCCATCCCGACGAGCTCGACGCGATGGCGCGGAGGATTACCGCCACAGACATGGAACTTGCCACGTTACCGAACGACGCTTCAGCGCAAACAGAGGCAACGCGTACCAAGCTGCAAAACGCCCGCGCTGCCGCACGCGCAGAACTTGAACGATTGCGCGGCGTGCTTGAACTTGAAAAAACAGCCATCGCGACCAAACAAACGGCTGCACGAAAGCGCAACCAAGCGCTTGATGAACTCGACAGAGCCGAAAAACGCGGCGATCTGGAAACAGCCGCTCGCTTAAAGAATGGCGATCTGCCGCAACTAACAACTGATTGGCAGGCTGCAGAAGAAGCGTTGCGCGAAGCACACAAGGCCGGAGCGTTGCTTGAAGACTCTGTAGGACCCATTCATGTCGCCCGCGTTGTGGAAGATTGGACAGGCATTCCTGTGGCCCGCGCGCTTGAAGGCGAAGGCGACAAGATCCTCAACATTTCAGATCGATTGCAACAACGGGTGGTTGGTCAAACCGAAGCGGTGCGTTTGGTCGGCAATGCCGTGAAACGATCTCGCGCAGGCCTCTCGGATCCGAACCGCCCGATCGGATCATTTTTGTTCTTGGGGCCCACCGGCGTCGGCAAAACGGAATTGGCAAAAGCGTTGGCCGAATTTCTCTTCGATGATGAGCACGCTTTGGTACGTCTCGACATGTCGGAATACATGGAGAAGCACTCGGTAGCGAGGCTAACAGGCGCGCCTCCCGGTTATGTTGGTTACGAAGAAGGCGGCCAGCTTACGGAAGCCGTTCGCAAGCGTCCCTACGCCGTGGTTCTGCTTGATGAAGTGGAAAAGGCCCACCCCGATGTCTTCAACGTACTGCTTGCGCTGCTTGACGATGGAAGGCTCACAGATTCCTCTGGGCGCACCGTAGGTTTTGCAAACGTGGTGCTCATCATGACTTCCAATTTGGGCGCCTCGGCCATTTTGGATGTCTCCTCGGGCACTGGAAATGAAGCTGAAAAACGTGAGGCAATAGGGCAAGCGGTACAATCGGCTTTGCGGGGACATTTCCGCCCTGAATTTCTCAACCGCATCGACGACGTTGTCATCTTCAACCCTCTGAGCACCAGCGCGATAGAAACCATCGTTGATCTGCAGTTCCGTCAAGTTGGTAAACTGCTTGCAGAACGAGGCCTGACCTTGCGCTTGGATCCCGAAGCGCGCGCTTGGCTTGCCAACACAGCTTATGATCCTGCGTTCGGTGCACGTCCCGTCAAACGGACGATTGGGCGCTTTGTTCGCGATCCCTTGTCCGAAGCACTCTTGAAGGGTTCGTTTTCACGAGGCGATACCATCGAAGTTCGCCGCTTTGAAAATGCCTTGTCGTTTACAAAGGGAATCTAAGAAATGTCGAACTTCATTGACTTGGATCGCCGCGATTTGTTGACCGGCAGCGCCGCTGGCCTCGCAGCTTTGGCGTTTCGCTCAAACACAGCTTTTGCTTCGGCAAAACCAGATCCCAGTTTCCCAAAAGACTTTGTGTGGGGTAGCGCCACAGCGGCCTACCAAGTGGAAGGTGCCTTCGACGCCGACGGCAAGGGCCCTTCAGTGTGGGATGTCTTTAGCAAAAAGCGCGGCGCCATTTTCGACGGCAACACCGGCAACGTGGCCTGCGACCACTACCATCGTTACGCCGAAGACATCGCGTTGATGAAGCGCCTGGGGGTCAACTCATACCGCTTTAGCGTGGCATGGACACGCATTCTGCCGAACGGCATTGGCACGGTAAACGAAAAGGGCCTCGATTTTTACAAGCGCCTTCTTGATGGCTTGTTGGCGGCAGGCATCGCCCCGGCATGTACCCTGTTCCACTGGGACTACCCGCAAGCGTTGTTTGAAAAAGGCGGTTGGCAAAACCGCGACAGTGCCAACTGGTTCGCCGAATACACGCAGGTGGTTGCCAAGGCTTTGGGTGATCGAATCAAAGTGTGGATCACGCAGAACGAACCCCAAGTCTATTTGGGATTGGGACACCTTGATGGCGCACACGCTCCCGGTTTGAAACTGAAGTTCGGCGATTACCTCACCTGCGTTCACAACTCACTGCGCGCGCACGCAAAGTCTGTTCAAGCGTTGCGGGCCACACAACCGGGCAGCCAAGTTGGCTACGTTATGGCCTCGCAGATCCGCCTGCCTGCCACAGAGACACAAGCGGATATCGATGCGGCAGGAAAGGCTATTTTCTTCGTTCGCGATCGCAATTCTTGGAACAACGCCTGGTTTTTGGATCCTGTTTTGTTGGGACGCTACCCAGAAGATGGTCTTAAGGCCTACCACGGCGATATGCCCAAGTTTCCAGCTTCAGATCTCGACGAGATGAAGCAACCGATCGATTTTCTCGGGTTGAACATCTACACCGGTGGTCGATGGCAACAGGGCAGCAACGGACAGCCCGAAATGCTCCCTGAACCTCCGGGCTATCCACGCTCAGGCGTCGACTGGCAACCGCTTCGCCCAGAAGCGCTGTATTGGGGGCCGCGCTTCCATTACGAACGCTACAAGCTGCCTATCTTCATCACCGAAAACGGCCTTTCCACCCGCGATCAAGTGTTCCTTGATGGAAAGGTTCACGATCCGCAGCGCATCGATTACATGCACCGCGTGTTGTTGAACATCAAACGCTGTATCAACGAAGGAATTCCTGTAAAGGGTTATTACGCTTGGTCGCTGATGGATAACTTCGAGTGGGCCGACGGATACAAACAACGCTTCGGATTGATCTACGTCGATTACCCCACAGGCAAGCGCATACCCAAAGATTCCTTCGATTGGTACCGGCAAGTCATTGCAAGCAAGGGCAAGATCCTATCTCGGCCTACGAAGATGCCCGTGAACCACTTGGTACCGTAAGGATGCGAGCCGCTTGCGTCAGTCTTTCACTTCTTGGCGTGCTGGGAGCTTGCGTCCCGGATGGCGAACAAGCGGCGCAAACCAATGACGCGGGCCCCATGGTGGATGCTTTTGTAAAACTGGACGCACCACCTGCGAAGGTCACGCTCGTACCCACAACGCGCCCTTCGCTCGACCAGTTTCTGTCAGAAGAACGTTATCTGGATTTTGCGTCCGAAAGCGGTTTACATCAATCAGAGGGCACTCATTTCGGTCGCGTGATCACGTTCATGAATCCACTCCTCGTTGCCTCCTTGAAAGCGGGCAACCGTGAACACCCGGTTGGAGCCGCCGCCGTTAAGGAGCTCTACAAAGGCGGTCAAACATTGGTGGGCTGGGCCGTCATTGTCAAAGTGGCGCCCAGAAGCAATGGGGGCGACTGCTACTTCTGGTTTGAAACCGATGGGGGACGCGTGTTGTCCGATAGCGTGGGCCAACCTGTGTGCGCCCAGTGCCACTCCATGGGCAACGACTTCATTTTGACGCCGTTTCCGTTACGCTAACAACGCAGTTACAATAAGGGAGCATGTCGACTTCCAACAGTCCGCCCCTTGTGCCCATCGTACGACCTTCCTTCGACGATGCAGAAGCTGCAGCGGTCGCCAACGTCGTGCGATCCGGATGGCTCATGCAAGGGCCGCAGGTGCAAGCTTTCGAAAGCGCTTTGGCCGCCTATCTTGGCAATGGGCAAAGCGAACCTTCCGTTGTGGCGGTTTCCAACGGCACTGCCGCACTTGAACTTGCTTTGCGTGCTTTACACATTGGCCCTGGTGATGAAGTGGTAACCGTCAGCCACAGCTTCATCGCCACAGCGAATTGCATTTTGGCCGTAGGCGCCACCCCGGTGTTCGTCGATGTGCAAAGCGATGGGCTCACCATGGATCCCACGCAGGTGCAAAGCGCGCTTTGTCCTAAAACAAAAGCGATTCTTTGTGTTCACCAGCTTGGCCACGCCTGTGATCTGGAAGCGTTGCTTGCCATCGCTTCGCGTGCTGGCATTCCCTTGGTTGAAGACGCTGCTTGTGCTTTGGGAACAGAGATCTTGTTGTCCCAAACGTGGCAACGAGTTGGACGTCCCGCCGGCACCATCGCTTGTTTTTCTTTTCACCCACGCAAGGTGATAACCACAGGCGAAGGCGGCGCCATCAGCACAAACGACACAGCGTTGGCAGATCGTATTCGTTTGCTTCGCCAGCACGCGATTCCGGTGGCTTCGGCGGCGCCAAACCCTGACCTTCCCGACGGTTACACGGTCCCTGCTTTCAATGCGCGCATGACGGATATGTCGGCGGCCATCGGATTGGCGCAACTTGCAAAACTACCTTTACTGTTGGCGGAGCGTCGTTCGCAGGCGGATTCACTGCACAAGCAACTTGCCGGTAACAGCGTCCTTGCCCCTGCGCCCCAGAGCACATTCGAGAGGCCCAATTGGCAAAGTTATGCGGCACGCATTCGCGCTGAATCACGGTTGTCGTCCGCCCAAATCCTCTCGTTCTTAAAGCAACAAGGCATCTCGGCGCGGGGTGGTTTAACAAATGCCCACGAGGAACCGGCTTACACAGATTCGCCCAGCCAATGGCGCGCGGGTTCGCTTTGCACCAGTGAACGGCTTCGACGGGAGGTCATCATGTTGCCTATTTTCCCTGGGCTTACCTTGGCGGAGAAGGATCAACTTGCAGCAGCATTAAAGGCTCTTGGTTCCCAGGCGCGTAGTCCGTGATAAGTTCCGTTCCGCCATGGCGGAGACAAACACTTCACTCGTAACGCTGCAAAAACTCGCTGATGGGTTCGTGCTGGACATTGGCCGTGTCCGTGCGGCTTTAGAAGACCCCGGCGTGTCACCCGAAAATAGACGCTTGCTCGTGGGGGCTTTGCAATACGTCTTGGATAGCTTCGATATGTTTCCCGATCACTTCGCAGGGTTAGGCTACGTAGACGATGCAATGATTCTTCGCGTGGCGGCTGCCCAAACGGTGGCCGAGGGAGCCTCTTTCCGTGGTCTGCTGGCGCTGTCCAAAGACACGGCGGAAATAGAACGCATGCTGGGAAAGCTTTACGAGCCTCTGTGGCGTTTGGTCAAAGCGCTGCCTGACAAATCCATTCGCGGACGCACGGCAGATCAGATTTTGGCCGACAAAGACACACGCGCCGTGTTCGAGGCTGATCTTAACCGCGCCGTGGGACGCATCGAGCCGGGCCAGATCGAACCATCGTGGATGGGCCCCGATGGCGTGGTGGGTGA
>Ga0105046_10007077_pt1 | contig 17703 bp, 13 predicted proteins | sample MAT03_FD_78385 | JGI IMG/M metagenome (GOLD analysis project Ga0105046, IMG submission 78385) | Freshwater microbial communities from Lake Fryxell liftoff mats and glacier meltwater in Antarctica - MAT-03 (megahit assembly) | ecosystem: Environmental > Aquatic > Freshwater > Ice > Liftoff...
ATTTTCCGCACTCCGGGAAAAATCGCCGCCGAAGTTCATTTGCCCGAATACGTGGTGGCTTTGTGGGTACTTGGCGGACTGGCGGCGCTCACCGGCGCACTTACGTTTGCCGAGATGGGCAGTATGTTTCCCAAAGCCGGTGGATTGTACACGTACCTGCGCGAAGCCTACGGCGATGCTACAGGTTTCCTTTACGGCTGGTTTATCCTTTTCATCAGTACATCGGGCAGCATTGCAGCGCTCGCGGTGGTGTGCTCGGAACACCTTTTGCTTTTTTTCAACATTGAAAAAAATCAGTTTCTGGTTCAGTCCCTGGCGGTAGGCGTCACGGTTTTTCTTACCGTTGTGAATATTTTTGGGGTGAAAACGGGGTCCTTGATGGCCAACTTGTTCACCGGTGCCAAATTGTTGGGCCTGTTCCTCATCATTGCCGCCGGGGTATTTATGGCACAACCTTTTGCTTTGGAGGCCAACGCGACCAGCACTTTTGCCACCATTGCGCCACAAAACCTTACCAGCGCTTTTGCCCTGGCTTTTGTGGGCGTTTTGTGGTCGTACGGCGGCTGGCAACACGCTTCTTACCTTGCTGGCGAAACGGTGAATCCGCAGCGCAACGTACCGCGTGCCATGATCATGGGCGCCGCTATTGTTACGCTGGTGTATGTGTTGGCCAACATAGCCTACATGCGCCTGCTTCCAGTGGAGCACATCGCGACTTCCAAAACAGTAGCAGCCGATGCCTTGGGTACTTTGTTTCCCTGGGGCGCAAAACTGATGGCCTTCCTCATCGCGCTTTCCACTTTTGGTACCACCGCCATTTATTGTATGACAGCGCCTCGCATCTATTACGCCATGGCCAAAGACGGCATCTTTTTTCCAAAACTTGCCGAGGTGCACCCCCGATGGCAAACGCCGGCAAATGCCATGCTTGTACAAAGCGGTTGGGCTGTATTCCTGATTTTTTTCTGGGGATCGTTTGAAAATTTGATTGAATACGTGACGTTTATGGACTGGATCGGCCTCATGCTTGTTGGATCTGCCATTTTTGTTTTCCGCCGCCGTATGCCCGATGCGCCAAGAGGCTACCGCACCTGGTTGTATCCTTTTACCCCTTTGGTTTTTATTGGTATTTCGATATGGTTTGTGGCTTTTACCCTGGTAGGAAGCCCCGTAAAAGCAGGCGCAGGTTTGGCGGTTGTGGCGGTAGGCTGGCTGGCGTATTGGTTTTATTTCAGGAAACGGCCATAACTTTCATCCACAACCCCAAAAACGCCAAAAAAGAAACAACCAGGAACACATGAATGCTTGGCGCCAACCACGACCAAAGGGTGCGTTGGGCCCGCGCTCCGCGCAAACCAATCCAAAAGCCGTAAAAACCAAGGGCAATGGTAAACACGGCCAAAGCAATGGTAATCCATTGCTTTGGTCCAAAAAAATCAGGAGATTTTGCAAAAAAGCCCATCGCTACACTAGCGATAACGGCTAACCAAAGACTGTGATTGGTGTCGCGCATGGATCAGGAAGGTTTTATTTCGGCTTTGCTGTGTGCGACATGAAGATACAGCCATCCGAACAAACTCAGCACGGCTGAACCGTAAAAAACCAACGGCATGCGCGCAATGTTGTCGGCATAATACCAACCTGCAAGCAATGCGCCGCCACCTATCGCAATTTCAAGGGCGATGAACATGGTAGCCAGGGCGCGCCCTTTGCGTTCAGGGTCGCCGAGGTCAATAGTCCATGCGTTGATGGCGGGTGAAAAAAAGCCGTTGCTCAAACCGAACAACACAGAAGCCAAGTACAACATGGCCGGCGAATTGGCCATGCCAAAAGCGAACATCGACACAGCAATCATCAGCGCCGAGGCTTTGAGTACGGGCACACGGCCTTTTTCGTCGGACAAACGTCCGGCAAACAACCGTGTAGCAATGCTGGCGAGGGTAAACAAGGTGAAAAATACGCCCCGGTTGACAACGCCGAGCGCATCGCTTAGGTCGGGCACCAAAGTAAGAATTACGCCGTAGCCGAAATAACACAGGATCATGGTCCACGCCGCAGGCAAAGCTCTTGGATCAAAGATGTCGGAACGGTTGATTTTGAGCAGGGCCAGACTGAATTTTTCTCTTTTTTCAAGGGTTTCGGGCATGTTGTAAATCATGACCATGGACAGGGCAGCGAACACGGCTGACGTATAAAACATTGCATCGATGGAAAAACGTTGGGATAACCAACTGCCGAGGGGTGGTGTGGCCGATGCGCCCAAACTGAAAGCAATGCCCAGCAAACCCATGGCTTCGCCACGTCGGTGAGCAGGCACTATGTCGGCTACATAAGCCGAAGTGCCCGTAGGTTTGAAACCGGTGGAAAACCCGTGAAAAAAGCGCAGGGCCAAAAAACCGCCTACGAAAGCCAGGGCAGGGTAGAGGGTGCTGCACAGAACACAGGCAAAGGTACCTATGTACATGACCGGGAGCCGGCCCATGCTGTCGGCCAGCTTGCCACTGAACGGCCTCGACAAGCCGGCGGTGAGCGTGAACAAAGCAATGATGAGTCCTTTGTATTCGCCTCCGCCCATGCCCGTGAGGTAATTGGGCAGTTCGGGGATCATCATGTTGAAACTGCCTGCAAAAAGGGCGTGCGACAGGCACATCAACACGAATGGACGGGTAAATAGGCTTATTTGAGAACCTTCGACGGTTTTATCCATGGGTTTTAGCCACCTTGCTCAGGTAATTTTCCATGTACCCGGCAAGTACATCCAGGCCGCGTTCAAAGTCGCGGTTGTTGTTGATCACCAGGTCAGCATCGTCTTTGTAGGGCAAAATGTATTTTTCGTATGCGGGCATGACGTGGTGCTCAAACTGGTACAGGATGAGATCGAGCGAGGCGCTGCGTTCCAATTGATCGCGGTAAATGCGGCGTATGACCGTGAGGTTGTCTTTGGTGTTGATGAAAATTTTCAGGTCGAACAAGGGCGCCACTTTTTTGTAGTGGAAAACAAACAAACCTTCCACCACAATGATGGGCGCCGGTTTGAATTGCTGGATGTTGCTTGAAGCGCTCGCAACATTGTACACGTACTCGGCTCTTTCCACCGTTTCGCCGTTTATAAGGCGGTGCACATCGGCTACAAAAGCTTTTTTATCAAACGACCGCGGAAGGTCGAAATTCACCTGTCCCCGTTCGTCGGATTTTTGCTCTTCGAGTGGGCGGTAATATTCGTCTTGAGGCAAAATACACAGATCATTTTCGGAAAAACGTTCGCGAAGTCGGCGGATGAAGCTCGATTTGCCGCTGCCGCTGCCGCCGGTAACCCCAATAAGCAGGGGTTTGAATGGATTTTGTTCAGTTGTCATGATGAAAGGCCATCGCTTTGGTCGGCGCAAAAATACGACCGTAAAACCTTCAAACGTACAAGTGGTTTTAAAACGACTTATAAAATTTCGGTAAACCGTTCTGATGCTGTACTTTTCGCCGTTTGTGGTGGATGAAGTGCCATGCCGCCTTGTTGGTTGAGCCCTTTGGGGTACATCCTTTTTGTTTTTTCTGAAATCATTAACCTTAACATGGATCGTCTGATCGGACTTTTGGGCATTGTATTGATTCTTGGCTGCGCCTTCGCCTTGTCCAACAACCGCAAAGCCATCAATTACCGCACGGTTGGTATGGGATTGCTTTTACAAGCGCTTCTGGCCTTGTTTATCCTCAAAACACCCGTCGGAAAAGCCATATTCGGCTGGTTGGGCCGTGCGGTGACGAAGGTGCTCAGTTTTTCCGATGAAGGCGCAAAGTTTGTATTCGGCAGCCTTGCCGACGATGAAAAACTCGCACCGATTTTTGGCAACGAAACTTTCATCTTTTTTGTGCGCATCATTCCCACCATCATTTTTGTCGCATGCCTGGTCAACATTTTTTACCACATCGGCGTCATGCAGTGGATTGTGGAAAAACTCGCCAAAGGGCTCAATTATTTCATGAAAGTGAGCGGCGCCGAAGCACTGAGCAACATCTCCAGCGCATTTGTTGGTCAGGTAGAGGCACAAATCATGATCAAACCTTACCTGAAAGGCATGACCAATTCGGAGCTCATGGCTTCCATGTCGGGCAGTTTTGCCTGTATAGCTGGAGGTGTTATGGCCACTTACATCAAATTCGGTGTGCCAGCCGAATACCTCATTGCTGCGAGCATCATGGCCGCGCCGGGCGCTTTGGCCATCGCCAAAATCATCCACCCGGAAACGGATGAACCCGAAACCCAGGGTGATGTAAAACTTAAGGTGGGCAAACAACACTCCAACATCGTGGATGCCATCAGCGCGGGTTGCTCCGACGGCCTTAAGGTAGGTCTCAACGTGGTGGCCATGCTCATCGGTTTTTTGGCACTCATTGCCCTGATCAATTACCTGCTGGGGGCCCTCGGCAGTCTGGGTGGTTTTCCCGAATTCAGCCTCAACACCATCCTCGGCTTCCTCTTTGCTGGTTTTGCATGGACGATGGGTGTGCCCGGACAAGATGTGATGACCGCAGGCGCCCTAATGGGTACCAAACTGGTCGCCAATGAATTTGTCGCTTACCTGCAACTGAAAGACCTCATGGGAACCATGGACCCCAAAACCGTGGCCATCGTGAGCTTCGCCTTGTGCGGCTTTGCCAATTTTGGCTCCGTCGGCATCCAAATCGGTGGCATTTCGGCACTGGAACCCAGCCGCCGGGCCGACTTGGCACGTATGGGTTTCCGAGCCCTGATTGCAGGCACCCTGGCTTCTTACCTTTCCGCTACTCTGGCGGGTTTGTTGTTTTGAAATCGTTCACTACCCTCTGTTTCTACCATGCGTTCACGTACTCTTTTTCTTTTCCTCCTCCTCGGCCTCCTTGGTTTGTGGATTGTCGCTTCCCTCAGAAGTAACCAGGAAACGCTTGTTTCCGATCGCCCAAACGACCCCTGGGTGTTTCGTTCGGTGCTCGATAAAAAGCCCCGGATGATCACCTTCGCCCTCAACAACAAACTTTGGGTGGCCTATTCCACCGACTCCTGCTCGCTGTACAAAGCATGGGCTGGCTCGGTCGATTTCGAAGGCGCCGTGTACAACATGCGCCACGGTCCGCAACCCGTAACGGTGGGCAACGCCTGGTTCGAAAACCAGCACAACCAACCCTGGAAGGTGGAAATTAATGGCAAATCCGAGTCACCGAAAACAGATTATAAAGGCCACCGGTACACCAAAAAAGGACATGCGGAAATCATGTACGACCTCGTGCTTTCCGACGGCAAGCGCATCCGAATCAACGAACAACCAGAATTTGTGGAGCGCGACCGGCAGCCCGGTTTCCAGCGCACTTTCACCGTAAGCGGCGCTCCTGAAGGTGCGAAAATTACCCTGAAAACCAATGCCGGATCCGTCGCCGACGTTTCTAATGTGGAAACGAACGGCGAATGGAAACCTGCTTCGAGCAGGGATATGCAGGTGGACGACAATTTCACCGCCAAAGAAGTGGATGGCGAAATCGTGCTGCTCAACAACAAAACGACGAGCATCACCACCATGTTCATCAACAAACCGCTTTATGCCAATCCTTTCACCAACGATGAAGAGGAAGAAGCAGCGGCAAACATCACTCCCGGCGAAAAACTCATCGCCAAAAGCGACTGCCGTACCTGCCACAACGCTCAAGTAAAAACCGTTGGTCCGTCGTATGCCGACATTTCGGAAAAATACAAAAACACGCCCGCCAACCAAGAAATGCTTGTGCAAAAAGTCATCAAAGGCGGAACAGGCGTGTGGGGCGCAGCAGCCATGTCGGCACACCCCGACCTGATGCCCAACGACGCACTGGCCATGGTATCTTACATTCTGGGACTCGACGAAGGTGAAGATGACGGCGAAGGCGGAACAATGAAAATGGCCGATCTGGCCACCATTCCCACAAGCTCATGGTTGCAGTCCGACGCAAAAGTGATGGACAGCGAAGTATCTCCCGGTTTGCTGGCCAAGGTATATGTTTCCCAAAAAACGCTTACCAAACTTGCCGATGTGGATTTTAATGCCTCACCGGTTGTCAGCCTCGTCGCACCCAACATCAATGCCGGAGGTGGCGATTTTAGCGACCTCAAAGACAATTTTGCCATCAAACTCGAAGGATTTATTTACCTCGAAAAAGACGACAACGTTCTGCTTCAACTCAGCTCCGACGATGGCAGCAAACTTTGGCTCAACGACAGGCTACTCATTGACAACGACGGATTGCACGGTGGCGATCCGATGGATGTGGAAGTTGCCCTGCGTGGCGGGTACCACCGCCTGCGTCTGGAATATTTCCAGGGCGGCGGCGGCAAAGGCATCTCGCTGAAATGGGCCCGTCCCGGCAGCAAAGGCTTGGAAATCATTCCCCAAAGCAACTTCGCCAGCCGCCGTGCCGATTTGCCCAAGGATGCCTTGAGCATGGGTGGCAGCAAGGGCAACATGATTCCCGGCGACGGTGCACCCCTCCTTGATGTGCACCCCGGATTCACGCTGAGCCAAGCCCGTCCGGAAACCTTCCTGCCCAAAGTATCGGGGATGGATTTCATGTCCGATGGCCGTCTGGTGGTAACCACCTGGGACGCCGTTGGCGGCGTGTACCTGCTCGAAGGCGTGCAAACAGGCGACCCTTCCAAAATCAAGGTCAAACTCATCGCCAAAGGCCTGGCCGAACCGCTGGGCGTAAAAGTAGTGAACGATACCATTTTTGTGCTTCAAAAACAGGAGCTTACCAAACTGGTGGATACCGATGGCGACGACATCATCGACGAGTACCAGTGTTTCGCCAAAGGCTGGAAAGCATCTGCCAATTTCCATGAGTTCGCTTTCGGACTTGCGTACAAGGACGGCCATTTTTATGCTACCCTGGCCATCGCCATTTTGCCTGGCGGCGCCAGCGCCCGTCCGCAAATTCCCGACCGCGGCAAGGTTTTAAAAATAAGCCACAAAGACGGCAGCATAGAGTTTATCGCACGGGGACTGCGCACGCCCAATGGTATCGCTCTCGGGCCCGACAACGAGTTGTTTGTGGCCGACAACCAAGGCGACTGGCTGCCTGCTTCCAAAATTCTGCACGTCAAACCCAACGCCTTTTTCAACTCTTATGCCGTCGACAGCATTGCCGTGGCGAACATGCCCATACAACAACCCGTTGTGTGGCTGCCACAGGACGAAATTGGCAACTCGCCCACCCAACCCGCACTCCTCAACGTAGGACCCTACAAAAACCAGCTCATCCACGGCGACGTGTGTTACGGCGGTTTGCAAAGGGTGTTTGTGGAAAAAGTGAATGGCGACTACCAAGGCTGTGTGTTTAAATTTACCCAGGGCCTCGAAGCCGGCACCAACCGCCTATCCTGGGGCCCCGATGGCGCGCTCTATGTAGGCGGCATTGGCAACCCCGGCAACTGGGGTCAGGAAGGCAAGTTCTGGTACGGGCTCCAACGCATGGAATACAACGGCAACTCGGCTTTCGAAATGCTGGCAGTACGCGCCAAAGCAAACGGTATGGAAATCGAATTTACCGAACCACTTCCCGAAGGACAAGGCTGGGATGTGGCACATTATCAGGTGCAACAGTGGTGGTACAAACCTACCATCGAATACGGCGGTCCCAAAATGGACCAAGAAAACCTGACGGTCAAGTCCGCAAGTGTTTCAACAGACCGCAAAAAAGTATTCCTCGAACTCACAGGCATGAAACCTGGCCATGTGGTGTACATACGCCTGCGCAATCTGCCACTCAGCGAAATGGGCCATGAATTATGGACCACGGAAACCTGGTACACACTCAACAACATCCCCTCTGCGTCGGGTACGGTTACTACAGCGCCAGCGGTCAAAAACAAACCCAACAATACCCTCAGCGATCGTGAAAAAGCCGAAGGTTGGGAATTGCTTTTCGATGGCAAATCGATGAACGGGTGGCACAACTACGGAAAAAAAACCATCGGCAATGCCTGGGTGGTTGATCAGGAAGCCATACACCTTTTAACCAAACCCCTCGACGGTGGCGCCTGGCAACAAAAAGACGGCGGTGACATCCTTACAGCTTCCGAATACCAGGATTTTGAACTGACGTTGGAGTGGAAAATCGGTCCGTGCGGCAACAGCGGCATCATTTACAACGTGGTGGAAGACCCGGAGAAGTACAGCTACGTGTGGGAAACCGGTCCTGAAATGCAGGTGCTGGACAATACCTGTCACCCAGATGCCCGCATCCAGAAACACCGTGCTGGCGATCTATACGACCTGATAGAGTGCAAATATGTAACCGTAAAACCTGCCGGAGAATGGAATAAAATACGCCTGATCAGCAAAAACGGCACCCTTGAGCACTGGCAAAACGATCGCAAACTGGTGACCGTCGACATGAATGCACCCGAGTGGGAAAAACTGATCGCTGGCAGCAAGTTTAAGGACATGCCCGCTTTCGGAAAATCCCGCAAAGGCCGGATTGCTTTGCAGGACCATGGGGATCCGGTGTGGTATAGGAACGTGAAGATTAAAAAATTGTAAAACACATTAGTGCCGCCTCAGAACAGAACTTGTTGAGTGGATCATTTTGTCCAGAGAAATCTCTTGCGATTCCTCAGTAATATTTAAAATAAATGTATTTGGAGCTAGTGCAATTATTGAAATTTTTCGGGAGTTTTGATAAAAAATGCATCAGAAGGTCAGTAAGAAATACATCAATTGGTTGACATACCAAATTATTGGTTGCGCCATTGAAGTTCATAGGGCTTTAGGAGCCGGATTGTTGGAAAAGGTTTACGAAAAGGCGCTTTGTCGTGAATTGGAGCTACGTGGTTTTGAATACAAACAGCAATGTTCGGTTGAGGTTGATTACAAAGCATGCATACTTTCCCTTGAACTTAGGTACGATGTTTTGGTTGAGCGGTTGATTGTGATTGAGGCTAAGGCTGTTCTTCAAATGGCTCCTGTGATTGATTCCCAATTGTTAACATACATGTATCATTTGAAGGTGCCCAAGGGAATATTAATTAATTTCAACGCAGTAAATCTTTACCGTGATGGTACCAAAACTATGGTTAACAAACTATTCCAAGAACTACCTGAGGAATAAAAAAAAGGGCTACCGAAAAAGTTTCGGTAGCCCTCTATGCTGCTAAAAAGGTCAAATCTTAGGGAAGAAGGACTTTATCGATGGCATGAACTACGCCATTTGAGCCTTGAACGTCAACGACGATGATGTTCGACGTGCGATTTTGACCGTCGATGATTTTGGCACCGCCGGTGAGGTCAACTCTAAACGTGCTGCCACCGAAGGTGGTCACCACTTGCTCGTCGACGAGGTCGCCGGAGCGTACGTTGGCGTTGTTTACAACGTGGTACTGGAGTACCGCATTCAGCGTAGCCGCAGGGACGTCGGCAAGGCCGATGCCGCCAAGTTCTGCAAGCAGGGCAGTGAATGCAGCGTTGGTAGGAGCAAATACCGTGAAGGGACCTGCGCCGCTCAGAAGGCCCACATAATCAACACCAAGGTCGGAGCGTGTAAGCGCTGCTACCAGTGAGCTGAAGTTGGGGTTGTTCAGGGCGTGGTTTACCACTGTAGGTGCAACGATTACTTTGTTCACAATGTGGACAACGCCGTTGTCGGCTTCTACGTTTGCAGTGGTAACAGTGGCATCGTTGATGACTACACCGCTGGCAAGGTTCACAAACAGGCTTAAAGGAATGGTCGTGTTTTTGTAGGTAAGCAAAGACGATACGTAACCTGTGGTGAGGTCTGTCGATTTAACTTTACCCGAAATTACGTGGTTGAGCAGGATGTTTTTAAGATCGTCTACGGGTACCGATTCCAGTGTAGCACCACCCAGCAGGGTAGCGAAGGCAGCATTGGTGGGTGCAAAAACTGTCAACGCAGCATCTGGGTCGTCGAGTACACTTTTCAGGTCGGCACGATCAACAGCAGCGCGAAGCGAGCTCAGTTCAGGTGTTTCTACCAGTAAGGTGTAAATCGTGTTCACTTCAGCGTCGTCAGAATCATCGCAGCTGGTGGTGAAGACCATCGCGCCAAGCGCGAGGAAGAGTCCGAAAAATAATTTTTTCATGAATAAGTACTGTTTAGATGGGTGAGTAGGTTTATTTAATCTTAAGACACCAAATGAAGCCATTTTGTTCTTGTTTAATCTTTTTAAATTTATAGAATGTAAACATTAAACAAAATCCATTCCACTTAAACTTTCAAAAAAAGGCGGTTTTTAAATAAAATTAAAAGCCTTTGAGCAGTTTTGCGAATTCCGATTCGGTCTTTTATACATTTGGCCGTTCTTAATTTTTATAAAAATACAATTCCCTGTACATGAGCAACATCAACGCCAACCGTCTCTTTACTGCCAGTTGTTTTGCCCTGATAACCACTGCTTTCGCTTTTGCCATACGCGCAGGCATCCTCAATGAACTGAGCAAGGAGTTCGGATTGACCAACACCCAATTGGGCTACATCAATCAGATGGCCATCTGGGGATTCCCGGTAGCCACCATGGTGGGTGGTTACCTCTACAATCTGTTTGGAGCCAAAAAAATGATTTGGTTGGCACTGACTGCCCACCTTCTGGGCATCCTGCTCACCATAGGCGCCAACGGCTTTGAATTGCTGCTGTTGTCCAACTTTTTCATTGGTTTTGGTAATGGTACGGTAGAAGCAGCGTGCAATCCCATGGTGGCCAACATGTATAAAAACAACCAAACCACCATGCTCAACCGCTTCCATGTGTGGTTCCCTGGCGGTATTTTCCTCGGCGCCCTCATTTCGCAATTCATGACCGGTGCCGATATGGGCTGGCAGGCCCAAATCGGTGTGATGCTCATCCCGACGGCCATTTATGCTTATTTGTTCTGGGGACAAAAATTCCCGGAAGCAGAAGCCGCCGGACAGGCCTCTTTTTCAGAAAATCTGAAGGGCATGCTCAACCCCATGTACATCTTCATGCTGTTTTGCATGATCCTCACCGCCAACACCGAGCTAAATACCCAGCAATGGGTTGAACGCCTGCTCGGCAGCTCGGGCGCGGCGCCTATGCTTATTCTGGCCATGGTGACCGGACTGATGGCCGTGGGCCGCTATTTCGCCGGCCCCTTGGTGCACCGCATCAACCCCACAGGCGTGCTTTGGGCTTCGTCCATCATCGCTTTTCTGGGCATCTGGATGATGAGTTGGGCAACAGGGCCCATGACCTATGTGGCCGCCATTACTTTTGCCATCGGTGTTTGTTATTTCTGGCCTACCATGATTGGTTTCACGGCCGAGTACATCCCCAAATCCGGTGCGCTCGGCATGTCGATCATGGGCGGTATGGGCATGTTCGCAACAGGCATCGCTCAACCCATTGTGGGCAACTGGCTCGACAAATCACGCGCCAGTGCATTGGCACAGGGGCTTTCCGGCGAAGCCGCCGAACTCGCCGCAGGGCAATCGACGCTGTCGCATCTGCTGGTTTTTCCGGCCTTACTTATTGGCGCTTTTGGAGTGCTTTGGTTTTACATGCGGAAAAAAATAAAACACATTAGGGCACAAAAGGAAACACATTAGAGCCCTAATGTGTTTTATTTGACTAAAAAAGTCGTGCTGATCACCTCGCCTTTCCCATCCTGCAACCTTGCAACAAACGTTCCGGGTGGCATGCCGCTAGGTAGGTTAATCGGGAACGTATGCTGTCCAGCCGGCACATAGCCCAGGCTTTGTTCGTGCCAAATACGGCCTTGAATATCCAGCAAACTCAGTTGCAATTCCGCAGCATTGCCCAAACCTGCATCCACCGTGATGTGGTTGGTAGCGGGGTTGGGATACACACCCAGCGAACCCAATGTTGCCGTTTCAGGCACAAGAGGCAGGCTGGTATTGAGCAAGCTGCTGTCGAGCAAAATGTTTTCATCGCCGGTCTGGTAGCCCATGTAGGTAAAATACACCAGCAACATTTCATCGGTTGTAGCCTCGCCGAGCCACACGTTCTGGGGTGGAAAAGATGGCTGAAACGGGTTGTCTACGGTATTGTTGTAAGTGGCGTAAGCGTGTAATTTTGCACCAATCGGTATTTTTTCCACATACTGAAAGGTGTAAAAACCTTGCCAGTGGAAATCCCACTCGGGGATGTTGATGATTGGTATGGTATCGTTTTGCAAAGTGACGGCAAAAACCTTCATGCTGCTGCCGATGTAGTGCATGTGCGGCGCCACACTGATGACCGAGCCCGGGAAGGGTACGGTGTATTGCGCGTGGAAAGTTTTAACGGCATTGGCGGGAATAAACAGCGGACCGTTTTGCAGGGATGGCGCCACGTGGTTGAGCAGGGAATTGATTTGCAGTTCGCGTACACCGGTGCTCGCAGCGGTGTAAAAAATGTTGAAAGTAGTTTGGTCGCTCATGCCCATCACACCCGAAGGGTAATGCATCTGCACGATCAGATCGGACCCCGCATTCAGTTTGATACCCGTGCCATCGGGGTACAGCCGAGCTTGCGAGCCCGGTACCCAGGCACCGATAAGGCGAGCATTGGCTACGCCCGTGCCGCCAAAAGAAAGGTATCCGGGTTCGGGCGTTTGGGCGTCGAGCACGGCGCCTTGTCCGGATACGTCTTCAAAAATAAGCACGTGATGCACCATCTGGTGGTTGCCGGGAAGCACTTCGAGGGCGCTGAGAAATTTGTTCTGCTGCAAGCCGGTTGGGATCACAAAACAGCGGTACTCGTCGGCTGATGCGGAGGAAGTATAGAGTGGTGTAGTGACGATGTGGTCGGGCATACCGATGGAAGAGCCGGGTATAAACACCGGTTCCTGGGGGGCGAGTGCCACGTCGCCCATCGGACCGTTGTTGTTAACCCATTGGCTGATGGTCTCGATTTCGCTGTCGGAAAGGATGTTTTCGCCTGTAAAATGCCTGTATTCGGGATCAGCTTTCCAGGGAGGCATCTGTTTTGTTTCGGTCATGTATTGTATGCCGTATCGGTTGGCGTAAGCGTTGTTGTAGCCGAGAAGGGAAAAGTGGCCTATGCCGTCGTCGCTGTGACAGCTCACGCAATGGTTGTAAAGAATGGGCGCCACATCGGTGGCCCAATCGATGGTTTGGGCTCCGGCAAGCAAGGGTAAAGCGACGAACAGGGCTGGGAACAATTGTTTCATGGCCAAAGGGCGTTTTTTGTTTGTAAAAGTAGGGGTTTAGACAGCCCTGTGCAGGAAAAGATTAACGGTTGTACGTTAAAATAGCCAAAATTAAACAAATGTTTAACCCGATTACAACGATTCAGGCATCATGGTGTTTCCAAAAAGCATCTTTGCACCATTCCATAGATAAACCAACCATGAAGCACTTTTCTTTTATCGCCTTCTTTTTGATTGTTGCTTGTCATGCCGCGAATGCACAGTTGATCACTTTTAACGGGCAAGGCAATTTGCTTATTCCACCCGGAGCTCCAGGCCAAACGGTTGGCATTACCCAGTCGCCCTGCACCGTATCGGGCATTGGTGTGATCGGAGGATGCGTATCCATCGAAGAGGTAGAAATAAACCTTCTTCATACCTGGGTGGGCGACATAGCCATTTTCCTGCTCGGCCCGGGAGGACAGGCGCTTGAATTCAGTTCTGGTAATGGCGGCGCCGGAAACAACTTTACCAATACAATTTTCACCGACAATACCCCCAATTTCATCACCGCCGGCGCTCCGCCGTACACCGGAACGTTTCGTCCAGAAGGTCGCATCACCAACCTTACGCCGCCCTTCAGCAACGCACCGCCTCTCGGCACTTTCACTTTTGCCAATACTTACAACGGCGTCAATGCCAACGGTACATGGTTTCTGTACATCAACGACTACGTTCCAGTCGATGTGGGTGAAATTCTTTCCTGGTCCATCACCTTCAACATAGGGGGAACTCCACCAATAGCGCAAGCGGGTCCTGACATCACCATTTGTCCCGGACAAAGCACCACACTCACCGCTTCAGGTGGCGGCACCTACCTGTGGAGCAACGGCGCAACAACGGCTTCAACAACGGTTAATCCTTCAAGCGCACAAACGTATACGGTGACGGTTAGCCAACCTCCCTGCGGTTCGGATACCGACGAGGTAATGGTGTTTGTAGAACCACCTTTATCACCTACGCTCAACCTCAGCGCACCCGGCATTTGCCCCGGAGGATCCGTGTCCATAAATGTAAACGAACCTGCCACCGCTTACCAATGGAGTACAGGTGCAAATACCCCAACCATAGACGTGACCCAGGCAGGCACCTATGCTGTTACCATCACTACACCCTTGGGTTGTACCAGTTCGAACCAAATTGTCGTTCCAGCAGTACCTTTACCCACCGTGCAAAATTTGACGGTTGTTGGCCCCGATGTTTGTATCAACGAATGTGCCGATGTGGAGGTTCAGCTCATGGGTTCGCCGCCATTCGAGTTTACATGGCAATTTCAACAAAACGGCAATCCAATCGGGGGCTCCCAGCAGGTGAACTCCAACAGCAATTTTGCGTTGTTTCAGGTATGTCCTCCCGGAAGTCCGGGCAACATACAGGTGGTGATTTGTACCCTAAACGACGCCAACTGTCCCAATTAGTGCCGCGTCCAGCGAATAACGACATTGAGCGAAAAATAGGACCGCGAAAGTGTATGTTATTCACTGGACGCGGCATTAGGGTGTGTATGAAAGATGCGTTTTAAGCCTGGCAAGCATTTTGCACATACACCCAAATTCAACTTTTTTTTTAAAAACTTGTTTATGCGCCTACAGATGTTGCTGTTAATGGCGGTTTGGTCTTGCACACTTTGCGCACAAACCGGCACAACCAAATCCATAAAAAACGATACCATGACTGTACAACCGAAATTGACTGTGGAAATATGGTCCGACGTAATGTGCCCCTTCTGTTACATTGGAAAACGCCATTTTGAAGAAGCGCTCGAACAGTTTCCACATAAAAATGACGTCAACATCGTTTGGAAAAGTTTTCAGCTCGATCCTGAAAGTACTTCGCAACCGGGCAAAGACGTGTACGAATACCTTGCTGAGCGTAAGGGCTTGAGTTACGACCAGTCGAGGGAAATGCACGAAAATGTGGTGGCCATGGCTAAAAAGACCGGGTTAGACTACAACTTCGACATCGCCATCATCGCCAATTCCTTCGACGCTCACCGCCTCGTACAATTTGCCAAAACCAAAGGCCTTGGTGATGCCGCCGAGGAAGTACTTTTCAAGGCCTATTTTATGGAAGGTAAAGACGTGGCCGACCACAACACGCTCTCAGAACTCGGCGCTGCGATTGGTTTGGGAAAAAACGAGGTACTTGACATGTTGAATACCGATAATTTCGCTGATGCAGTGCAAAACGACATCCTTGAAGCCCAGCGTTTGGGACTACAAGGGGTTCCGTTTTTTGTGATGGACCGCAAATACGGCGTTTCGGGTGCACAACCTGCCGAAGCGTTTTTACAAACTTTGAACAAATCGTTTGAAGATTGGCGCAAGGAACATCCCGTTTTGGAAATGAATAAAACGGAGGGAGCTTTGTGCACGCCCGAAGGCGAATGTGACTAACAACACCATGGAACTCAACATTCAAACACCGGCCCTTTTGTTTCCGGCCGTGAGCCTGCTTATGCTGGCCTACACCAACAAGTTTTTGGCCATTGCCAGTCTAATCAGGAAACTTTATTCCGACTATGAAGAGCACGGGCACGTGAATCTCATCGCGCAGATTTCCAACCTGCGCAGACGCCTGATGCTTATTCGTTGGATGCAGGTATTTGCGGTGGCCAGCATTTTGATGTGTGTGGTTACGATGTTCCTCATTTACGAAGAGCTTCACGTAGCGGCCAAGGCCTTGTTTGCTGTGAGCCTGGTTTTGATGATGGTCTCGTTGGTGGTCGCCATTTACGAGATCTTTTTGTCGGCCGGAGCTTTGCGCTTGTTGCTCATGGATCTGGAAGAAAAAGTAGACGCTGAGAAGCGTAAAAAATAGGTTTGTAAAAATGGGCCGTTTGTTCTATCTTTGCGCCACAATCTGATCGCCACATTGACGAGAGGGAGCCCATGGGTTCCCTCTTTTGTTTGTATCAACATGGAACTGACCGAACGCATCCAAATTTTACTCGAAGAAAAATTTGCAACCGACGAGCCATTCGCCGATTGTTTCATCGTCGAGATTGAACTCAAGCCGGGTAATAAACTCAACGTTTTCCTCGATTCCGATTCAGGCATGACGTTTGAAAAATGCCAGAAACTCAGTAGGTTCCTCGAAGGGCCTATTGATGAAAACGGCTGGCTGGGAGAAAAATACGTGCTTGAGGTAAGCTCACCCGGTATCGGGCGTCCACTTAGGTTCCTGCGCCAGTACGTCAGCAATGTAGGCCGCAACGTAATCGTTACCCTGCTCGACAAAACCCTGCAGACCGGCGTGTTGAAAAGCGCTGACGAAAACCAGATCGTTCTGGACCAAATCCTGATTGAAAAAGACGGAAAAAAGAAAACAGAAGTACCGGTGGAAACCGCCATTCCTTTCGCTAACATTGAAAAAACAGTGGTTAAACCCGCATTTTAAACCATACAATTGTTTAAAAAATGGTTAATTTAGTAGACGTATTTGCCGACTTTAAAAGCGGTAAAAACATCGATCGGCCCACCATGGTACGCGTACTCGAAGACGTGTTCCGTACCCTGATCAAAAAGAAATACGGCACCGACGACAACTTCGATGTCATCGTCAACACCGCCAAAGGCGACCTGGAGATCTGGCGCGTGCGTGAGGTGGTGACCGACGGCGAGGTGACCGACGAGCGCGCGCAGGTGAGTGTTTCTGAAGCCCACAACATCGACGAAAGTCTGGACGTCGCTGATGAGTGCTATGAGCAACTCTCCATCGACGACTTCGGCCGTCGCGCCATTATGGCCGCCCGCCAAACCCTCGTTTCCCGCATCATGGAACTCGAGAAAGACGAGGTGTTCCGCAAATACTCCGAGCGTGTGGGCGACATCATCACCGGTGAGGTGAACCAAATCATGAAAAAGGAGATCCTGATCCTCGACGACGCCACCGCAGCCGAACTCGTGCTGCCACGTCTCGAAATGATTAAGGGCGACTACTACCGCAAAGGCGACATGGTGCGCGCAATCATCAAAAAGGTGGAAATGCGCAACAACACGCCTTTCATCATGGTATCCCGTACCGACCCCGGCTTCCTGCACAAACTGCTTGAAGGCGAGGTGCCTGAAATTGAAGACGGAAACATCAACATCAAGCACATCGTTCGATTGCCGGGAGAACGCGCCCAGGTAGCGGTGGAAAGTCACGACGACCGCATCGACCCAGTAGGTGCTTGCGTAGGTATGAAAGGCAGCCGAATCCATGGCATCGTGCGCGAGCTGCGCAATGAAAACATCGACATCATCAACTACACGAACAACCTGCCGCTGTTCATCCAGCGCAGCCTTACGCCCGCCAAAATCACCAACATCGAAATCGACCACGAGCGCAAACGCGCATCTGTGTTCCTCGAACCCGATCAGGTGAGTTTGGCCATCGGCAAAAGCGGCTCGAACATCAAACTGGCTACCAAACTGACCGGTTTTGAAATCGATGTGTACCGCAACAACCAGCAAGAACTCGAAATCGATGACGTCGACCTCGAAGAATTCAGCGACGAACTCGAACCATGGGTGATCGAAGC
>Ga0105046_10007080_pt1 | contig 17701 bp, 15 predicted proteins | sample MAT03_FD_78385 | JGI IMG/M metagenome (GOLD analysis project Ga0105046, IMG submission 78385) | Freshwater microbial communities from Lake Fryxell liftoff mats and glacier meltwater in Antarctica - MAT-03 (megahit assembly) | ecosystem: Environmental > Aquatic > Freshwater > Ice > Liftoff...
AAAGATCTTTTGTTCTTCGTGATTCGAAAATCAAATCCTGGATTCTTTTTTCAAACCTCCCGGATTGCGCATTCTCATTGATAGAAATCCACTCAATCGCCGATGCAAAAGCTTTTCTATCAGGCCACTCATGCTTTCCATTCCAAATTTTCAAGAAATGATTGTTTGCTTTTGGAATAGAACCATCAAACTGAATCAAATCGGCATAGTTCATATCTAAACTACCGGCAAAACCAAAAAGCGATATGTCTGGAAAGCTGCCTAGAGGAGAAGCTGCGCCTGCATAAATAACACCTTTAATCTTTGGAATTTCCGACACAGCATTCATAACTACTTTAGCGCCACCCGAAAATCCACATAAATAAATAGATAGATGCTTAAAGCCTGAATTGCTTTCAACCTCCCTAAGCATATGTTTCACAATCGCTTTGGTTTGATCGAAGTCCATTCCATTTTTAGATTGTTTGGAGCCTACAAGCAATATCCGTGATTTCTCAGCAAGCTCCTTGTAAATCTCTAGTGGTTTTCTTCCAAGACCTTGGGGATCAAAAAACAAAATACAGGCCAATGAATCTTCCGGCTTTATTTCTGATGGCACAAACCAAACCATAGACGCATTCTCTGAAACTTGGCCTGATTTCCAGGTGGATTGTGAAGATGTCGAAGCTCCTTCTTTGGGTTGATCCTCTACTTTTTCTGCCTCCTTCGAAGTTTCCTGATTGGAACATGAAAACAGATGAATGAAAATTAAAACGGTAAAAAGTCGCATACGATGGTGAACAGCTTTCATTCTCTAAAAATCAGTTTTGGATGAAGTAGAAATAGGTATAACAGTGGCTATTTTAAATACTTTATCATTTTGATATGAGGAATCCCAACTTCCGCAAACTCTTCACCCTCAATGCGATAGCCTAGCTTTTGATAAAATCCACAAACCACTACTCTCGCATGCAATACGATCTGTACAGCACTGTGGATTTGAGCTATATTTTCTGCAAATTTTACCATATCAGAGCCAACACCTGAGTTTCTGGCCGACTCATAGACAGCCACTTGTCGTATTTTAAATTCATACTTATTCAGTTTTGAAAGAACCAATGTGCCGACAACTTCATCATTCAAAAGTGCAATCAAATGAACGGCTGTTTTATCAAGTATCAAATTATCATCTTGAATACGCATTCCCAGAGGCTTACGCAGCACTACATCCCGAATTTCAAGGGCATTCGCATACATTTTTGAACCAAATTCGGCTTGGATAATTTCTATTTCAATCGCCATTTTTGATTTCTAATACATTGTGTAAACCAGTGAATTGCAAAAACCTACAAATTCAAACAGTATTGTATCTTATGTCTTTTTAAGAATTGTAATGAAAACTCAGATCAACTGTAGTTCCGGAACTTTACAACATTTGTGCAATTCCAAATCTTCAGAATGTCTTAAAATCTCCCAATTATATTTTAGATTTTGGACTTTCGCAATTGAAAAAATTTATGAAACGAAAGCGGGAATTATTTTCAATTAATTCTGGCCCAACTTTTGCATTACAAAAAGCAATTTCGTACTTTTGCAGGCTATTTTAGGGCAACCTTGGAATTTGATAAAATTTATCGACACCGCCAAACAATTGGCAAAATTTTTTCTTACTCTTATTTGACCTTCTAGAAATTACTTAATCGTCTCTGAGCGAATCATATGGCATTTAGAAAAAATAGAAAACTTAATCAAGACTTTACCAAGATAACCATCAGTCTTGCCTCTCCAGAGTCAATTCTGGAAAGTTCATACGGACAGGTTACTCAACCAGAAACCATCAATTACAGGACATACAAGCCTGAAATGGATGGTTTATTTTGTGAAAGAATTTTCGGACCTGTAAAGGACTGGGAATGTCATTGCGGCAAATACAAGAGGATTCGTTACAAGGGTATCATCTGCGACCGCTGCGGTGTAGAAGTTACTGAGAAAAAAGTTAGAAGAGAGCGAATGGGCCACATCGAGCTTGTTGTTCCTGTAGCTCACATTTGGTATTTCAGATCTTTGCCAAACAAAATCGGATATCTACTTGGTCTTCCAACCAAGAAGTTGGATCAAATCATTTATTATGAGCGATTTGTAGTAATCCAGGCTGGGATTAAAGCTGAGGATGGAATTGAATATCTGCAATTTTTAACAGAAGATGAATATTTGGATATCCTGGAAAAACTTCCAAGAGAAAACCAAATGTTGGATGACAAAGATCCAAACAAGTTTATCGCCAAAATGGGTGCTGAAGGTTTGGAAATGCTTCTTTCCAGAATTGAATTAGATGATTTGTCTTACAGCCTTCGCCATGCAGCTGCCAACGATACTTCTCAACAAAGAAAAGCAGAAGCCTTAAAGCGACTGAAAGTTGTTGAAGCATTCAGAGATGCACGGACAAGAATTGAAAATAAACCAGAGTGGATGATCATCAAAATGGTTCCGGTTATTCCACCAGAACTTCGTCCGCTTGTGCCTTTGGATGGTGGTAGATTTGCTACCTCCGATTTGAATGACCTTTACAGAAGGGTTATCATTAGAAACAACAGATTAAAAAGACTTATAGAAATTAAGGCTCCTGAAGTTATCCTTCGAAATGAGAAAAGAATGCTTCAGGAAGCTGTCGATTCCTTGTTTGATAACTCTAGAAAAGTAAACGCAGTAAGGGCAGAAGGAAATCGTGCTTTGAAATCTCTTTCAGATATGTTGAAAGGAAAACAAGGTCGTTTCCGTCAAAACTTGCTTGGGAAAAGAGTTGATTATTCAGGAAGATCTGTAATTGTTGTAGGACCAGAATTGAAACTACACGAATGCGGATTGCCAAAAGAAATGGCAGCTGAGCTTTTCAAACCATTTATTATCAGGAAACTGATCGAACGAGGTATTGTAAAGACAGTTAAATCGGCTAAGAAAATAGTAGATCGCAAAGATCCTGTAATCTGGGATATTTTGGAAAGTGTTTTGAAAGGACATCCGGTTCTTTTGAACAGAGCTCCTACCCTACACAGGCTTGGTATTCAGGCATTTCAGCCAAAACTAATAGAAGGAAAAGCCATTCAGCTCCACCCATTGGTTTGTACTGCATTCAACGCTGACTTTGACGGTGACCAAATGGCGGTTCACGTTCCATTGGGCCACGAGGCAGTGCTGGAGGCATCACTTTTGATGCTGGCTTCTCACAATATATTGAATCCAGCAAATGGAGCCCCAATCACTGTGCCATCTCAGGACATGGTTTTGGGTCTTTACTATATTACAAAAGGAAGAAGAGGAACACCAGAAGAAGCCGTAATGGGCGAAGGAAGAACCTTCTATTCACTTGAGGAGGTGGTTATTGCGCTGAATGAAGGCAAACTAAACAAACACGCTTATATTAAAGTAAGGGCAAAAGTTAAGAATGCTGCCGGCGAGCTTGAATACAAAATATTCGAAACCGTTTCAGGTCTTGTTCTCTTCAATCTTTGCGTTCCAGAAGAAGTTGGTTTTATCAATGAACTTCTAACCAAAAAGAAATTACAGAAAATCATCTCTGATGTTTACAAGCAATGTGGCGTAAAACGAACTGCCAAATTTCTTGATGAAATCAAAGAACTTGGTTTTAAAATAGCATTCCGAGGTGGACTTTCCATCGGTTTGGATGATATTAAAATTCCAGACGAGAAAGACATATTGGTAGCAGGTGCCAAAGTAGATGTGGAAGCTGTTTGGTCCAACTATCTGATGGGCTTGATCACTGACAATGAGCGATACAACCAGGTTATTGACATCTGGACCAGAGTAAACTCGCAAATAACAGAAACTTTGATGCGTCAGTTGGAAAACGACAATCAAGGATTCAATAGCATTTACATGATGATGCACTCCGGAGCCAGAGGTTCAAGAGAGCAAATCCGTCAGCTGGGAGGAATGAGGGGCCTTATGGCAAAACCTCAGAAAAACCTTCAAGGCTCTGTAGGTGAGATCATTGAAAACCCAATTCTATCCAACTTTAAAGAAGGTTTGGATGTATTGGAATATTTCATCTCTACCCACGGTGCCCGAAAAGGTCTTGCTGATACTGCATTGAAAACTGCTGATGCTGGCTACCTGACTCGTCGTCTTCACGATGTGGCTCAGGATCTGGTTGTCAACGAAGTTGATTGCGGAACTTTAAGAGGTATCACTGTTTCTGCACTTAAAGAAAATGAAGAAATCGTAGAACCACTTTCTGAAAGAATTGTAGGAAGAGTTTCTGTTCACGACATCTATAATCCGATTACCGGAGATTTAATTGTAAGCAACAATCAATTGATTTCCGATGATGCCTCCAAGCAATTGGATGATTGCGGAATTGAAGAAATTGAAATTCGTTCTGTACTAACCTGTGAAACCAAGAGAGGTATTTGCGGAATGTGCTATGGTAGAAATCTTGCTACCGGAAGAATGGTTCAACGAGGTGAGGCCGCTGGTGTAATTGCCGCCCAATCTATTGGAGAGCCTGGTACTCAGCTTACACTAAGAACATTCCACGTTGGTGGTACTGCATCAAACATTGCTGTAGAATCTACCATCAAATCGAAACAAGACGGAGTAATATTATTTGATGAAGTAAGAACACTGGCAACGACAACAAATGATGGTGAAGCCATTGATGTTGTAATTGGCAGAACTGGCGAAATGCGACTTGTTCCTGTTGGGCAAGAAAATTCTGAAAAGATTTTAATGCAAGCCAATATTCCTTACGGTTCATTCCTAAAAATTAAGTCAGGCGACAAAGTGACCAAAGGTCAGGAGCTTTGTTACTGGGATCCATACAATGCAGTGATTCTTACTGACATTGATGGAAAAGTAGAATTTGAATCTATTGAAGAAGGCATAACCTACAGAGAAGAATACGATGAGCAAACAGGTCACCGTGAGAAGGTAATTATCGAAACAAAAGACAAAGCAAAAAATCCATCTATTGCTGTAAACGGAAAAGCAGATTCAAAATCATTCAACTTGCCAGTAGGTGCTCACCTTGTGGTAGAAAATGGTCAGAAAATCAAAGCTGGACAAGTTATGGGCAAGATCCCAAGATCGGGTGGAAAAACAAGAGATATCACAGGAGGTCTGCCAAGGGTAACCGAGCTTTTTGAAGCACGAAATCCTTCAAACCCAGCTGTAGTTTCTGAAATTGATGGTATTGTTACTTATGGTGGCATCAAAAGAGGAAATAGAGAAATTTTCATTGAGTCCAGAGATGGAGTTAAGAAAAAATATATGGTGCCTCTTTCCAAGCACATTCTGGTTCAAGATGGTGACTATGTGAAAGCTGGAATGGCGCTATCTGATGGAGCCATTACGCCTTCAGATATTTTGGCCATCAAAGGACCAACTGCCGTTCAGGAGTATTTGGTGAATGAAATTCAAGAAGTTTATCGATTGCAAGGTGTTAAAATCAATGACAAGCACATTGAAATTATCGTAAGGCAAATGATGCAGAAAGTTGAAATTACCGAACCAGGTGACACCAACTTCCTACCAGGACAATCAGTCGACAAATTCACATTCAGAAGAGAAAATGATGAAGTGATGGGTGCAAAAGTTGTAACAGAATCTGGTGATTCTCAAACTTTAAAGCCAGGTCAAATCGTTTCTTCAAAAAGACTGAGAGATGAAAACTCAAGCTTAAGAAGAAGAGATGCCAAATTGGTAGAAGTGAGAGAAGCAGAGGCTGCAACTTCAAGACCTATTTTGATGGGTATAACGCAGGCATCACTTGGTACAGAAAGCTTTATTTCTGCCGCATCATTCCAGGAGACGACCAAGGTATTGAGTGAAGCATCAATCAGAGGAAAAGCTGATAGTTTGTTAGGCCTTAAAGAAAATGTTATTGTAGGTCATTTGATTCCTGCAGGAACTGGAATGAGAGATTACGATTCAATTATAGTAGGTTCTAAGAATGATTTCGAAACGCTTACTCAGATTGCGGAAGGAAATGGTTCACAAGGTGCACCAACTACTTTCAAGAAATCGAAAAGAGAAACTTCACTTGCATAGGTACAATTGTTGATGGAAAATCAAGATCAAAACAATCAGATCAACATTGAGCTATCAGAAGAAATGGCGGAAGGAATTTATTCCAATCTAGCCATGATAGCCCACTCCAATTCAGAATTTGTAATCGATTTTATTCGAATGATGCCTGGAGTGCCAAAAGCGAAAGTAAAATCCCGCATCGTGATGACGCCAGAACATGCAGTTCGGTTTTTGCAAGCACTGAAGGACAATGTTGAACGCTATCAGGAAACATTTGGGGATATCATAGACATGAGTGATATGCCCAAAATGCCTTTTAATTTTGGTGGAACTATGGGTCAAGCTTAATTCAGGATTCGTTTCATGGAAAAAGTAAAAACAAACACTTCAAAAAACGGAACCACCACCAAAACAAAGCATCCTAAGGATAGATATATGTTTTGGTTTGACAACATGATGCTGATTCGACGTTTTGAAGAAAAGTCGGGGCAGCTCTATGGTCAACAAAAGATAAAGGGATTTTGTCATTTGTACATCGGGCAGGAAGCATGTGCCTCAGGTGCGGTTTCTGCCTCTAAAAAAGGTGACAAATGGATAACTGCCTACAGAGATCATGCACTACCATTGTCATTGGGATCTGATCCGAAGGCACTCATGGCCGAACTTTTTGCAAAATCTACCGGTTGCTCAAAAGGAAAAGGTGGCTCAATGCACTTTTTTGACAAAGCAGTTAACTTTATGGGTGGACATGGCATTGTTGGGGCGCAAATCCCGATGGGTGCTGGCATCGCCTTTACAGAAAAATACAACAAAACCGGAAATGTTTGCTTTTGCTACATGGGTGATGGTGCTGTAAGGCAAGGTGCATTTCATGAAGCACTTAACATGGCCATGCTCTGGAAACTGCCTGTTATATTTGTTATTGAAAATAACGGATATGCAATGGGTACTTCCGTAGAAAGAACATCGAATGTAACGGAACTTTATAAGTTGGGATGCGCATTTGATATGCCATCAGAGCCTGTCAATGGGATGAGTCCGGAAGCAATTCACGATGCATTTTTTCAAGCTGGCGAAAGAGCCCGACGAGGCGATGGACCTACTTTACTTGAATTAAGAACTTACCGATACAAAGGCCATTCGATGTCTGATCCTGCAAAATACAGGACAAAAGAAGAACTTGAAGATTACAAAAATCAAGATCCGATTGAACATGTTCGAAAAGTTATCCTAGAAAATGGCTGGGCTACTGAATCTGAGCTAGACGGTATAGAAAGTAAAATAAAGGAAGTAGTTCAGGAATCTGTAGTATTCGCCGAAGAATCTCCATATCCTTCTATTGATGAAGTTTATAAAGATGTTTATGCAGAAGCCAATTACCCATACATTATTGATTAATACAAAATGAATCAGGAAATAAAAGACAAAGTGATTGAGAAAGAGTCAGCTCTTGAAAACCCGGAAGTTATTGTTGAACGATTAACAAGCTTTGAACACTATATTGAGAACAATTCGAAAAAATTGGGAACAATTGCAGGTGCCATTGCATTGGTGATAGCCGCATTTTTCGGCTACAGATACTGGAACAATACCCAGGATCAAGAGGCACAATCCCAGATGTTTTCTGCGGTTTACTATTTTGAAGCCGATTCTTTAAAAAAGGCTCTGAATGGGGACGGCAATAATTTAGGTTTTCTTGCAATTGCTGAAGATTATGGATATACAAAAGCAGCAAAACTTGCGCACTTTTACATAGGCTCCATTTATTTGAAGCAAGGCAAATATCAAGAGGCTCTTGACAATCTAAAAGATTTCAATTCAGATGATGTTTTGATTAGACCAAGAGCAAATTGTCTTATTGGAGATGCATACCTTGAACTTAACGATCTTGACAATGCGCTTGAATATTACAAAAAAGCGGCACTTCATGCGCCCAATAAGCATTTTTCGCCTCGCTATCTTATGAAGGCTGCTTTCGTCCAAGAGCTTCAGAAAAGCTATGCTGATGCCATCAATTCGTATGATCAGGTGATCAAAAAATACAACGAAACGCAGGAAGCAACAGACGCAAAGAAATTCAAAGCACGATTGGAGCAATTACTTGCCTCAGATTCGAAATAGTGTCGCATTGACTCAAAAAAAAGGGAACCCAAAAGGTTCCTTTTTTTTTGTGTTTTGAATTCTACAATACATGAAATCAAATCACACCTTGAAGTAAAATGTATAGAAATCAACTGATTTTGAGATCGCTTCAAACATAGCATTGAAATTGAGCAAAGCCTTTAAGCTGACTTAGAAATAGATTTTAAAGCAAAACATTCATCTGATTCATTTTGAAGTTGACGGACCCAGTTTAAATCAATCCAACTCGAAATGCATAAACAAACTAGCGACTTAAGTACAAGTTTCGCTCTCCGTACACCTTTCGGAAATAGTCGTCAAAGAGATCATCAATGAAGTAAATCGCCTCGCCTGTAGATTTCATTTCAGGGCCAAGCTCTTTGTTTACTTCAGGGAACTTAGAAAACGAGAAGACTGGGACCTTTATGGCATAGCCTTTTTTGATGGGTTTAAAATCGAAATCCTTCACCTTTTTCACCCCAAGCATCACCTTGGTTGCATAGTTTACATACGGTTCCTGGTAGGCTTTGCAAATGAATGGAACTGTGCGGCTTGCCCTTGGATTGGCCTCGATCACATACACAATTTCGTTTTTGACGGCAAACTGAATGTTGATCAAACCTTTCGTTTTTAGTGCCAGAGCAATTTTTCTTGTATGATCTTCAATTTGTTTGATTACATTTTGGCTCAAATCAAAAGTTGGAAGAAGCGCATAAGAATCTCCGGAGTGGATACCTGCGGGTTCTATATGTTCCATTATTCCAATGATATACACATCCTCTCCATCGCAAATGGCATCGGCCTCAGCCTCTATGGCATTCTCCAGAAAATGATCAACAAGTATTTTATTGTCAGGCATTTCAGAAAGGATTCTGATGACATGACTTTCCAATTCCTCCTCATTGATCACAATTTTCATGCTTTGACCACCCAATACATAAGAAGGGCGAACTAAAAGGGGAAATCCTAATTTTCGGGAAAGCTCTATAGCAGCTTCGGCATCTTGCACTGCACCAAAATCTGGATAAGGTATGTTGTTTTCTTTCAACAATGTTGAAAAGCTGCCTCGGTCTTCAGCCAGATCCAGGGCTTCATAACTCGTACCCAAAATGGGGATTCCGTAGCGACTTAGCTTTTCCGCAATTTTTAAGGCCGTTTGTCCACCAAGTTGAACGATAACTCCGATGGGTTTTTCTAATTGAATGATGTCGAAAATATGCTCCCAGAATACGGGTTCGAAATACAGTTTGTCAGAAATGTCGGGATCCGTAGATACGGTTTCGGGGTTGCAATTGATCATAATGGTTTCAAAACCAGATTCTTTTGCAGCAAGCACCCCATGCACACAACTGTAATCGAACTCTATGCCTTGGCCTATCCGGTTTGGCCCTGAGCCAAGAATAACCACTTTGGGTTTGTTGGAAACCTTGCTTTCGTTTTCTTCACCAAATGTTGAATAGAAATAAGGTGTTTCGGCTTCAAATTCTGCCGCACAGCTGTCCACCATTTTGTAAATCCGCTGAATGCCAAGATCCTGCCGTTTCTTATACACCTCCGATTCTAAACATCGAAGCAAGTGTGCGATTTGCCTATCGGCGTAACCTTTCTTTTTGGCCTCCAGTAGTAGCTCTTTTTCAATTGTTTGTATTGAAAATAGTTCTATCTCTTTTTCGAGCTGAATCAATTCTTCAATCTGATGCAGGAACCATTTGTCGATCCTGGTCAGTTTTTGAATGGTACGAAGGGGAATGCCAAGTTTGAAGGCATCGTAAATATGGAACAGCCTATCCCAGCTTGGTTTTTCCAAACTTGCCAATATCTGATTTTGATCTTTGAGTTCCTTGCCATCAGCACCTAAGCCATTTCTTTTAATTTCTAGCGATTGACAGGCTTTTTGCAAAGCTTCCTGAAAATTTGCACCAATACCCATTACCTCTCCTACTGCCTTCATTTGCAAGCCCAACTCTTTATTGGCGCCCTTAAATTTATCAAAATTCCAACGTGGGATTTTCACAATAACATAATCCAAGGAGGGTTCAAAAAAGGCAGAAGTTGTTTTGGTAATCTGGTTTTTGAGCTCATCCAATCGATAACCAATGGCAAGTTTTGCGGCTATTTTCGCAATGGGATAGCCCGTTGCTTTAGAAGCCAGAGCCGAAGACCTCGAAACACGAGGGTTGATTTCTATGCCTACAATTTGAGATTGATCTTCTGGATTGACGGCAAACTGCACATTGCAACCTCCGGCAAAATTCCCGATTCCGTTCATCATTTTGATGGCCAGGTCTCGCATGTGCTGAAAAACCGTATCAGGCAATGTCATGGCTGGAGCCACAGTGATGCTGTCGCCCGTATGAATGCCCATTGGATCGAAATTTTCTATTGAACAGATAATGACCACATTGCCGTCTTTATCCCGAAGCAATTCAAGTTCATATTCTTTCCAGCCCATTATGCTTTGTTCCACCAAAACCTCATGAATTGGAGAAACGGTCAAAGCATATTGCAACATAGATTCAAACTGTTCAGCCGATTCTACAAACCCACCTCCCGTGCCTCCCAGCGTAAATGAAGGGCGAAGCACAAGCGGAAAACCAATTTCCTGCGCTATTTCTTTGCCTTCTAGAAACGATCTGGCCGTTGAACCCTTGCAAACCATCACATCCAGTTCAATCATCTTTTTACGGAACAACTCCCTGTCTTCAGTGGTCTCAATTGCTTTGATATCCACCCCAATCATACGAACGCCGTACTTTTTCCAAAGACCTGCATTTTCGCAGTCAATGGCCAGATTCAGAGCCGTTTGCCCACCCATTGTGGGTAATACTGCATCGATTTTATGTTCCTTTAAAATCTCCTCAACATATTTCTTTTCAAGAGGTTTGAGGTACACATAATCGGCAGTGACAGGGTCAGTCATCACTGTTGCAGGATTGGAGTTGATGAGCACAACTTCTATACCTTCATCTTTTAATGAACGGGCAGCTTGAGAACCAGCGTAGTCGAATTCGCAAGCCTGGCCTATAACAATGGGGCCAGATCCTATGATGAGGACCTTGCGAATGGAAGTATCTTTTGACATGGAGAAAGTATAGCGGAAAGGAGCTGCGAAGGTAGAGGATTTGACGTCTATCAATCAAATCAAATCAGCATCTAAGGCAAAAAAAATGATTTTTTATCAGAAAGGTTAAAAAGAAGGGCAGGGCAATGCCTTACTTCCTTTTATTCCTTTTAGTGACAAATATTTGGTTTGGAATTCATAAGTAACTGTTATCTCATGGCTTCCACCCAAAACGCCTACCAAGCCAGATACATTGATATCGTAGCTATAGCCTATCGAAAGGTTGTTTTGTTTTATACCAACCAGAGCAGTAATGGCATCGCTGTTGAGCGTTTTGGAGCCTTTAACCGGTAATGGAATTCCTCTGTACCACAAACCGAAAACAAAAGGCACATAATGGACATAAAGTCCCAGATCTATTTGGCTTGCATGGCCTTGTGAACGAAGCAAAAGTGCAGGGGTAATGGCATTGGGAGAAATTTCGCCTTTGTAATCTGTAGGTTTTTTCATTTCAAAGCGGTAGCCGCCCGAAACATTGATTCGTGGCTCAATTACATTGTCTCCCAATAAGTTGTAGGTAGGCGCATGTGGATGCAAAACCGAAACGGAGGTCCACCATTTTTGAGAATAAACCAAAACACCAAGTTGCAAATCCAGATAATAGTCTGATAGTGAAAGGACTGCCAAAGGATCTACACTTTTGGGCCTGATTGGATCACCAGCCAGCTGATCGCCAAATACCTGATTGCCAAACGACCATGCGATTTGCCCAAATCCAATTCCAAAACCTGTGGAAACGCGTAGGTTTTTGGTTAATCTTCCTCTGTAAGCATATTGCAGCATGCCATTGGTTTGCTCATAGCCGAGTCTGTCAATCGAATTTTTACTTAGATATAAACCGATGCCCGAGTTCGCATTTTTGATGTGCCAATCGAACGAACCCAACCAGCCCTTCCAGCCTTGCAAGCCAGCCCATTGATTTCGATATGCAGCAGTTAATCTTGAATTTAAATTTGCCCCCGCAAAAGCCGGATTGTAGTACAAAGGCAGGGCATAAAACTGCCCAAACTGAAAGTCTTGCCCTTGTACCTGGAAGTAGAGTATTGAGAATAAATATGGAAGTAATTTCCTAGGCATCAGTTTTTTTTCCCAGATCGGCAAAATACAATTTTACCACCGGAAAGAGGAATACCAACATAAACGGAGAAACCATCAAATCATTTGTATTTCTTGACAATAAAACTGCAGATTCAATGTGAAAAACCTTTCCGGCAATATTTAGTCCGAATGACAAAATGAAAAATCCGGCAAAAACCAAGAGAAGCAATTGCTTAATGGCCTGGAAACCAAAATATAAACTCATAAACCAAAGGTAGCTTAAAATATACGCCAACGAAAACAGGATTTTGATCCAGAAATCAGGATTGTCTGCCGTCAGGTGTAGTTTGCCTTTAAAAAAGGACAGTAAAAATCCGCCTACTCCTGTTTGGTAAAATTGGTAAATAATAGGCCTCCCCCATTCAAATATTTCTTTTGAAAATTGATAGAGCAAAAGCCAGATCAGAAAACTAAGACTTAAACCGAGTTTGTTTAAAAGGCTTCTATTTGTCATTGATTCCTGAAAAACGGTTGACCCAAATCATCCAAAAATAGAAAATAGCGCCATAGACCAAAATTGTGAATGTGTACTTGTGGTTGAAATCAAAAGATGATTTAGAAAACATATGGTTGACGGCCAGGCCGATCACCCTCAGGGAGTTAATTAAATAAATAGAGATGATGCCAAATGGAACAAACCAAAGTTTCTTCTGCTTTGGGCCAGGGAAAGCCACAATAAAAGCAGCGAACAGCACCATGAGAATGAGCCCATTGCAGCCATGTTCAATGAGCACAACCGGCATTTTGTCCTTAAAAAGGTAGGTATTCTGTTCAACAAAAGGAGAAAGCGTAAAATTGCTTTCGCTAAATAAATTAAGGCAAAACGCTGAAATCCAGGCTGTGTTGTAGGTAAGATAATGGTTCAGCGTGCCTTCGGGTTCTATCCAGTTGTACCAAAGCAAATGCCAACCGAGGTATAAAAATGCCGCTGTGATCAGAAAGCGGGTCAATGGCTTTTTTAAATTCATAGCTGCAAAAATTTAGAAAAAAACTTAGATGGCAACCTGAAAGGATAAAGTTTTGGTACTTCATTTTTTGAAATGCCATACATTATTGTCTTTCTAAAGTATTGAGTCGATTCTGACTTGATTTGAATGGCCTTTCTGCTCTACGAATGGCAGGAGGTAATTGCAACAACTTAACATTGGTTCGTGCTTTTTTTTCAGAACCTGGTAAGGAATTTCATTCCATCCCGACCTACCCCTTGAAAAGCAACCACAGCATGATTTTTAAAAAACAACTTATACTATTCAGCCTCCTCATTGTTACTGCCACTTCGGGTTTTGCCCAGTGGCAGTTTCAATCGGGTACTGTTGCCTTTAGTATAAAAAATGCAGGTCTAACCGTGGAAGGTGACTTTACCCAAGTGGAGGCCAAAATCAATTTCAACCCAGATCAAGCCGAAAAAGCAAGCATTGAGGCCTCGATCAATACAGAATCGATCAATACGGGCATTAATTTAAGGGACAAACATCTACAAAAGTCGGAATATTTTGATGTGGCTAAGTTTCCAAAAATATCGCTAAAGCTGATCTCACTAACTAGGGATTCAAAAAAGGGATACAACGCAATCTTTAACCTGACCATAAAGGGGATTTCTAAAGAGCTAAAATTTCCTGTAGAATTTGCAAATTCTGGTAAGTTGCAGGCTACTTTTACCATCGACCGTCGGGATTTCAAGGTTGGTGGAAATAGCTGGACCATGGGCGACAATGTCAAAATTCAACTATCGGCTCAATTACAAAAAATCTAATCTTCTATAAAATATGATTATCAACCAAGCCATTACTCAACTCGGACAAGTAAGAAACTTGTTGCGACCCATCAGCCAGGACCAGTTTTCTGAACCCTTGCCCATCCTATCCGGAAACACGATTGGAAAGCATGTCAGGCATATTTTGGAGTTTTTTATTTGCCTGGATTCGGCAATAGAATCTGAAAAAGTAAACTATGACAAAAGAGAAAGAGACCTGGATCTTGAAACATTTCCAGAAGTTGCAACAGCCGCCATTGATAAGCTAATCCAAAGAATAGCAAGCTATAACAATAAAGAAATAATGCTCATTGCTGAATTTGAAAAGCAAGAAACAGCAGTGCATTCAAACGTTTTCAGAGAATTGGTTTACAACATTGAACACACCATTCATCACCTGGCCATCATCAGAATTGGCATTCAGTTGTATTATCCAGACGTAATTTTGGAAGAAGGTCTGGGCGTAGCCTATTCCACCCAGCGGTTTCAAAAGGAAACGGTATGTGTACAGTAAGCTATATTCCTAAAAAGGATGGTTTCATCCTCACTTCAAACCGCGATGAAAGCCTTTTCAGACCACAATCTTTGCAGCCTGAAAGGCATGCCATGTTTGGTCATGAAATATTGTTCCCAAAAGACCCGGAGGCCAATGGCACATGGATAGCCACCTCCGACAAAGGCCGAACAGTTTGTTTGTTGAATGGGGGATTTGAACGACATATTCATTTGCCAAAATATAAATTGAGTCGGGGCTTGGTGGTTCTGGATTATTTTCAATTTCCAGATGCGGAATCTTTTTCAAAAGCGTATGACTTTGAAGGCATTGCGCCTTTTACATTGGTAATTGTTGAAGAAACTTCTGTTAGAAAACTATCAGAAATCAGATGGACAGGAGGATTGATTTATTACAAAGAGATGGATAGCGAAAAGCAGTTCATTTGGTCTTCGGTTACTTTATATCCCCACGAAACCATAGCGGCCAGGGCCACTTGGTTTAAAAAGTGGCTTTCTGAAAATCCCCAACCAACTTATTTTGATGTGCTTGATTTTCATCACTTTGCCGGAGATTCTGACAACCAAAATTCACTTGTGATGCGAAGGCCTGACCATAAACAAACCATGAGCATCACCCAGGTGGAGCGAGTGAAGGGTGAAAAAGTGATGCGATATGAAGACCTTTTGGTTCAGGAAATGTACCAGTCAAAAATCTAAGGATGCGATTTAAGGTTTTACAATTTATGATAATGTTTGGCCTTATGATCTTGCAAAATGTTAAGGGTCAGAGTCTTGCTAATAATCTGGACACGACTCAGATTCTCACCTTAGATACCAACGGCTATTTCAATAATTTCGCTTCCCAAAAAAGGCTTCTGCCAGGCTACGAATTTGCTTGTTTGGTGGCTTTGTCAAAGTATCCTGAGTTAAAAACCGTTGAAATTGAGTTTGTTACCAAGAAGACTGACATTCCATTGATGGCTACGCCTACCTTTTGGAGCATCTTCAGAAGAAAATCAAAACGAACATTTCAAGTCCAGATCAGTGAAAAATCAAAGGATTTTCTTGAATCCATTTTACTTAAAAACCTAAGCCTAAATGCACAGATTGGCGTTTTAGGCCACGAGCTTGGCCACATAGCAGACATGAAATCCTTTTCATTCTGGCGATTTTTAATCCATGGAATCAGGTACACAATTTCAGATAATTATGGAGACCAATTCGAATTTAGAACCGATCGCATCGCCGTTCAACATGGATTGGGTTTGCCACTATATTGTTGGAGTTCAGAAGTAAGAAGAAAATTAAAAACCGGCCCTTTTGCTCAGGAAATTGAAAAAAATGACAAAAGGGAGCGATACATGAATCCTGGCACCATATTAAAAGAAATTGAAGAAATAGAAATTCACAATCCAATAAGTAAGAAGTTATGATGAACCAATCTTCTTTCCTGAATCAAAACATGGAAATTTCTTTCAAACAAAATGAAATTCTAAAACCCATCAAATCAGCGAAAAGCAGATTTTTCAACGCTACTTTTATGGTGAAATTACTCAATTGGGAGTACTGGCATTTCAATGTAGTTTATGCTGCAGTTGGCGTTTTGCACATCTGGCAAAGCATCAAAGCAAGGAGTTTTTTTTATTTCTCGGCCTCCAATCCCGGACTGGAAAATGCAGGATTTATTGGGGAAAAAAAATCCAGTATTATGGAGCTTATCCCCGATTCTGTTCAGCCAAAGTGGTTTTTGGTGGATGGAATGGAGTTCAAATTTGTGGTTGAGAATGTTGAGACAAGTGGCATCGCCTTTCCATTGATTGCAAAACCAAACATTGGAGAGCGAGGTCAGGGTGTTGCTAAAATTGCGAATGCAATGGAGTTAAAGCAGTATTTCGAAACGATAAACGTCCCATTCATCATTCAGGAATTTGTAGAAGGGCCGCTTGAGCTTGGTGTTTTTTACTACCGTCTGCCTGGTGCTGCAAATGGAACTGTTTCGTCCATCGTTGCCAAAGAATTTTTGGAGCTTAAAGGAGATGGAATTTCAACCCTGTCCGAAATGGTGGAGGCCAATCCAAGGGCCAGATTTGTAAAAAATTTTCTATCGCAAAAACATGCTTCCGTTTGGAATAAAGTGCTAAAAAGAGGGGAAACCATCAAGCTTGAAGAAATTGGAAACCATTGTCGCGGCACTACTTTTTTGGATGGCAATCAGTTTATTACGCCCAAATTTGAGGCGGTGATAGATGGCTTAAGCAAAAAGATTCCAGGCTTTTATTTTGGGAGATATGACCTCAGGGCAAAGTCTTTTGAGGCGCTGGAAAATGGTGAATTTCAAATCTTAGAGTTGAATGGAGCTGGCGCAGAACCCGCCCACATTTATCAACCCGGATTTTCCTTTTGGAAGGGTCAAAAAGTGCTTTTGCATCACTGGAAAGTGCTTTTTCAAATCAGTATGGGTAATAAAAAACAAGGTACCAAGTTTTGGAATTTGAAGGAGGCAGCTGCAGTTAAGACCAAACATAAAATAGCTATCAATTCAATTGGAATTTAGAATTACACGCTTTTAAAGGATAGTTGTTAAAACAAAACCCAACAAAAGGCGATTGACAGAGTTAGTAAAATGTTCCTATTTTTGACTTAAAATTTACCTTTATGCTAACGTCTGTTTTTCAATTTGCCTCATCTTCAGAGATGTTGCATCTTTTAGAATTTGCGAGAAAACCTGGCTTGAAACCAAAAGTCTTATCCAAAACAGAACAGAAAGGTTTTGGATCGTCTATCGCCATACAGGAGGGCCAAACCAACCAACATGTAAATACTGAAGAGTTTCTACGCCAATTAGAAGGTGGAAATAAAGATTGATAAATCCATGAAAATGATGTCTTTTCTATTAAATATAAAGCAATCCATTTGAGATTGGCAGATTGTATCAAAAATTTACAAGAGGCTGACTCAATTCAAAAAATCAAAGATTTAAAAAAGCTAGCCGGTTACAAAACTGGCTACCGTATCAGAATTGGCGAATACCGGATTGGTTTAATGCGTGAAAATGAGTCATTTATTTTGGTTCGATTTCTTCATAGGAA
>Ga0105046_10007082_pt1 | contig 17700 bp, 16 predicted proteins | sample MAT03_FD_78385 | JGI IMG/M metagenome (GOLD analysis project Ga0105046, IMG submission 78385) | Freshwater microbial communities from Lake Fryxell liftoff mats and glacier meltwater in Antarctica - MAT-03 (megahit assembly) | ecosystem: Environmental > Aquatic > Freshwater > Ice > Liftoff...
CTGCCAAGAAAGAAATTGCGCGCCACATTTTGGACGCGATTTTGCAACTGCGTTTGACTGCCAGGGGATTCAGGCAATGAGCCCCGAACAGATTCGCCAATATCTGGAATTCTACCGGGATTTGGGTGTTACGCACTTAAACATTCCAGCGGTGCCGGTAGTGGCTGCCGAGTTGAAGACTGCTGCCGTCAAACCTATACCTCCAATACCTACACCTACATCTGCCATGGACCTCAAACTACCTACACTGGCCCCCGAGGGCGACTCTCTTGCCAAGATCCGGGAAGACATCGGCGATTGCAAACGTTGCCGTCTGTGCGAGGGCCGCAACAAGATTGTATTTGGCTCTGGCAACGAAAAAGCAAGACTTGTTTTTGTAGGAGAAGGCCCTGGTGCCGACGAAGATGCACAGGGTTTGCCTTTTATCGGCCGGGCAGGACAACTGTTAACACAGATGATCGAAGGCACGGCAGCCAAGGACAATCTGCCCTTACGGCGCGAAGATTGTTACATTGCAAACGTCGTCAAATGCAGACCACCAGACAATCGCACGCCGCAGCCGGATGAGATGGAAGTCTGCGGCCAGTTTTTGTTTCGGCAACTGATGGCCATAAAGCCCAAGGCGATCTGTTGCCTGGGTGCTACGGCGGCCAAGGCGCTGCTCAACTCGAAAGAAGGCGTGACCAAGATGCGGGGGAACTGGCAGCGTTGGCACGGCATCCCGCTGATGGTGACCTATCACCCGTCGTACCTGTTGCGGGCCTACAATGCCGAGGCAAAAAAGGAAGCCTGGCTCGACTTGCGGAAGCTCTTCCACTACGTGCTGGACGACTCGCGGATCGATCCGGAATAGCATCATGCGGAGCGGCCTTTTTCTCAGTATCGAAGGCATTGACGGCAGTGGCAAGTCGACGCAACTCGACCACCTTACGCAGAGGCTTGAGAGTGCTGGCATTGATTTTTTGTTGAATCGCGAACCCGGCGGATCTGGTGTGGGCAACTTGATCCGAAAGATCCTACTGGACCCACGCAACACCGTTTCGCCCACAGCGGAATTGTTGCTTTACTTTGCCAACCGCGCTCAGAACGTAGACGAGCAGATTCGGCCAGCTTTGGAAGCAGGCAAAATGGTGATCTCAGATCGTTACACCGATTCGACTGTTGCCTACCAGGGTGGGGCGCGAAGGCTCGGCCAAGCCCTCGTTGAGAATCTCCATCAGATCGCCTGCAGGGGCACCGAACCGTCGCTCACCATCTATCTGCGCATTCGTCCCGAAGTGAGCGCCAGGCGCTTGAGCCATCACAACAAAGACCGGCTGGAATCTGAGGCGGCCGACTTTCATGAGCGTGTCTTTGAAAGTTATGAACAACTGGCCACAGCCCACCCGAAACGAATCATCCCAGTAGATGGGGAGCGCATGGAGGAGTTGATTGCCGACGACATTTGGGCGATTGTAACGGAGAGGTGGCAGCAAGGTGATTCATAATTTTCATGGCAATCCTGAAGCGGTAGAAACGCTGACAGAAATGCTGGCCACAGACCGGATTCCGCAAACGATTCTGTTGTCCGGCCCTAGCGGTGTTGGCAAAGCGACACTCGTCAGACGATTTGCTTCTGTCATTCTCGATGCTAGCCCGGCAGACCTTGCCAAAATCGAAAATGACGACTTTTTCCTGCCCCACAACATCGAACTTTTGGCGGAGCGCGAAAAGCTGGCCAGCGACAAAAGATCAGACGATCCTTTCATGCTTTCTACGCACGCCGATTTCATCAGCTTTGCCCCGGACGGCCCGTTGCGCCAGATATCGATTCAGCAGATGCGGCTCTTAAAAGATCAAGCCCGACTGCTGCCCTCGCGCGGCAAGCGAAGAGTGTTTCTCATCGACCAGATCGACCGGGCCAACGAACAAGCAGCCAATTCGCTGCTGAAGGTGCTGGAGGAACCACCGCCACACCTGCTGATCTTCATGACGGCTGAAAACCCGTACGATCTGCTGGCGACCATCCGTTCGCGATCTGTCAACTTGCGCATGCACCGGTTGGCGGAGACTGAAATTTCGAGCTTTCTGAAGGAGCGCGGCCTGGACGCCCCAGAACGCCGGGCGCGCCTGGGAAATGGCTCCCCCGGTGCTGCTGCAACGATTGATCTTGAGGTATTCGATAAGCGCCGCGCATCGATGTTGAATCTGCTGGAAGTGGCTAGCCGGCGTGCGGCCTTTGGTAGTTGGATCAAGAATGTCGAGTCGATCTCAGCGTCTAAGTCGGAGAAACTCGAATATTATCTGGAAGTATTGTTTTTGTTGCTTGAGGACATTCTTCTTTTGGCCCATGGCTTTGAACAGATTCGAAACCCTGACATCGCACGCCAACTGAAAGCGATTGCCGATGCCGTAAGCCTGGTCTGGATGCGACGTGCGGTGCAGTTAACCGATGAAATGGTTCGCTTATTACGGCGCAATATTCAAAAAGGAATCGCACTTGACGCCTTTGCGATCGAGCTACGCGATATGGTGCCAGTGGGGGCCTAGGGTCTGATTGAACCTTTTTCGCGTGGCACTCGTCTCATTTTCGACGGCTGAGACCGCATATAATGTTAGTAATTCATAAGGAGCTATACCTTGGACACACCCATTCGCCGTGGTTTGCGGGCCCCTCTCTCCGAGTCGCGAGAGAAGACAAGCTCCTCGGCCAAGTCGACGTCGGCCGTTTCTCCGAAGAAACAGATCCCGCCGGATCAGACCAACGCCGAAAACTTCTATTACATCAAGCAGATGAACACCAAGACGCCGATGGTGATCGTGCTCAAAGATGGAGAAATCCTGCACGGCGTCATTGAGTGGTACGACAAAGGTTCTCTGAAAGTGAACCGCGACGGTGCCCCAAATCTGTTGATTTATAAATCCAGCATTAAATACATGTACAAGGACGAAGACGAGGAAGATTCCTAATAATCACCGGCTTTTAGTCTTTTTTTCATCTCAAGACGGTACTCGCGGCGAGCTCCCGCTTGTTCGTAACGTCTTTTTTCGTCTTCGTTCTCGGGCAGGATAGGCACAACCGGGATCTTTCCGCCCTTGCCATCGACGGCAACAAAGGTGAGGTACGCCGAAGTTGTATGCTTCACTTCACCGGTCATCAAGTTTTCGACGTAAACTTTTACGCCCACTTCCATGGACGTATTCCAGGACCGGTTGACCGAGCTACGGACGATCACGAGTTCGCCAATCTGGATCGGGTGAAGGAAATTCATATAGTCAACCGAGGCGGTGACAACGGGGGCACGGGCGTGCCTGCTGGCGGCAATCGCTCCCGCGATATCGACCAGATGCATGACTCTGCCGCCGATCAGATAGCCCAGCGGATTGGCGTCGTTCAATAAAGCAAGCTCTGAGATCTCAGAGACGCTTTCGCGCACACTGCGGCCCTCGCGCGGGGCTTCGTTTTTAGATTCGAGTTTCCAGCCTGACATTTCTTTTCGACGCTACCATAAGAACAGTGTCCAATCGTATTGAAGCCCTAGAGAATTTACTGGCGCAATCGCCAACCGACAGCCGCTTGCGCTATATGCTGGCCAATGAGTTTAAGAACGGCGGGCAGCTTGAAGAAGCCGCAAAGCAGTTTCGTTCGATCCTCGACAGCGATAGTAGCTATGGTCCGGCTTATTATCATGGTGGGCAAACACTGGAGCAGCTCAACTTGCTGGATGAAGCTCGTGCCATGTACGCTGCCGGCATTGAAGCGACACGTAAAAATGGTGACGCGCATACGCGTGGGGAACTGGAAGCGGCGCTCTCGATCCTAGGCTAGATGGCAGCCGCCATACGTTGCGCAGTTTGGATTGAAGTCTGCATTTCGCGATTCGGGCGAATGCGCTGTTGTTGTGTGCCTGGATCCAAATAGTCCAGACCTAGCTTTTGCAGCAGTGCGTCTTCGATTGCGCCACGCAAAACAGGCGTCTGCTCGAGGGTATCCCGTGCCTGGTCGCGCCCTTGGCCCAGGCGCTGTTCCCCAAAGGTAAGCCACGACCCGGCCTTCTGGACAATGCCAGCTTCTGTTGCGGCATCTACAATTTCTCCCAGCCGGTCAATCCCTTTGCCAAAGCGAATTTCAAATTCAACCTCGCGAAACGGCGCAGCCATTTTGTTCTTCACCACCTTGACCTTGACGCGATTGCCACGAATCTCGTCACCGTCTTTAACCGAAGTTGTTTTGCGAATCTCAAGACGCTGTGAAGCAAAAAACTTTAGTGCTCTGCCGCCGGTGGTTGTCTCCGGGTTGCCAAACATGACACCGATCTTTTCGCGGATCTGATTGATAAACAGAATGGTGCAATTGTTTTGACTGGCAAGACCTGTCAGCTTGCGTAGGGCTTGCGACATGAGCCGGGCGTGAACGCCGACGAAGGCATCGCCCATCTCTCCATCGAGCTCGGCCTTGGGCACCAGCGCCGCCACGCTATCTATCACCACTAAATCAATCTGCCCGGAAGCCACCATCGATTGTGTGATGTCCAGCGCCTGTTCTCCATAATCGGGCTGGGATAGGAGCACACGCTCCGGGTCGATGCCGAGGCGGGCGGCGTAGCTGGCATCGAGGGCGTGTTCTACATCGATAAAGCCAGCGTAGCCACCGAGCCGTTGTGTTTCGGCAATCGCATGTAGTGCCAGGGTCGTCTTGCCGGAAGATTCTGGTCCAAACACCTCAATGATGCGACCACGAGGGTACCCGCCACAGCCGAGAGCACTATCTAGCTGCAGCGAACCCGTAGGCACGACTGGTACCGATTCAGCAGCCCGTGAGCCGAGAACTACCACTGAACCGGCTCCATTTTTCTTGTCAAGCTGTTGGGCGATCAACGCCAGAGGGGAAAGCGCGCGGATAGCCATGTTGCTCTAGTGGAATTGGTGTCGAAATAGTCTCAAGAATCCTTCGCTGTGGTCGAAAAGATTGGAGAAGAAGAGGTCGACTTCCAGTTATGGGCTTAGCACCACTCACATTCTCGGGCATCAGCCAATACTCGTCTGATTTTCAGACGATTTTGCAACGAGTCACTACCATTGCATCCTTTCCGCTGAACCAATTGAAGAACGAGCAATCAGACATCACAGTAAAAAGGCAGCTCACGTCAGAGCTGAGCAGTAGCGTAAAGCTACTGGGTGAGCGCATTACAAACCTGAAAGACGTAGCAGCCAACCGCGCCGTCTCAGCTAGTTCGAGCAACACATCCAAACTCACGGTCGATGCCGTAAACACGGATATTCTCACCACTTACAACGTCACCGACGTCACCTCGACTGCAAAAGCGGCGAGTGAAACCTCAGCAGTTTCCTATGCAAATTCAGCTTTGACACAAGTCTCAGCCAGCGGAAGCTTGCGGCTGAAAGTCGGCACTTCGGACTACAACTTTACCCTGGACAGCGACAAGAACAATCTTCTGGGCTTACGCGACAAAATCAACACCCTTGGCGCAGGAGTTACTGCATCCATTCTTACGGTGGATGGCACCACAAACTACCTCAGTATTACCGCGAACACGGCCGGGGCGAAAGCGCTTGAATTGAGAGAAGACCCCAGCGGTGTCAACACCAATTTACTGACAAGCGTGAATCAGGGCAGCAACCTGGATTTCAAACTGAACGGCGTGGCGGTGACCCGTACCTCAAACCAGGTAAACGACTTGATCCCGGGCGTCACCTTCAGTATCAAGCAGACGACCAGCGCGCTAGAGACCCTTTCGATTGGACTCACTAGCGACCGCTCGAAGTTGTCTGGAGCCATTAGCGGCTTTATCGATGCCTACAACAACGTGCAAAACAAAGTAACAGCGCAAGTTGGCAAAACAGCGGGCTTATTGAGCGGGGACTATCTCGTACGTGAAGCACAAGATATCTTGCGAAAAGCATCGAGTTTCAGCTTGGGTGAGGGGCTGGTAAAAAACTGGTCCGACCTTGGCGTAACGTTTTCACAAGCGGGCGAAGTGAAGTTTGCACTCAATGATTTTAACAGTCTCAATGAGGCTAAACTTCGCGATAGCTTTTCGTTTTTCAAAGCGACAACGGGGCTTGGATCACTCGCCGATGCCACCGATGGCTTTAGCGAAGATGTCACAGGCCTGGCACAAATCCAGTTGGCGCAATATGACCGCACTGACAGTCGGCTATCGGAACGAATCTCCAATCTTGAAGAGCGCATCAATCTCTTGCGCACTACTTACCAACAAAAATTGCAGGCAGCCGATGCACTTCTGGGTCGATTCGAATCGCAGAGAAGCATTATTAGCGCTTCAATCGAAGGCTTAAATTTGGTTCTTTTCGGGAAACGGAACGGATAGTTGGCAAACGAACCGACTCTTCAACAACTTATCGTGAGCCTTCTCGAATTAGATCAAGACCACTTGCTGGGAGCTTCTCCAAGCAGTGCAGAATCCGATATCCTTGCCCGTCGTCAAACCTTAGTGAGCCAGCTTGGGTGCATTTGTCAGCTGGATCCTACGGCCGCCTCACTCTATTTGGCGGAACTGCAGGCCCTGGGTTTAAGGACTGAAGTGATTCAGGCACAGATAGCCAAAGAGCGCGAAGACTGGCTTCACTCTCTGGAAGAAGCAGAGGCGCATTTGCGGCAATTGGTATCGTTTCGCAAGCCCGAAGCATCGGCTGAGGCTTCTTTGCTGGACCGCATCGCTTAGAACGCAGCTGCGGCAGTTGGTTTTCGTTTGAAAGACCAACTGCCGCTGATACATGTTTCCGCCGTATCTTTCCAGAGTTTTTTTCACAGGCCAACTCAATTAGGGAAGCGCGTTCAATTCTCGTCTCACTTCTCGAATCACAGAATTCCAATCACCTGGGATAGGCTGTCGAAAAAGCCGCATGGTTGGATACCAGGGCGAATCCTCTCGATGGAGCAACCAACGCCAATCGGGGGCATAGGGCAGCAAGGTCCAAACTGGCTTGCCCAGAGCTCCGGCCAGGTGGGCTACGGCAGTGTCGACAGAAACGACGAGGTCGAGACCCTCAATCGCGGCAGCGGTTTCACCAAAATCGACTAAGAGCGGTGCCAGATCGAAAACTCCATCGGGGCTCGCAATAGGAGTGGGGCCCTTCTGCAAACCTAGGAACTGAAAACCTGGAAGATCCAGTAATGATCCCAGGACCGCGATCGGCAGGGAACGGTTTCGATCATTGCGATGATTCGGGTTGCCTTGCCAGACAAGCCCGACGCGTTTCCCCTTTTGGGGTAATTCTTTGTAGAGCTGAGCCCAACTGGCAACCCGGCCGGGATCAGCAACCAGATAAGGAATTTGATTCGGGATAGACTCGAGGCGCGTGCGGAAGCAGTAGGGCAAACTCGGAATCGGTATCTGCCAGTCAACAACTTGCAGATCTTCGATATTGGTGGTGCAGAGCGCGAGGCCAGGGATTGCGGCAAAAAGAGGTAGGATCGCCGGCTGGCAAAAGACATGCACGCGCATGCCACTTTCAATTAAGGGCTTCAGATAGCGAATGAACTGAATTGAATCTCCAAAACCTTGTTCTGAGTGAACCAGAATGGTTTCACCCGGCCGGATTTTGCCGTCCCAGCGCGGAATCTTCCAATCCCATTTTTCGAGATCGCGTTGGGCGAGGCGATGCTCGTAGCCGACCCACCCACGAGAAAAATCACCCATCAACAATGCAGCTAAGCCCAAATTCATTGGGGCCTCGCGGTGTGAGGCATGAATGGCCAGGGTTTCGACATATTGATTCTGTGCCTCGGCCAGGCGGTTGAGCTTCATGTAACAATTGCCGAGATTGTTATGGGCTTCACTAAAGCGCGGGTCAATTGCGACCAGTCTTTCGTTAAAAGCGACGGCTTCCTGTAAGCGCTCTTCTTCTTGCAAGAGAACCGCAAAGTTATAGAGTGCGTCGCGATAGTCGGGCTTCACCAGCAGTGCGCGGCGATAGTAGGCCTCAGCAGCAGTGAGATTGCCGGAGGCAACTTCAAGGAGAGCCAGATTATTCCACGCTTCGGCATAATTGGGGCTGATGCTTACGGTTTGCTCATAAGCGCGACGAGCATCATCGGGCCGCTTTTGAAGCGCGCGCGTGACCCCGAGATTAAACCAGGCCTCGGCATGGCGGGGCAACTGGGCAACCAGCAATTCATAGTTTTGGGCGGCCTCTTCGGCTTCTCCCTGCAGGTGGAGGAGATTGGCGTAGGCCCAGCGCAGATCCGGGCTGGCCGGCTCACCGACCAGAGCTTGTCCGATACAGGCTGAGGCGCTGCGATAGTCACCGAGGCGGGCAAAAGCTTCGCCAAGGTGGGCACAGTATCTCGGGACGGGTCCGTCGATTTGAATCGCCTTCGTGATCAGGTCTATGGCCTCGGCGGCAGACTGATGATCGAGAGCGAGAGTTCCAAGGGCGTCGTAGGCAGCTCCGTCGTCGGGGTTTTGCTCGAGCCGGTGGAGGAGCTGCTGACCATGGGCTTCGAGCGTGGCGGTATTCATCCTATGTTCATCCTGGGGTGTTTCCTGTTTACAAAAGAAGAATGCTCCCGCACGGCCAAACCAGAGGGCTGGCCGCCGGGAGCATCATCAACTTCAGTTGGTTAGTTGGTTAAGGACTAACCCCGGAGAAGACTCAGGACCTGCTGTGGTGCCGAATTGGCCTGAGCAAGGGCGGCAATGCCGGCCTGCAACTGGATCTGGGCCTTCGACAAATTCGCAGCTTCCTGGGCAAGATCCGCATCACGGATGCGGCTTTCGCTGGCTGCGAGATTGGTGAGCTGGCTTTGGGCCAGGTTGACGGCGAAGCTGAACTGATTCTGACCGCGACCGACGACGGCTTGGGCATCGCTAAGCGACGAAACGGCAATAGCCAGAGCATTTACGGCTGCTTCAGCAGCAGCTTGAGTATCGATGGTGGAGTTGGCACCCGTTCCGACAACGGCAGATTTATCAATGCCACCAGTGGGTTGGGCCAGACCCGTACCACCGGCAGTTGCGCCGATGCCGACCTCAAAGCCTTTGACAGTGCTCAGGAAGCGGATGGCTTCTGCGCCGCCCGTGTTTTCTTTCACTGCAAAGATACGCTTGAGGGTATCGTTATTGCTCTGTTGGAGCGTGTCGTTGATCGACTTGACGGCATCGTCAATCGAGCGGCCGCTGCGACCTGTTGCATCATTGCGCAAGGTAACGCTTAAGCTCTGCTTGACACCGGTAGCGTCGCTGGCGGTAATACTGACCAACTGGTCGTCTCCGCCGTAGGCGATATTGGTAAAGCTGACCGATTTGCTCGAATCGGCGCCTCCGGAGTTGACCGTCGCGCTGGTAGCCGAGGCTCCCTGCGTCGTCGTCCCGGTGAAGCTGCTGCCCTGTACGCCGAAACCAAAGTCGGTATCGCCAAATGTAGACAGCCGGAAGAAGCTGTTGTTGCTCGAAGCAATCGTCAACTGGTTGGACGCAAAGCTGGCGCTTAAGCCTGCATTGCGCAGCTCAGTGTCTCCAGTAATGGCCGTATTGATCTGATTGACTACATCGGCTTGGATGGCCGCTGTCGAGTTGCCCTGGCCGTTCTGGCCTACGGTAAGGCCGAGCGCGGTAGCAGCGTTGGTAGCACCGGCCTGAATTACGACCGAGGACGTACTTCCGGTACTGGAAGACCGAATGCGGAGCGCGGCGCTGGCCCCGTTGCCGACAACATCTGCGACGCCACCCGTGAGGCTGCCATTGATTGCGGTTGCAATCTGCTGCAGCGTATTGCCGGTGGTGAGAGTAAGCACCTGGGTAGCCGAACCGTCGATCGAAAGCGAAAGGCTGACGTTTGCGCCAAGGGTGATCCCGCCGACACCTTGGACAGTACCACTCACTTGACCAACATCAGACAGCGCCGTGACGTTGATAGCGTTGCCGGAGCTGGCGCCACCGTTGAGCGAGATTTGTAGCGTGCCGCTGCGTGTGGTGTTGGCAGCAGCAAAGGCACCGGTGTAGTTGGTTCCGGCGGTGGTGGTGCTGTAGTCGAAAGCATTGCTGGCATCGGCCTGGAATGCACCAAAGCCCAGCTTGTTCTGCGTGTCGCCCGTCACGGCTACCTGGAAGGTTTCGCCGCTGGCATTCTGGAAGACCAGGTTATTGCCCTTGCTGGCGCTGGAAAGTGTGATTCCCGCTGCCTGTAACTGACTGTTGTTCGCGACGCGGCTAGCCAGATCTGTGATCACGCTATCCACAGTCGTCGTGCCCGCAACAGTAGCGTTTAAATCAAGATCGACCGGGGCCTGCAACCCGCCACCCTGAAGGCGGACCTTGATCGAGTCGGCAGTGAGGAAGGTGTTCGTGTTAGAGGCAGTGCTTGCTGTAAAGCCCAGCGCGGTGTAGGCATCGTTGACTGCAGTATTCACAGTGACAGTGTCGTTCGCATTGTTTGCCGTAAGTACAATCTGCTCGTTGAAAACACTGGCCGTCAGCTTATTGGCTAGCGCACCAGCAGCAACTTTGGTGTTGATGTCGTCAGCAATCTGCTTCTTGGTCAAAGTAGCGCCAGTACCTAACGTGATGTTCTGAGTGGTGCCACCGACAGTGAAGTTCAAGATGTTGGTGGTGCCAGTGACGTTACTAGTAGCAGCAAAGTCGCTGCCAATGTAGTTGGCACCACCCGCAACTGCTCTTCCACCTTGCACACGAGTCCTGACGTCAGCACCGGTTGAAGCATCCGCAGCCGTGGCAGCCGTTGTGCTCAAACCAAGATTGGTCGCAAGCGTAGTTGTAGTAATCTCTACCTTGGATGTGGCGGAGTTGAGCTTGCTCTTGATCACAACCTGGTTGCCCTCAAGCGAAGCCACTGCCTTATCAGAGAAGGAAGTCTGCGCATTCAACTGAGCGACGATCGAACCCTTCGAAGTAGTGCCGTTTAAAAGGTTATCGGTCACCGTTACGGAGAAGGCGCTACCGCCATCCACTGCAAGAGTGAGTGTATCGGCACCGGTTGGCTCCGTGTTCACGCTTACTGCAGTGTCAGAACCTTTGAGGCTTGCGTTGCGTTCAAACTTACCGAGCAGCGCGTTGGCAGTACGATCGCCGGCTTCCACCTGAAAGGCAGTCGTCGGAGAAGTGAAGGCCAACTGCTGACGCCCGGATGCATCGGTAACTACGGAAGCGCGAATGTTGGCATTCTTGAGCGCGGTGGCAGACTGAGTGCCGGCATTGGCCGCACCGTCAATGGCAGCGTTCACACGGGCGACGAGATCGGAAGTACTGCCGACAGCATTTGTATTTACATTTATATTTACGCCTTGTCCACCAAAGCCTGGCCCACGTAAAGTGAACTGAGCAGTGCTAGAAGCGGTCTGCGAATTGATGTTGGTGGTGTTGGCCAATACCTGCGACAGGCTTGTGGTGGTAGATCCCGCGCCAAGGTCGGTGCCAGCGGTGCCCAGAGCCTGTACACCCTTGAGCCCAAGGCTCTGAGAGTCTACCGTCGACTTGCTGAGATCGACCGAAGCCGATCCGTTTGAAATCGCTGAGATGCCGTTGGAGGTTTTGCCGCCGCCAATGAACACGGAGAGCGAACGCGCAAAATCACCGCCAGTGTTCAGGCCGATCGACTGTGCCTGCCGGTCTACTTCTTCGAGCACACTCTTGAATTCGCTGTTCAGCACGTTACGGGAGCCGGTAAAGGTGCCCGAGGCCGACTGAGTAGCCAGGGTACGAGCACGATCGAGAAGTTTCGAGATGTTGTTGATGCCGCCGTCGACAATCTGTAGTTGGCTCAGGCCGTCATTGGCGTTTCGGATACCTTGATTGAGTACCGCCTGATCGCTGCGCAAACCGTTTGCAATGGCAAGGCCTGCGGCGTCATCGCCCGAGTTTACGATACGCAAGCCGCTGGTAACGCGGTTGATCGTCTTACCCTGAAAGTCGCTGCTGTTGTTGATATAGTTCTGCGCCTGCAAAGACGCAATGTTTGTGTTTGATGAAAATGCCATGATTCACTCCTTTGTGTTCGACACCAGGAAATCCTCTCCAGGTGAGTGGCTTTTCACCACCTCGGCATAAGTTGCTAACAAGGGTCATATCGGAACGGAGTGGTTCAACTTGAAACAGAAATTGCCTTAGTGGCGTTTGTTTATTCCTGTTTAGGGGGAGGGGTGAGGCGAAGGCGCTTCGTTGCCTCGCGCAATGCGTCAGCTTCGACTGTTTGCGCCGATTCAAGATTTGTATCGCGCATGGCAGCAATCTCGCGCCGCAATATGGAGGTCTCACGCGGGGCCCGAATGCCGATCTTGACCTGATTGCCGTCGATCTCTAAAATATCGACTTCAATCGAATCGCCAATCAAAAATCCTTCTCCAGCACGTCTGCGGATTACGAGCATAGGGCCTGCTCCTCGCTACTGACACCGCCGGCAAACAATGGCTGGCGCGCCGAATAACGTGCGTCTTCGCGAATGGATTGCACGCCCAGGCCGACATCCCGACGGATTACGACCGGACCCAATAAATTTGCCGTCGGTTCTTCTGGACGGGCAAAACAAAGGATAGCTAGCCATTCGAGCGGAATCGTTTGGATCTGGGCATCGGCCACTGCCAACAGTTCGCGGTCTGGCCGCGATAATGTCCCATCATAACGAGGGGCCACTAAATCTAGCGGAGCGCAAACAAAGGATAATTCTGCCGAAGAGATGCTTTGCAAGAATTTCAGCGGCATGCTCTCGGCCGCTTCGATCAGGAGAAATCGATGCTCTTGCTCAAAGCCCGGCAGACCCGCCGGAAATTCAATGACTTCATTTTCGTGAAAGCGCACCGTGCCGAAGCGAATCGTTTCGATAGACTGCATCTACGGCCTTATCGGTATAGAACAGTACTTCTTTAGCTGAAGATAGGGAAGACGTAGCGAACACAATTAGCGAACGCTGGCTCGTTCGAGCCGATCGAGGACACCGGCCCAGGCCGAATCCGCCCCAGGCTGCTCTACTGCAATCCAGTCTTTGCCGAGGGCATCACAACGATGCAAGGTCTCGTAAAGGGCTGCGGCATAACGGTCCGCCTGATGGGGCATCGGCCAAGACTGTGCGGAGTGTGCCGCTACTGTCAAATACAGATAGACGCCATGACCCTCGCGAGGAAGCTCATGCGCACCAGCAATCAACAGAAGCGGGGTCTTGGGCGAATAATGCTTCAGATGCAGCCCAGGAGAAGCATGAGCCCCATCCACGTTTTCAGCCAGAGCGACTCGTCCAATCAGTGCCTCAATCTGATCCCGGCGCACCATCCCTGGCCGCAACAGAACCGGCACCCGATCCACCAGACTCAACACCGTCGATTCAATGCCTACCGCTGTCGGACCTCCATCGAGAATCATCTCAACGCTCGCTCCCAGGCCCGCCCTTACATGCTCTGCGGTTGTCGGGGAGAGTTGCATAAAACGATTGGCGCTTGGCGCGGCAATCGGCACTTGAGCCGCGTCAATCAATGCCAGCGCGATTGGATGGTCCGGCATTCTCAACCCCACACTAGTCAATCCGGCAGTTAGTTCCAGCGGAATCTTGTCATTCTTGGGCAAAACCAGTGTCAGCGGCCCAGGCCAAAGGTGGTGCGTGAGAATTTCCGCCTCTTCCGGCCACACGGCAGCCAAATCCCTAGCCATGTTTACACTGGAAACATGAACGATCAGCGGAGAGCTGCGCGGTCGCTGTTTGATTTCATAAATTAGCGACACCGCGACAGGATCAAGAGCATTCGCTCCTAATCCATAAACCGTCTCGGTAGGAAACGCAACCACCCGTCCCGACCGAATCAGCTGCGCAGCCCGGGCAATGAGCGCAGTGTCGACCATTAGTCGGGCATCTCATCCTTGCCATCGCCAGCAGTTTTGCCGGTCCGCTTATAAACCAGCCAGGCATGTATAAAGGTCTCGATATCGCCATCCAGCACCTTATCCACATCGCCGACACTAAACTTCGTTCGGTGGTCTTTGATCATACGATACGGTGCCAATACATAGCTGCGAATCTGGCTACCAAAGTTGATTTCGGACTTGGAGTCTTCGCTCTTTTTGTCTTCGGCGCGGCGCTTCTCAAGCTCATGCTCAAAGAGGCGTGCTTTTAGCTGCTTCATGGCACTGGCGCGGTTTTTGTGCTGGGAGCGTTCGTTCTGACATTGCACTACGATGTTGGTCGGGATATGTGTCATGCGGACGGCACTCTCGGTGCGGTTGACATGTTGGCCGCCAGCCCCTGAGGCACGAAACACATCGGTACGCACGTCTTCGGGCTTGATCTCGATTTTAATCTCGTCGTCAATCAGCGGATAGGCATAGACGCTAGCAAAGCTAGTGTGCCGCCGGGCGGCAGAATCAAATGGAGAGATTCGCACGAGGCGATGAACACCGATCTCGCTCGATAGCAACCCGTAGACGTTGTCGCCTTCCACTTCGATGGTGACGCTCTTGATGCCAGCGCCGTCGCCATCCTGGTGGTCGGTGACGGTGGTCTTAAACTTGTTGCGCTCAGCCCAACGCAGATACATGCGCATCAGCATCTCGGCCCAGTCCTGGCTTTCGGTTCCACCGGCGCCGGGGTGGATGTTGAGGATCGCCCCGAGATGATCCTGTTCTCCGTTGAGCAACATGCCGGTTTCCAGTTGTGACAGGGCATCGCGAAAGGTCTTTACCTCGGCATTCAACATTGCGCCGACATCTTCGCCTTCACGGCCAAGTTCAATCAGCGCGGCAATGTCTGAGCTCATTGAGGCGATCTTGCGATCTTGCGAGAGCGTCTCGTCGAGGCGCTTGCGCTTCTGCATGATTTCCTGGCTTTTTTCAGGGTTGTTCCAAAACTCAGGATCGTTGATCAGCGTTTCGAGCTGGTCGAACTGGATTTTCTTTTTGGGGGCGTCAAAGATAGCTCCGCACAGATTCTGATTGCTGGCGGAGCTGTTCGTAGTCCCGCTCGATTTCTTCGAGGGTCATAAGTACCTAGTTTCCCACGCCGGGGCTGTCCAGCGTCAAATCCGGATACAATCCCTCGGGATGGGGCTTGTAGCCCATCCACTGCGTTTGCCCGATATAGCTCAACCTGAAGCCTTCGACAGCGTGAAACTTGAGCAATTCAAAGAAGCGCTCGGGCCCATTTCGAGGCGCACCCTCCTGACTTGAGGCAGTCTCAAGCAAGCTGCTCATTTGTGCGCGGTTCAGATGAGCCAGCGGATGACCAAACTTGTCACTCGCCAAAACGTCGAAGTCACGCAACCCATCTTCAAAGGCTTTCTTGACTACAGGCACATGAAAAGCTACCAGATCGATGTACTGACTGACACGGGCATCGCGTGCCCCGCCAGAGTCTTTGTCGGCGGGAATGACAATGTCGGTAAGCTCGTCGAGAATGCGATTTTGTTCCTGGCTAAAGGCCTGCAGTTTATAGTTTGCCGTAGAAACCAAGGCTGGCTTGTGATGCTCATGCTGAGCCTGAAGACCCGCAACACTGGCTGCGGCCAGAATCGGAAATAGTTCGCGCCGATCCATGATTAGATTTCCTTCCGGCGCATCTTGTCGGCCAATCGTTCTGACATGCGCCAACTCAGAGCGATATTGGTAAGCGTAGGATTTTTCTCCGGGTATTGCGGAAAGACACTTGCATCTCCAATAAACAGATTGGGAATGTCATGTGTTTGCGAATCCACGTTGACGACGCTCAACTTTGGATTGCGGCCCATCCTGGCTGTACCTACCCAGTGATTGGAATCGATCACGAGATCTTCGCTGCGGACCTTGCCAGGAGAAGTCATTACCTCACCGCCTCCGGCGCGAATGATCTCTTCAGAAACATTGACCACGTCCTGAGCCATCGCAAGATCGCTATCTTCATAACGCAAATGAATCCGCGGAAAGGGTATCCCGTAGCGATCCAGCCGATCCATATCTAAATCAATATATTTGTTTTTGCTAACCAGCAGCGAGCCTTGCATGTTCATCCCTACGTGGCAAATATTCTTTCGTAACAGCTCTTGTTTAAATCCTGCGCCGAAGCCTTTTTCTCCGCGATAGAAAAGCCGCTGCGGCGGCAGACCGGAGCCGCACTGCACCTGATAGGTACCTTCAAAATTGGGGTTCGGTTTATCCCAGTACATCCCCGTCAGCAGGGAATGATAGTAACCCGTTCCGGCATCATCGCTGCGATTGCGGGTTGCCAATTGCGGAAAAAGCCCGAGGACCGTCAAACCGAAATGGCTTGTCAGATTACGGCCTACTTGACCTGAGGAATTCGCCAGTCCCTGAGGAAATTCTTTCGTTCGATTGGCTAGCAAGATCCGCGCTGTTTCAACCGCACTGCAGGCCATCACCAGCGTGCGGCATTCCAGTTTTTCGGTCTGCCCGTCCGGGTTTGTATATTCAATCCCGGCAACACGATTGGCCTCGCGGCCCATTAGAATACGAGTCAACATGGCATTTGTAAAAACGGTGAGGTTTCCCGTCTTCATTGCAAGCGGAATCGGCGTGTTTGCCGATGTGTATTTTGAATCAATTGGGCAGCCGCCGCAATTGCCGCAATACTGGCAGATCGCCCGGCCGGAGGCGTGCTTACCGGTAGTCATCGCCTTGCGCAGAGCAATGTAGTCCATTGCGCGGCCGGTCCGCTTTAGCCTTGCAACACCACGTCGCAACAGGGATTCCCCGGCCCGCATCGGCACTGGTGCCAGGTATTCTCCGTCGGGCAGATTCGAAAGCCCATCCTTGTAGCCGTAGACGCCCATAAAGCGCTCAGCCCGGGCATAATAAGGGGCCACTTCGTCATACGGAATTGGCCATTTTTGAAAGTCGAGAGGCCCAAAACGCAGCGTATGCCCAGCCCAACAAAGGCTGCGCCCGCCTAGAGCCTTCAGCAGCCCGTGTGCCGGCCTGTCCCCAACCGGAGTGAAGTGATCCTGCTCGCGATAGTCCCAGGCAGAATCAAAACCACCACTCTTACCTTCTTTCAGACGTCTGGCCAACAAATCCAGCGGAGGCAGATCCCGGCCATAGTCCTTGCCTGGTACCAGCCGCCGCCCGGCTTCGACCAAAGCAACCTTCAAGCCACGCTGACAAAGGGCATAAGCGGCAATACCTCCGCCTGGCCCGCTGCCCACTACAATCGCGTCATAAACCATGACGCAAGTTTATCGTCACCAGACCCTCATGAGAAACGTCCTAGCCTTGGAGATAATCAAATAGATACAAGGAAACTTATGAAGAAACTTTTTATTACGATTCTAGTGCTGACCTCAAGCAGCGTATTTGCCCAGAGCAACGAAGAAAAGCGCCTCAAGGCGGCAGGCGATGTGTTGCACGAAATCATGGAAGTGCGCGACAAAGCGATCCCACAAGAATTACTCGACAAAAGTGAATGTGCTGTGATCATCCCAAGTCTCAAGAAGGGCGCGTTTATTTTGGGAGGCAAATACGGTAAGGGCTTTTTTACCTGCCGCAACGTGAGTGGTGACGGTTGGGGCTCACCGGCTAGCATCATCGTTGAGGGTGGTAGCGTGGGCTTTCAGATTGGTGGCAGCGAGAACGATGTAATCCTTCTCATCATGAATAAGAGGGGTGCCAATCGTCTTTTGAACAATCAATTTAAATTGGGTGGTGAGGCGAGCGTCGCTGCCGGCCCGGTGGGTCGAACCAGCAGCGCTCAGACAGACGTTTTGTTGACTGCGGAAATTCTCAGCTACTCTCGTAGCCGGGGAGTCTTTGC
>Ga0105046_10007083_pt1 | contig 17698 bp, 16 predicted proteins | sample MAT03_FD_78385 | JGI IMG/M metagenome (GOLD analysis project Ga0105046, IMG submission 78385) | Freshwater microbial communities from Lake Fryxell liftoff mats and glacier meltwater in Antarctica - MAT-03 (megahit assembly) | ecosystem: Environmental > Aquatic > Freshwater > Ice > Liftoff...
TGCAACACCGCCAGCGTACAGCTCAGCGGTAGCGGCAACGGCACCTTCGCATGGACCGGCCCGAACGCCTTCTCCAGCACCGAGCAGAACCCAACGGTGAGTGCGGCAGGCACCTATGTGCTCTCGGTAACCGCCACCAACGGTTGCACCAGCCAGGCTCTGGCTCAGGTGGATCTCGATCAGGACGCACCGGTCATTTCCGCCGAGGGTGGATCGCTGGATTGTGAAACCGGTCTGTTGCAACTTAACGCCACCGCGTTCACTGGAGTCTCCTTCGTGTGGGCCGGCCCCAATGGTTTCAGCAGCACAGAAGAGGATCCGATCGTTTCTGAGGTGGGCACATACTCCCTGACGGTGAACAGCGAGAACGGCTGCACCGCAGCAGTGGCAGTTCTGGTTGACCGGGATTGCGACACAGAATGCCCCCCGATGATCATCGAGTGTCCGGCTGGGATAACCCTGGCATGCGCGGAGGATCTCTCACCTACCGTCGCTGGCGAACCGATCCTCCGGAAAGACAAGGATTGCCCGGCCATCATCGACTTTGGGTGGAACGACGATTATTTGAGCGTCTGTCCGTTCGTGATCCGGCGCACCTTCTTCGCTGTGGACGCCGAAGGCAACGTGGAAACCTGCGAGCAAATGATCACGGTGATCGACGAGGTTCCACCGGTGTTCATGAACGTGCCGGAGGAGTTGAAGATCCCTTGCGATCAGATCAACGATGACATGCAACTGCCGGATGTCTGGGCCTACGACGAGTGTACCAAGCAGTACCTCGAAGTTGAACACTACGTGGATGTAGAACCTGGCGCGTGCGCCGGTCAGTACGCGATCATCCACATCTGGTCAGCCACGGACATGTGCGGCAATACCGCCAGTGCGGCCTGGGTCATCACGGTCTACGATGACCAGGCACCGGTGATCGACTGTAAGGTGGAGGATGTGAAGGTGGATTGCAAGAGCATCCCCGAAGCGCTGAAGTGTACCGCCACCGACAATTGCGATGCCGACGTGGAAGTCGTCCTTTCCGAGGTGATCTCTGAAGGGGACTGTAAGAAGTGCTACACGATCGAGCGCACCTACACCGCGACCGATGACTGTGGCAACACCACGGCGATAGCGCAGACCATCTTCGTTTGCGATGGCGACGCCAAGAACCTGGATGTGACCGTAGTACCGAACCCGTTCCGCGAGGATTGCTCGATCAGTTTCACCGCGCCGGAGAACGGCAAGATGGTGATCGAGGTCACCGATCTGCAGGGCCGTCGTGTGTCTGAACTCTTCGATGCGCAGGTCTCTGCCGGCCAACCGATCCGCACGGAGTTCCACCCAGTGGAGAACGGCAGCGGGATGTTCATCTATCGGATCCTGTTGAACGGGAACGAAACGCGAGGGCGATTGATGTACCAACCCTGATCCACAGGATCTACTTGGCGGAACGCCCCTGCAGGTCGCAGGGGCGTTCCGCGTTCAAGGGTGGTATTTTTCGCCCCTTCCCGATCCCATTGGAAACCGCACCTCTCGCCGAACGCATGCGCCCGCGCACCCTTGATGAAGTGCTGGGCCAGGAACATCTCGTCGGGCCGGATGGCATCCTGCGCAAGGCCCTGGCCGGTGGCATGTTGCCCAGCATGATCCTGTGGGGGCCGCCGGGCGTGGGCAAAACAACGCTCGCACGGCTGATCGCGCAGGATCTGAAACGCCCCTTCCACACCTTGAGCGCGATCAGCAGCGGGGTGAAGGACGTGCGCGAAGTGATCGAGCAATCCGGAGGCGGTGGCCTTTTCGCGCGCAGCGCCGTGCTCTTCATCGACGAGATACATCGCTTCAGCAAAGCTCAGCAGGACAGCCTGCTCGGGGCGGTGGAGAAGGGAACGATCACCCTGATCGGTGCGACCACGGAGAACCCCAGCTTCGAAGTGATCGGGGCGCTCCTCTCCCGCTGCCAGGTCTACGTGTTGCGACCGCTCGCGGAGGAGCATCTGATGGACCTCCTTCTGCACGCCATGCGCGATGATGAGGAATTGAGGACGAAGCGGATCGAGTTGAACGAGACCACAGCCTTGATGCGTGCCAGCGGGGGCGACGCACGGCGGCTGTTGAACACCTTCGAGCTCTGTGTAAAGGCTGTTCCAGGGAATGACGTGGTGATCACAGACGCACTGGTGCAGGACGTGGTGCAAAGCACCACTGCGCGCTACGACAAGCAGGGCGAGCAGCACTACGACATCGTCAGCGCCTTCATCAAGAGCATGCGGGGCAGCGATCCCAATGCGGCCGTGTACTGGCTGGCGCGCATGGTGGAAGGAGGCGAGGATCCGCTCTTCATCGCGCGCCGCATGGTGATCCTGGCCAGTGAGGACATCGGCAACGCCAACCCGAATGCCTTGCTGATGGCGACAACGACCATGCAGGCCGCGCAGATGATCGGCTGGCCGGAGAGCCGCATCATCCTGAGCCAATGCGCCATTTACCTGGCCTGTTCACCGAAGAGCAATGCGAGCTACATGGCCATCGGCGCCGCACAGGCCGAAGTGAAGAAGAGCGGCGACCTGCCCGTACCGTTGCACCTGCGCAACGCACCGACGAAACTGATGAAGGACATCGGCTACGGGAAGAATTACCGATACAGCCACGAGGGCGCGGATAATTTTCTCGACCAGGAGTTCCTGCCTGAAGCCCTCAGCGGGAAAACGCTATATCAACCGGGCGATAACACCAAGGAACAGGAGTTCGCAGCGTTGATCCTGAAGTTATGGAAGGGGAAGTACGAATGAGTGAGCCTTTTCAGCTGACCCGCTCCTGCTCCATGAACTGCCGGTGCAGATCATAGATGATGCCCAGGCTCACCGCCAGGCCACCCAACCCCTGCTCCACCATCTGCCAAAGAATGTCCACGACAACGTGCATCATGCCGTGCTTGGTAAAGGTCATTCCCAAAGTGAAGATGACCAGGTAGACGAAGAACCCTGCCGCCGCACCGGTCAATACCCCCATGAAGGGGAAGGCCCGCTTCAGGGAGATCCATTCGTACTGGATCGCTTTGTGTACTGCAAGGGTTATGATCAAGCCCAACACGAGGTACACCAGGAACGCCAGCAGGAAGTACAAGGTGAGCGGAACATTCAATTCCTGCAGGTCCCTGAGCGCCAAGCCGTGCCAGACGTAGGACAGACCGAACATGAGGCAGGCTGAGAACAGCCAAGGCAGAAGAATATGCCGTTTCGCCAACATGGTCGTCCCAGAATAGCAGAAGCAAAGTAACGCCAGTCCCAGCGTTTTCGCCCGACCCAAGGGCGGTCAGCGCGTACTTTGCCTCCGAATGGAAAACGCACGGACCCATGGGCTGGTTGCCTTGGTGTTGACGATAATCTCCGTTGCCGGGAGCGGTTGCCGCAAGGAGGGCACGAGACCACAATGGGATGTCGACCTGCTCGCACCCTTGGTGCGCACTGCGCTCACGATCCGCGACGTGCTGCCGGACTCGGTCCTTACCATTGGGGCCGCTGGTTCCCTCACACTTTTGTACCGCACGGACCTCTTCGTTCTTGACCTGGACACCCTGCTGAACGCCCCGGACACTTCGTTCATTTATGCCTACGTGCTTCCCCTGCCCGATTCGCTGAACTTCCCACCGGGAACGACCTTCTTCAGCGAGAACGACGTGACCGAGTTCGACCTGCAGGACCTGGCCTTGCGCGACTTGGAACTGCGCGAAGGCACCTTGCAATTGAGCCTGAAGAACATGGTTTCCAGTACGGTCATCGGTACGGTGGACCTGCCCGGTGTCCAATTCCCCAGTGGCTCTTCCGCAATGAACGCTTCCGTAGGACCTGGCACCCCGGCGAACCCCGCTTTCGCCTCCGCCTCGCGCGACCTGGCCGGTAGCGTGTTCGACCTGACGGGGCCCAACTACAACAGTGTCAATACCCTCGCCACGTCTATCGGTGCACAACTGGACCCGACGGGAACGGGGGCGTGGATCTCCGACGAGGACAGCCTTATCGCCAAGGTGACCTATCAAGGTCTCGTACCGCAGTATGCCCGTGGCTATTTCGGCTCGCGCACCGTTCACGTCGGTCCTGAGGTCAGCAACATCGGGCTCTTCAACAATGTGGTCGGCGGCACCATCGACGTGGACGAGGTCGCTTTGCGCATCCGGCTGGAGAACGGGTTCGGTGTTGACATCCAGGTCGCGATCGATCATTTCACCGCCGTGAACACGCTATCCGGCGGAAGCGTCGACCTGACCCATTCGATCATTCCCGGGCCGATCAACCTGAACCGGGCCCTCGACCTGGGCGGTGGCTTCACGCCAAGCGTTTACGAGAACGAGTTGGACAACGATGACAGCAACCTGGATCTCTTCCTGGAGAGTCTGCCGGACCAGTTGAGCTTTGAACTGGATGTCCACTTGAACCCGCTCGGCGACATCAGTAATGGCAATGACTTCCTCTACTACGAGAGCAAGCTGAAGGCCAGCCTCGAACTGGAACTTCCCTTGCGGCTGATCGCGAACGACCTGACGTTGCAGAACACCTTGGTACCCGACCTGCCGGGCAGCGCTGAAGCGCACGGGCTGCAGAGCTGCGGGCTGATGCTCTTCGCCACCAATGGCTTTCCCTTCAGCGCCCACTTGGAACTGGACATCATCAATGGCGACGGCCAGGTGTTGAGCAACATACCCGTGGCGGGGACCATCGCTTCCGGCCTCCTAGGGGTGAATGCCCTGGTGCAACAGTCGATCGAGTCCCGTTTGGAAGCACAACTCACCACCGAACAAGTGGACTTACTGTATGCCGGAGGGCGATTGCGCACGCGCGTTGCCTTCACCACAGCCGACCAGACGCAGCATTTACAGATCCTGGACAGCTACAAGCTCGATCTGCAGATCACCGCAGCGGCCAACTACATCGTGAACGGTGATGAGTAGAGCCGTCGTTGTGTCCGTGGCCATTTTCATCAACGTTGCCGCGATCGCGCAATTCCCCTCCCTTCCACCGGACAGCGTAGTTGACCAGCCCGGTCGTTGGGCGAACAACATCCATGTTGAAGGTTCATTCGTCCACAATGCGAACAGCATCTACAATGAGTTACCGCTGGCCCTCTACCAGGCTGAATTCCTGGACCGCGACCTGCGCGAACGTTCAATGGAAGCCGTGGAGGCGAACTCGCGCAACACCGTCGGCCAGGTCCTCGCAGCCCGTGTCTCGTGGATGGGACGCGACTGCTTTCTCGATCGCCGGCATTGGCGGCCCCTCGTGAGCGTGGCCCATCATGACCAGACGGGTACTTATTTCACCGAGGACCTTTACCGGGTCACCTTCTTCGGCAATGCGTCCTTCGAAGGGGAACGCGCGGACCTTGGGCCGTCGGCATTCACACAGATCCGCTACCAGACGGTCGGCGCTGGCATTCAGGAGGACCGTTCCGGATCCTACGTCCGCGTCGATGTGGTCAATGGTCAGTCGATCACGAAGGCTGATGTGGACTGGGCCGGTGTATTCACGGGCACTGATGGCCGGGTTTTGCGGGCATCGATCCTGGGTGACTTCTTCCAGAGCGATACGGCTGGGAGCTACTTCGGCCGTACCAACGGCGTCGGCCTTGCGATCTCGGGACGCTGGGCCAGCGCTATCAAGTGGGTGCGACCGATCGACCTCTCCTTCGAGGTGCAGGACTTGGGCTTCGCACGATGGAACGGCAACGCGGTGCGCATTGAGAAGGACACCGTGATCGCGTTCGAAGGTTTTGAAGTGGCGAACATCTTCGACTTGGACGACGTGCTACTCGGCGAAGAACAATTGCGCGACACCTTCGGCCTGCGGTATTCCACCGGCGGCTTCACCAGCCTCCTCCCCTTCCGGGCCAGCGCGTCGGCCAGCATGGATCTCAGTCCACGTTGGCGTGGCACATTGTCGCTCGATCAACGCTACCTACCGGGCTATGTTCCCCAAGTAGTTCTAAGTGGCAGCCGCCGCTGCGGAAGTCACACCTTGATCGGCGCGAGCCTGAGCTACGGCGGCTTCGGTGGTTTGTGCATTGGGCTTGCGTCGCGCATCCGGTTCGGTGAGCGTGTTCTTGTGAGCATCGGGACGCCGCATGTCGCCGGATTTTTCATGGGTAAGGCACGCGGTGCGGGTGTTGGGTTCGGTGTTTCGGTCGGTTTCTGATAGACTTGCCCTGACGATCTCGGCGTTTTGATCTAGTGGGCAGGAAGAAGTGACTTCCCCGCCGCGCCTACCTTCAGCGCATGAACTGGCTGATGCTCGTGATCGCTGGGCTGTTCGAAGTGGGCTTCGCGACCTGTCTGGGCAAAGCCAAGGAAACTACTGGCAGCACTGCGGCATGGTGGATGATCGGTTTCTTCGTCAGCCTCGCCATCAGCATGTTCCTGCTCTACAAGGCCACGCAGACCCTGCCCATCGGAACGGCCTACGCGGTGTGGACGGGCATCGGCGCGGTGGGCACTGTGATCGTGGGCATCGTGCTGTTCAAGGAACCGACAGATTTCTGGCGTCTGCTCTTCCTGTTCACGTTGATTGCTTCTCTGATCGGGCTCAAAGTGGTGACTCCGTGAGCATGGAAGAGCATGCGCTTCCAGCAGAAGCACGCGAGTGGAAGGGGATCCTCGAGAGCCATTGGCGCGCGTTCTTCGGCAAACAGGCCGACTACTACATGACGCAATTGATCCGATGGCATCAGGGACAGTTGCCCCAGTTCAGTATCGCGGCGTTCTTCGCTGGTTTTTTCTGGATGGGCTACCGCAAGATGTACCTGATGATCGTGGCCACGATCATCGTCCTGCTGATCGAAGGGACCATTGAGACAGCGCTCCTGTCATGGTTCGAGGTCAGCCAAAACACATATCGCGGGATGGATCTCCTCATGACCTTCGTTTTTGGACTGGCCTTCGGAACCTTCGCCAACCGCGTCTATCTCTGGGACGCGAGGCGGCAGATCCGCGAGGAACTGGCCAAGGGCCCCTTTCACATCGAAGAGCTGATACTCGCTCGGATCGCAAAGCGCGGTGGTACGAGTTGGATGTTCCTGCTGGTGATCTTCGGCTCGCTGGCTCTGGCCATCATAGTGGCGAATTCCTTCGACCTCTACAAAGCCTTCAACTGAGCCGTCCACGGCGCGTGGTTGATCATTGCCCCTCGTGCCGTACCACGGAGGAGTGGATCGGGCAATAGGTTCGCCACATGAAGATCACCATCCTCGGTTGCGGCAACATGGGCACCGCCTACGCGCGCAGCTTTCGCAAGTACGGCCTTGTGCGCAAGGAGGATCTGCTGCTCGTTGTCCGTCGCGAGGAACGCGGTGTCGAACTGGAGCGCTATGGCCAGGTAGTGCCCACCATCACGGCCGCGGTCGCCAAAAGCGACCTGGTCATCATCTCGGTGAAACCACAGGATTTCGCTACGGTCGTAGCGCCCCTCTCTGCGGTCCTCATGCCGGGCCAGGTGGTGCTCTCCATCATGGCGGGCATCACGCTGAGGCGGATCATCACCGATCTGAAGCATGAGACCGTTGTCCGGGCCATGCCCAATGCTCCCGCACAGATCGGCATGGGCATCACCGCCTACGCCACAGGAACCGAGCTCACCATGCGACAGACACTGATGGTGGAGCAACTGCTCAACTGTACCGGGCGCGCGATCCATCTCGGTGATGAGAACCTGTTGGACCCCGTGACGGCATTGAGCGGCAGCGGGCCGGCGTACTTCTTCCACATCGTGCGCACGATGATCGATGCCGGCGTTAGACTAGGCCTCGAACCGCACGTCGCATCCGCGCTGGTGAAGCAGACCATGCTCGGTAGCTTCCACCTGATGGAGCACACCGATCGCACACCCGAGGAACTGATCAAGGCCGTGATGAGCAAGGGTGGCACCACGGAAGCCGCGTTCAAAGTCTTGGATGCCGGTGCCTTCGCGGGAACCTTAGATCGTGCGATCGGCGCTGCGAGCGAGCGGGCACGGGAGCTTTCGAGGTCTTGAGCTAAAGCACTGTGACCTCGGTGCGGCGGTTCTGCGCCCGGCCCTCTTCGGAATCGTTCGTGGAAGTCGGCTTGGTCTCACCATAGCCTTTGGCCGTGATCCGCGTCTCGTCGATCCCTTGGCTGATGAGGTGATCGCGCACCGCCTGCGCGCGTTGGTCACTCAGCGTCATGTTCGCAACGTCAGCGCCCACGTTGTCGGTGTGGCCTCCGAGTTCGATGCGCAGCGTGGCATTCGTCTTCAAGAGCTTGCCCAGCTTCTCCAATTCGGCGTTGCTGGTGGGCAACAGGTCATAGCTCGCGGTGTTGAAGAAGATGTTGCGCAGGGCTATGGTGCTGCCGGCGGTAAGCGGACTCAGCGGGACATCGAGCGTGTATGGTTCCTTGGGGGTGCCGGTCGCCACGTTGTAGTTCTGTGAGAAGAACAGGTAGCCTTCCGAACTCGCGTTCAACGCGTACTCACGGCCAGCGGGAATGCACACGAGGAACTCACCCGTCTTCGGGTCACTATAGGCGCCGGTCGCCAGCTTGCCCGTTGAGAGATCGAACAGTTCCACATCCGCTTCAACGGGCTGGCCGTTGGTCTTGTCCGTGACCTTGCCGCGGATATAGCTCACCGCCAGCGGCCGCGCTTCCGGATAAAGTTCGAAGCCGTAGAGATCCAGGTCTCCCATTCCGCCGGGGCGATCACTGGCGAAGTATGCGAGCTGTCCATTGGCGCTTACGAGCAGGCTGTTCTCATCGGCCCCACTGTTGATCGGATAGCCCAGGTTCAGGGCCTGGCCCCAACTGCCATCCTCCTCTTTCCGGCTCACGTAGATGTCCAGCCCGCCAAAACCGGGATGTCCATTGCTGCTGAAGTACAACGTGCGGCCATCCGGGTGGATCTGCACGCTTTCCTCCTGGAACGACGTGTTCACGGTCGGTCCGAGTTTCTCGGGCTTGCTCCAGGTGCCATCCTCCAACAACACGGTCACATGGATGTCCATGCTCTTGATCCCGTCCTGGGCCTGCCTGCCGCGCACGAAGTACAGAGTGCGGCCGTCGCTGGCCATGCTGGGTTGCGTCTCCCAATTGCTCGAGTTCACCGGGGAACCCAGGTTCTCCGGAGCGGTCCAGCGATCGCCAACGCGCCTGCTGATGAAGAGATCACAACTGCCCAGCCCGCGCAGCTCTCCGCCGTAAGATCCATCCTCCGTGGAGCACTTCGTGAAAATGATGAAGCGCCCGTCCGGCGTGAGGGTGCCAGCACCTTCATTGTAGTGCTTGGTGTTCACCGTGGGTATGGTGGTGGCGGGTTGCCAGGAACCATCCCCGCCTTTGCGGCTCACGTAAAAATCCTCCTGCATGCCCCAGGGGATGATCTCCGGGGCTTTCACACGGCGCGTGTAGATCAGAGTAGCATCATCCGCGGTGATGCAAGGAAAATACTCCGGGTCAGCACTGTTCACGCCTGGCCCGAGGTTCTTCGGCTCGAAAGGCACCGGACGCTTGATGGCCTCAGCGGCGAACGCACAGTTGTCGATGCCCAACCGCGCGCGGGCCTTGCGCTGCGGCTCCTGCTCCTTTTGCAGGTAAGCACGGTAGCTGCGTTCGGCCTCCGCGTACTGCCCGCTGCGGAACTCCAGATCGGCCAGATGCAGCTGGGCGACGGGGAAGAACTGCGGAGCGATCGCCAGCACTTCGCGGTACCGCGTGATGGCCTCCGCGTCCTTGCCTTGTTCCTCCAACAGCTCGGCGAGCATGATCCGTGGTTCCGCGAAACGCTCATCCGCCTGCGCCGCTTTGGTGAACTCGCTCCTCGCGCAGTCCAGCTTCCGCATGCGCATGCACTCCAACCCGCTCTCGTACTTCTTGATCGCGCCTTTGTCCGTGGTAGTGTAGCCACCGGGCTGCGAGTAAGCGGTTGGCAGTTGGCAGAAGGCAGTAAAAGCAAGAACCACCCGCCCGATCACCACTGCCAGCTGCATACTGCCAACTGCCAACTTCTTTCCCATCATGGAATGTTCAGGTACTTGTGTGTCTGCAAAGAGATCAACCAGCGCGGGTGAGCTTTCACGTGCTCCACGACCAGGGGCATCATGGCGTCGCGCTTGTCCCATTCGGGTTGGAGATAGAGCTTGCATGAGGGCGTGGCACCTTCAGCTTGTTCTTCGGCCCACTTCAGGTCGTGCTTGTTGAAGACGATCACCTTCAACTCATCGGCTCTACTGAACGCGTCCGGCAAGGCGGCCTTGAACTTCTTCGGGCTCAAGCACACATGGTGCCATGCTCCGCTGAAGGGATGCGCGCCACTGGTCTCGATGTGCGTGCGGAAGCCGGCTGCTCGCAAGGCGGAGGTCAGTGGACCGAGGTCGTGCATCAGGGGTTCGCCACCGGTTATCACAGCGATCCGCGCAGGGTGTTTCGCGGCTTCAGCAACGAGGGTCTCTATGCTCAAGCGAGGATGCGCTTCGGCGTCCCAGCTCACCTTCACATCGCACCAGGTGCAACCTACGTCGCAACCACCAAGCCGGATGAAATACGCCGCATGCCCGGTGAAGACGCCTTCGCCCTGGACCGTGTAGAAAGCTTCGACGACAGGCAGCAGCTGTGAGCTGATCAGCCCTTCGCCCGTGGACTGACGCTCAGGACCGCTAAGGGCAGGTTTTGATCCGGGGTGGGTGTTCACGAGAGCACAAAAAAAGCCCACACAGGGCCACGTTCAAAGAAACCCATGGTATCACATGGGCGGGATCGCGATGATGGCTTCCGTAATCCTCCTGACACCGAAGTGTATCCCCGACAAGTCGGGGCTGAGGCCCGCCGTAGACCACCGAGGGTGCGATCCCTGATGGAAATTGTTGGTTCCAATGAACAGATGGCCTGTGTGGGCTTTATCGTGAGCCTCTTTCAGGCATATGGATCAAAGAACGGGAGCAACGGAACGAAAGTAAGTGCGCATACAGGCGGATGCAAGGAATGGTGGAAAACTTCGTGGGCTGTGTGCTATGCCCATCGGGCGGAATATGTCCCGCCCCGGCAAAAGGGCGGCGTTACGCGTCGCCCTTCTGCCCAACGAAATGATCATCCTTGTCCTCGAAGAGGATATTGAAGGTGGTGAGGGATCCGTAACAGCGTGTGATGTACTGCTGCAACTCCACCTTGTCCTGTTCGCTGAGCGAGGGATGCGCGTTGATCTTCTGCTCCAGCACACGAAAACGATCTCGGATCATGACGATCTTGTGGAAGAAGTCGTCGATAGGGATCTCCTTGCTCTTGAGCGACGGGTCCTTCGGCCGCATGTCGAGCATGCCACCGGCGTACTTGCGCGCCATCTCGACGGGGCGCTGCGGAAGCTGCATCTCTTCCAGCACATCGCGCAACGCGTCCTTTACGCTTTCCATGTCGAGCTCGGCGCCGGCGATCTCCACACCGGGCGCAATGGTGACCAATCCTTCGAACGAACGGCTGATCGGTTGTTCGCCGTGCTCACGGAAGAACACATGAACGACGTGGGCGTCGATGTCGTAGACCACGCCAACACCCATGGTCGGATGCTTCACCCGGGCACCGATACCAATGTCATAGAGCTCCATGCTTAAAGAATGTCCTTGATCGTGTAGGTGATCCCGTTGAACGAAGCGGTCTCACCCGCTGTCTTTCCCATCAGGGTTTGGATCAGCGGGGCCTTGGGCGTTACGCCGAGATAGCGCTGGCCATCCGAGTCGAACTCCTCCAAGCTCGCAGCCACAAGGAAATTGCGCCGGTCGGTGTGTACCACAGCACCGAACTGCACGCGGTCCATCCGCTCGGTGGGATCGATGGCGCCGAGTTGCTCGTTGTCGCGAAGCACATGCTCGTACTGCTCGCCGAGCGAGTTCATCAGTTCCACATCCGAGCCGCGGGTGCTTTCGGTCTGGCTCGCGCTCTCAGCATTGTCGTCGCCGATGGTAACGGCTTTCAGATCGCTGATGCGATCCTTGAGTTCGGCGGCGGTGGCCTGCAGTCGGGTGCGGGCGGCGTCCAGCACATTGCGTTTGAGCGCGATCGGGTCCATGGTCATACGGTCAGGGAGAATGCCTCCAAGGTAGGAAAGATGGGGCGCGCACCACCCTCCGCCGGTGATCAATTGGGCAGGCGCTCGGGAGCTTCCACCGGGCTGAATTCGCTCAGTTTGCCGAGGTCCATGCGCATCGATCCATCCTTGGCGCTGAAGGCGCGCACGTAACGTCCGCCCCACACGATCTCGTCGTAGCGGAACGAATGGCGGGTGATCACCTGTTGCATATAGCCCTCGTCGATCCCCTTGATGATGATGATCACCTCAGCACGTCTGTTGATGAGTTCCGCATGTGAGATGCCGGCCAGGGGGCTTTCCGGCACGATCGGGTGTACCAGGGTCCAACTAAGCGGCAGGAAACTGACTTTATCGAACTGCAACTTGAGGTTGTAATAATTGAGCCGTTCACCGTGCTCGTCCACGTCGGCCATCACCATGAGCATGCGCGCCTCGATCTCCACCAGCAGTGTACTGCGCTTGTTGGCCAGCCGCAATTGCAGGCTCCACCCCTCCTTGAACGGAGCGATAAGCGCCTGCGCACTGTAAGCGAGTCGTGTCGTAGGCCGTGCGAAGCGCGCGTAGATCACCGCACTGATCAACGAGAACCCGAGGATGCCGAAGACGCCTTCGACCGCGGCGACGAACCAGGCGCCCGTGCTGTTGGGATAGAGGGAGCCGTAACCGACCGTGGTCAACGTCTGCACGCTCATGCCGATCGCGCTCATCCACTTGCCACCCATGGAAGTCATGTCCGCGTTGCCGATGTTCTCTACTCCCACCAGCATGTAGAGCGCGCCGAAGAGCAGGTTCATGCTCAAGTAAGCCGTAACGAACGTGAGCACGAGCCGCCAGAGCGGCATCGTCGCAAGCGCAATGAAGCCTTCGCGAAATCCGGCGAGCTCGCCGATGCGGTTGACACGGAAGCTCCCATCCGCCGCGACCAGGCGATCCAACGGCCGCTCGAACGAAGTGCCGATGCCGGGATCCTGTGTGCTCTGGGCTTGGTTGCGCATCTGGTGCTCGAAGGGGATGCGAAGATCGCTTTACCCTCCTATTCGACCACACGAAGCACCGGGTACCTCCGGTAGTTCCGTTCGCGGTAGGCACTATGCTGGAGTACGAAGTTCAACTGGGCCCAACGATCGCTGGCGAACGCTGGATCACCAGCACGGCGTACTTCAAGTTGTTTCTGGAGGTCCGGCTCCTGTTCGAGCATGAACGCGGCGATGTCCTCGAAGCTGTACGGCGTGAACCATTCCTTCTGTTGCAGGATGCTGTCGAAAAAGCCCCACGCGAAGAAGCTGTCCTCGGCGTCGCATTCAAGCACCTCCATCACGTACCGGTCGGTGGCAGCGCCCATGGAAATGATGAAGTCGCCTTGATGAGCGGTGATCTTGGTGCGCTCCCGGGTCGCCCGAACATCGCTGTGCAGGTAATGTCCTTCGAACGGTGAATGGCTCGTATTAAAGTCGGTGATCGTGGAGACCTCAACGGTCAACACGGTGTCATTCGTGATCCGCACAAGCTGAACCCCGCTCAGTTCCATGCGAGGGACCAGGTCCCGGGCCCATGCGGCAGGCAAATGGTAGGCTTTGGGCTTACGCTTCATCAAGCTGGCGCGATAACTCTCCATCCACGGCACAGTGATGTCGAGCGTCTTGCGACTATCGTATTCCAAACGAGGAAGTCCGGTAACCCGACTGGCTTCCTGACCCGCCGGGTAGCCTTTCCATTCAAGCGAGTCGACGCGTGTAGTGTCCAGTGTCCAGTTGAACCCGAATGTGTCCACCGCAGCGGTACGGGCCTTCGCTTCCTCCCGTGCCTCGTGAAGCTGGCCCGGGTATTTGTTCATCACCGCGAGCGTGGCGAGCATCAGCTGGAAGGTCGCGTTCACGCGTTGCGCATAGGGCTTGAGCATATGGCTCTCACTGAGGATCCCGATGCGATCGAACAACGCGTTGTAGCCCGTGCTGTATCGCGGCGAGTCGTAGAAGGCGACCAATCCACTGTCGGGTACCTCCTGCACGGTCTCGAAGTAGGGACACATCAACATCCCCTTGCGATCCATCCAGGTGTATAGCTCGGGGATCATCGTCGCCGTCATGAACGCACTGAGCGACGGGGACAGCTTGTCCTTCTGGGTGGTGAGCAATTCCATCACGTACCGGTGGTCAGCGCCATCGCTCACGTGTGTCTCGAAGTACACATCAGGGTCCATGGTCCTAAGCGCATCCGCCAGCGTCCACGTGTTCCGGGCATCCATCTTCACGAAGTCCCGGTTGAGATCAAGGTTGCGGGCGTTGGCGCGGATGCCGTGCTCCGAAGGGCCTTGCTGGTCCGGTCGGCTGGGATGTTCGCGTTGCTTCGCGCCCCAAACGTTGTACACCGGCACGATGCAGACCGCAGTATGTACCACCAAGCCCATCAGTTGATCACTTTCCAACAGCGCTTGCGCGAGCAGGAGGCTCGCATCAACACCATCCGGTTCGCCGGGATGGATGCCGTTGGTGATCCACAGGATGTTCTTGCCGGCCGCACGAATGCTGTCCGGTGTGAAGCCACTTCCGTCGGAGATCAAGAAGACGTGGATCGGTGATCCATCGTCATCGTTACCGATCTCCAACAACCGGGCACCCGTGTGCATACGATCCAGCTTCTGGTAGCGCGCGATGGCCTGCTCCCAAGTCGCTGTGGAATCCCCCTTGAACGTCCACTGCGCCTGCGACCACAAAGTGGAAAGCAAGCCTCCGAGAATCCCGAACACGCGTGCATGCATGCCGGCAAAGTTGGCCAGCAACAGGGAATGCCCGTCACAAAAAGGCGACCCCGGCACCAGGGCAGTGGCGCCGGGGTCTCAGAAAAGGCCCGCTCAATGCGGACCGTACAGTCTCAGCAGGTGAGGTCCAACACGAGATCAGTGGATTTGGTCATTTGGACCGCCTCGATGGCCGGCACTTCGATCGCCGGCGTCTCTTCCAACTTCGGCTGGTTCTGGGCGAAGAGTTGCTCTTCGTCCGTGAGGCACAACAACAGGGTCAGGGTTTGTACAGGCCACATGGGATAAGGGGTTCTAGCGTATCGATCACCCTGAAAAGTGACGCAAGATGGGAGACGGAACAATCAAATGTCAAGACGAACATGTTCTTTTCTTCGACGAACACCCATTCTCACCCACGAAGCAGCCCACCAGGCCACTTGGATTCCGGCCCCGATACTCCAACTTCGCCGCACGCCCTCGACAGCCTTCCAGCTGCCATGGGCGTCCAGCATGACGAACGATCTCCAACGCATCCGGACAGCGGAAGACTACGGCGCCGCATGCGCCCAGGCCGCCACCGATCCAGAAGGCTTCTGGTCCGGACAGGCCTCACACTTCACCTGGCGCAGGAAGTGGGACACTGTTCTCGAATGGGATTTCGACAAGCCCATTGTGAAGTGGTTCGTCGGCGGACAGCTCAACATCACGGAGAACTGTCTGGACCGCCACCTTGCGGAGCGCGGTGACAAGACCGCGTTGATCTGGGAGCCAAACCACCCGGACGAGACAGCTGTACACATCACGTATCGCGAGCTGCACGACCGTGTATGCCACTACGCCAACGTCCTAAGGCGCAACGGCGCGAAGAAAGGTGACCGCATCTGCATCTACATGCCGATGATCCCGGAATTGACGGTCGCGGTATTGGCCTGCGCCCGCATCGGCGCGATCCACTCGGTGGTGTTCGCCGGCTTCAGTGCCAAGAGCATCGCGGACCGCATCGAGGACGCGCAGTGTTCCATGGTGCTCACCAGTGACGGCATGTTCCGCGGTGCGAAGCAACAGGCCGTGAAGTCCGTGGTGGATGAAGCGCTCACGAATTGCCCCAGCGTGCAACGTGTCGTCGTTACCCGCAGGACCGACGCCGCAGTGGAGATGCAGGCCGGGCGCGACGTTTGGTTGCACGACGAACTCGCCCATGTGGACGCGCATTGTCCCGCCGAAGTGATGGACAGCGAGGACATGCTCTTCATCTTGTACACCAGCGGCAGCACGGGAAAACCGAAGGGCGTGGTACACACCTGCGGCGGGTACATGGTCTACGCGGACTACAGCTTCCGTAATGTGTTCCAGTACAATGAGCGCGATGTATTCTGGTGTACGGCGGACGTCGGGTGGATCACCGGGCACAGCTACATCATCTACGGACCCTTGCTCGCTGGTGCCACCACGCTGATGTTCGAGGGCGTACCGACCTTCCCCGATGCAGGTCGCTTCTGGCAGGTGGTCGATAAGCACCAGGTGAACATCTTCTACACCGCACCCACCGCCATCCGCAGCTTGATGGCCCATGGCGATCGATTCGTGGACCCGGCATCACTTTCATCCTTGCGTGTGATCGGCAGCGTTGGGGAACCGATCAATGAGGAAGCCTGGCATTGGTACAAGGAAAAGGTGGGTAGGAACAACTGCCCCATCGTCGACACGTGGTGGCAGACCGAGACCGGTGGGATCATGATCAGTTCCATGGCCGGTGTGACCGACGAGAAACCCAGCCACGCCGCATGGCCCCTGCCCGGTGTGCAGCCAGTGTTGCTCACCGCTGATGGGAAGGAGATATTGGAGAACGAGCAGGAAGGCCTGCTATGCATCAAGTTCCCGTGGCCATCCATTATCCGCACCACGTACGGCGATCACGAGCGCTGCCGCCACACCTACTTCAGCAGCTACAAGGGCTACTACTTCACGGGCGATGGTGCTAAGCGCGATGCCGAGGGTCGCTACCGCATCATCGGCCGCGTGGACGATGTGATCAACGTGAGCGGCCACCGCTTCGGAACGGCCGAGATCGAGAACGCCATCAACGAAAGTGACCTGGTCGTGGAAAGCGCCGTGGTCGGGTATCCGCACGACATCAAGGGCCAGGGCATCTACGCGTACGTGATCACCAACCTGCCTGTGGTGGATACGGAGGCGGCACGAGCGAACATCCTGGCTTCCGTGGTGAAGATGATCGGTCCCATCGCCAAACCGGACAAGATCCAGTTCGTGAGCGGCCTGCCCAAGACCCGCAGTGGCAAGATCATGCGGCGGATCCTGCGGAAAATTGCCGAAGGCGAAATGAACAGCTTGGGAGATACCAGCACCTTGCTCGATCCGGCCGTGGTCGAGGAGATCAAGGCAGGCAAGTTGTGACCGAACTTTACAACATGGACCACCTGAAGGACGCCTACGAGGAGGGCAAGAAGATCAGCCCCAAGCTGCCCGAGGGGAAGAAAAACTTCCTGATCGACATCGACGGAACCATTTGCGAGGACATCCCGAACGAGGAGCCCGAGCGGATGCTGGACGCCGCGTTGTTCGACGGCGCATTGGAGATCTGCAATGGCTGGTACGATGAGGGCCACATCATCACCTTTTTCACGTCGCGCACCGAGGCGCACCGCGAAGTGACCATTGCCTGGCTGGACAAGCACGGCTTCAAGTACCATGGGCTGCTCTTCGGCAAACCGCGCGGGGGCAACTACCACTGGATCGACAACCACATCGTGCGCGCCACGCGTTACACCGGCAAGTTCACGGAATTGGTGGAGGCCGACGCCAAGATCCAGGTGTTCAAGGATTGATGGAGCTAGCTCATTTGACATTAAGTTGCTGTTGACGCATGGTCGCA
>Ga0105046_10007085_pt1 | contig 17697 bp, 17 predicted proteins | sample MAT03_FD_78385 | JGI IMG/M metagenome (GOLD analysis project Ga0105046, IMG submission 78385) | Freshwater microbial communities from Lake Fryxell liftoff mats and glacier meltwater in Antarctica - MAT-03 (megahit assembly) | ecosystem: Environmental > Aquatic > Freshwater > Ice > Liftoff...
GCGGCGGTCGATGCGGCCGCGCCCCGCCCACGAGAACCGGTAGGCCTCGCGCTCCACGGGCAGCAGCATCGAGAGCGGCTGCGGCTCGGTCTCGTGCTGTTCGGGGCCCGTGCAGTTGTTGCGGTCGTTCTCGCGCGGCGCATGCCCGTTCACCTTCACGACCTGACGGCGCGTGCGGGCCTCGCCGGCCGGCTCGCCGCCGATGCCGGGTTCCCACGACAGCCGGAGTTCGGATTCGACGGTGCGGCCGAAGCCGTCGCCGGTCAGCCCGGAGCTGAGTGGCTGCACGTGCACGGTCTCGGTGCACACCAGGCTCTGGGCGCGGGTGAAGTATTCCTCCACGCGCGCGGTGGCCTTGGCGAGGGTCTCGGAGACGTCCCCAGGCACGGCGGCGGCCGGCGCCTGGCCGGACACGGCGGCCGTCAACCACAGCCCCAGCAGGCAGAGGGACCCGAGCAGACGGCGGCGGGGCAGAACGGACTCCACGGCTGTGGACGAAGATTATAGCGGCACGGCGCCCTCGCGGACACGCCGCGCGTATGTCACCATGTGCAGACCTGCCTGATGACTGCCCCCGTCGTTCCCTCCGGCTCTGCCGCCTCCCCTGCCGCCAGGTCTGCCGTCACGTCTGCCGTCACGTCTGCCGTGGCGCCGTCGCTCGTGTCGGTGCTCGAGCGCTACTGGGGCTACACCGCCTTCCGGCCCTTGCAGCAGGAGGCGATGGAGGCCATTCTGGCCGGCCGGGATTCGCTCGTGGTCATGCCGACCGGCGCTGGCAAGTCGATCTGCTTCCAGGCGCCCGCGCTCGTCACCGAGGGCCTGGCGCTGGTCGTGTCGCCGCTCATCTCGCTGATGAAAGACCAGGTCGACACGCTCGTGGGCAACGGCGTGGCGGCGGCCTGCTACAACAGCGGCCTGTCGTCGGAGCAGAAGACTCAGGTGATGGCCGGCATTCGCGAGGGCCGGTTCCGGCTGCTCTACGTGTCGCCGGAACGGATCGTCGGCGAGGGCGCCGACGTGTTCCTGGGCCGCGTGGCGTCGGGCGGCGCGCCGGTGCGGTTCGTGGCGGTGGACGAAGCGCACTGCATCAGCCAGTGGGGCCACGACTTCCGGCCGGAGTACCGCCAGTTGGGGCGGATGCGCGAAATTTTTCCGGGCGCCAGCCTGCACGCCTACACCGCCACGGCCACTGCGCGCGTGCGCAAGGACATCGTCAGTCAGCTCGGCTTGCAGTCACCGCTCGAACTCGTGGGCTCGTTCGACCGGCCGAATCTGCTCTACCGCGTGCTGCCGCGGGCGGCCCTGAAGAAGCAGATCCTCGAGGTGCTGGCCCGGCACCTCGGCCAGGCGGGCATCATCTACTGCACGTCGCGCAAGGACGTGGACATGCTGGCGGCGTGGCTCAAGGACGAGGGCCTGCGCGCGGTGCCGTATCACGCGGGCCTGCCCGACGACGAGCGGCACCGGCATCAGGACGCGTTCCTCGACGAGAACGCCGACGTGGTCGTGGCCACCGTAGCCTTCGGCATGGGCATCGACCGGTCAGACGTGCGCTACGTGATTCACGCCGGGGCGCCGCAGTCGCTGGAACACTACCAGCAGGAATCGGGTCGCGCGGGCCGCGACGGCCTCGAAGCCGAGTGCGTGCTGATTGTCTCCGGCGCCGACTTCCTCAAGTGGCGCCAGATGCTCGAACGCAACGGCGAGATGAACGACCAGCGGCGCACGCTGCTGCGCGACATCGAACGCTATGCCTCGGCCGTGGGCTGCCGGCACAAGCACCTGCTCGCGCACTTCGCCGAGCGCTACGGCAAGGACGACTGCGGCGCCTGCGACTTCTGCCTGGGCGAGCTCGAGACGGTGCCGGATGCCGTGACCACGGCGCGGAAGATCCTATCGTGTGTGGCGCGGGTGGGGCAGCGCTTCGGCGCCGGACACGTCACAAGCGTGCTGCGCGGCAACGCCTCCGAGCAGGTCACCGCGCGCGGCCACGACACGCTCACCACGTTCGGCCTGCTGGCCGGGGCGAGCATCGACGAAGTGCGGGGCTACATCGACCAACTGCTCGCGCTCGGCCTGCTGCGGCAGACCGACGACCAGTATCCCGTGCTGGCGCTCACCGAGGCGGGCGTGGACCTGCTGAAGGACCCCGGCGCGGCGCCCGACCTGGCGCTGGCCCGGCAGCGCCGGGCTGACCCATCGCGCGCGCAGCGGCGGTCGAAGGCCGAAACCGAGGGCTGGGAAGGCGTGGACCGCGACCTGTTCGAGCGGCTACGCGCCCTGCGCCTCACGGTGGCGCGTGCTCGCGGCGTGCCGCCCTATGTGATCTTCCACGACACCACGCTGCGCGAGCTGGCGCGCCTCAAGCCCGCCTCGATCGAGGCCTTGCGGCATGTCTACGGCGTGGGTGCGAAGAAGGCGGATGAACTGGGACCGGCCGTGCTCGAGGAGATTCGCGCGTCGAGCTAACGAACTGACTAGCGCGGCGCCGCGGCCTTGTCCATCAGGGCAAACGGCAGCACGCCCACGTTCAGGAACGGGTTGAGTTGCGCGCCGGCCTTGGTGACCAGGTCAGTCGTGGTGGGGTGGTCGCCGGCCGTGGCCCAGTCGGCCGCACTGGCGCCCGCGGCGTCTTTCAAGTTGGCCTTTGCGCCCTTCTCGAGCAGCACGCGCACCACCGCGTCCTTGCCGAAGTAGGCCGCGAACATCAGCGGCGACATGCGCAGTTCCTCATGCGGCGTGTTCACGTCGGCGCCCGCCGACACGAGCGCGGTCACGGCTGCGGCATCGCCACGCGCGGCCGCGCGCATCAACGCCGTCAAGCCGTCGGCGTCCGCGGCGACCGGCGCGGACGCCTGCAGCAGCATCCAGGCGAGCATCACGGTCAGCATCGGCGGCGCACCTCGGTCATATCCTATACCGCCACCTTGTCGGAAACGTGGTGGCCCCGTGCGGTAAGATCAGGGTCGTGGTCCGCCAGTACCTGCAGCTCGGCTCCCGCACGCTCGCCTACCTGGACAACGATCCCGGCGCGACGGGCAAGGCCGTGCTCGTGCTGGTGCATGCCTTTCCACTGGGGGCGCAGATGTGGGAGCCGCAGTTTCGCGGCGCCTTCAATGGCTGGCGCATCCTGGCGCCCGACTTGCGCGGCTTCGGCGGCTCGACCGACCTGCGCGCCGAGGACGCGGAGCCGACCATCGATGACTACGCCGAAGACGTCGCGGCGCTGGTGCGTGAGGTGGTGGGCGGCCCGGTGGTGCTTGGCGGACTCTCGCTCGGTGGCTACGTGGCCTTTGCCGTGATGCGGCGCACGCCTGGCCTCGTGCGCGCGCTCATCCTGGCCGACACCCGCGCCGGCGCCGACAGCCTCGAAGGCCGCGCCGCCCGCAAGGCGATGCTCACGGTGCTCGAACACGAGGGGCCCCAGGGCGTGGCTCGCGAGATGATGCCCAAGCTGCTCGGCGCCAGCACGCGCGAGCACAACCCCGACGCCGAAGAGACCGTGCGACTGCTCATCAAGCGCCAATCGCCCAGCGCGATCCGCGATGCCGTCATGCGCATGATGGAACGGCCCGATTCCACCGGTCTGCTGCCCACCCTGGACGTGCCCACGCTGGTGGTCGTCGGCGACGAGGATCAGCTCACGCCGCCCTCGGAATCCGAGGCCATGGTCGCGGCCCTGCCGAACGCGTCGCTGGTGCGCATCTCGGGCGCCGGCCACCTGTCGAGCCTGGAACAGAGCATGGCCTTCGAGGCCAGCATCGACGACTTCCTCGCCGGCCTGCCCGCGGTCTGACCGGGGCCATGGATCTCGGACTGCAGGGCAAGGTCGCCATCGTCACGGGCTCGAGCCGCGGGCTCGGCCTGGCCAGCGCGCGCGCGCTCGTGTCGGAAGGCTGCCACGTGTGCATCTCGGCGCGTGGGGAAGAGACCCTGTCATTGGCGGCCCTCGCCCTCGCCGCTGCTGCGACCGGCTCGGCCGAAGTCTTGGCCGTGCGTGCCGACCTGGCCACCGACGTGGGCATGCGCGCGGTGGTCGAGGCCACGATCGCCCGCTTCGGCGGTGTCGACGTGCTCGTGAACAACGTGGCGTTGGCGCGCGGAGGCGACCTCGTGAACACGACCGACGCGGAGTGGCAGGAGGCCTTCGACCAGACGCTGTTCCCGGCCATTCGCGCCTCGCGCCTCGTGGTGCCGTCGATGCGGGTTCGCGGCGGTGGTGCCATCGTCATCATCTCCTCGATCTTCGGCCGCGAAGCCGGCGGCCGCATGACCTACAACGCGGTGAAGGCGGCCGAGATCAGCCTGGGCAAGTCCCTGGCGCAGCAACTGGCCAAGGACAACATTCGCGTCAACAGCGTGTCCCCTGGGTCGATCTCGTTTCCCGGCGGCTCGTGGTTCAAGCGCCAGCAGACCGATCCCGAGGGCATCGCCGCGTTCATCACGGCGGAGCTGCCGTTCGGTCGCTTCGGCCGCGCCGAGGAAGTCGGCGACGTGGTGGCGTTTCTGGCGTCGTCGCGAGCCACGTGGGTGAGCGGCACGTCGATCGTCGTGGACGGCTGCCAGAGCCGGTCGTTCTAGCGGGGAAGGCGTCGCCGACGGTGCGGTCGTCCCGCCTGCGCCGTGGCCTCGCACGCCGGCGCCGCGACGGTCCACGAGCAGCAGCGGCAGGTGGACTCGTGCTGTCATGAGGCTCGTCCTTCCATGGTGAGGCAGTCGGCGCTGGACGTCTCGTCTCGACGACCGGGCCCCCGCGCCTGTCGCCGGCACGGCCCGGCGGTGACGCGCTGTGACAGAATTCCCGCGTGGCTCAGGACACGTCGCTCGCCTATCGCTGTCACGCCGAGGACGGCCGCATCGCCGCCCGGCTCGAGCCGGTGGCACGTCCCGGCCAGGCCGATCTCGCGGCCGGCGAGGTGCTGCTGCGCGCGGCATGGTCGGGGCTCAATTACAAGGACGCGCTCGCCGTCACCGGCGCCGGGAAGATCATGCGGCGCCTGCCGCTCACCGCCGGCATCGACGTCGCCGGCGTGGTCGAGGCGTCGGCGGATGCGCGCTTTCGCGCCGGTGATGCCGCCATCGTCGTCGGCTGTGGCTTGGGCGAGGAGTTCGATGGCGGACTTGCCGACCACGTGCGCGTGCGGGGTGACTGGATCGTGCGCCTGCCAGCAGGCCTGTCGCTGCAAGACGCCATGATCATCGGCACGGCCGGCTTCACCGCCGGCCTTGCGGTGACGCGCATGGAAGACAACGGACTGGCGCCTGGCGGCGGGCCGGTGGCGGTGACCGGCGCCACCGGCGGCGTGGGCAGTCTGGCCATCGCGCTCCTCGCCCGCCGCGGGTATCGCGTCACCGCCCTCACTGGCAAGCCCGACGCTGCCGACTACCTGCGATCACTCGGCGCCGCAAGCATCCTGCCGGCCGCCGATGTGCCCGCCTCGTCGCGCCCGCTCGAAACCGCGCAGTGGGCCGGCGCCATCGACAACCTCGGCGGTCCGACCCTGGCCTGGCTCATCGCCACGACCGAGCCGCGCGGCAGTGTCGCCAGCGTGGGACTCGCCGCGACGCACACACTTGCCACGACCGTCATGCCGTTCATCCTGCGCGGGGTGAACCTGCTCGGCATCAACTCCACCTACTGTCCCGCCGCGCTGCGCGACCGTGTCTGGGCCGAGCTTGCGAGGCACCTGGGCACGCCTTCCCCTCTGCTCGAGACGATCGTGCACCGCACGGTCGGCCTCGCCGATCTGCCCGGCGCCTTCGCGGGCTACACGACACGTCCAACGACCGGCCGCACGCTGGTGCGGATCTCGGGTGCGCTCGGCCGAGCGTAGTCGAGAGCCGGCCGGGTCGTGGTGTTGAACACGCGGAGCCCGATCGCCGGGTCGTCGGTGCAGATGGCGGACGTGTGCTCCAGCATGTGGAACTGATTCTGACGCCCGGTGCCCGACCAGTTGATCTCGAGGTTGTTCGAGAGGATCAGGTCGCAGTGGATCGTGAAGCCGCGCGTGAGCTTGATGCCGGCCGCGGTCACCGTGTCACCGCCACCGGTGAACCGGCCCGTGCCGGGGTCGTCGAGCCGCAGCCGGTCGGCAGCGTCACCGTGGTGCTCGCGCTCTGGCCGCCTTGGGCGCCGTTCGACCAATCGCCCTGGAACAACGCGGTCACGACCAACGAATCACCGCCCTGGCCCGGCGCATCCTTCACATCGGTGATGACGTTGCCGTTCGCCGAGTTCAGCCGGGTGTCAGGACGGACAGTCCAACTGGTTGATGAGCCAGTCGGCTCACGATGGGGTCATGATCTGTGGGCAGGGGGTGTCCCTGAGCCAGCGCTGCGACGCGCCTGGAGGTGTTCCTCGTCACGGCCCGCTGACTCGGGGCCGCGGCGGAGCAAAGTGTGTGACGAATACCGGACGTGCGCGACCTCACTCAACTGGTCAGAACCGAGGGCGCTACGGCATACTCCGGCTCAACCGCCTGACGAAAGGCCCGCGGTCGACCGCTCCGACGGCGAGAGGGAGCGGCGGAGCGTCCACGTCCGCTGATGGGGCTTCCGTCACCCAGCGCCAATAGTTACTATCGTCCGACGTCGGATCGAGCGCCGACGTCTTCATCGAACATGTGAGCCATGCGCGAGGCCCTGCTTGATCTGCTGCGCTGCCCGTTCTGCGGCAGCCGGTTGACCGTCGTCGAGAACGACGCGCTCGTGCGGGCCGCAGGCCGGATCGAATCCGGCGTGCTCGGATGCGATTGCTGCGCGTTCCCGGTCGTCGCGGGCATCCCTGTGCTCATCGCCAACGACCCCACCAGGCATGCCGTGCACCAGATGGAGGCCGGACAGCATGAAGACGCGCTCTTCACGCTGCTGGGCCTCGACGAGGCGCGCGGCGCGGCGTTTCGGGCGCTGCTCGAGCGCGGCAGCCGGGCGACCTACCGCGACGCGCTCGCCATCCTGAGCCTCGACGCCGAGGCGGACAACTTCCTCTACCGGCTGTCGGATCCCACCTACCTGACGACCCAGGCGCTGCTGCGGGGACTTGGACAGCAGCGGTGGACCGTCTCTCGCCCCGTGCTGGATCTGTGCGGAGGCTCGGGACACCTGACACGCGTGCTGGCGGGCCTTCATCCCGCCGCCGGCGTCGTCGACGCTGACGTCTATTTCTGGAAGCTGTGGATGGCCCGGCGGTTTACATCGCCCGACTGCGACCCGATCTGTTGCGACGCGAACAGCCCGCTGCCGTTTGCGCGCGACACCTTCTCGATGGCGGTACTGGCCGACGCGTTCCCGTACATCTGGCACAAGCGCCTGCTGGCCGAGGAAATGATGCGGCTCGTCGGGCCCGAGGGTGTGATCGTGATGCCCCACCTGCACAGCTCGCTGGGCGCTAATTTCTCAGCAGGCCAGACGCTCACGCCAGAGGCGTATCGGGATCTCTTCGCGTCACAACAGCCGCGGCTGTTCAGCGACGAGCGGCTGTTCGCGGATGTCCTCGAGCATCGGACCGTCGACCTGACGCGCGACGGGTCGCCGGCGGACCTTGGCACGGAGGCATCGCTGACGCTCGTGGCCAGCCCGCGCGCGGATCTGTTCCGCAAGTATGAGCTACCCGACGCGCACGAGGTCACGGGGGAGCTGAAGGTCAACCCCCTGTACGTGGTCGAGCGTCGGGGCGATCTGTCGGTGCTGACCTTGACGTTTCCGACGCCCGAGTACGAGGAAGAGTTCGGCGCGTGCAAGCAGTACCTGCCCGCGACGGTGACCGTGAGCGCGGATCTCACCGGCCGGATTGTGCCGGCCGATCTGGGAGCGGACTACGACGATCTGCGGCGCCGCCGCGTCATCATTGACGCGCCGCCCCACTATTGCTGAACCCTGGCCGCGCGGCCGTCGCCGTACTCGTTGGCTCGTTCGTGGGAGTGCGCGCGCTCGCGTACGCACTCGGCCTGCGCTTCGATGCTGGGGCTTCCGTCACCCAGCCTCGCGCCGGCGGCCCGTGCCACCGCGCGTGTCGTGGCATCGGCGTGCTGGGTTGGGTCACCATGACGACTCGCGCGTGCGGAAACGCGGCGGCGACCGCCTTCGGGGTTCCGAAACCGTCCATCCCCGCCATCTCCACGTCCATCAGAACACGCGGGACGATGGGCGCTGTAGGCCCCCGTTCCCTCGCGCTGGCGAGGAGGCGGGTTGAGCCGCACCCCCCCGCGAGCACTCGTCGGTGAACGACAGCAGGTCGTCGACGTCCCTGACGGAGCCGGGACGCCGTAGGTCTGTTTTGAGTAGTGAGGCCCGCCCGCAGGCAACCCATTGACACGCTGGCGACCCGGTGCGCCAGGGGGACAGCCCGGGGCGTACAGCACGTCTATCAACGGTTTCGGTGGAATCCGGCTGCTCGTCGAGGCTCGCCCTGCGCCCTACCTCAACGGCGAGCTCATGCGGGGCTTCGGCCTGACGATCGATGGCGTGGAACGGTTCCGCACGACCCAGTCCATCGACATGGGTGGTGCCACGGTGTCGCGCTCCGTGTACGTCAACACCAGCGCCAACTGGGGCCGCTGGCTCGATACGTTCACCAACACGACCAAGGCGCCCGTCACGATCCGCGTGGCATTTGGCGGACAGTCGGGCCAGGGGACGACCGGCGCCACCACGAGCGCGATCGTCGCCATCTCCAGTGGCGATGCCGTGGTGACGCCCGAGGACGCGTGGGTCGAGTATGCGACACCCCTCCTGGCGTCGACGCTCGTCGGGGGGCCGCAGGTGACCGTGCTCGGCACCCCCAGCCCCTTCAGCGGCGCGATGACCTTCGCGGGGAACTGGCTGTACGACAGCTTCGACACCCCGCTGGCGTACTCGGGCCACGAGCGCAACTTCCAGGCCTACGTGAACACGCTCACGCTGCCTCCGCGCACCAGCCTGGCGTCGAATCCGCCGCTCGGCGACCTGTCGGCGGCCGAACTCTGCTCCGTCGCCAACTTCGACATCGCCGCGATGTCGGTACCCGGCTTCAACCACGCGTCCTGCTCCGCCAGGAAGCTGGCGCTGGTTCAGCAGCCACCGGTGCCACGCCAGAAGGAAGGGGAAGACCGCCGTCAAGTACGACGTCGTCGAGAAGACGATGCGTATCAGCTCGTCGCTCGCGATGCGATGGCCCAGGCCAAGGTGGCTGACAAGGCGGGCGCCGTCATCATCGGCAAGACGGCCCTGGAGAAGTACGCGACCTTCGGCCACTGGTCCAACGACGCGTGGGACCAGGTGTGGAGCGTCTTCAACCCGTCGAGGTCCCCGCTCGCCTCGAGCGGCGGCTCGGCCAGTGCCGTGGCCGGCAGCTTCTCGGCTGCGGCCATGGGATCGCAGACGGGCGACTCGCTCTACGCGCCTGCCAGCGCTCAGAGTCTGGTGACGCTGCGCGGCACCGATGGTCTCGAAAGCGGCAAGCGATCCCGAGGATCCGGCCACGCTCGCCAGGCCTTCCGGGGCCGTACCCGCCGACTGGCGTACGGTGCTCGACGTCGACGCGCTGCGGGGCAAGCGGATCGGCTTCGTCGATGCGGCGTGGGCGGACGTCTTCGGCCCGCCGGCCCCGCCGTTCGGCACCAACGGCACGATCGACGCGATGAGGAACGCGCTCCGGCACCTCGTGGAAGCAGGCGCGACGATCGTGCAGATGGGCCAGCTCGCCACCCCTCCCACGCCGGACGCGCCGCCGGCGCCAATATCGGGGCCCAGGATTCGCGCCGAGGGGTGGCGGCAGTACATCGACAGCCATCCCGAGCTGGCCCTACAGGGCCTGCCGATCTTCACGCAGGTCGATGTCGACTGCTCGCAGAGAAAGGTGCTCTACGTCAGGGCCGATCCGAGCGCCTGCGCCGCGGTGCAGCCCCGGTTGACTCCGGCCCAGATCCAGCAGCAGCGGGACTACCGTCAGATCACCCGGCCGGCCGGCGTGGCGCAGTGGATGAACGATGCCAACGTGGACGCGGTGGTCTACCGGGGTTGCTGATAGGAAGCATTAGCGGGGTCTGAAGTGACAGAATCGGCGTTATCAGACCCTGGCCCCTACCCTCATCCCCCACCCCAGCAAGATGTCCCCCTTGGCACAGCAGCTACAAGGGATCTGATTACCTACGTGCGGGACCGCCCCGGCCACGACCGCCGGTATGCGATCGACCCCGCCAAGGTTCGATCGGAGCTCGCCTGGGAGCCCGCCCACACGTTCGAGGCCGGGATGCGCCAGACCGTGCGGTGGTACCTCGACCATCCGGACTGGGTCCAGCGCGTCACCTCGGGCGCCTACCGCGAATGGGTCACCGCGCACTACGGCCAGTAGACAACGCAGAACGACGAACGCAGAATGCAGAAGGCCAGGCCGCGACCCTGGTTGACCCCAAGGTCGAATGCTCACAATGGACAGCCCACGATTGCGGACGACGCTGGACGCCTACTACCGCGAGGTCGAGGCCCTGATCCTCGACAAGCAGCACCCGGTCACGGGCCTGCTGCCTGCCAGCACCGCGATCACCATCCACGGCAACTACCGCGACGCCTGGGTTCGCGACAACGTCTACAGCATCCTCGCCGTCTGGGGGCTGGCGCTCGCCTACCGTGCCCTCGACGACGATGGCGGGCGTGGCTACGAGCTGGAACACCGGACCGTCCATCTGATGCGCGGGCTGCTGCGCTCGATGATGGCGCAGGCCGGCAAGGTCGAGGCCTTCAAGTACAGCCGCGACCCCAAGGACGCCCTGCACGCCAAGTACGACACCGAGACCGGCGCCCCCGTCGTCAGCGACACCGGCTGGGGACATCTGCAAATCGACGCCACCTCGCTGTACCTGCTCATGCTGGCGCAGATGATCACGTCCGGACTCTCGGTGATCTGGACGCGAGACGAGGTCGACTTCATCCAGAACCTGGTCTACTACATCGAGCGCGCCTACCGCACGCCCGACTACGGGATCTGGGAGCGCGGCGACAAGCACAACCGCGGCAGCGTCGAGCTCAATGCCAGTTCGGTCGGCATGGCCAAGGCCGCCCTCGAAGCCCTGGCCGGCTTCAACCTCTTCGGCTCGCGCGGATCGCAGGACTCGGTGGTCCACGTCGTCCCGGACAACATCGCGCAGGCGAACCTCACCCTGCTGTCGATCCTGCCGAGGGAATCCAACACCAAGGAGACCGACGCCGCGCTGCTGTCGATCATCGGCTACCCGGCGTTCGCGGTGCACGACCCGGTGCTCGTCGATCGCGTCAGGACGGAGGTCGTCAGCCGGCTCTCGGGTCGGTACGGGCTCAAGCGCTTCCTCAGGGACGGGCATCAGACCGCGCTCGAGGATGAAGGCCGCCTGCACTACGAGCCGGAGGAACTGCAGCAGTTCGCGCACATCGAATCCGAGTGGCCGCTGTTCTTCACCTACCTGCTGCTCGACGGCCAGATGTGCGGCGACGCGGCCTCGGCGGAGACGTACCTGGCGTGCCTGCGGCAGGTCGCGATCGAGCGCGAGGGCATGGCGCTCCTCCCCGAGCTGTACTGGGTTCCGGAAGACGCCATCGAGGCCGAACGCGCCGCCCCGGGGTCACAGAAACGCCAGCCGAACGAGAACCTGCCACTGGTCTGGGCCCAGAGCCTGTACCTGCTCGGGCGCATGCTGCACGACGGCGTGCTGCGGCCCAGCGACCTCGACCCCCTGGGACGACGCCGGCACCGTGCGCCGTCGCCGCCGGTGGTGCAGCTGGTCTTCCTCGCCGAGGATGCCGCCCTGCAGAGCGAACTGGCCGAGCATGGCGTCCTCACGGAGACGGCCGACGACATCGCGCCGGTGGCCGTCTATCTGCCGGACGACATCGCCCTCGCCTACGGGGAGGTAGGGCGCAACGTGCCGCTGGGCCTGAGCGGACGATCGGCCCGGGCGTTGAAGAGTCTCACCACCAGCCGCCTCTACCGGCTGCATGGCCGCATCGGTGTCTGCCTCGCCTCGTTCTTCCTCCAGCAGGAGTTCTTCCTCGCCTACGACCTCGACTTCCTGCGGCGGCGGTTCGAGAGCGAGCTCGCCTACCTGCACCGCAACTGGACGCTGCCTGGTCGGCCGACCGTGACGGTCCTGCTGACACACAATCTGCTGGACGCCGATCGCACATCGTTCTATGGCCTGATGCGGCGGATTGCCAGCGGCCGTGTCGGTGACGTGCCGGTCAGGCGCGGGCGCCTCGCCGAGCTGATGCCGACGGCCAACCTCGAGCGCATCGACTATCTGCACGCGCTCCAGTTGTCGGAGGCCCCGCTGGCCAAGCGCATGGGGCGGACGACCATGTTGTCGGCGCCCGGCACGCAGCAGCCGCTGGACACGACGGCGGAGATCGCCATCGACACCACGGCCGATGCCGCGGCGCTGATCGTGCGCCTTGCCGACACCGACAACCTCTACGAGCAGATCGAATTGCTGGCGGCGCTGGCCCGCCTCCAGTCACTCGATGCCGTCATCACGATGCGCGGCCACACGGGCCCCGTGCGCGAACTGATCGAGGAGGTCTACGAGCAGGCCGGGCGGCGACGGATCTGGGCCATCATGCGCCGGGCTGCCGGTCTGCTCGGCAAGGTGGACGGCGACCTGAACCTCGCGGTCGGCGCGATCCTGGTGCGGCAGAAGCACATCCAGGTCGGGCGCGCCTACAGCGACGACTCGCTGATCACGCTGCCGATCCCCGACCACGAGCTGCTGGCGAAGATCAACACGTTCTGTCGCGACGACGTGCGCGACCGTGTGCTGACGCAGGAAATCCTCTTGTACCTCGGGCTGCTGATCAAGGAGCATCCCGCGCTCTTCGCCGAGCTGCTGACCTTGCGCGTCAGTCACTTCATCCTGCTGCTCAGCAGCCAGATCGCCCGTGAGCAGCACGTCTCGCCCGGCGAAGGCTACGACGCCCTGATGGCGATGGCGCCCTCCGTGGTCCAGCAGCGGCTCGAGCGGATGCTCGAGCAGTATCACGCCATCGAGGACCTGCCGCAGGAACTCGAACAGCTCCATGCGCAGGTCGCGCGCGACGACCTCGACTGGACGCAGGATCTCGGCCTCGAGACGTTACGGACGCCTCCCGAGGGCTGGCTGGCCTGGCGGCAGCATCGCGGCATCATCGACCGTCGTCCGGCGCACTTCTACGCCGACGTGTGGAACATCTTCCGCCATGCGCCAGCGCTGATCATCGGCGACAAACTGGAGCGGCGGAACCGTATCGACAGCAGCGTCGTGCTCAGCGACACGACGCCTGGCGAGACGTCCTTCGCGCTGTGGCTCGAGCGCCTGCTGAACAAGATTGCCGCGGCGGAGTACCGGCAGCTCAACATCGAATCGCTCCGCGTGCTGGCGAGCTTCTTCCGGCAGAATCCCACGCTCCGGATCGACGACGCGTGCGTGCTCGACGCCTTGATTGGTCACGCCGTGCGTCTGGCCTATCTCGAACAGCACCGCGAGCGCGACGCCAGCTACAACGACCACAAGGCCGAGGCCTGGGCGGCGTTCTACGCGAGCGCACCTGAGCGCACCAGCCTGTTCCTGGTCACGGCGCTGCGCAGCCTGCTCAGGTTCGAGCCCGCCTGAGACTCACGAACGCCGAACCCGAACCCGGAACGGATGGGTAGGGCCCGCTCTCCGAGCGGGCCGTGACCACTGCAGTCGTCGCTGACGGCCGGTTCGGAGAACCGGCCCCACCCACCGCCGTGGGCCCTATCGAGCGGCAGCGTCGATCACGCCACATCCGAGCGCGTCATCGTCGTGGTCGGGCACGGTGCGGAGATCCAGGCAGATGCGGTCGTCGGCGATTCTGGCGATGATCGGCGGTCGACCCGCACGGAGTGCCGCGAGCAGCCGATCCGCCGCGTCCGTCTCGAGCCGGACGAGCCTGGTCGGCAGGGTCTCGCCAGGGAGGCTGCCGCCGCCAATCGTCGAGACTCCGGCGGCGGTGTCGCACGCCACCCCCGAGGCACGCAGGTGCGCGGTGAGTCGCGTGGCGCGCGCCTCGAGCGCGGCCAGCGGCAGCGCCAGCATGCGCATGACCGGCACGGTTGCGGCGGCGCGGCCGCTGGTGAAGGCGCGCAGCGTCGCCTCGAGGCCGGCATACGTGACCTTGTCGACGCGGACCGCGCGCATCAGCGGGTGACGGCCGATGCGCGCCAGCAAATCGGCCCGGCCAACGACCAGCCCGGCCTGCGGGCCGCCCAGCAGCTTGTCGGCGCTGAACGCCACGATATCGGTGCCGTCGCGGATGCTGTCGCGCACCGCCGGTTCGCGCGCGTCCGCGGGGAATGTCTCGGGTGTGAACAGGTCGAGCCCGAGCCAGCCCGAACCCTGATCCTCGATGAGCGGCACCGAGAACCGGCGTGCGAGCGTGGCGAGTTCGGCCAGGGCCGGCCGCTCCGTGAAGCCTTCCATCCGGAAGTTGGACGGATGGACCAGGAGCATCGCCCCGGTACGATCGGAGATCGCGGCGGCATAGTCGGCCGCGCGCGTCCGGTTGGTCGTGCCCACTTCGCGCAGCCGAGCCCCCGACCCCTGCAGGATCTCCGGAATGCGGAAACCGCCGCCGATCTCGACGAGTTCGCCGCGGCTGACGATGACTTCGCGTCCGGTGGCGATGGCGGCCAGTGCCAGCGTCAGGCCGGCGGCCGTGTTGTTGGTGGCCAGCGGGGAGCCGTGATCCGTTTCACGACACGGTTGCCGAGCGTCACGAACATCGGCCGGTAGTGCTCCAGCAGTGCGGTGATGGCCGGGCTCTTCGGGACGTCACGCGAGACAATCACATTGCGCGCGGTCTTGGCGACGACGTCGCCCGTGCGGCGGTCGATGCGGAGATCGATATCGGTGATCAGCCGTCCCAGCGACTCGGCACTGGTCACCAGCTTGCCGCCGATGGTGCAGACGTACGCGCGGTGCGAATGGCCAGAGACCACCACGTCGATGTCGGACGACAGCCGGGTGGCGACATCAATGATCGGGCCGGTGATGTCGCAGCCGTTGATGTCGCTGACCTTGGGCCGCCCGCCCTCGTGAATCAACACGACAATCGCCTTCACGCCTTGCGCCACCAGCGCGGCGGCGGCCTGGTTGCCCGCCTCCACCTCCGGCAGGAAAGTGATCCCCTGCAGATTGAACGGCTGCACGATCGTCGGCGTCGCGGTCAACGCCAGTCCGATGAATCCGATCGTGACGCCGCCTACCTCGCGGACCGCCGAGCTCGGGAACAAGGTCTGAGGTCCGCGGCCAGCCGGCTTCCAGCCGCTGCGCGTCAGCCGCGTCGCGTCGACGCGCGCGGGGTCGACCAGGACGTTCGCCGACAGAAACTGGAATCGCGCGCCCGCAAACGGCGTCTGGTCCTGGCCGTGGTCTCGGTTGCGGCGCGCAACTTCACATGGATTTCCGTGGTGCTCGGCCTGCTGGGCTCGCTCTTCATGCCCTACGGCTCGGTGCTGCTGATCGTCGAAAGCCGCATGGCCCTCGGTGCCATTCACAGCGAGATGGATTTTTTGTGGAAGGTCAGCACCAAGGCGGCAGGCAAGGAGATAAAGAGCAAGCCGGGCGGCCCGTTCACGTGGCTGGGGAGGAAGATCTGACCGATCATCCTTGCCCTGGCGGGCAGCCTGTTCTTCGGCCTGGTCCATCTCGCCGCGGCGGCCATGGCGCCGCTGGCCTGATGAGGGTTGAATATAAATTTCGACACCATGAGCCAGAAGAGGCTATTTTTCGATGCAGTTGGCTTGATTTCGACCCCTCATGTGTGTAGTGTTGTTTCGACACTAGGCACAGAATTGTGGCCTTCTTCGACTCTTGTGAGGTTGTTTCGACTTGAACCTGCAACATCTAGAGCCGGCGATATTCCAGGAACGTATGGTTCCCCAAGGCACGCGCCTGGCTGGCGCTGCGGCGCTCGTCCATGAGCTCAGCACCGCGGCCCCGGTCCGCCGCCCGAGCTGCGTGGCAAACCAACACGTCCGCCACAGCCGCCGGAATGATGGCCCGTGGATCATTTTCGACAAGCGCTACTGGCCCGGCAACGACGCGGGCAGCCATATCGAGTTCTTCCTCAAGCACGAGGATACTGACCTGCTGGTCTTCAAGCGCATCCTAGAAGCCCTGCCACCCGCCCAGGTCGAGGCCATCGTCCGCGCCGCCCCCACCGCCGCGCATGTGCGACGCACCTGGTTCTTCTATGAAGCCCTGACCGGGCGCACGCTGGACGTCGAAGACGCACCCCGCCTGCCCGCTGTCGACGCCCTGGATCCCAAGACCTACTTCACGGGCAAGGGGCGCCTCTCACAGCGCCACCGCGTGCGGGACAATCTTCTCGGCACGGCCCGCTACGCCCCGGTCATCAGGCGCACCGCGGCGCTCGAACAGATGCTCGGTCTCGATCTCGCTGCGCGGGCGCGCGAGACGGTTGGACGCACCGGCGGCCACCTCGTCACCCGTGCCGCCAGTTTCCTGCTCCTCGCCGACAGCCGGGCAAGCTTCCAGATTGAAGGGGAGCGCCCGCCGCGCAATCGCCTCGAGCGATGGGGCCGCGCCGTTCTACAGGCCGGCAGGAACCCGCTCACGGTCGACGAAATTATTCGCCTGCACAACGTGCTCATCGAGGATCGGCGCTTCGTGCAGCCCGGGCTTCGCCACGACGGCATCTTTGTCGGCGAGCGCGATCACGCTGGCGACCCGCTGCCCGAGTTCATCGGCGCGCGCGCCCAGGACCTCACCGACCTCATGGCCGGCATGCTCGAAGCCAACGACCGCATGCGTGACGACGGCCTCGACCCGGTACTGCAAGCCGCCGCCACCGCCTTCGGGTTCGTCTACGTTCATCCATTCGAGGACGGCAACGGCCGTCTGCATCGGTGCCTCATTCACCATGTCCTTGCCGAACGCCGGTTCACGCCGGCGGGCATGGTCTTCCCGATGTCATCCGTCATGCTCGACCGCATCGACGACTACCGCACCACCCTACAGGCGCATTCAGGCGCGCTGATGCCGTTCATCGAATGGCGGCCGACGCCCGAACGCAACGTCGATGTGCTCAACGACACGGCGGATCTCTATCGCTACTTCGACTGCACGCAGGCGGCGGAGTTTCTGTACGCCTGCGCGCAGCGCACGGTCGACGAGGACCTGCCGCGCGAGATTGACTATCTCCGCCGGCACGACCTCGCACTGCAGCGGATCATGGCCGCCGTCGAGATGCCGGACCGCATCGCCGGGAATCTCGTGATGTTCATTCGGCAGAACTACGGCGCCCTATCGAAGAACCGACGCGAAGGCGAGTTCAGCCAGCTCACGGACGACGAGGTCGAGAGACTCGAGCGCATCGTCGCGGACGCGTTCGAGGGCTTCGCCGGTGGGTCGCCGGCCCAGGGAAGAGGATGAACCATTGAACGCCGTTGAAATCGAACAGGCCATCACAGATCTCGCGGACCAGCCGTTCGCTGAACAGTGATTCCGGTCATCGTGAACACCGATTCTGGTCATGGTGAACACGGATTCCGGGGATCGTGAACAGCAATTCCGGGCCAGCTGAACACTCATCGGGCGTTGTGCGCGATCCTGAGAGGTTTCCCCTAAGGAGGGACCCCCAGGATGGCAGCCACACGGCTACTGATGAGACGACTCCGCGAACTGCTGCGTTTGAAATACGAGGCCGGCCTCAGCCACCGGGCCCTGGCCC
>Ga0105046_10007086_pt1 | contig 17695 bp, 16 predicted proteins | sample MAT03_FD_78385 | JGI IMG/M metagenome (GOLD analysis project Ga0105046, IMG submission 78385) | Freshwater microbial communities from Lake Fryxell liftoff mats and glacier meltwater in Antarctica - MAT-03 (megahit assembly) | ecosystem: Environmental > Aquatic > Freshwater > Ice > Liftoff...
ACGTGAAATCCAGAGCGGAACATCACCGGCACCGGCAGCCAGGTCCGAGTCCCGCGTGGCTCAAGTCTCTCACTCTGATTTTTCGAGAACAACCACCCATCCCTGCACGTCCCTGCCATGATCTTCGCGTAGAACGACCGAATCAGCCGTTCGTTCTGTGAATCCATTCGCAGCGGACAGGCGTCTAAGATATGTCAGCGCGTGAGAATAGCGTCGCGTTGCACCAAGGACATAGGAATCCGATTCGTTCGCCTCAACGGAGAACGCGAACAGCCCATTGTTCCGTAGTGCTTTCGATGCTTGAGAAAAGATCAGCGCGAGATCGCCGATGTAGACAAAGACATCCGCAGCAACGATCAAGTCGTACTCGGACTGTCGACCTTCAAGAAAAGACGTCACTTCGCTGACATGCAATTCATCATACAAATGACGCTCCTGCGCGACTTTGATCATTTCAGAAGAAAGATCGACGCCCACAAAAGAACGCACAGTTTCCCGAAATACTTCGCCGGAAAGCCCCGTGCCGCATCCGAGGTCCAGAGCCATGTCCATCGAACGGTTACTGAACTGGCGGACCGCGCGGTACAAGTGCTGCGGAGTCATATACTTCAGGTCGCTGACCAGGTGATCGTCAAAACGCTTCGCATACCCGTCAAACAGGGACGTCACATACTCCGTTGGCGCTGTCGGAGGAGATGCCCCCTGACTTGCAGCAAGATGGAATTGCCATTCCGGGACGTCAGGACGAGAGTACACCGCGATCTGCAAATGATCGATTGCTTCGTGATGTGCGCCTGTTTTTTCGAGAGCGATTCCGAGAGCATAGTGCGCATCGGGAGAATCTGGATGGAGTGAAAGAGCGCGACGACAGACTGCAACGGATTCTATGCTCCGATTGCACTTCGCGAGCGTGGTACCGAGATTAATTAAGGCATGCAGAGAGTCCGGACTCTGAGCGAGGGCGGCTTCAAAGCACTCCAACGCTTTTTGAAGCTGTCCCTGATCGCGATAGCATGTGCCAAGATTGTTGTGCGCGTCGGAGAATCCTGGCTGGAGCTCGATCGCTCGCAAAAATGAACTTGATGCTTCCTCCGGGCGGCTCAGCGCCATCAAGATCGTCCCGAGGTTGAAATGGACCTCCGCAAGATTCGGTTGATAACTAAGAAAAATACGCAACTGGTTTGCAGCGGCTTCAAGCTCTCCGACATCGTGCAGCAACACAGCCAGCTGAAACATGGCATCTGTACACTCGGGAGCTTGTCGCAGTATTTGGCGGTAAGTGGTAATCGCGCGTTTGGTTCGTCCTGCGTCTGAGTGCAGTTTCGCCTGTGCAAGCTGCCTTCGTTGATCATTCCTTAACATTGCGGCCTCTGGTCCCCACTGCATCGAATACAAAGACTCTCCTTGGGAAAGTTCACGTGATCAATTGGACGATCTCCTAACCGCCCAGATTCAGAGTGCGTCTCTCCGAAAATGTCTCTTTATAAAATGCTTCAAGAGCAGCGGCACTCGTGAAAGTCAGCGTCTCACCCTTTGGCCCGAACGCAAGGACACGTTCGTCTTCGAATGTGCCGAAGGCTGCCTGGACCCCATGCTGAATCATGTCAACACCCAGCAGAGCATTCAGCGGTCCTTTGACTTTAATCTGAAGCTCACTGATCATGTCTTCCGCCAATTTTCCATTGGAGGTAGCGAGAGCGATCCAGCGAGTTGGATTGAGCGGATCGACGACATCAAACAAATCATAGTCTCCGTGGATCAGGTTTCCGCCAAACCGAAGGCAACCGTATCGTTCGGAATGTAGCTTCGCATCAACGCTGAACCCTGCTGGAAGTGTCCCAAGCGAATCCACATTCTTTGGAGCGTTCGTGTCTCGATTTGCCCATTGATTCCAGATCTTTGTTGCCTTAATCAGTTTCACCGAATTGAACGCCTGAGGCAACAGGATCGGGCAGACAACGAGACCCGCGTGTTGGGTAAAATCAGCGGTCTTTGGCTTGCATTCTTCAGGCTTTGGCACGTAGCCCGCACGCCCAATGTACTGAAGAGAATTTTCGTTCGTGGCGCGAACGAGAATCCAGTACCCACAGGCACCGGAGTTCCTGGCGATCGTAGAAAACTTCGGCTGATCCTGGGGCCTCATTCCGGGAAGAGATGTCATCGTAAACTGTCGTCTTTCAAAAGGAATCGTACCGCAGTTTTCTGGCAGCGAACGGGAATCCGTGTCGGTGAATACCGTGAGATCTCACAGTCCCTGAACGGAGCCTCGAGCGTTGGTGATACTCCGCACGAACCGATTGGCCTTAATGTTCGAAGCTCTTGTCGCATCCTTCCGCCCCGGATACGGATTGTTGAAGATGATGAAGCCGTTAGATCATCGTTGTACCCAATTGCAGGGACAATGTGAAACAGCTCCTTGTTGATGACTTTCGAGATCCAAAGTGGCCAGCGTTTTAGTTCCACCAGGAACGCTTCTGTTCTCTGTCTGTCAATTACGATAAACACAGCATGTGCGACGAGTCCTCGTTCCAAAACTGAGGTCGCCTTCGAAAATCGCTCAATATTGCGAATTCAAGGCAACTGTGAAGGTCATCCGTGGTCGAGTTGGCGTAGCGTCAAACTCGTCAAGTTTGTTCTGACCAACTGAAGTGTTCGGGGCCTGACAGACGGCTTTAATCAGGTCCAGCCGAGACGTAAACCGCGAATTAATTCCGGGGCTGGACGCTGTTTCTATATTGAATTCATTCGCACGATTCATCTGCCGCAATTTTTCAATCGTATCCGCTTCACGGATCATCGTTTTCGATCTGCGGTCAGCCGTTGTTGTGGCTCGTCCATCTCCATGAAGAATCTCATTCGTTATCAGGCCATTTGAATCGTTTAAGTCCTGCGATTCAAGCGATTCTGCGCTAAGGCTGTCCGAATCCTTTAAGCATCCGAGCGTCGTCTCGGTGAACATACAATTCAACTAATGCGATTTGAATGGTTGAGCCGCCTATTTGTAGTAGGGCTTGTCCGGCAATTTCATCGTTCCTGAACCAACGTCGTTCAGGGTGACAGTTTGCGCCTTCCAGCGAGCCTGGAAATACCAGAATGCATAGTTTGAACATGGGATTCCATCAAATTCGACCCACTGGCGGAAGTTGTTGTATGTTTCCGCAGATTTGATTCCTGTGGGCAAATCCGGTCCGTCGGTGTCAAACAGTTTGTCGTTCGTCGAAGGATTGAGCATCTTCATTAATGCCATCGAATCATCGTCAATCCAGTTGATGAATGACTTCTTATGGACTGCCTTCGCTCCATCAACATAGTCGTGCGCCGTAAGTTGTCGTCTGAGATTCCATTTGTCGTTCTTGTTCAGTTGATTCAGAAGTTGCCCCAGTCCGGAGGGCTGCAATGCGGCGGACGCAACGATCTGTCCTCGTGCATTCTTAGTCATTGTAAACGAGTCTACTTCGAAGGCTCCACACTTGTCCGGGCCGCTGAACAATGCGCCTGAACTCCACGGCTTTGCGAGCGCTGGTCTGGTGCCGCTCGTGAGAATCTGCAAATCGGCCCAGACTATCAGCAGAGTGGCGGTCGCGGTCGTGCCTCCAAGCGTGGCTTCAATCTCAAATCTGCCTGCATCTGAGCGCTTGACAAGACGTTGATTTGGCATTTTTGAGATGCGTTCGCCACCTTTCCAGGTGATCTGCGTCCACTCGTCAGCATTGTTATTTGGCTGCGTTTCAGCCTCGACGATGCAGTCTCCACGTGGCAGGCCAGAGAGAATAGCGATTGGACCAAACGGATTCCGCGCAGACAGCCAGTGGTTGCTGTCCAGTTGTTTCGCATTGGATACAGACAGTCTGATTACGGTTGCCATAAAATCTTCAATCGGAGTTGATTCGAGATCGAGCGCAGGTTTCACTGAAAATTTGGAACGTGGATTTCACTACCATCGTGTTGCGCATCTGGCCAGGTGGGTGTACGTCAATCTTATGTGTTCTGCTGGGCTCCAAATCTAATTCAATTCACCAGCAATTCGGGATTCCGGGCTCCTGAACTTCCAATACCGCTTGGAGACACACATCCAAGCTACTCACGAAGCGATCGGCGTGGATCAGACTACAGATCGGGTACCCGCAGCATCGCTTGAGGCAGACGCCACGCAAACAACGTGGTCTCCCTGCGTGGCTGCGATACACGAAATTCCGGGGTCTTCGGATCGGAGCCGCACCACAAGGTTCATCAGTCCTTCGCAAAGATAGCGATTGCAGACCAAAGAACGCATTGGCCCCGGCAGCACACAGCCCTTTTCGCCGTGATAGACGCAGGATTCCGTATACGGTTTTGAGGCTATGAAAGACACGTAGTGGGCGAGGATCTCGTCCATTATGGCCTCCGGATGCGCACAACGGTAACGCTGAATCGTGGCAACATCAATGTATGCGGCCGTATGACGGGCATTGCGACAGCACCAACCACGACACGTGCCACGCGCACGACCTGCTTGCCTGGCAATTTCCGGTTCCAGAACCTCGCCATGGTCTTCGACCGGGCGTTCTATCGGAGGGTCGGTTGAATTTTTAAACGATGCGCGAACGATGCCTTCCAATGCCATCCGGAATTCGTCAAGGCGCTCAACTGACAACGGACTGATGACTCGGTCCAGGAACGGCACGAACACGGGCGCCCCAGTGGCCGGATTCTGCTGATTTTCATCAGTTGAAATTTCCGCCAGCATGCTCGCTGCCTGCAGTCGCAAGTCTGCAAAATGTTGTTCAGTGGTCATAACCTGCAACTTTACGAGATTCGTACGTCTGCAATCGGCCCGATCACATCTTTGCATCAGCCTCTCCTGCGGTGAACGCAGGAAAACGCCACACTGCCTGCAGCAAAGATTTCCACGCGACTGCCATCGCGAATGTTCAGACAGACAAGACCTCGCTGAGCAAACAGGTCGGCCGGCGATTCCCACAGCAGCCCTCGGACGACGGCAAACGGCACACACTAAACCATTTGACTCCGGGAATTGCAAGGCATCGGTGTCCATCAATGTCTCCGCAGGATGTCATTTGTTGATGACATTGACAATCAAAGTATTGACGATACCACTCGCGGAACCCGTGTACGACGAGGGCGTTGCGCTGACGGCAATCCCAATCAGGCCATCGCGAATCGCTTCCGTCAACGCTCGTGCGTGAGGCGCACTGATGGCAGATGCTGCGGCTGAGGCAACACGAATCGCGCCGGGATGGTTCAGTCCTCGCGGGACGATTCTTTCAATGTCACGCGCCGTGGCACCCGCTTCACGAAGTGCCGCCTCCAGAGTTCTCCGACCGGCCTCGGACTTTTGTAATTCTGCAATCTCTTCCGTAATCACTGCAGCTCGCTGCGCCCGAGACATCCCTCGAACTGCCGTTTCCGACAGTCTGCTGCTGTTGCTTTCGAGTACCGCAAGAAAACGAACGCCTCGCACACCAATTGTGGCGACTCCCGAAGCAAGACCGAGGAAATCTACAATATTTGACGCTCGCTGTACGTCGGGATCACTGTCCATCCTCTGAAGTGAATCGTCATTCGGATTCGAATGAATCTCATTCAGCCTCGCAATCCCATAAGCGCATTGCGCTGCTGAAGACAGAAACCCCGTCCACGCAAGGACTGTCAATCCAAGGGAAGTTCCGCCCGTCGCTGGAGCACCGAGGGCACCACCGACAACGCCCAGTCCCGTGAATACTGCTACCCCGCAACTTAGCCCAGTCCCAACCAGTTCTCGCCCAATACGTCCTCGATTGGTAACATCCTCCGCCGGCCTGGCAGCTTCAAGTCCGCCAGAGCGATTCGTCGCACTCAGCGCCTGCTGCTCGCTCGGAGCTTGAGGACCTTCCTCAATGACAACAATGACTCGTCCAAAATTAATCGTGCCTGCGTAACCAGACGACAGAACCCTGGACATGTTGTCGCCCTGATATCCGATGATGCAGCCATTCAATGACTCGATCGAATAAATGGCCCTGATGAGTGCCGACTCTTGGTCTTTAGTGAGCATTGGTCCCGGATCTCCGTCAGATTCAATTGAATAAGAATGCCGAATTCTCTCAGATTTTGATGAGGCGCTGTGATCTGCCTTCATTCTCTGCCAATTGTCGATTCAGTTGCGGACTTTCGACCTGAATTCAGGAAGAAGACCGCGTAACGTATCAACACGGAATTCCCGATGCGAGCATTTCACAGTGGCCAGTTTGTGATCCTCATCCTTCCGGGTCACGATTGCATTCCGGTGGCTGGAATAATTGAGAATAAGTAACAACTTTTCTGCGGCGTTGCCGAGAATCGTCGGCAAGACTGAGATAAACTGCCAGCTGTACGTAAAGATCGCAGTTTGCTTCAGGACAAGCCCTCCCAACAAACACGAATCTCCCCTCTATTTCTGCACTCGACGTTATGGCGAATTACACCCACGACAATCGTCGCTTTGGTCTTCAGACGCCTTTGGGCAAAGATGTCTTGTTGCTTTCGAAATTTGAGGGGCACGAACCGATCTCCGGGCTGTTCAGCTACGCACTGGACCTGTTTTCCGAAAACGACGAAATCGCCGCACCCTCCATTGTTGGCAAGCCCGTCACGTTCTGGATTCAACACCCCGACGATGCCATGCGATATTTCCAGGGGCATGTGAGCCATTTTTATTACGTCGGACGAAACGATCGGCTAAGCCTGTATCGAGCCCACGTGATTCCCTGGCTGTGGTTTCTGGCTCTGAATTCAGGGCGTGGTTAATTGAGGTAACAGAATAGAAACTGGTAATGCTTAAAGGGTGGTCGAATAGGTAAAATGGACTCTTTGGTTTGACATGGTTGTCGAACCGCTTTCCGTTGGTAAAACGAAAGGAGTCCAGAATGGTTGCTTTAGCAGCAAACCCGGCCAGTTCGGCTTGTCAACTTGATGGTCAACAGCGCCAGGAACTCGCCCTCGCGGCATTGGGCGGAGAATCTATCTCCGAGATGAGTCGCGAACACGACGTCAGCCGGAAGTTTATTTATCAACAAAAAGATCGAGCAACACAAGCGCTGCAAGATGCTTTTGCACCTTCCGACGACGATGAGAAAGTTCAGTTTTATCTCCCCGTGACTAAAACGTGGTTGCGAGGCATGGTGCTTGGATTGCTCCTGACTTGCCGCGGTTCCTTTCGTGGCGTCCGCGAACTGCTCGACGATCATTTCGGCTGCTCGTTCAGCGTGGGCACCATTCACAACATCGTCACTGCCGCTGTCGAACAGGCTCGCGCGATCAATCAAGCTCAGGATCTTTCGGCGATTCGCTACGGAGCACCCGACGAAATCTTTCAAGGCGGGAAGCCCGTGCTGGTCGGTGTCGATCTGCAATCCACGTATTGTTACTTGCTTCGCGCGGCCGAGCATCGCGACGCCGACACGTGGGCGTTGTCGCTGATGGAATTGCAAGAGCAAGGGTTGGAACTGCAGCAGACCGAGGCTGATGGCGGCAACGGGATTCGTGCGGGCCAGCGGATGGTTTGGCCCGATGTGCCGTGCGATTTCGACCACTTCCACGCCCTGCAGGAAACCGAGAAGTTGGCGACTTATCTGGAGAATCGAGCTTACCGATTGATGGGCGAGCTGGAGAAGCTGGAACACAGAATGGCTCGCGCTCAAAAGAAGGGGATGGGGCGCAAATTTTCGTCGCTTTTGGGCCAGGCTCGCTTGGACGAAGCCGCCGCGATCGCCTTGTCGGACGAAGTCGCTTGCTTGCTGAAGTGGCTGCGTGAAGACATTCTTCCGCCGCGCGGTCCGGACTATGCTACGCGATTGGTGTTGTTGGATTGGGTGGCGGCGGAACTGCTGGCGCGCGAACCGCTATGTGTGCATCGCATCGCTCCGGTGCGGAAGTTGTTAGCGAATCATCGCCAGGAACTGCTGGAGTACATCGAGCGACTGGACAAGCACTTGAGCGAGTTGTCGCAGGAGTTCGACGTCTCTTTAGACAGCGTGCGAGCACTTTGGAATCTGGAATGTTTAGACTGCGGCTCGTGTCAGTACGGTCGAGAAGCGGCGAGCTTGCGTTGCCGATTGGGTGGCAAGTTCTACGGATTACAACAAGCGATCGTGGACTTGCGAGCGGTGACGTTTCGCAGCAGCAGTTGGGTGGAAAACACCAACAGTCGTTTGCGTACGTACTTCTTTCTGCGTCGGCAGATCGGTCCGGAGTATCTGGAGTTGTTGCAGTTCTATCTGAACCATCATCGCTACGCGCGTAGCGCGGTGTCGTCGCGCGTGGGGAAGAGTCCTTGTGAACTCTTAACGGGCGAGCGACACTCGCATTGGTTGAGCCTGCTGGGCTACTCGCCGTTTGCCTCGGCATCCAACAACTGAGCACCTGCCCGCGCGTTTTTTCACGATTTTCGAACCACTCAGGTTCCACCGCTACCGGTACGCAATCTGTTACCCAAAAACAGCCCGTTTTGAACCACGCCAGAAGTTCAACGCACGATCTTTGTATCCGGCGAATCGCCAGCCGCATAGATCGCAATTCGTTAGGCGCAAAGAGACTCCTATGTGGAATCAACTAAAACGCCGGATTGTTGGCACCGGCAGCGACACTGAGAACGGCCAAAGGCTGTTTTCGATCTTCGATGCAGATGGAGCCTCAACGGACGCCCTTGCGGAACAAATTAAGAGTGACTTACGAGCTTGGGGTTACGACAGTTTCCAGAGCCAACAAGCGGCCAAACACCTCGTGCAGAAAGCCTCGGAGTCTGCAGCCTCTGATAAACAGGAATCAGCAGAGCACACGCGTTTTATTGACGCGATTCACAAGAACGATTGCAATCTGCTGGAACGTCTCGCGGCAGAGCGTGGCGATGGCGTAACTGCAGACGACATCCGCTGGTACTGGAGCCTTCATTCAGTGGTGCGTGCGGCGATGACCCTATTTGATGAAGAACTTCAAGGTAGGATGTGGAGTGATCGACAGGCGTTTAGCTTATGCATGGAGGATCTCGAACGAGACGTAAAACGGCAGCTACCGGTATTCCGTCACACCATTGCCAACGACGTAGATTCACCGTTACCGCCCGAACTCAAACGCCGTTTTGCCTCGTTTATCACGCGGTCAAAGGAAAATCCATCGGCATTTGACAAATGGAGTTCGCGATTGCAGGAGGCATCCTCCATGAATGCACTGGTCCGAGAACTAATTGTGTCTGGAGACTTCTAACCAGTGTCAAGGGTGCCGGCAAACATCGGTGCCATGCACCTTCTGAGAGCATCGTGACGAATGACTGATAGAAACACATGAACGATCAACCCTCGTCAAGTCGGAGCGGCTGTGCGATTTGTTCGGCGGCGGGAGGAAACGCTTTGCAGAGTTGTCGGCAGGCGGATTTCAACTCGGAAACGCTTGCGGAAATTCTTCACCAGATCGAGCCACGTCTCAGAGCTGCATTGCAGTCGCTCCAGCAGCGGATCCAAACCTTTGGGGATAGAGCCGCGTTTGTCTGATCGCAACTCACGGCCTGTCCAGTCGAGCAACTTAAGATAATGATCCAGTGACATCATCAAGCAGCCCTTGTTCGACGCTCGACGAGAATTGCACTTCTCGCGAACCTTCTTCCGAGGCGGATCATGTGAGATTGGAGCCAACCAACCAGCCTGCTCCCCATGTTCGATACGGGCATCCTGTGTGTCAAGTGCATGGCTCCTGTGACCCTCCTGTGACCTGCTCGTTCCGCACAATGTTGGGACGTTATCCAAGATTTTTTACCGGGCTGCCGTCGCTGAGTCGATGACGTAGGCCTTGATTGTCCGACACATATTCCAGACTGTGATCGACTCCAAGATGATGCAGAATTGTGGCTGACAAATCAGCGGGTGACACCGGACTGTCCGTGACAAAACCAGCGTGGCGATCTGAGCTGCCGTAAACTTGCCCCCCACGGACTCCACCACCAGCAAGTAACGCGGTGAAGGCATGCGGCCAGTGGTCGCGCCCTGACTTTTTGGTGTTTGAGCTTTGAGTAAACTGACCCAGCTTTGGAGTCCGTCCGAACTCCCCGACAGCCACCACAAGTGTTGTCTCCAGCAAGCCGTGATCATCCAGATCCTGCAGAAATGTCGGGAATGCCTGGTCAAACATCGGGCATAGCAAAGTCTTTAGTTTGTTGAAGTTGTCTTCGTGAGTATCCCAGCAGGTATTCGTCCCCGAGATTTTTGTTTCGTCTTCCCAATTCACCGTTACCAGTGAAACACCAGCTTCAATCATGCGTCGAGCCATCAGCAGACTTTGGCCTACCGATGTCTGTCCATAAGCCTCGCGTAATGACGCGGATTCGCGTTGGAGATCCAGAATCTCACCAGCTTTATGGTGTAACAAAGAAAACGCTCGATCACGATGACGGTTAATGTCATCGTCAAGCTTCTGAGGCAGTGACAGCATCGCGTTCGCAAGTCGAAGTTGATCCGACAAGCGGCGACGGTTTTCAATTCGCGATAGCGGTGCCGTAACGTCTGTCGCCAGACCATCGACCTGAAAATCTCCCAATCCATCGCCTTGAATCAACATCGCGTCGTGGCTTTTGCCCATCCGACCGCCCGTCTGTCCAGCGATTTTCTCACTCTGCCCAGGAAACTGCAGATACCACGGCAGCACAATTGATGGCGGCAAGCCTGTTTGCGAACTGCCATAACGCATGGTCAGGGAGCTTAATGATGGCCAGTCATCCGGCGTCGCCTGATCTGTGATCGGTGCCGAATGATAAGGACGACCACTAAAGACTTCGCTGCACGCCGGACCATGCACATTCATATTGTGCTGCATCGAACGCATCAGGCATAGCTTGTCCATCTGCTGAGCCAACCTTGGAAGATGCTCACAGATCTGAATGCCCGGCACATTGGTGGCGATCGGCTGGAACTCACCGCGAATTTCTGCCGAAGCGTTTGGCTTCATGTCCCACAAGTCGATCTGACTTGGACCACCAAACAGAAACAAAAACACGCATGAATTTTGCCGTCGCTTTGCCGTGTCTGCGACTTCGCGAGTGCTCGCTCGCAACTGTGATAACTGAGCCGATGTCAATCCTAATGCCGTCAACCCACCGATTTGCAACATATCGCGTCGATGTAATGCTCGCCGGTTTCGTTCGTTTTCGCTGGGATAATTGAGCATATTACACGCTCCGGAGAAGAAATTCCGATCCCTTCAAAATGGAAACAATAATCAAAGCGACTGTGGGCCGCTGAACCTCAGAAGATGAATTTCGTGTTTCCGGTAATTCGACAGGAGCTTGGTAAGAATTGGACATCTATTCCAACGAACAGGTGGGGAGAAAAAGATTGCAGACAACAAACGAAAAAAGGAAGCCATATTGGAGCGTCCGGCAACTTCATTTGTGCCCGTCGCCTTAAGCTAACTCGGCAATCGGTTGACCTGCTTCGACCAGAGGCACTGGACGACCGGATAGATTGAGCCAGTGCGACCGTGGGTCGATGCCAAGATGGGAAAATACCGTCGCGGCAAGATCGCCCGGGCACAATGGTCGTTCCTGAATTGAGCCGCCTCGCCGATCTGTCGCACCGATCACCTGACCGCCTTTGATTCCGCCGCCTGCCATGAGAAACGACATCACGCCTGGCCAATGATCGCGGCCGGCAGTTTTTGTCATCACGGGGCTGCGACCAAATTCCCCAATGACGACAACCATCGTCGTTTCGAGCAATCCACGCTGATCCAGATCTTCAATCAATGCCGTGAGGCCTCGATCAAGAACTGGTAGCATCGGAGTCAACCCCTTGACGATGCCGCCCCATTTGACTTCGTCGCCATGGTGATCCCAGTGCCCCCACGCATCGCTCATGGTGATGAAAGTCACGCCAGCGTCCACAAGCCGCCGAGCCAACAAGGCTTTGTCTCCAAACGAATCACGGCCGTAGCGATCTCGCACGCTGTCCGGTTCATTGGTTAAGTCGAATGCTTTCTGAGCTGTTCCGCTGAGGACCAGATTGAACGCTTCCTGGGTGTATCGGTCCTGCCTCTGAAAATCGACCGAAGAATCTGCACGTCGTCGAAACAAATCCAGTTCGCGCCGCAGTTGATCACGATCCTGAAGCCGAGGCACCTCAACGCCCTTTGGCATCGAAAATTTTCCGTCCACTCGCATGCCATCAAGAGGAGCAAACTGTTGCCCAAGATCACCGGCTCCATAGACGTCGGCCACCATGCTGTTTGCCAATGCAACAAACGCCGGCATGCCCGACTGATTCGCTCCTCGAAACTTCGCAGCAACGGAACCCATCGACGGATAACCACCGCCCTGTCTGCCAATTTCTGCACGCTGAGCTTTAGGATTGGCGGCCTGAAATGTAATTGGAGTATGGTTGCTGGCCGTTGCATCCATCGATCGAATAATGGCGAACTTATCCATCATCGCGGCCTGCAGAGGCATGTGTTCGCAAATCTGAATGCCTGGAACACTCGTCGATACTGGCTTGAACGGCCCGCGAATTTCCGGCGGCATTTCTGGCTTCATGTCCCACATGTCGATCTGGCTTGGGCCACCGGACAACCAGATCTGAATCACTGACGTTGCCCGCCTGGTGCTTTCGTCCTGCTGACTTGCCTCGCGAGCCTGCGACAGCTTCGGAAGAGACAGCCCGCCGATGCCCGCAAGTCCAGCCCGCAGAATCCAGCGACGCCGTCCGACGCTGATTAGCGACCTCTTATGCTGTGCAAAGAGATCAACACCCTGCGCTGTTTGATGAGTATCATCATGCGAAGAATTTTGCGAGTTGGACTCTTCGCGTTTCTTGACGCTGCAGTTTGAAACTCTGTTCATTTGGCTCTCCAGAAATCCGTAGTACCCGAGCGTTGTGATTCTGGTGTATCAGGATTGCCATGCAACATCAAGTAAAGAAAAAACAAACACCCCCGTCGAGCGTGACTCCGACGGGGGTGGTTGCGAACGATGCGGAGACTTCCCGCTTTGCACACTTGAATGGCCGAATGGCTTCGGTCTTGATGTCGCCGTTGTATCAGCCGCCGTTGCCAACCATTTCAGGAACGCCCTGGCTCGCTGTCAACACATAGTTGTTTTGAGTTGATCCGGCAGTTTGGCCGTTGTATGAATTGTCGCATGCTTGAGCGACGTCGTTAAGTTCATTGTTGACCGCGTATGAGAGGCTGGATAAACCAACAACGCAGCCGATGACCAGGATCGTGCCGACCAAAACAATCTCTGACGATACGATAATCCCGCTTTCGTCGTCGATCAGCTTCTTCAATAGTTCTCGCATAGTACACACTCCGGTCTGCATGAGTTGGGCAGGAGGGAAATCTGACCCGCTCCGGAACGACTCAGAATCCATACGACGTTCATCTCACGCTGGATTCAAATTCAAGTCAGGTTCAGAACGGCAGGCAAGATGCCTTTGCTTAACTCTACCCCACAATTTCGACGCGGAAAAAAAATGTCGTGGCAGGAACAAAGTTCGTGGAATGTCAACGATTGCCACAACGAATGTGCATGGTGTGCAAATCCGGGAAACATTACGGGACAGTCAAAATGTCACTCGATCGAAGAGTCGACTTTCGCCTGATCATCCATTTTTTTGCGAATTTCCTGAATTACGAGAGGCAGATAGACGACGCCCGAATAATGATCAGCCAGCAACTCGACGTGATGACCTTCGCCGAGTTTCGCGGCGGCGGCCAACGCAAATGATGATGCAGGTGGCACAACGTCATCATATTTTCCGCTGTAGAGCCACATGTTGTCGGCATCAATTCGATGGGCAAGTCGCAAAGGTTCGATTGGTTTTGAAAACTCGCGAATCTGATCGCCAGTGACTCCAGCGGCTTCAAGTTTCGCTCGAATCTTCGCTGCATCCTTATTGCCGCTCATCACGACGTCTGCGAGATTTCCTCCTGCGAGCAACACAAAGACTCGATCGTAGCCATCATCCAGCCCGGCAACACTGGAAGTCACGAACCCGCCAAGACTCGTTCCCTGCACGCCAACAACATCGTTCTGCACCAATGGCAAACTCACGACGACATCTTTTGCTCGCCGGACATCGGCGATGCCTTGCTTCATACCTGTCAGGATATGTTCGATCTTGTCCGCTGCTTCCGTGCGTCGATTGCCATAACCCGGCAGGTGAATCAGAAATGTATGCAGCCCCTGAGCGTTAAGGCCCTTGGCAAAGATGCGCCCCACCGTCATGCCTCGCCCCGATTCATGGACGATGACAACAGCACGTGCTGAGATTGGCTGCCGCATTTTGTCGCGGGCGACATACCATTCCATCGAAACATTGTCGTTGATGGCATTTTCAGTGTTGATCGGAGAATTAAATCGAATCAGAACGTCGCCGCGATCTGATTCGGCTGCTTCGCAACGCACCGTAAAGTCGGATGGTTTCCAGCGGAGCCCTGTCAGACATTCCTGCGCATCGGCGGTTTTGTCCGTGTCGCGTGCTAACGAGTCTGTGCCGTTGAACGTGGCTCCGGGAGGTGGCACGGCGAATTTGGCAATGTCGTCGCCGAAGCAAGCAGCGTTGGATAGCATCAGGGCATAGAAGCCAACCACGATCTGACGTTTACAGTTCATTACGCACCTGTCTTGAGGAGTGATTCATGCAATATTGATGTTGAAGATGAATTGGCGGAAAAAGGGCGTGATCATAACCCGACGCGTCAGCCAGGGATTCTTGGCCACGCAACAGAACAGCCTAAAATCAATCCCTCACTTACGTTTTGGGTTAGTATTCGGCTCAGAAGTGGCGCATCCGGCCAGAGTCTTGCCAATCTCGCCTTGCAATTCTAACCTGCTGCAGGAATAACGTTAGCCGAAATTAAGTCAGTACACAAAGGCCAGGCATGAACTCCGTTCGCACAGTAATTGTTGTGTTGTTGTTATCCGTCAGTTCATCGGATGCAACGTTCGCTCAGCAACTCCCACCGTTGACGCGATTGAAGTATAACAATCCTGGTCTTGTCGTAGATCTCGGTGTGGGACTGTGGGCATGGCCGATGCCGATGGATCATGACGGCGATGGCGACCTGGATTTACTGGTCGCGTGTCCAGATCGACCGTCCAATGGAGTCTGGTATTTTGAGAACCCCGGCGAGAATTCCAGGAAGCTCCATCCTATCTTCAAGCCGGGCATCAAACTGGGCTCGGCGTCACACGACATGACGATGTCAGTTGTGAATGGAACTCCTCGAATCCTTGCGGGAAATAATGAACTGACTGGATTCCTGCAAGGTGACTGGAAGAAGCAGACGCCCGTATATCCATCAAAAAACGTCATCCCGATTCAACACAACCGCGACAACTTCTGGCGGTTTGCGGACTACGACGGCGACGGCGTTCACGACCTGCTTGTGGGCCACGGCGACTGGACAGAATTCGGCTGGTTCACTGAAAACGACTGGTGGAAGGATTACAACTGGCAAGGCGTGTGGACCGGTGGCCCGCTGCGAAGTCACATTCTTTGGCTCCGCAACAAAGGCACAGACGCCGCACCGGATTATAACACGCCCGAACCATTGCTCGCGAATGGTATCCCGATCAGCACGTTTGGCAGACCGGGACAGAACCTTGCCGACTTCGACGGTGACGGTGATATGGATCTTCTGTGCGGCAGCTTTCTGGACAGCTTCACTTATTTCCAGAACACAGGCACTCGGACCGGACCGGTTTACGCCGAAGGGCGACCATTGGTCAATGATGGTCAGGTCATCGCGATGGATCTGGAAATGATCGTGCCGCATGCGATCGACTGGGACCACGATGGCGATGTTGATTTGATTGTCGGTGATGAAGACGGTCGCGTGGCATTGGTTGAACACACGGGTAAAGTTATCGATGGCTTGCCAACGTTTGAACGCCCCTATTATTTTCAGCAGGTCGCCGATGAGATTAAATCCGGCGCGCTGGCGTCGCCGTCGGCAGTCGATTGGGATGGCGATGGTGACGATGATCTCGTGACTGGAAACACGGCGGGGTATATTGAATTCTTCGAAAACCTGAGCGGTCGCGGTGTTGATCCGCCAAAGTGGGCGGCTCCGGTGCGGATGAAAACAAGCGATCGCGAGACTATTCGCATCATGGCAGGACCGAACGGTTCGATTCAGGGCCCATGCGAAGCGAAGTGGGGTTACACGACGGTTTCAGCGGTCGATTGGGATCATGATGGACTTCCAGACATTCTGGCGAATTCCATTTGGGGCAAAGTCCACTGGTATCGCAATATCGGCAGCCGCACTCAGCCTGAACTTGCTTCAGGCGCGCCGATCATTGTCGAATGGTCGGTTGGAACTCATCCGCCGAAACCTGCATGGAACTGGTGGAATCCTGCAGCCGGCGAACTTGTCACTCAATGGCGTACGACGCCTGCCGTGGCGGATTTCAATGCCGATGGGCTGAACGATCTCGTCATGCTGGATCACGAAGGCTGGTTGTGCTTCTGGCCGCGAGCGAAACAAGGCGAGCAACTGATTTTAAAACCAGGTCAGCGAGTGTTGTGTGATGAAAAAGGCGAGCCGCTGCGATTGAATCCTGGCAGCGGCGGACGCAGCGGTCGTCGAAAATTGCATCTGGCCGATTGGGACGGTGACGGCAAGCTCGATTTGCTGCTCAACGGCACCAACGCGGAATTCTGGCGTCAGATTGATTTCACAGACGGTGTTTGGAAGTTTCAGCGTGTAAGTGATGTGAGTTCCACAAAGATCGATGCTCACGACACCAGTCCCACGACGGTAGATTTCAACGCCGATGGACGCCGAGATCTCGTCATAGGAGCCGAAGATGGACGATTCTATTTTCTGCATTCCTTAACAAGTCTTGCCACGTCTCAGCCCGAGTTCCCAGGCAAACGCAGCGAATGGAACGGCTTTGTTCGGTTTGATTTCGAAGTCAATGGCAAGCCCGTATTGGTCGTCACGCCGAAAGAAGCGGTACCAGGGAATCCGTGGGTTTGGCATGGCGAATTCTTTGGCCACAAACCCGCGCCAGATATCGCGTTGCTGAAACGTGGGTTTCACATCGTCTACATGAGCGTGCCTGATATACTGGGGGCTCCGAAGGCTGTGGCTCATTGGAACAAGCTCTACGACGAACTGACAACGAAGCATGGCCTTGCAAAAAAGGTGGCATTGGTGGGACTCAGCCGAGGCGGTTTGTATTGCTTCAACTGGGCTACTGCGAACCCGGATAAAGTTGCCTGTATCTACTCCGACGCGGCGGTCTGCGATTTCAAGAGCTGGCCAGGCGGCAAAGGAAAAGGCGCAGGCAGTCCGCGAGACTGGAATCTGGTGATTGAACAATACGGCTTTGCGAATGAACAGGAAGCAATAGACTACAAAGGCAACCCGATCGATTCACTGGAGCCTCTTGCCAAAGCTGGCGTGCCGCTGCTGCATGTGTACGGTGACGCGGACGATGTCGTTCCGTCGGACGAAAATACGAGCATCGTGGCGGAACGCTACGCGGCTATGGGCGGCTCGATCACATTAATTGCAAAGCCGGGGGTCGGACATCATCCTCACGGGCTTGAGAATTCAACGCCGATCATTGAGTTTATTGCGACTCACGCTGCGGTTAAATAGTAGACCTCCCTCTCCGAGTGAGGCAGGCCGCAAAACGCGGCCCTTAGAATCGCTCGATAAATAAGTGTCCGGTCAGCCGGACTTG
>Ga0105046_10007087_pt1 | contig 17693 bp, 12 predicted proteins | sample MAT03_FD_78385 | JGI IMG/M metagenome (GOLD analysis project Ga0105046, IMG submission 78385) | Freshwater microbial communities from Lake Fryxell liftoff mats and glacier meltwater in Antarctica - MAT-03 (megahit assembly) | ecosystem: Environmental > Aquatic > Freshwater > Ice > Liftoff...
GCGTAGTTCGCGGCCGTGAAGGTAAGCATTGCAGGAGCCACACCCAAGCGAGCTGGGTCTAAAGAGGTGACAGTAACAGCGAGGTCAGCGGCAGGAGCGTAGGCCAAATGAACAGAGGCCGAACCGGCAGCGCCGCCTTCGGTCAACGTCAAGGATGGCGGAGCAACCACGAAGGCTTGGACGTCGTCGTCGGTCACATTGACAGCGATGACTGCGTCTTTTACGCCGGGACCCGAAAGGGTAACCGTAGCGATGCCACTGGCGAGATCCGTGTCTTGCACGCCCGTTACAACAACGGTTTGAGGCACACCGATGTTGGCAGCAGAGAATGTAAGGGTGGCTGGCGATGCAACGGCAAGTGCAGGGTTAGAGCTAGTTACGGTAAGGGTGATTGGAGCGGATGGCGCCCTGTTCATGATCACCAATACGGTGCCTGAACTGCCTTCGGTGATATTCAGGATTGAAGGCCCAGCACCAATTGAAAGTGGTGCTTCAAAAAATGCATCTGGGCCGCCATCGAATGTGACGGGTGGCAACGCATCAGCCTTGTTGCTGCTGCTACTCGAACAGCCCACCATCGAAATTAAACCCAGGCCCGCCGCTGCAGCGCCCCAACTCATACCTAGCCAGTTTCTCTTCATAATAAAAGTGCCTCCGTGCCGATCGCGTGTTTTTGGTCTATTTGACCTTTAAGCCGGAAAGCATCCGCTTTTTGCGTAGGAAAGCAAGTCAAAGCCGACTGATTTGGGGTAACGGAGTGAAGTCGTCACGTCGGAGTCGGTTAGGGCCTGTCTAAGACATACACTGACGTGCGTCAAGGGCATACATGGCGTTACAGCGCGTCTTTTGGGCCTACAAACGGACTCCTGATGTAACGTTACACCGCGACCACAGAGCCACGCGCCGAAACACGGGGGGCCTAGTCGCTTGGCGCAATTGGGCTAGCCACGTCCTCGTTCCCCCTTCCAGACCAACTCATTTCCAACCTAACCCCAACAAACACAATTGGTTATCGACCAATGGGGCGCGTCTTGATAGTTTCCGCGTTGCATGAATTCTGCGGACGGCGCCAACGGTACGAACCCTCCTGCCACGCCCCCAACGCCACCCCCAGGTCCTCCTGGTGCCGGTGGCTTGAGGGTGCCGGTATCTATTGAAGAAGAGATGAAGTCATCGTTCATGGATTACGCCATGAGCGTGATCGTGTCTCGGGCGCTGCCCGACGTCCGCGATGGACTCAAGCCCGTTCACCGGCGCATCTTGTACACGCAGCAAACGATGAACAACGTTTGGAACCGGCCGTACATTAAGTGTGCGCGCGTGGTTGGTGAAGTTCTGGGTAAGTTCCACCCGCACGGCGATTCCGCGGCATACGATGCGTTGGTTCGCTTGGCGCAGGATTTTTCCATGCGCTACCCGTTGATCGACGGCCAAGGCAACTTCGGCTCTGTTGATGGGGATCCTCCGGCAGCATACCGTTACACCGAGTGTCGTATGGAGAAGATCGGCCAAGAGGTGTTGGCCGACATCGATAAAGATACAGTCGATTTCCAGCCCAACTACGACGACAAGGAAGTTGAACCCACGGTTCTTCCCACGCGCATTCCCAACTTGTTGGTCAATGGCGCCGCCGGCATCGCGGTGGGTATGGCCACCAACATTCCGCCACACAACTTGCGTGAAGTGATCACGGCCGCCATCGCCTTGGCCGCCAACCCAGAACTTACTTGGGAAGATCTACTTCAATACGTCCCGGCTCCCGATTTTCCCACCGCCGGCTTCATTTGCGGCACCGCAGGTGTGCGCAAGGCCTATGCCACCGGCCGCGGCAGCGTGATCATGCGCGCCCGCACAGCTATTGAAGAGCACCCGAAAACCGGGCGCAAGGCGATCATCGCCACAGAAATTCCGTACCAGGTGAACAAGTCACGGTTGATCGAAAAGATTGCCGAACTGGTGCGTGAAAAGAAGATTGAAGGCATCTCGGACATGCGCGACGAATCGGATCGCGAGGGGATGCGCATTGTTATTGAGCTTAAGCGCGATGCGGTGCCTGAGGTTGTGTTGAACAACCTTTATAAGATGACACCGCTGCAAGACAGCTTCGGCGTTAACATGGTGGCCATTGTTGATGGTCGCCCTGAAATGGTGACCTTGCGGCAGTGCTTGCAGTATTTCTTGCAGCACCGACGTGAAGTGGTTACCCGCCGCACGGTGTTCGAGCTCACCAAGGCGCGCGAGCGCATGCACATTTTGGAAGGCTTGAAGGTAGCCGTCGATAACATCGACGAGGTGATTGCGATCATCCGCCGGTCGAAGGATACCGAATCCGCGCGCATGACTTTGATGTCGACGTTTGCGCTTTCGCAACGCCAATCGCAAGCCATCTTGGACATGCGCTTGGCCAAGTTGACGGGCCTTGAAATTGAATCCCTTGAAGACGAGATTCGCGAGCTTTCGCTGGTGATCGCGCGCCTTGAATCAATTCTGGCCAGCGAAGAAGTGATGATGAAGGTCGTCATCGGTGAACTTGAAGAAGTTCGCACGCTGTACGGCGATGATCGTCGCACTGAGATCTTGGATGTGGATGAGACCGACATCGACATCGAAGACATGATAGCCCAAGAGGACATGGTGGTTACCGTGACCCACGGCGGTTACGTCAAGCGCAATGCCGAAAGCGAGTACAAGGCGCAGCGTCGCGGAGGCCGCGGCGTGACGGGCGCCAACACACACGAAGAAGATTTCGTCGCGCAGCTATTCGTGGCTTCAACACACGACGTTTTGTTGATGTTCACGAACAAAGGTCGCTGTTACTCGAAGAAGATTTGGCAGATTCCCGCTGCCGGTCGCTATGCCAAGGGCAAAGCCTTCGTGAACCTGCTTCCTTTGCAAGAAGGCGAACGCGTTGTGGCACTGCAACCCGTGCAAGCCTTCTCTGAAGGTGCGTTCGTGGGTATGGCCACACGCAAGGGCGTGATTAAGAAAACCTCACTTGATGCGTTCTCGGCCATTCGTGCCACGGGCATCATCGCTTTGTCGATTGATGAAGACGATGATCTCATTGCTGTCCGCATCACGGCGGGCAACAGTGACTTCTTGTTGGGCACACGCAACGGTTGGGCCATTCGCTTTGGCGAAGAACGTGTAAGGCCTATGGGCCGCACGGCGCGCGGTGTGCGCGGCATCAACTTGCGTGAAGCCAGCGACGAAGTGGTGGGCATGGCGGTGATTCAGCGCGATGTACCGGCAACGCTGCTCACCGTGTGCGAACGCGGTTACGGCAAGCGCACGCCAACCACCGATTACCCTACCAAGGGTCGCGGCGGAAAAGGCGTGATCACTATTAAGACCAGCGAACGCAACGGCAAGGTTGTTTCGTTGCGCATCGTGGCCGACGAAGACGATCTGATGATCATCACCGACGGCGGCAAATTGATTCGTATGCCTGTAAATGGCGTGCCCACCGTGGGTCGCAACACGCAAGGTGTTCGCCTGATTCGCTTGGATGAAGGCGAAAAGGTTATGGCCATGGAACGCTTGGCCGAGACCGAAGAAGACGAACAAGAAGTGGCACCTGAAGTGGCCGCGGCCCGCGCTGAGTTGGCTTCTGCGCCACTTGCAGAAGAAGACCTTGGCGACGAAGGCGGCGACGAGGAAGAAGCCACCGATGATGAAGACGAAGGCGATGGCGATGGCGACGACGCCGCTGGCGACGAGGAATGATGAAACGCGATCGCTCATTGGCCCTGTTTGAAACCGCTGGAAACCTGTTTCCTGGCGGTGTGAATAGCCCCGTACGTGCTTTTAAGGCCGTCGGGGGCAAGCCTGTGTTCATGGCGCGCGCGAAGGGCGCGTACCTTTGGGACGCGGACGACAACCGTTACATCGATTTCATGGCCAGCTGGGGGCCGATGATCCTTGGCCATGCAGATCCAGATGTTCACGCGGCCATCGTTGAATCGGCCGCCATGGGTACGACATTCGGAGCTTCAACCGAACGGGAAATCCTGCTGGGCGAAGAAATTCGCAGGTTGTATCCGTCGATGGAACGCCTGCGTTTCGTTTCATCGGGCACAGAAGCCACGATGTCCGCGTTGCGCTTGGCCCGTGGCTTCACGGGTCGCAACAAGATCATTAAGACCGAGGGCGCGTACCACGGCCACGCAGACATGCTGCTGGTCGCTGCGGGCTCTGGCGTCGCAACGTTAGGGCTGCCGGGCTCTGCGGGCGTTACGGCTTCGTCTGTGGCCGATTCGCTGGTGGTGCCCTTCAACAATCTGGCGGCACTTGAGGCAATGTTTGAGGCCAACAAGAACGAAGTGGCCTGCCTTATTCTTGAAGCCGTGCCAGGCAACATGGGGTTGGTTGAACCGCACCCAGGATACTTGGAAGGCACCCGCACGCTTTGTGACAAGTACGGCGCCCTGCTGATCTTCGACGAGGTCATCACGGGTTTCCGGGTGGGTCTGCATGGTGCGCAGGGTCGCTACGGCATTCGCCCGGATCTCACCTGCTTGGGCAAGATTGTGGGCGGCGGGTTGCCCGTGGGGGCTTATGGCGGCCGAGCGGACATCATGGCGCAGATCGCCCCCGAAGGCCCCGTGTACCAAGCTGGCACGCTTTCAGGCAACCCTTTGGCAATGGCAGCGGGGTTGGCCACCGTTAAGAAGCTCAACCTGGCTCTTTACGAACGCCTGGACGTTTTGGGCGCTCGTCTTGAAGCAGGGTTGAACACGGCCATCCTGGATTCCGCTGTGGCAGCCCGGGTGCAGCGGTTGGGGTCGGCGTTCACGCTGTTCTTTACGCGCACCAAAGTTGTGGATTTCGCAACAGCAAAACAGGCTGATTCAGCGAAATTTGGCCGGTTTTTCCATGGGATGTTGGATCGGGGCATCTACTTGCCGCCGGCACAACTTGAAGCTGGGTTTATCTCGGCGGTACATACGGAAACCGAGATTGACGCGCTGATCGCAGCGGCCCGCGAAGTTCTGCCGACCCTTGCATAAAGTTCTTTTAGATAGATGCCGAAGCGCTGAAGAACTGCTAGGCCTAGCGCCTCAGCAAGATTTGGGCTATACGTGCCCTCCCTTATTATTTTAGAAGCAATCGAAAACAGGAAATCCCATGCCCGCCCCTCTGGCCATTGTCAAAGCGAAATTTGAGAAGAAGGACAAGCTGGTTGATGTGCTTGTTGGTCTGCTGAGCAAAGAGACCGACGAGCCCAAGGACGACCTGCGTAAGCGTCTTTTGAGCGCATCGAACGGTAAACTGTTGAAGCTGCACACGGCAGCGACCACAGTTAAGGATAAGTTCGGTGGTTCCCGTGCGACGTTGGTGGAAGCAACCGCGACCGCTCAAGGCAAATCCAAAGACAAGGACTACGTGGGCAAATTGGAAAGCTTCTCTTCTGCTCGTCTGATCGACATCCAAAAGGCCGCCACCCGGCGCGCCAAGGCTGCTGCAACCAAAGGCACAGCAAAGCCAGCCGGCAAAGCAGCTGCGAAGCCAGCCGTTAAGGCTGCAAAGCCTGCCGCCAAGCCTGCTGCAAAGGGTTCAAAGCCCGTCTCCAAGCCAGCCAAGAAGTAATTCAGCTTCTTTCAGGATAAAGCACGCTTCCCGGCCACCTCGGTGGTTGGAGCGTGCTTTACGCTTTTCGAATGCGTTCACGCAGCAGTCGAAACGCTTCAAAGTCTTGGCAGCGTAGATACGGGTTTTCCAAGATCTCACGACCCATGGTTGAGGTGGCTGTGCTGCCATAGTTATGTCCAGGGTAAACGATTGTTTCTTCAGGTAAGGCCATCAAGCGGTTGAGGCTTTGCCAAAGAGCAGCGCTGCTGCCACCAGGAAAATCAGAACGACCGCAACCGCCCACAAAAAGCACATCGCCTGCCACCACGAAACCATCGGCCAGGAAACAGACGCCTCCATTGGTGTGCCCAAAGGTTTCGATAACGCGCACGCCGCGTTTCCCTATGGCGATGTCCAGGAGGTCGGTAACCAAGGTGATGTCCTTGGCGGACGCTTGTACTTTATGAACTTCATTGGGGTGAACGAACACGCGCGCCCCGGTGGCCGCAACAATGTCTGCAACGCCCTCAATGTGATCGTGGTGGGTGTGGGTGACCAGCACGGTGGTAATCTTAAGCTTGCGCTCGTTCGCAACACGTAACAACCGATCCACCTCAAAGGCTGGATCAACGACGGCGGCTTCACCGGTTTCGGGGCAATAAAGCAGCTCGCAGAAGTTCTGCAGCATGCCCACCTCGGTTTGAATCACTTCGGGGGCGTCGGGAAGTTTTTGAGTGTCTACGTTAAAGGTCATTTTAGGGCGCCTTGATGTTAACCATCAGGTGAACCACGCCTAGGTTGTTCGCCGCATCGAAAGAACGAATCGCCACCGCGTGATCACCTGCAGGAAGTTGTGGCAGTCGAAACGAGAACGCTTCGTCTTTTTGATCCAGCAATCCGTCGGTTGGTGAGGCCGCGTGCCATGAACCACCATCCACTTGAAAATCAATCGCGGATATCGCCGACGCTGTATCGACAGCGCGACCGGAAATAGTGGGTGCCGCGCTGGTGAGATTGCTAAACGTTGGGCGACCGTTGTCGACCAACACAGGCGCTGAAATGAAGGTGAAATCAAGCGCATCGTTCTGCGAAACAGAGGGCGCGTCTGAAACCACAGCGCGAACAATGTAGTTACCATCCGGTACTGTGTCTGTGGCCCAATCGTATTCGGCTTTGGTTACAGGCTCGTCTGTGGGAACCATCGAACGCCAAAGCTTGTCTGCTTCACGTTTGTAGGACAAGCGATACGAAAGGCTATCGTTGTCGGCATTTTCAACTTTGAAGCGCAGTTTCAACAACGTCGAATGCTCGCGTTTTTCAGTTGATGGCGAAGGGGGATCCGCAAACGTCAGATCGGAGATGCGCGCCCTTAAATTCTGCGGGCGGTAAGCAACAGAAACATCCCGCAGCACAGCTTTCATAGGCAGATTCAATCGGTATTGAAGGTAGCGCGCGGCCACGCTAGCAATGCGGCCTTCACCTTGGTTTGCGGCGAACGAGGGTGCCGCCAAGGAAGCCCATGCAGACCACGTGGCATCGGGCTTGGCGGTATTGCCTGAGCGTGTTTCCAGCGAAAGGGCAGAGTTGCTTCCGTAACGAAGCTGTCCCCATTTCGCAAAACGTGTCCCGTCGAACACTTTGGAAAGGTACCCTGCTTGGGCAGCCGCTGCAGGGCCCACTGCGAAAACGGCGCCAGCGTCACCAGAGCCAACCAGAAAACCTGTAGCCAGTGACGATGGTAACAACGTAAGCGCTTGGCGTTCAGGGAGATCCAAAACCAATGAAGTGTTGCGCTGTGGATCAATGCGGTACACTTTTCCTTCAGAGCCTGCGGCCGCAAAAACATTGCCCGCTTTGTCTGCCAACAGCGACGTGAAGTACCCTTGGCTTAAGGTGAGCACCGATTCAATTGAACCGTCAGAGTCAATTTTGTAAACGGCGCCTTTGGCTTTCGGAGCACCGGGCCTCGGTAACTTTCCGGGGGCCGCAGGAGAATTGCCTCCGGTAACCAGCGCAATGCCTTTGGCACCTTTTTCCTTGGTTGATGATTTATCGTCACTCTCGCCGCCTTCAAAATTGTTTACGGCAACGTAGATTTGCTCGCCAACAGTTGCGATGGCTCTAACCTCTTGTGATTCAAAATCCGCGAGGGCCCGCGCTTGCCCGTTTGCTGAAATACGAAACAATATGGCCTTTTCCGCAGAGCCCGCCAGCAACCCACCGTGACCATCGGACGCCAGTGACACCAAGTGCTGATCATCAGCAGACCACAACACTTTGACTTTGAATTGCGCGTCGATCAGCACAACTTTTCCAGTGACCCCTGTGGCTGCGTAAGTGAGGTGCGTGGATTGATCATAGACCAACGACCAAATGTGTTCGGTGTCCAGATGAGCCACTTCTTTCCACTTGCCCGACTTTATCGAAATGCTGTAGAGCTTCGCGCCAGGCGTGGTGGCTGCCAGCAGAACTTCAGGACTTTGCACCACCAATGCTGTGATCCAAGGCTCGGGCAGTTCCGCCAACAACTTCGGGGTTCCTCCCGCTGAATCGACAGCGAACACGCGGCCCGGATCGCCTCCGCCAAAGAAAGCGGTTTTGCCGTCTGTTGAAATGGCCGACGACCACAAGAAGGCCGAATCTACTGCGAACCGCTTGCTTTGAAAGCCAGGTTCAACTTGGCCCGGAGGTGTCACCAAAGTGCCGGTGACTTCGCCTTCTTCAAAGTCTTCGACCGTGCTTTGAACAAACGATTGGGTGGTGGTCGCCCCAATCTGCTTCGGCAGCGCCACAGCCCCCACAGACACGACGGCTGCACAACAAACAACGCTGCGAACTACAGTTGATAAGCGCTTCATTTTCAGGCGGCCATCATACACACATGCCTTGCGGCTAGCGAATGGCGTAAGTGCGGCTGTGCCCATTCCGTTCGTTCGTGACAACGATCTTGCCACCGCTAACCACAGCCTTGATGAAATGAGCTTTGTCAGCGTCCCCCTCTTGCGGGTTGGCAATGCGATCTTCTGGCGCGTTGTGCGCGTCGTCCGAGGCCAACGCCCGGTGAAGCTGCCAGACGTCCGGCGTTCCAGGGGCGGCCACAACGGCACTGTAGGCTTTTGCGGAGCCACCTTTGCGTGGGCCGTTGTCAAGCACGGCCACAACGGGATCTAGGGCAGAAACAAGCTGCGGCGCATTTGAAGTGTCGGAGCCATGATGGGTCACTTGAAACAGATCCACTTGCCCCACCAGATTCGTGGGGCAAGTCAGATCGTGTTCGTTCGCCCACAGAAGATCGCCCAGATCCGCAAAGGCGAAGTTGCCCTGGCGAATCACGAAGCCAAGGCTGCGGCTGTTTTCATCGCCAAGATTCTTCTTGCCTGGATCCGCCCCTGCGCACAATGCGTTTGGCACTGCTGGCACACCCGAAAGCGGCGCCGAAAGAACGTCTCCATGACCAGTGACAAAGGTAAGATCAACTCCGGTGACGGGCAAGCTATCGCCTGGACGAACGGTGATGCGAGATTTTGCCAACGGGAGGTAATCTTTGTCGTTGCCTTTTTCGACGCTTTCCCCGTGATCGACGAAATTCTTGATGGGAAAGCGCTCTGCCAAATACGGAACGTTGCCCACGTGATCAAGGTGGTAATGGGTGACAACAAGGTAATCGATGGCCGTTGCATGAACTTGATCACGCAGCACTGAAAGCACCCGTTCACCATCACGCGGCCCTGGAAAGCCGGTGTCAACCAGAATGACCTGGCCACCAGGGGTCACGATAATCGTGGCCGCCCCGCCTTCAACGTCCACCCAATAGAACGTTAGCGGCGCGGCCTCGGAAGCCTCAGCGGATTTGATTGTGTTGGCGACGGGAGGGGCAGGCGGCGCAGCCGTGGCGCACCCACCGGCCAGCATGGCCCCCAGACAAAAACGCAGGGCAACGTTTTTGAATCCACGAAAAGATGAATCACTTAGAACTTCATGCTTGGTCATTCGGGTCTCCTACAAAAGAGGAACACCAAAACGACGACAATGAAACTGTCAGATTGCGCATTCTGTGATTTAGGCCCCGTGGGGGATTGCACCATGGCGGGAAGGCGATGCGCGTAATATGACCCAGGTAGCATGGCTCCCCCCCCAGTGGCTCCCCCCCCAAACCGGCGATGGATCATCCTGATACCCATATTGTCAGCCTTGGCGTTGGCCGTGGTGATGATCTGCCTGCGCGCCCAGGGCGGCGATATGGCGCTGCGCATTCGAATCACACGGGCTTTGAATGAAGGCGGCGGCGAAGCCTTGGTGATGACAAACTTGGCCGCCTTCACATGGGACGAATTGGTGGTGCTTGGCCCCAAATCATCGAACGATGTCCAATCCGACGGGGGTGCCTTGCCGTTCTATGTGCGATGGATGGTGGGACTTTCAAACCGCGACGACATTTGCGTGTTGGCGTTCAAGGTTCGCAACCGTTACCGAGGCCACGTGGTGATGCCTCGAAAAAGCGGCGACTTCCTGCCTGCTGTACAAGCCGGGCCCTTTACCACCGAGACGGCCGTCTTTCACGGAACGCGGCAAGAAGGTGCAATGCTTGTGCGCCCTGCCCCACCCTTGCCAGGGTTAACCCGTTGATCGAAGCCCGCCATCGCTTCACTGCCCTTGCCCAGTGGGTGGCGATGGGCGCTCTGGTGGGTGTGCTCTGCGGCAGCGCTTCAGCGTTGTTCCTGTATCTGCTTGAGGCCGCCACAAACTTCCGCATGGGGCATATGTGGATGGTGTTTACGTTGCCCGTCGCGGGGCTGTTGATTGGCTGGCTCTACGAAAAGTTCGGCGCGTCCATAGTGGGTGGCAACAACCTTGTCATTGAAACCATTCACGACAATGGTCCGCAGATCCCCGTGCGTATGGCGCCGATGATCTTGGTGGGCACCGTGTTGACCCATCTGTTCGGCGGCAGCGCGGGGCGCGAAGGTACGGCGGTTCAAATGGGAGCCAGCCTCGCTGACACTGTTTCGCACCAGTTGAAACTAAACCCCCACTTACGCAAACACATGTTGGCAGCCGGTGTTGCCGGCGGATTCGCTTCGGTGTTTGGCACCCCCATCGCTGGCGTTCTGTTTGGCCTTGAATTTGTGATTTTGGGGCAGATCGCGTACGAAGCGATGATTCCTGCCTTGGTTGCTGCCGTGGTTGGCGATATGACCACGCGTGCGTGGGGCATCACCCACGCGGTATACACGCCTTCAAGTTTTGTAGCGCTATCTCCTTTAGTGTTGCTTAAGTGGTTTCTGTTTGCGGCTGTGGTTGCGCTCACCACGACCACCTTTATCGAACTTTTGCACTTCATAAAGCAGCGAGGGAAAAAACTGGTGCCTCGTTTGCCATTTCGCATGGCCATAGGTGGCGTGTTGGTTGTGGCTTTGTGGAAACTTTTAGGCACCGATGACTATCTGGGTCTTGGTGTGCCGACGATCCTTCGTGCTTTTTATGATGGCAGTGTGCCTACTTACGCCTTCGCCTTGAAACTGCTTTTCACAGCCATCACCTTGGGCGCTGGATTCTTAGGTGGCGAAGTGACCCCCCTGTTTTTCATGGGCGCTTGTTTGGGGAATGCCCTGGCGGGGCCGCTGGGTTTGCCGCTTGATCTCGCAGCCGCCGTAGGCATGGCGGCCGTTTTCGCCAGTGCTTCGAATACGCCACTGGCATTGTCTGTGATGGCTATTGAATTGGTTGGCGCGAACGTGTTTCCGCACGCCGCCATCGTTTGTGTGTTGGCTTATCTCATGACCGGCCACCGCAGCATTTATCCTTCCCAACGTGTGGTTCAGGGAAAAACCGGGCCTCGCCTACCCATTATGAAGGCCATCAAGGATCTGCATGATCGACAACGAAGCTGATAAATTGCCCCCTCGCGCTGTTCTATGCGCTGTTCAATTGCCAAGCGTGGAGGACGACGATTTTGCCGATGGTTTGGCAGAATTGGGCCGATTGGCGGCCACCTTGGGGCTGAAAGTTGCAGGCACGGTCACCCAGAAACGCGCAGCCTTTCACGCGGGATCCTATCTTGGCAGTGGAAAGATCGAAGAACTGCGCGCGTTGGTGGCTTCCACCGATTCAACCTTCGTGTTGGCCGATCACGAACTTTCACCTTCACAAGCGCGAAACCTTGAAGACGTGATTGGCGAAGTTGAAGTTCTGGATCGCACGGGTGTGATCGTTGAGATCTTCCACCGCCACGCACGTTCTCGCGCGGCGAAGGCCCAAGTTGAAATTGTACGGTTGGAATACTTGGCCCCGCGCTTGCGCGAACAGGGCAAAGGGGGAGACAGGCAACGCGGAGGCATCGGTGGCAAAGGCGCGGGTGAATCAAGCCTTGAATTGGATCGCCGGAAGATCCGCGACCGCATCGCCGAACTTACCGAAGAACTAAAACACCTTGAAACGGAGCGAGAAACGCAGCGATCGCGCCGCAAGGATCTTAACCGCGTGGCGCTGGTGGGTTACACCAACGCTGGCAAATCAACCTTAATGCGCGCGCTTACTGGCAGCGAGGTGTATGTGGCGGATAAATTGTTCGCCACATTGGACACCACGGTACGCACCTTAGAGCCAGCCACCAAACCGCGCGTGCTGGTTTCAGACACAGTGGGATTCATCGACAACCTGCCGCACGGGTTGGTCAGCAGTTTCAAAAGCACGTTGGACGAAGCGCTGGAAGCGTCGTTGCTGTTGCACGTGATTGACGCTTCGGATCGGGGATGGCGACGGCAACTGGAAGTCACCGATCGCGTATTAAACGAAATTGGCGCCATGGAGATTCCGCGCCTGCATATCTTCAACAAAATCGATCGCGTGGGCGACGCACAAGCGCAGATCGAAACAACCCGCCTACTGGCAACCAACTGGCCCGACGCCATTATCATGTCGGCCAAAGAGCCTGACGACGTTCGTCACCTTCACGAAATTGTTACGAAGCATTTTCAGCGCTTCATGGAAGAGCGTGACGTGCGCGTTCCTTACAACGCCCAACATCTGCGCGGTCCGCTGTTCGAAGAGTGCGAGGTGCTTTCAGAATCTTACGAGCCGGACGCAGTTGTGTTTCGGGTGCGCGGCACCCCAAGCACCTTGGCAAACATCGAGGCCACCGCTGCCACCGGCGTCAAGTCGCACTCAATTCGATGAACCCCGTGCGACTGCCTCCCATCCCCACTGCAAGCAAACCACCCCTGCTACAACGGGTGTTCGGCAGCTTTCGTCAAACGGTGCCCACCATGCGCATGGTGTGGCAATCCGCCGGCGCTGGCACCGTGGCGCTAGGTGTACTTACTGTCATCGCTTCGTTGCTGCCGCCGGCGATGGCATATGTTGCAAAACTGATTGTCGATGGCGTGTTGGCAGCCCGTGGGTTGCCCGCCGAAGTTCGTGACGAAGCCACCCGAACAGTGGTCACTTATGTTGCGTGGGAAGTTGCCCTTGCTGTAGTGATGGCGTTGGTTGAGCGTTCGTTGAACTTGGTGCGGCAGTTGGTGGGCGCGCGCGTGGGCATTGACATCAACCTGCGCATCTTGAACAAGGCTCTAGAGCTTGAACTACCGCAGTTCGAGAACCCCGAGTTCTACGACAAGCTAACGCGCGCACGCAGAGAAGCCTCCTCACGCCCGCTGATGTTGGTGGCCGAGAACTTCCAAATCATTCGCGCGGCTTTGACGCTTACGGGATACGCCAGCTTGCTGTTGGCGTTTGAACCTTGGATGTTCGCGGTGGTGTTGGCTGCGGCGTTTCCCGCTTTCGTTTCGGAAACCCGCTTTTCTGCCATAGCGTTTCGCATGCGGAATTGGCGTTCACCCGATGCACGAAAACTGAACTATCTGGAAGTTGTGCTGGCAAATGACGAGCACGTCAAAGAAGTGAAGTTGTTCGGCATTGGCCCCACTCTCTTGGGAAGGTACGAAACGCTTTCACAACGCTTCTATGAAGAAGACAAGAAGCTTGCGGTACGGCGTACAGGCTGGGCCTACGTGCTTTCAATCATTAGCACGCTGGCGTTTTATGGATGTTACGCGCTGGTGGTTTTAGCCGCCGTGAATCAAAAACTTTCGTTGGGCGATATGACGCTTTACTTGGTGGCCTTTCGCCAAGGGCAGCAATCCTTCCAAGGCATCTTGACCTCCTTGGGAAGCCTTTATGAACACAATCTGTATATGCAGAATCTGTTCGAATATTTAGCCATCCCCACAACAACCCCGCTACTGCAAGACCCTGAACCCACAAAGCCGGAGTTGGGCATCCGCTTTGCGGACGTCGGTTTTCGTTATCCCGACAAAGACAATTGGGCCTTACGGCACGTGAACGTTTTCATTCCCAAGGGCCAGAGTATGGCTTTGGTCGGAGAAAACGGGGCTGGCAAAACCACCTTCATCAAGCTCTTGACTGGCCTATACACCCCTTCCGAAGGGCGCGTGCTGCTGGACGGAAAGGACATACGCGCCTGGCCGCCCGAAGACTTGCGCAAACGCGTGGGCGTGATCTTTCAAGACTTCAACCAATACCAATTTTTGCTGCGCGAGAACGTGGGAGTTGGCAGCGTGGAAAGCATGGCTGACGACGCACGCATCGACCGAGCGGTAGAACGTGGGGGCGCAAAAGAGCTGGTCGCAGGATTGTCCTTGGGGCTCAATACGCAACTTGGCCGTTGGTTTAAAGATGGCGCAGAGCTTTCGGGAGGACAGTGGCAAAAGGTGGCATTGTCACGGGCGTTTATGCGCGAAGAAGCCGATGTGCTGATCCTTGACGAACCGACAGCCGCCCTTGATGCAGAAGCGGAACACGCTGTTTTTCAGCGATTTCGCGAACTATCACAGGGTCGCACCACAATCGTGATCTCGCATCGTTTCCCCACGGTGCGCATGGCCGATCACATCATTGTCCTAACTGGTGGCCAGGTGGCTGAAGAAGGAACGCACGACGAATTGGTGGCGCTGCAAGGACGTTACGCCCACTTGTTCACTCTTCAGGCGGCGGGATATCAATAGAATCCCAGAACGCCCGCACGATGGGCGACTTCAACTTCGACTTCTGGGTACAAACGCCGACGCGAAACGGATCAAGTGCGGGTTTCGGATCCAACACACGAAACGCTGATCGTAGAGGGCTTCGATCCACCACCAAACGAGGCACGATGCCCACGCCGCAACCAACCGCAACCAACGAAAGAATGGCTTCATTGCCGGGAAGTTGGCTGTAAATTCGTGGACTAAGTTTTCGTTTGCGAAACCACCGATCGGCAGCCGCACGCGCCAAACCAACCGCTGGCAGAACGAAGGGCACGTCCTGCCAAGGCACGGAAGGCAGCGCCATTTGCCTTGCCACTTCACAATCTGAAGCGGGCACCACAAGCACCAGTGGCGTCACCACCACCACGCGCGCTTCTAAGGAAGGCGGAACTTTGTCGGGCAATGCAGCGATCGTTGCATCGACCAACCCTTTGGTCAGCATACCCAAAGCGTCTGCCGCGTACCCGGTTTCAAGCTTGATGTGAACGTCTGGATGCTTCTGGCGAAAGCTGGAAAGCAACGGCGGCAAGAACGTTTGGCACGCGGTCACTGAAGCAAACAACGCCAATTCACCTGACAGAACTTTGGTCTTACGAGTCAGGGTTTGCTGCACCTGCTGCCAACTCGACAAAGTTTCGGCCGCGTGGGCGGCGAAGGCCACCCCTTCAGCGGTTAAGGCCACCCGCCGTTGATCCCGTTCCAAAAGCGGCCAGCCCACATACTGCTCTAGGCGCTGGATGGCGCGCGACAGCGCAGACGGGCTCACGTGGCATTCCTTGCTCGTCCGGCCAAAATGCAACGAGCGACTTAGATTCAGAAACAGACGCAGCGTGTCATAGTCCATGGAAGAGTCCTGATTTCTGGCGCTTGTCCCTTATTGCGATTATAGCAACACGCTCTTGCGATGAATGCATTTTACGCAACGGTCTTCGTCGCCTACCTTTCCTCCTACGTCACCGCCGGCGCGGGGCGATTGTTGGACCCACCCAAAGGATACGCACATGACCCTCCAGCTCGATTTCTCGTCCAAAGTGTTTCAGGTTGATTCGTTGGATGTCGGCAGTGCCCATGTTGAAAAGATTGTTAAAGGTGGCCGCAACCTGTTTCCGCTGTTGCCTAAGGCCTTCGCTGGCATCAAGCAAATTGGCGTGATCGGCTGGGGTTCACAAGGCCCAGCACAAAGCCAAAACATGCGTGACTCGCTTGAGGGCACGGGCATCAAGGTGAAGGTGGGTCTGCGTTTGGGCTCGAAGTCGGCAGCACAAGCCGAAGCCGCAGGGTTCACCACCGCAAGTGGCACGTTGGGCGAAATGTTCGACGTCATTCGCGAATCCGATATGGTCATCTTGTTGATCTCGGACGCCGCTCAAGCGGAACTCTTCACCAAGGTGTTTGAAGCCATTCGTCCAGGCGCAACCTTGGGCCTTTCGCACGGTTACTTGCTTGGCCACATGAAGAACGTGGGCGCCAAGTTCCCAGCGAACATCAACGTTGTGGCTGTTTGTCCAAAGGGCATGGGCCCTTCTGTTCGCCGCTTGTATGTGCAAGGCAAACAAGTTAACGGTGCAGGCATCAACGCCAGCTTCGCAGTTCAACAAGACGTTGACGGCCGCGCAACGGATCTGGCCTTGGGCTGGTCTGTGGCGGTGGGTTCGCCTTACACGTTCATGACCACGCTTGAATCCGAGTTCAAATCGGACATCTACGGCGAGCGCGGAATCTTGTTGGGCGCTATTCACGGCATCGTTGAATCGCTTTACCGCCGCTACATCACGCAGGGGATGAGCCACGAAGATGCGTTCATCAACACCGCAGAATCGGTAACCGGACCTATCTCTCGCACCATCTCGAAGAAGGGTATTGTTGCTGTTTATGAAGGACTTGATGCCGCTGGCAAGAAGACCTTCGAGCAGGCATACGCCGCTTCCTACCCAGCCGCACGCTACGTCTTGGAAGAGATCTACGACGAAGTTTCCACGGGCAACGAGATCCGCAGCGTGAACTTGGCTGGTGATCGTTTGAAGCGCCGCCCTATGGGCACCATTGATGGCACCGAAATGTGGAAGACGGGTGCGAAAGTTCGCGCCAAGCGCGTTGAAGCCAACATCCCTGTTCACCCCTTCACCGCTGGCGTTTACGTTGCCACGATGATGGCGCAGATCGATGTGTTGCTTGAGAAGGGTCACCCTTACTCTGAAGCTGCCAACGAATCGGTCATTGAGGCTGTTGATTCGTTGAACCCATACATGCACGCCCGCGGCGTTGCGTACATGGTTGATAACTGCTCGAACACCGCACGTTTGGGCTCACGCAAGTGGGCACCACACTTCGATTACTTGCTTTCGCAAGAGGCTTACGTGGCCGTCGACGAAGGCAAGGCGCTAGACAGCAAGTTGATGGATGCGTTCAAGGCGAACCCAATTCACAAAGCCTTGGCCGCCTGCGCTGAAGTTCGCCCCTCAGTGGACATCTTTGTTGAATAGGTGCAATAGCTAAAACAAACACCACACGAAATCCAGCCGCCACGTGCTCTTTGCCGTGGCGGCTTTTTTTTTGCTAAGAAGGCGCCATGGCCCGCCCCCGCAACCTTCAAGCCCATTCATCGCTCACGTCCGCGCAAGAGACTGAGCTGCTGGCCCAGGCCCGTGGTGATGCAGGCCCGGAAGGTCGCAAGGCTCTATCGAAATTGCTGCAAGCTCACCAAGGGGGACTTCGCGCAACCATCAGAAGCTTGGTTGGCCACCCGAAGGATCTCGAAGATGTGCTGCAAGAAGCCTTGGTTGAAGCCTTCACGAACCTAGAGGTAGCCCCAACAGCCTTGTCTTTTTCGCCGTGGTTGCGTGGCCTCGCTGTTCAAAAGTCGAGCGAGTTTTTGGCGCTGCAACGCAAGTGGCGTCCGGCAGCACAGCTCCGCGTGCAAGAATACTGCGCCGCAACCGAAACCACCGCAGACGTCGTGGCTACCTTTGCGGAAGAAGGCTTTGCCTTCGATGTGAAATCACATGTTTCCTTTTGCATGACCGCACTGGGCAGATCGTTGCCGATGGAGGAGCAATTCGCTGTTGTGTTGGTTGA
>Ga0105046_10007088_pt1 | contig 17690 bp, 14 predicted proteins | sample MAT03_FD_78385 | JGI IMG/M metagenome (GOLD analysis project Ga0105046, IMG submission 78385) | Freshwater microbial communities from Lake Fryxell liftoff mats and glacier meltwater in Antarctica - MAT-03 (megahit assembly) | ecosystem: Environmental > Aquatic > Freshwater > Ice > Liftoff...
AGGAACAGCCTGGCGGCGTCCCAATCGGACAGTGAAGGACTGTCCATACCAGTCGTCGCTCCATGGCGGTGCGCACCAGGCGTCCGTGCGGAATTTGAAGTAGGACACTTGAGGCCCGTGCACGATGTCTACAACCGCGTGTAGTCTCCTTCGTAATCATGTAAGATCATATTATATATAAACTTACACTAGTTGTACAAGCTTGCCTTTGCGCGATCTGTTAGGGCGCGTTCTATATACTAGAACTATTATAGTTCCAACATATAGAACACATGAACAACACCCTCGCCAACGGCCTCCGTCTGCTCGACCTACTCAGCGCCACCGCTGAGTCCTTCGCCGTCACCGATCTCGCGGCCCGCCTCGGGGTACCGAAGAGCCACGCCCATCGCCTGCTGCAGACCCTGGTCGAGCAGGGCTACGCGGTACAGGACGAGGATCGCCGCTACCGCATCGGCATGGAGCCGCTGGTGGTCAGCAAGGCGCTGCTTGCCAACCATCCGCTGCGTCGGGCCGCCCGACCCATCCTGCACCGCTTGGCGGTCGCGACCGGCCTGGACGCGATTGTCAGCATCCCGCATCGTGGCGGGTCGGCGCTGGTCCTGGCCGCGGTTCATCCCGACGGTGAGCAGCGCGATCCGGGAAGCGCGATCGGCAACCGCCTGCGCTATCCTGGCTCGGCCAGCGGCACCCTGCTGGCCGCCCTGATCGATGGGTTCGCCGACCCGTCGGCAATGCCGGCCGACGATCGCGCCGCGATCGTCCGCGACCGTTTCGTCTGGCTGGACCCAAGCCAGCGCGCCGAGACCAACGCGATGGCGGCGGCGGTCAGCGATCTTGCCGGGGTAGTCGTCGGCGTCCTTGGCATCTCCGGCCCGCGCCGCCGCTTCGCCGAGATCCATGCCGAGGCCCGTATAGAGCTGCGCGCCGCCGCCGAGCTTGTCGCCGTCGCCCTGTCCACCGTCAACCGCCCGAACACCTGAGGAGCCGCCATGTCTGCCACCGCCACCGCCACCGCCCCGCGTCCCGCCTTCATCCAGGACGGCTACGTCGAGGAGTTCCGCGAGCGCGGCTACTGCATCCTGCGCGGCGTCTTCAACCCGGCCGAGATCGCCGAACTGAAGCAGGCCTTCGACCGGACCTACGCCGAGGGCATGCGCCACCACGCGACCTGGCGGCACCAGAACCGGCTCATGTGGGTCCTCGAGCATCCCAAGGTCGGGCGCTATGTCAGCGGCTGCCAGTGGCAGTCGTGGGTCGATCCGGTGCTCGACCGGGTGCGCACTGATCCGCGCATGCTCGCAATCCTTAAGCCGCTGATCGGCGACCACCTCAACCAGATTATCAACCAGATGCACTGGAAGACGCCGGGCACCGACCAGAACTGGCCGCTGCACCAGGACGTGCGTTCGCGCACCCCGGCGCACAGTTTCCGCGAGTTGGCCACCAGCTACGTGCAGACCGGGCTGGCGATCGACCGCCACTGGGCCGGAAATGGTGCGATGAAGATTCTCCCCGGCAGCCAACGGCGCGGAAATCTCGGGATCGAGGGCATTGCCAAGGGTCCTATGGACGACCGCGTCGAGGCGATCCGCACCGTCGGGCAGGACCCGAAACAGCTGATCGACGTCGAGATGGAAGAGGGCGACGTGGCGCTGTGGGGCCCCTATTTGATCCACGGAGGCGGCATCAACACGACCGCCGACAACCAGCGCCGGCTCTACATCAACGGCTACGTCACAGCGGCGAACTGCGACCGCGGCCAGCCGGTCTTCCATCACGGCGAGCCGCTGTCGCTGCGCATTCCGGCCATGGTCCAATTCGAGGAATTACACGCCCGTCCGGATCCGCACTACCCTAGCGACCGCGCCTCGACCCTGCAGCGCGATTGAGGTCGATGGAAGAGGCGAGTTAAGGTCAGTCTTTAACTGTCGCTACCGTGAGTTCGAACGTGGGTCGGTGAGCGCTAAGATCATCCTGCCTCAAGGAGCAGATGGAAGAGCTGACAGTTCAGCCGCCTCCTGCGCGCTTCCCGTAGACCGTATCGGCATACTGCTTGGCCAATAAGGCTAGCCCCTGCTCAGCCGACAGCTGGTCCGATGGCTTGGAGCTCGCCTTCAGTTTTACACATTTCCTCCAGACGTCACGCGCTGTCAATTCCTTCTTCATCGCTTTGTCCTTGTTCATGTCTTTCAGTCGGGCGATCACGCTCTTGAGATCGAAACCATCATATCGCACCACTAGTGATTCCAGGGACTCATACACTGCCATGTCGGACGGCGCGGAGATCAATCGGTCGCGTTCCGGCTCGAATACTCCACGCACCGACGCTGCGACCTTGGCGACCTCGGCCTTCAGAATCTCATCCTTCTTCTTAGCGACCTGGACTTCGGCAGCGACTAGGCTGCGGATGGCTTGCGGCCGGTCGCGTTCGCACGCCCACCACAGCTCCTTGGAGGCAGGCATAGTTAGATCATCGACAGGATAACGAAAAACACCTACCTGGGGATTGGCGGCAAGGCGGGAGACCAAGGCGACATCCTCGTTGGACATTTTCAAGTAATCGGTGCGGCCATCCGGCAAGCGCATGCGACCCTGGAAGATGTTATTCAATGATACCTTCATGCGGTTCCGAGGATCGTAGCCGACTGCTGCCCCAACATAGCCGTGCGTTTTGGCCCATTCGACGAGCACATCACCCGAGAGGTCCGGAGTGATGCAGTAGAGCCGGATAGACTTCTGTTGTTTTTCGATTTCGGCATCGATCGCTTTGGCGGTGCCATTCATGTACGCGCCAGCGCGAGGGCAGTGGCCGCAGAAGTAGATCACCACGACACTACCTATGGCAGTATCTGTGCCACCTCGGTTGAGACCATCGCTCCACACTACTCCTTCAAGCAGATCAGCTTCGCCAGCTCGAAGCAGGGAAACGCAGATCAATGCCGTAAGCAGTAGGCGGCTAGACATGAGAGACCTCCGAATTAATACACCCTAGATTGCCAGAGCGCGGCGTACAACGGCAAATACATCGCACATTTAGACGTACAGAACATGCAACCACGGTTACACGCAGCGGATGACGACGAGTTAAGGACAGTCCTTAACTGTCGTCGAATCAGCCGGCCTGGCTCCAGGCTTGAACCAGCCGTCCGTCCCTACGGCTGTCCACCTCTGCCTGCACCCGGGCCGCGATGGCCGGCCGATCACGATACAGGCGCAGACCCTTGACCGCCGCCATCGCCTGCTCGGCATCACTGTCGGTAAGCAAACCGAGCAGCGTCTCGGCCGCGGCCTCGCTGCGTTGCAGGGCGATGGCATCGATCAAAGTGCGGCACAGCTGGCGGTCTGCGGTCTGCCGCAGCAATGCACGTAGCGGGTCCAGGGCCTCGGGCAGGCGCGAGCCGCCGAGCGCCAGGGCGATGCCTCCGACGACGGCGCGGTCGTCGTGGCGCAGCAACGGCACGACCAGCGGCACGGCCTCGGCCCCTTCGCAGGCGAGCAGGGCGGCGGCATAGTCGGCCAGGACGTCGACATCCGCGTCTCCGACCACCAGGCGCAGACGCAGCAGCAGGGCGGCGCGTTCACCGCCGATGGCTCCGAGCATCTGCGCCGCCGCGCCGCGCACCTCGCCAACCAGGTCGGTCAGTAGCTCGCCAAGCAACCGGTACAAGCCGTGGTGGCCCAGTCTGACCAACGCCTGCGCCGCGCGAATGCGCAGCGGCGGGGCGCTGTCCTGGCTGCTGCCCCACACCGGCTCCATCTGCACATAGCGGGCGGCGCGCAGGAACAGCTCCGCCTCGCCGCAGCCCAGTTCGTCAAGCGCAGAGATCAGCGCCAGCTTACCCCGGCACTGCGGATCGCGGTCACCTGGATCGACATACAGCCGGTCGAGGGCGGTTCGTAGCGCCGCATCGAAACCATCGAGCCGGTGCGCCACGATCGCGCGGGCCGCGGGGGCGATGACCAGGCCGCTGGCGTGGCCGAGCGCCTTGTCGATGCCCGCGAGCAGGGCCGGTCCGGGCGGCATCTGGCGCAGGGCCTCGGCAGCGCGCAGATCGACCTCGAAGCGGTTGCTCCTCGCCATACGCGGCATGCTACACGCGTGGCGACGGGCGCGCCAGCCAGGCGCGCGCCCGAGTGGCCTCAGATCCCTTCGAGGACCGGCGCCGCCAGGATGCCGTACGGGCGCAGCTGGTACTCGTAGGCCCAGCCGTCGCCGCCGGTGCGCCAGGAATCGGGACCCCACCAGCGGCGCCAGGATTCGCGGCAGTGCACCGCGCCGAAGGCGTTACGGCGGTTGCCGAACACGGTGATGGCGAGCTCGTGCCGGCCGGCGGCGAGCTCGCCGAGGTCGAGACGCCAGGGTGGCAACCAGATGCGCCCGGCGTCTCGGCCGTCGAGCTCGACTTTGGCCAGCGGCGCGCCGAGGTGCGGCAGGCCCAGGCGCCGGTGGCCGCCGCCCTGCACGCTGCAGCGGTAGGTGACATTGCCGGCGTAAAACGGCAGCCCCTGGTGCGTCCAGTCGCCAAAGGCGAGGCGGCGCACCGGCGCGGTGATCACCGCGCGGCGTCCCTCGATACGCACGCCGAAGTCGCCAAGCAGGTACACCCACTCCAAACCGCTCTTGCGGGTGTAGGAGCGGATAATCTCAAGCGTGTGCGTGCCGACGGTCAGTGCTGGCAACTCGATCAGGCGGATGTCCTCGTCGACCCACCAGCCGACCTCGCGATTGGCGACCTCGGCGCCGTCGAGGAGGAAGCGCACCCCCGCCGGCTGTTCGATGGCCAGGCGTGGCGCGGCCACCGCCGCCTCGCAGCGCACGGTGAAGCGCAGCGCGACATCGCCAAGCACCGGCGCCGGTGCGGTGTCGGTGTAGGGCTGAGCCATGTGGCCTTCGCGCTCGGGACAGCCGAGGGCGCGGCGCACGGTGTTGTCGAGCCGGAGGATCTCCTCGGCCGGCTGCCAGGCGCCGGAGCCGGCGCGCCATTCAGCCTGATCGAGCAACAGTACATTGGGCTCGGACAGCTCGACCGCGCAGGGGTCGTCGAGCACGCCCATGGCCTGCCACGTCGGCTGGGCCGGCGGCGGCGCCGTGACGGTAGCGGCGGCCGGTGTGCAGCTGAGCAAGGCGTGGCCGCAGGCCGGCAGGTCGATCGCCACCTCAGTCCAGCCGCTGGCGTGACTCACTGGCAGGTCGGCAGTGGTGCCGGCCATGGTGTCCAGAGTGCGCACCGACCAAGTGCCGCGCACGCGGATGCGCGCCCCGCCCCACACTGCATTGCGCTCGTTGTTGTTGCACACGAAGAGGTGGCGGACGGCGCCGTCGTCGCGGCTCTGGGTCAGCACGGTCGAAGCGGGAGCCCCATCAGACTGCAGCACCGCGAGATCGCGCACCGGCTCCAGCACTGCGAGGAGCGCCGCCTTCTCGCACGGCACGCGCCGCGTCGCGGCCAGGCGCACGGCGCGGTCGGACGGCTGGCAGTCGACCAGTGCGGGCGCCTCGCCGAGGAAGACCAAGCGGCCGCCGGCGGCGGCGAAGGCCTCTAGGCGCTCAATGGTGGAACCGCGGATAGTGCGCATGGGCGGCACCACCACGGCGTCGTAGGCCATTGCCCCAACGTGCAGCGGCGACCCGCCGGCGGCGCACTGCGACGGCAAAAGTGATTCGGCGAGGTAGTCGAAGTCGAGGGTGCCGAAGGCCAGCCAGTGCGCGACGTCCTGGAACGAGCGTTCCAGCGCCTCGCGTACTGCGCCGGTGCCGGCGCGCGGGCCGTAGGCCAGCCAGTAGCTCTCCACCGGGTGGACTACGGCGACGCGCACGCGTGGCTTTCCACGCGTCAGCACGGCGTTGACCCGCGCGAAGTGGTCCTCGACCCGCGGATACTCGCGGAACCACGGGCTCTGGTAGTGGATTGAGGCCGGGTAGTCGCGCTTGGCCTCGCCTTGCATGCTCACCCACGAGAGGTGATGCACGCGCACGGTAATGCCCAGCGCCGCCTGCCAGTCGCCCTGGCGCTTGTGGCCGGCGAAGGTGAAGTCCCAGTCGGTAACGCCGTACAGTTCGCTCAGCATGCCCTCGCGGTCGTACTGGTGCTTGGCGCTCTGCGTCTGCTTGGCGGTGGTGATCTCCAGCGCGTCGCACAGCAGGTCGATGCCGGGGATCTGGAAGCCGCGATAGCTGCGCATCGCCTCGCCGGTGGCGTGGGTCTGGCTCTCCAGCGACTGCTCCTCCATGAGGTGGCCAGTGAAGGCGATGCCGTGCTTGGCGCACCAGCCGCCGACGACGTCGGCAAAGGCGGCGGCGAAGCGCTCAGCGGTGTGCTCGTGGTAGCGCCAGCGCGCCAGCGAGGCGGTGCCGCCCGGGAGATCCCAGAACACCTCAGGCAGGGTGTCGAGCGGATCGACGCCGAAGGCGGCGACGTGGCTGTCGACCAAATCGTCGGTCCACGGCATAATTGCGTCAGCCGTGGCGTCGGCAGCCGGCAGCGGCCTTTTCGTGGTGAACTGTGGCTCGTCGGTGAAGATCGCCGGCACCAGGCCGCCGAAGTCCTTGCCCACCGCTTGACGGTAGGGCTCGTGGGTCACCTCGACGAAGCGGCGGATCGCGGCCGGGTTCATCGTGTCGACGTAGGTCTGGCCATTGAACCAACTCGACGGCTGCGACACCTCCAGATAGGCGTACCACAACCGTTCGCCGGCGGCAGCGGCGTCAACGTCGCTCAGGCGGCGGTAGGCGGCTAGCGCCCCGGCCGCGTCCAGGCGCACGGCGTAGCGCGCCAGCAGCCGGCCCTGGCCGCTGCGCCCGCCGACCGACTGCGACGTGGTGGTCGAGCTGACCTGGGCCTCGGCGTTGGGCGTCGGGGTGAAGAGGAGGAAGCGCGAGCGGAAGCGCTCCTCCTTGGTGACGATGCCGCCGGCGGCGCCAGAGGGCCAGCGGTCCTCATCGTACAACCAGGTGCGCAGGCCGCCGCGGGCGCGGCCGTCCTCGACGCAGGCCTTGACGTGGCCCATGAACTCCTCGCCCAGGTACGGCGTGTCCAGCCCGGTGCGGGCGTGGATGTGCCAGCCGCCCAAACCCATCTCGGCCAGCCAGCCGGTCTGACGCAGCAACTTGGCGCGGTCGAGCTTGCAGTTCCAGCTCCAGAACGGCGCTCCGCGATACTCCGGGCCGGGCTTGGCGAAGGCCGCGAGGGACAGGGTTTGGGAGGACGAGGTCGGGTAGAGAGACATGGTTTCCTGGCTTTTCCGGGTTGTCGGTGCAGGTTGCTTCCGCGATTCTATTAGTGATTCTGCGGCTGACATGGCAGATCCGCAGCAAGAACATGGACAAATCGTCGACGTGCCGGTAGCTGATGCGCCCTGGTCGCCCTGGCTGCGCCTATCTCATCTGACTGGCTACGATCACATTGAGGTCACCGCCACGCTGCGCCGTCTGCGCGACTGGGAGATCGTCCTACAGCTCGATGGTGAGGCATGGGTGTGGTGGGAACGCCTCGGCGCTAGCCAGCCGCTGCCACCCGGGCATCTGCTGCTCGTCCCGCCTGGAGAGGCCAACGCTCAGGGGTTAGTTGGCAGCCACCTCGCGGTGCACTTCGATTTGCATGCCCAGCCCGGCCTGGTCGCGCTCGACATGATCGAACGCCTGGGGGTGACGCGGCGCCGCGCCGACAGTGCGGTTCGTCCGGTGTGGCGCCTGCTGTCGCCACAGGGGACGGCGATGGAGATCCCGGCGGTCACCCAGCTGGCGGCGCCCGAGGCTTGGCGCGAGCGCTTCGCCCCACTGGTCCGCCAGTGGCTGTTGCGCCGCCACCAGTCGCCGGCGGCCCGGCTACAGGCGGCCGGCATCATCGCCACGGCGATGCACGATCTGGTCGCCGAGCGCGAGCCCGAAGTCGGCGATCCAGCGCGGGTGCCCCGCGACCTCTCGCACCTGCTCTCCTTCCTCGACCTCGACGGCCGGCGCTGGACGGTGCCGGGCCTGGCCCGCCGCGCCGGCATGGGTGAAACGGCCTTCCGGGCCGCCTTTCGCGACCTGACCGGCGACAGTCCGCGAGTCTGGCTGGAACGCCACCGCTTCGAGCGCGCCCGTCATCAGCTGATGACTTCGACTATGCCGATACACCGCATCGCCACCGCATGCGGCTACGACGACCCGTTCCACTTCAGCCGGGTGTGCCGTCGCCTGACCGGGGTCGGCCCGCGCGAGCTGCGCCGACGTGGCTGAACCGACTGGTCCTCATGGGTGGAAAAGCGCTCGCGACTGCTCGCTGGGGTCTTGGCAGCTACCCGGCGAGCCTACCGCACTGGCCGATCCCGATGGACGAATCAGCTTCGCCAATCCTGCGTTTACCCGGATCACCGGTCTCGCCTCTGACGGGGTGGTCGGGCAGGGTTTGAGCTTGTTCGGCCTGCCGTGGGCGGGCGCCACCCTGCGCAGCCAGCACGCCGGGCTGTACTGCGGCCCGGCCGCGAACAACGTCGTCCGCGACGACGGCGTCGGGTTGAGCAGTGAGGTGCAGGCGCGTATTTTCGAACCGTTCTTCACTACCCGCCCGCAGAGCCAGGGGACCGGTCTGGGCCTGGTCGTCGATGACGAAGCCAGCCTGCGCAGCATAGCGGCCGACACCGCCCGCGCTCCGCTGACGTTACAGCCCGGCGGCGTCCCATTCCGTGGTTTGGAATCCGACCAGGGCGATCTTTGGCCCAAGAACTACCGGGCGTTTGCACAGGTTGCCGTTGCTGCTGAGCAGCGCGATCGCCTGGTCGGTGGTCAGACGCTTCAGTTGGTCGGCAACTTTTAAGGCGCGGTACTCTTGCCCGCTGGTGTTGCACAGGCGTTTCAGCTCTCCGTCGACCGATCGCAGCACGCGGGTCAGCTCGGCCACGCTGGACGGCTGTTCGCGGATGGGGATTTCCGTGTAAGGGGTGCCCGCGGCGTCGAGGCGGGCCAAGGCCGCACGGCAGGTGCCGCAACCACGGTAGGCATAGATCTTCAGCATGCCGGCACGGTGGGATTGCGGACGGCACGACAACCGTGCGTCAACGACGAGCGGCTAGGCCCGTGCCAGCACAGCGGCGATCGAACCGCGCACCAGGTCGTCACGACGGGCATAGGCGGCCGCCAGATTGCGCGCCATGCGGGTGAGCAGTTCGTGGTCATCAGCGCCTGACAGATAGGGATCGGCCGACAGCGCACCGTGGGTCCGGGCCCATTGGTCGAGCTGGGATCGGCTGACGGCCTGTCCGGTGAAACAGTCCCAGGCCCCACCATCCCAACTGGCGAAGACATGCGCCGGCATGGCCAGCGCGCGCGCCTGCAGCCCGAGACGACGGCAGACCAGCAGCCACACGCCGGTCACGGCGATGGGCAGCCCGGCCCTTCGGGCGAGAACTTCGGGGAGGTGCGAATTGCGTGGATCGTCGTAGGCCTCGCGATCGCCGGCGAAGCCGACGTCCTGGCTCAACCAGCGCGCCACCGCGCCGGCATCGCTGTGTGGGGCCCGCTCGGCCAGGGCATCAAGCAGGCTGGCGCAGGCTGGCAGCGGGTCCTGGCGGGGTCGCTGCAGGCTGGCGAGCATGGCCCAGCCCTCCTCCAGGCCGCTGCAGGCACCCCAACGTTCAATCAGATCCAGGGCATCGGCGCGTAAAACAGCCTCCACCAACGGCGCAGGCGCTTCGCCACCACAGGCCTGCCAACAGCGCTCGCGCAGGTCGTCATCCTCGATCAGGCGCTCGCTCAAAGGGCCCCGAACCGTCGGGTCCGGGTCGGCCAGCAGGGCAAGAACGGCCTCGGCCTCGGACATGGTGCCAGTGTGCCGAGGTCTCCGAGCCGGGACAGGCTGGATTGAGGGGGCTCCGGACGAGGGTTGCCCAGCGCTTCCGCCTGCCGACCATGCCGCCCCGCGAGGCAGCATGGGATTCTTCGGACTCGGTCGTCGTCGTTCCTCCACCCCAGTCACGGCCAAGCCGTCGGCGGCTCCAACGCCTTCGAAAGGGCCGGACAAGGCTGGATTGGCGACTGCTGCCGCCCGCGGCGATGTAGCTGCCCTTGACCGACTGCTGTCCGAACCGTCGACCAACGCCGCCCAACTAGGTATAGCAGCGATTCAGGACGCCAACGGCGCCAACGGCCTGCGCGCGGTCGCCGCGCTGGGTGAACGCAAGGTGCTGAAGTCGATCGCTAAGAAAGCCAAGGTGGCTGCGGTCCGCGACGCAGCCACTGCGCGTTTGGAAGCCTTGGCGGTCACTGCCGTCCAGCCGAGCATCGAGAAGGCCCGCGCAGCGCGTCTGGCCATCTTGGATGGTCTGGTTCCGCGGGCGACCCGGCTTGCGGTCGGTAATGGCACCGGCGCACAGTCTGCTTGGGACGCGATCTGCGCCGAACGAACTGCCGTCCTTGCCGCCCATCAGGCCCTGCCGATCGAAGAACGGGCCGCCGCCACCCTGGCTCGTCTCGACCAACTCGCCGGTGAGATCCAGGTGCGTATTGCCGAAGCAGTAACCCGCATCGAACGAGAGCAGGCCGAGGCCGCTGCCCTCACTCAGGTCGCCGCAGTTGCCAAGGCTGAGGCCGAGAGCCGTCGGCTGGCTCCGGCCCCCGAGGGCTTCGATGCCGTCGTTGCCCGCGCCGAAATCTTGGCCAAGGCGTCGGATCCCGAATCAGTGGTCGACGAATTCCTCCGCCTGCACAAGGACGCCCTGCGTCTGGGCGACACCCTGGATGCGCATCACGATCTGCGGGTGCGCTTCCATGCTGCCTGGGATGCCCATCGCTCGGCCCGCCGTCAGGCGCGCAACGATCGCGGACAACAGCGCGAGGAGGCCAAGGCCAACCTCGCAGCTATGGTCGCCCAGGCCGAGACCCTGGCTGTCGCCGCTGATGCGATCGCCCCTGATGACACCGCCGCGTTGGAGACTCAGCACCAGGCGTTGATCACCCTGCGCGACGCCTTCCGTGCCGCTTCGCGGGCAGTGCCGCCGATTGAGGCCCGCGGCTACCGTGAGCGCTTCCTTGCCCTGCTCGATGATGCCTACGCCCCGTTGCGCGCCGCCCGCGAGGCCGCCGATGCCGAGTCGTTCGTCAGCCTGGTGCGTGCCGAACAGTTGATCGACGAGATCAACGGCCTGCCGATCGACACCGATCCGGGTCTGGCATTCCGTGGCTTGAAGGACTGCCAGGCACGCTGGCGCAAGCTCGGACCGATGCCGCGTGCCAAGGCTCGCGCTATTTGGGAAGCTTTCCGCGCTGCTGGTGACGGCTGCTTCGCCAAGCTGAAACCGTGGCTTGCGGCCCAGGACCAGGAGCGGCAGGCGGCGATGGCCCGACGCGAACAGTTGTGCGTCGATGCCGAGGCCGAGCTGGCCCGTCCGGCGATTGGACTGCCTGGCAGCCCGGCCGAGCGCGACGGTCGCCGGGCGACCTCGCTGCGCATGCGTGACCTGCAGGCGCGTTGGCGCGAGGCCGGCGAAGTGCCGCGTGGCATGGATCGCAACCTGTGGGAGCGATTCAAGAAGTCCCAGGATGCCTTCTGGGAGCGGCACAAAGCCGACATGGATGCCGAGAACGATCGCCGCGAGGCTGTCGCCGCCGAGTGCGAGCGTCTGGTCATCGCCGCCGAAGCCTTTGCTGGCGACGCCGAGAAGGCGATGGCGGCCAAGAGCGGCATGCTGACGGCCTCCGACGTGCAGCGCCGCGTCCGCGAACTGCGCGAACAGGCCCGCGAACTGCCGCCGCCACCGCGCGAATCGCGGGTCGCCTTGGAGTCGCGCTTCGACGCCGCGATCGACCGCATTCTCGCCACCATCCGCGGTAAGCTGGATGCTGAGCGTGCCCATCTTGAGTCCGCCGCGGCCAAGCGCCGGGCCCTGCTCGTCGAGCTCGAAGAGCTGATGGCGGGCGAGAATCCACGTTGGCAGTCCGATGCGGTCGATCGCATCAAGCAGGCTTGGCGCGACGCCGGCCGCGTGCCCGCCGAAGACCGCGAATCGCTCGACAAGGCGTTCAGCGAGGCGATGGGCAAGTGGCGCTCATTGGCCCAGGCCTAATCCAGGTCGTAATGATGCCGCAGGCTGCTGGCGTCGATTGCCTCATCCGGACGCTGGTAGCGGAAATCCGCGGATAGCCGCATTCTGCCCGTGGCCTGGTTGGGTAGCGCTGCGTGGATGGTTAGCGCAGGGAAGAGCAGCACATCGCCAGCGCGGTAGTCGGTGGACAGCCACGGTTGCTGAAGGTCGTCGGTCGGCACGCCCATGCCGCCGGCACCCGTCGAACGGACATGCTCGCGAAAACCAACCCTGTGACTGCCAGGAATGACGGCCAACCCGCCGAGACGGCGCGGGCAATCCCCCAGCGGTATCCAGGCGGTCACGGTGTCGAGACTGCCGCGGATGTACTGCCAATCCTGGTGTGGCTGGGTTGGGGGCTGGTGGGGCGGGGCAAGCCGGGCAATGATACGCTTGTGCACCTGTACGGGTCCGCCGAGCGCCGTGCCGATGGCGGCGAGCAGTTCGGGGGCATGGGCAAGAGTCGCGAACTCGGGATGGTGGAGCAGACGGCGGTAAAGCGGGCGATGACGATCGTCCCCTTCCAGAGGCAGATCTGGTCGGGCATGCAGCGGATCCGTCGACGTCAGCCAGCCTTCCTCCTGCATCATCGCGATGATCAATTGGCGGACAGCAAGCACCCGTTCAACCGGCAGTAGCCCACGCAGCAGCAGAAAACCATCGACGGTCAGACCGGCGCGCAGGTTAGGCCCGGCATCAGGGATGTCTCCCTGGTCCCGGAGGGTGGTGATCAATGGAGCAGGATTCATGCGGCACTCCGTGCATATTGGCCGGCGCTGTGCGCGGCTTGGTAGATGGCGAGGACGTTATCGAGTGGGGTATTGTCCTGCAGGGCGTGAGCAGGACTGAAGGCATAGCCGCCGTTTGGCATATAGGCCTCGAGTACGCGCTCGGCCTCGGTGCGGGCCTCATCAGCCGTACCGTTCGCGACGATGCCGCCGGTGCCGACGCCACCGTGGAAGGCGAGGCGGTCGCCCCAGCCCTGCTTGACGCGTAGGGCCTCCATGCCGGCGGCATCGGGCTGCAGCGTGTCGATGGCACAGACACCCATGGCGATGAGGTCATCGAAGAACGGGCTGCTTGCTCCGCACGAGTGCAGCATCACCGCTGCGCCATAGACTTGGGCGATCTCGACCATGCGCTGGTGCCAGGGCCGCAACACCCGACGCCAGGTGGCGAGCGAGCAGAGCGGGCCGCGTTGACTGCCAAGGTCTTCGCCGACCCAGACGACATCGATGCGGCCGTTGCAGGCGGCGAGACTGCGTTCGGTCGTCGCCAGCTCGTGAGCCAGACGTCGTTCGACCAGCAGGTTCCAGGCCGGATCGTCTCCGGCGAGGGCGGCATAGACCCGCTCCATGCCCATGAGCGCGCCGGTGCCATTGAGGATATCGGCCAGACCGGGATTGCCGAGGTGCAGCCCGAAGCTGTCATAGGCGGCGCACAAGTGTGGCAGTGCGCTGTAGTCGTAGTGATCCGCGTCGGGCAGGGCCCAGGCCGCGACCGCTTCGAGATCGGCTTCACGTAGCGGGAAGTCGCAGAAATCGAAGTAGCCGCCGCTGGCATGCTCGATCCAGCGGGTGTGGTAGCCCCAGGCTGCGTTGACCGTGACGCCAGGTTGGGCCGCATGCAAGGTGCCTCCGCGCCAGTCCGGACCAACGCAGCGAAAATCGACGCCTAGCGCTAGGCGAAGTCCTTCGTCGTCGTGTGCCGCCAGGCGAAAGTGCTGCTTCAGGCGAGCATCGATACCGCCGTTGGCGGCATAGTTGATCGGTACGCGGTCAGCGTGGCTGCGAGCAAGGAAGGCGCGGACGCGTTCGCGGGAGGTTGCAGTCATGCTGACCAGGGTAGCTGCCGGCTGTTAGTTGTGCGGGTCTGGATGGATCAGGAGTTGTCATTTCTGATCACGCATAGGATGTGATCATGGGATTCCCCGTCGTTCTGCATGCCAACTTGTACCAGTTCTCACCGGGGCAGCGTCTGGAGAACCCCTGTGTCGGCAGCAGGATGTTGCTGTGGGGTCGCCAAGGATCCGGAGAGGTGGTGGTCGATGGCCAGCGTCGTCCGCTCCCGGCCGATGCTTGGCTGTTGCTGCCTTGGCGGCATCGTGTGATATATTTCGCGGATAGCAGGCGGCCATTCCTTATTGGGGGAATCCACCTATGTCCTGACCACGCCCACAATGCGCTGGTCGAATTACGCGTCCCGCATACTTCCAGCGAGCCCCTGCACGGTTCTCTCCACCGCCATGATGTCCGCTGGCCTGGTCTTGACGGGCTTGTCGGCGGCAGCCTCGACGAACATCCAGGGCTACGTCGGCTGAGCGAATGGATCGTTGGACGTTGGGTGAGTGGACCTGTCGAAACGGATCATGCCAGATCCATGGCTCAGCTGCTGGCCGACGAATTGATGCGGGCGGTCGCGGTGAACACGACGGCGGTTTTACCGGCGGCCTTGGCGACTACGTTGACGACGGTGTGTCGTGATCTTGCCCGACCGCTGGATCTGGCAGCGCTAGCGCGACTTGCCGGCTGTTCACCGCCGACCCTGGTACGACTGTTCCGCAATCATCTGCGCAGTTCTCCAATGGCCTGGTTGCGCAGTGAACGCATCGAGGTGGCCCGTCGGCTTCTCGCCGGCAGCGCCTTGCCGATCGCCGAAGTCGGACTGCAGGTCGGGATCGCTGATCCCCATCGATTCGCCAAGCTGTTTCGTGCCGCTACCGGTTTTTCACCGCGAGCATGGCGCAATCGTCAGCGACTCTAGCCGTCCGTTACCCGTCGACGATTGAGCGGTAGCTCCAGTAGCGCGTGGCAGCGATCTCGCCGTCCTCGACCGCTTTGAGGACGGCGCAGTCTGGTTCGTGTCGATGGGTGCAGTCGGGAAAACGGCATCGCGGCATGGCCTTGGCCAGATCCGGATAGAGCAGCGCCACATCTGGCGGTTTGAGACCGCCAACCACGCATTCACGGATGCCTGGGGTGTCGATCAGGCGGACTCCGCCCGGCAATAGGAACGATCGTGCGGCGGTGGTGGTATGGCGTCCGAAGCCCTGTTCGGCGACCACACCGACGCGGGCATTCGTTCCGGGAAAGCAGGCATTGACCAGTGAGCTTTTTCCGACGCCGCTCTGGCCGGCGAACATGCACGCCTTGCCGGCCAACAGGCTGCGCAAGGCGGCGATGCCGCCATCGGCCGGATCGCGCGCATCGACGGCCAGGCAGGGATAGCCGATGCCACTATACAAGCTGACCATCGGTTCGGGATCGCCGAGATCGCGCTTGGTCACGACCACAGCGGCGTCGATGCCATGGGCGGCGGCCATCATCAAGGCACGGTCGATGAAGCCGTGTTTGAAATCCGGATCGTGCACCGCTGCAACCGCCACCAGTAGGTCGACGTTGGCTGCCAGAACCTGCTCCAACGAACGGTTGTGTGCGTCAGTGCGGGCAAGCTGGTTGATCCGCTTCTCGATCCCGCCGATCGCCAGATCGCCGGCCGAGTGTTCGATGCGCACCCGGTCGCCGACCGCGACGGTATTGCGCACGCCCACCATGCGTTTCTCTAGTGAACGGCGGATCGCGGCCGGCTCCTCGCGCCCATCGGCGAATCGCACCATGACCAGGCCGGGCCGTACTTCGCAAATCTCGGCCGGCTCGCCAGGGTGCTTACCATACTTGCCGAGGGCGACCAAACGGTTGAAGCGCGAGACTAGGCCTTCGCCAGCGTGGGTGGCGCGGCCCATGCTGCCATGCCGCTCGAAGACCTCGGCATCTTCGTCGTGGCGTTCCCAGTTGCTCAGTCTACCGGCCTGCTTGATGTTGGCCCGTCGCAGCCGACCCATGCCATTCTGGCGGCTATATTGCTTGGTGCCCTTGTCTTTGCCTGCGGATGGCATGCTTAGCTGACGGTACGGAGCGAGGCTGGCGCAAGGCCCGGACTCACGCCCTGCGCAGTCATGCCGGGACAGGTGATCAACCTACTTCTCCGTCCCGACCTTGGCACCGGCCAGGACGTTGATGCTGGCTCGGTAGGGCTCGAAAGCCTCCTTCAGCGTCAGCTGGCCGATCTGCATCAGTTCAGGCGCGCTAATCTTCGGCCAGAGGAGATCGACCGCGGCACCGTTGGCCAGGGCCAGGGCCAGACTCTTGGAATTGGCGGCCTCCATGTCCGGATCCTGCCAACCACCAAGACTGCCACGATAGCGCACCCGCGAGGTCTTCAGGGCATTGGACACCGCGACGATCAGTTCAGGCAAGCGCTTGGAGGCGGCAAGGTATTCGTCGAGCAGACGGCCTTGGGTGGAGTCCCCCAACGCCTGGCGGGCCCGGGCATGGCGTTCGGCGACTTTGGCAAAATCCCAGCGCACCAGGTCGGCTGCGGCTGCAGTGGACTCGCCGGCGAGACTGCTGCGCTGCTCTTCCTCAAGCCCCGCGATAGCGGCGGAAATACGATTCTCGACATCGCCACCAAGCAGCGGCTTGGGCAGAGCTTCACGTAGATCGCGCAAACGGCTGATGCTCTTCTGGGTAACCGCAGCCTTAATCTTCTCATCCAGGGTACCGAGGAACTGCTTGCGGTCGCTGTCGATCTCGCCGCGTAGTCGCTGCACCTTGGGGGCGATGGCTGGATCATCCTTGGCCTTGAAGCCGTCAATACGGCGCAAGGCCAGGTCCCAGTTGCGTTCGGTGACCAGCCGATTGGCCTCGGTCTCGATCTCGCTCCAGGCGGTGCGGTCGGCATCGGCGCGGCGCTTGCGGATAGCCTCTTCAAGCTTATTGCGCAGATCGTCGACCCGTTGGCGGTTGGTCGGGGTCAGCGGGCGGGCCGCGATATCGGCGAGTTGGGCGCCGATATCGCGGGCGTCCACCGCTTCTGCTTCTCGCCTAAGACGATCTGTCAGGGCGGCTATCTGGGCGGCATCACGGCGTTCGCTTTCAGCAGCCGGATCAGGCTGGCTGGCGTTCGGCTGGCTAAGGACCGGCTTGGATTGCCCTTGCGGCGCCTGGGTGCCGCTCTGCGGTTGCGGCACTGGCCATAGCTGCCACGCCGCGAGCGCGGCCAACAGGATGGCGGCGATGGCGAGACCCCATCCAAGCATGCGCGTCCAGCCCGGAGGGTTGGGTACGGCTTCGCGCGCATCGGGGGTATGGTCGCCGGTCGTCGGCATGCCGGCCATGGTACCGGGTCCGCTAGCGGCTTTGCCGCTGGCGAAGCGGCGCAGAATCATGGTTTCGTGGCCTGGGATGCGCTCGCGCCCCAAGGTGCTGCCACCCTGCAGGCGCTCGAGTTCGCTGACCACCTCGGCAGCGCTCTGGTAGCGCTCTTCGGGCTTCTTGGCCATCATGCGCTCGACCAGCGCGCAGACGTCGTCACTGACTTCGGGATTCAGGTCCTGCAACGGCGGCAGGGGGTCCATGACATGAGCCTTCAACACCTCGGTGGCGTTGGTGCCATGGTACGGCGTCTTGCCGGTCAGCAGGTGGTAGAGGGTCGCACCGAGCGAGTAGATGTCGACACGGTGGTCGATCTTCTTGCCCAGTCCCGCCTCCGGCGCCATGTAGTGCGGCGTGCCCATGACCTTCTTGCCGTCGCCTTCGTTTTCGGCCTCATCGAAGGTCTTGCTGATA
>Ga0105046_10007090_pt1 | contig 17690 bp, 18 predicted proteins | sample MAT03_FD_78385 | JGI IMG/M metagenome (GOLD analysis project Ga0105046, IMG submission 78385) | Freshwater microbial communities from Lake Fryxell liftoff mats and glacier meltwater in Antarctica - MAT-03 (megahit assembly) | ecosystem: Environmental > Aquatic > Freshwater > Ice > Liftoff...
CCGGCACCACCACCACCGTCACCGCCCCGGGGACCGACCGCCCGGGGTGGCCGGGGTGGGCCAGCGGCCGGGCCTCCGCGCGCCGCACCCCGGCGACGTGCCGGGCCAGCGACTCGAAGTCCTCGGCAGTCACCGCCCGGTCCTTGTTCTTCAGCTCCTCCGGCCCGCGCCGCAGGCCGTCGGCGAGCGACTCCTCGTCGCGCCCGCCGGCCGCCGGGCGGGCGTTGCGGATGCCGGCCGTGTCGATCCCGCCGAGCACCCCGGGGGCGGTGGCGATGGCGCCGGCGGCGGCGTTCCCCCGCGCCCCGCCGCCGGACCGGTACACCCGGGCGACCACGTTGCCGTCCGGGTTCGCCGGGTTCCGCACCGGCACCCGCCCGGCGTCCCCGGACCCGAACCGCACCTCGCCGGTCGTCCGGTTCAGCGCGAAGTGGGCGTCGTCCGGCCCGGACGCGAAGAAGTCGCGCACCTCGGTCCACGCGGCCGGGCCGGTCCCCTCGTCCACCTCCAGCACCAGCGACCCGGCCAGCACCGGCGCCAGCGCCACCCGGAGCACCTGGTTCGGCCGGTCGGTGGTGCCGCCGAGCACCTCGTCGCGCCGCGTCTGCGCCTGCGTCACGCCGACGGTGTTGACGAGGACCGCGTCGAGCTCCGGGGCGCGCTCGTAGCCGGGGGCGGCGACGCGGGCGCGGAGCCAGAACAGCGATTCCGGCGCGCCGCCCATCAGGTCGCGCTTCCACCGCCCCTCCGGCGGCGTGCGCAGCAGCACCCGCCCGGACCGGGCCAGCGCCAGCGTGTCGTCGCGGTCCAGCGGCAGCGGCACCCACGCCGCCAGGTCCCAGTACTCCCACGCCAGCGCCGCCGACGGGTACGGCCGGTGCGCCGCACACGCCACCGGCGCCGCGGGCGCCGCGTCGGCGTGCGACAGCACCGTGAGCGCCAGTTGAATCCGCGGGAACGTGTCCGGGCCGGTGTAGGCCGGGTCGTAGCCGAACCCCAGCAACACGGCCGAGCCCGCCGCCGCTCCCAGGCCGAACGGCCGGAACGCGGTGCCGGAGTCGCCGGCCGGCGGCGTCACGTCGACGTAGGCGGCGCCGTCGAACGTCAGCACGCGGCGGATGCCGGCGGCCACCGCCGTCAGCGAGTCGTCGGTTTCGTACACGACCGGCTCGTCCGCCCCGGCCGCGGTCACCTCCGTCCCCCGCGGGACGACGACGGTGCGGACGGCCGGGCCGGGGGCGACCGGGAATGTGACCGCCCCCCGCGCCGGCTCGGCCGGGCGGAGCTCGACGCCGAGCAGCTGCAGGAACTTGACGTAGTGCAGGTCCGGCACCCGGGCGAGGCGGAACAGCGTCGCCTCGGTCATCCAGGCGAACAGCTGGACGAGCGCCATCCCCGGGTCGGAGTCGTTCAGGTCGGTCCACTCGGGGGCGTACCGCGGGATGCGGGCCTTGGCCTCGGCCACGAGGTCGGCGAACCGGCGGTCGTCCAGCACGGGCGGGGTCAGCGGCACGTCAGCCCCCCTCCCGGAGGAAGAACGGGTACACCACGTTCCCGGCGGCGTTGTTCGCCCGGACCCGGTAGTCGATCCGCACCAGCAGCAGGTTGGGCGCGCCGGGGGCGTCGTCGGCCCGGACGGCGAGCACGTCGATCCGCGGCTCGTGCGCCACCAGCGCCTCGCGCACCGCCTGCGCCACGCGGCCGCGGGTGGTGGTCGTGTTCGGGGCGAACACCAGGTCGTGCAGCCCGCACCCGAAGTCCGGCCGCATCACCCGCTCCCCCCGGGCGGTGCCGAGGACGACGTGGATCGCCTCGGCCACCTTCTGCCCCCCGGCCGACGCGGCGACCCGGCCGCTCCCGTCTACCTGGATCGGGAACTTCCAGCCGCGCCCCAGGAACTCGCGCCCGCCGGCCATCCGCCCCTCCTACTGACCTGCAAGTTGTCCGGGTTGTGGAGGTCTTCACCGGTCTACGCCGGAGGTGGTTCGCCCCCTCACCCCGCTTGCTTCGCCGCGACCCTCACCCCCCCGAGGGGAGAGGGTGGGCCTTGCCGCGCCCCATCGTGGGCGGGCAACCACGCGCCGACGCCCGGATCACGTCCCGGCGTCCGCGCGTGGTTGCCCGCCCGTGCGTGGCGCCGACGGCCTCCCACCCTCTCCCCTCGGGGGAGAGGGTCGCAGCGAAGCACGCGGGGTGAGGGGGCGAACCACCTCCGGCGTAGACCATCCGGCCCCCCTACGCCTGCACCTCGACCGACACCGTCGCGCTCCCCCACAGCCCGCGCGGGCTGATCGCCGTGAGCACGAACTGCTGCGGGTGGCCTGGGTTCGGCGGCAGCAGCTGCAGCACCGACGCGGCCACTGTCACCGCCACCGCCCCCGGCGAGCCGTCCCACGCGCCGCCGGTCGGCGTCACCGTGATGCCCGGCGGCGGGTCGGTGGTCAGCGGGATGCTCTCGCCCGTCTCGGGGTTCTGCCACGTCAGCTCCCATCGGCCGGGGAACGGGCCGGCGAACGCGAACCCGAACGCGACCCCCGGCGGCACCGGCGGCGGCGGGGTCTTCTTGAACACGACCGACGTCGGCGTCGCGGTCACGGTCGGCCGCACCGCGTCGAGCAGTTCCGGGGCGGGCGGCGGCGGCGGCACCCCCGGCACGGGCGGCGGCAGCGGCGCCGGCGTGCTGTCGTCGAACACCGGGTGCGCCTCCACGACCAGCAGCGGCATCCCGGTGGCGCTGCGCTGGAAGTCCGTTTCGAGGACCACCCGCCGGCCGGCGACGGTGGTGGCGTTCAGCCCCATCGACGCGAGCACGTACCCGCCGCACGGCGGGAGGAAGACGCACGTCAGGGTGCCGACGTCGCCCTCCTGAAGGACCGTCCCGCCGGCCGCCTCCCACAGCGGCGTCGCGGCGACGGACGTGCCCACCCCGCCGTGGGGGCAGGTGACGACGGCGTTCGTGGTCAGCACCCGCGGCATGTCACGTGATCCGGTTGATCCGCATCCGTCCCGGGGCGTTGCCCCGGGCTATGTTGTCCCAGGCCGTTGGCCTGAAAACCAAGCTGCCCACTTCAGCCCGAAGGGCTGGGACACCATAGCCCGGGGCAACGCCCGGGACGGGCCACGGATACGGATCACCTCGATCCGGTATCACGTGACCCGGAGTTTCCCGCCCTGCATCGTCAGCTTCCGCCCGCCCCCCTCGATCACGACCGACTGGTCGGTGTCGTCGAGCGTCACCGACAGCCCGCCGTCGGACCGCACCACCACCTTCTTCTTCCCCGGCGCGTCCTCGAACCGGATGGTGTGCCCGCCGGGGGTGACGATGACCCGGTTCCGCGGGTCGCCCTCCGGCGGCCGGTCCTGGCCGTTCCACAGGAACCCGACGACGTACAGGTGCTCCATCCCGCTCTCGCAGGCGACGAGCACCTCGTCGTCCACCTCGGGCGCGAAGAACACGCCGCGCTTGTTCCCGGCCAGCGGGGCGGCGACCGGCGCCCAGAAGCTCCGGTTGTCGCCGCCGAGCTGCGGGAAGTGGACCTGCACCCGGCCGAGCCCGTCCGGGTCGGCCAGGCTCTTGACCACCCCGGGCATGACCCCGCGGAACGGCGTCACGACTCCTCCTCGCGGCGCGCCGAGAACGACGTGGTGTACCCGGCCTCGCCGATCGTGTGCGTGGTGTCGGTCACGAAGTAGGTGCCGCCGAACCGCGGCCCGACGCCGCCGACCCACACCCGCCGCCCGGCCCGCAGGTCCGGCAGGCCGACCGTCGCCCCGGTCGCCTTCACCATGTCCTTGAGGCGGGTCTTCAGGATGTCGATGCCGCGGGCCTTGGCCTCGGCCTCGGTGTACACCGGCGGGTCGGCCACCACCTCCTGCCGCTCCTTGAACGCCGCCTCGATGTCGCCCAGGTCGCGGTTGATGCCGGCGTCCTTGAGCGTCACCGTCACCTCGATCGCCTTCTTCGTCTTCCGGTCCCACCCGCGCACGACCACCGACCCGACTTGCTTGGCGGTCGTGAGCGTCGGCTTGAACTCGGTCAGCGTCTTGCCCCATTCGAGCCGGAACGTCACGTCGCGCGGGGCGGGCGTGCGGCCGGTGGACGGGCCGAAGTACAGCTGCCGCGTCGGCTCCCCGCCCGGCCCCGGCGCCTCCTCCACGAACACCACGTACCCGCGGCGGCGGGCGAGCCCCATCAGGAACACGATGTCGTAGGCGTTCTGCTGGAAGACGTGGTGCTGGTACGGCTCCTTCGCCAGCGCCTCGGGGTCGATGCGGACCGGCACCGGGAACCGCTTCGCGTCCTTCTTGTCCTTCGCGTCCTTGTCGGTCAGGGTGCCGATGTCGCGGGCCACCTCGCTGTCGCGGATGCCGGCGGCGCCGGCCTTCGGCCAGTAGTCCGTGAACTGCTTGCGGCGGAGCTGGTGGAGCACGTTCAGCCCGCGGACGGCCAGCGTCGGCGCGCCGGCGGCGGGGAACGTCGGCTCCTGGGTGGTGATCTGGCCGGTCATCATCAGGGCGAGCTTGCCGGCGTAGCCCATGTACAGCTCGAGCTCCTGCCCGGGGTCGAACGCCGCCGCGTGCTCGTCGTCGCCGCCGCGGCCGGGGCGGGCGCGGCCGGTGTACTTGAAGTCCCGCGCCGTCGCGTCCCAGTTGTTCACCGTCAGCTCGAACCCGTCGATCTCGTTGACGTTGTCCTTGTACGTCACCTGGGTCACGTCGCGGACGACGGCCGGCGGCAGCTTCCCGGCCGGGCCGCCGCGGGCCGGGCGGAGCCGGACCTCGAACGCCGGGACGTAGAACGAGCCTTCCGCGGCGACCGACGTGGTGTCCGGGGGCGGCAGCAGCGCGGGGGTCATAGCGGCGGCACCGTGAGGGTGCGGCCGGGGGCGAGCCGGCGGGGGTCGGCGATGCCGTTGGCCTCGGCCAGCGCCCGCCACTCGGCCGGCCGGCCGTACACCGCCGCCGCCACCCCGGGGAGGGTGTCGCCGGCGCGCACCACGTACGCCCGGGTGTGGTCCGGCGACTGGAGGTTCAGCTGCACCAGCTGCTCGGCCAGCGTCTTGTACTCGCGCAGGGCCAGGCTCAGCGTCGCCCGCAGCGGCACCCCCTGCGGGCTGAACAGGGTGAACTTCTGCGCCACGCTCTCGACCACGCACCGGAAGGCGTTCCGCCGCTGGTTCGCGTACCCCGCCCCCATCCCGCGCTCGCCGACGCCGGGGAAGTGCGCCGCGTTCCAGTGGAACTCGCACACCGGCGGGGCGTGCGTCCGGGCGTCGATCTTCACCAGCTGGTAGAACCGGTCGGTCAGGGTGGTCACGCTCGTCGCGGCCGCGTCGGCGCCGCCGTCGGTGGTGTCGAAGAACAGCTCGACGGTCAGCTTCTCGGCCTGCCCGCGGACGAACTGCTGGACCGGGGCGTCGAGCCCGGGGATGGCGATCTCGGCGAACTGGGCCGCCTTCGTGAACGCCAGCTCGGTCGGGTTGAACTGGACGTCGATGGTCTCGAAGTCGTTCGGCCCCCACTCGACCCAGAAGGCGGCGTGCTGGAGCTCGTTCACGGCTCGCCCCCGGCCGCGCCGGCCGTCAGCCGCCGCTCGTCGGCCACCCGGCGGGCGTGGTCGTGCTCGTCGCGGAGCTGCGCCCGCACGGCGGCGACGACGGCCCGGAGCACCTCGGGCGCCAGGAGACCGGCCCCGTCGGCGGCCCGGACGGTACTCGCCACCTCGCCGATCTGAACCTCCACCGGTCACCCCCCGACCGCGGCGGCCGCGGTCACCCAGGTCAGCCCTTCGTGGGCGATCTCCAGCGCCTCGACGGCGACCGCGTTCTGCGCCGCGTTAAGGCTCGGGCCGGTCCACTTGACCGGCAGCCCGCGGCGGAACTGCCACACCGCGACCGGCGCCCGGGCCTCGTCCTGGAGGACGATGAGCCCGTCGCGGCGGCGGCCGCGGCCGCGGACGAACCCGTGGTACCAGTCCCACAGCCCGCCGGCCCCCGGCAGGGCCGTCACCCCGCGCTTGAGGGTGATGTTGCCCCACTGGGCGCGGGTGGGGAACTTCAGCACCGCGTCGTTGCGGCCGCCCTCCTTGTACTCCTCGACCTGGAGGGTGCCGTCGAGGCCCGAGCACTCGCTGAACCCGCCGAGCACGGCCGCCCCGACGGCCGACGCGACCGCGGCCAGGTCGCTGCCGGTGTCGAGGAGGGTGACCAGGAAGTTGAACCCGAGCACCGGGTCGCCGCGCCCCATACCGCCTCCGTCAGTCGGCCGCCGCCACCGCCTCGTCGGCCGCCCGGCCGATGCGGACGACGACGAACTCGCCGGGGATCGCCGGGGCCACCCCGACCTCCGCCACCAGCCGCCCGTTCGCCCGCGCCTCGGCCGGGCTCGTCGCCTCGTCGCACCGCACGAAGTACGCCTCCTCCGGCTGCGCCCCGGCCAGGGCGCCGCGCCGCCACAGCGCGGCGAGGAACGACTCGAGCACGAGCCGCAGCCGGGCGCGGGTGGCGAACGAGTTCGGCTCGAACACCGCCCACCGGGCCGCGAGGCCCGCCGCCTTCTCGATCATCAGCAGCAGCCGGCGGACGTTCACGAAGCGCAGGTCCGGGTCGCTCCCGAGCGTCCGCGCGCCGGCCACCAGCACGCCGCGGCCGGGGGCGGAGCGGAGCACGTTCACCCCGCGCGGGTTGAACACCCCGTGCGCCGCGGCGTCGATCTCCGTGGTCGGCGCGACGGCCCCGCGGACGGGCAGGTTCGCCGGCGCCCGGTGGACGCCGACCTCCAGGTCCGTGCGGGCGATTACGCCGGCGACGGCCCCGCACGGCGGCACGTCGGTCGGCAGCCCGGTGGCCGGGTCGGCGACCGTGAGCCACGGGTGGTACAGGGCCGCGAACGTCGTGTCGAAGCGCGCCCGCCACGCCAGCGCCGCCTGGTGCCCCGCGGCCGGGCGCGCGGCTTCCGGCGGGACCGCGAGCAGCCCGAACCGGTCGCCCATCGCCTCGCAGTGGGCGACGACCGCGGCCTGCACCCGGAACGCCGCCGCGTCGTCGAACGACGGCGGCAGGTCGGCGGCCTCGGGCACCGGTTGCGGCGCCGGCGGGTCGGCGGGCGGCGGCGGGGCGCAGGCGCACGGGTCGGGCGGCGGCGGCGGGGGCGGCGGGGCGTACCGGACCGGCCGCGGCGGGCGGGCGAACACGTCCGGCACCGCGACCAGCGCGACCTCGTCCACCGACTCCAGGGCGCGCAGCCCGCGGAGCCGCGGCCGCCCGGCGGCGTCCAGGTCCAGCTCGTCCTCCGGCGCCCCCGTGAAGTCCTCGACGCGGACGCTCGCCAGCCCGTCGTCCCCGCCGGCGAGGAACACCGGGTCGGCGTCCGCCGGCAGGTCGGCGACGGCCGCCACGGGCCGCACCGAGCGGACGACCACCAGCGGCGGCGGCTGCGGCGGGCCGGGGCGGGCCGCCCGGTCGGCCAGCACCCGCGGGGCGTACCGAACGTGCCCCTCCACCGCCGACAGCCCTTCCACCTGCGCCGCCGCGCGCCCGTCGCGGGTGACCACGAGCGTGAACGTCAGGCACTCGACGGTGAACGCGGCCGTCGGGTCGATGGCCGGGTCGAGCGGCGCCGCCCACACGAGCCGCTGCCGCTCGCCGTCCACCCCGCCGACGACCGCGACCGCGACCACGACCGTCGCGCCCTGGCGCTGCGTGAGGCGGGCCAGCGCGAACGGCTCGAACCGGGCGACGCTCGCCACCCGCGTCGCGCTGTGCCCGCCGGCGGCGTCCGGTGCGGCCGTCGTCTGCGCCGCCCGCGCCGTGCGGACGACGACGGCCAGCCGGTTCCCCCACCGCCCCGGGCTGGACGCCTCCACCACCCACCCCGACCCCGGCAGCACGGCGGCGGCGGGCGCGGCGGCGCCGCGGTCGGCCACGCGGACGACGTGGCAGGTGCGGCCGCCGTTGTCGAAGAACCCGCGGACGGCCAGCGGCAGGTAGCCGGGGGCCGCGAACTCGCCGAACGCGGCCGCGTACTGCCGCCACGACTCGACCCGCATCGGGGCGTGCAGCGGCCCGCGCTCGGCGTACCCGACGAGGGCGGCCACGTCGGTCCGCGGGGCGGCGGCCGGGCGGGCGGCGTCCGGCCGCTCCACGTACACGCCGGGGGCGAGGTACTCGGGCATCGCGGTCAGCCCGTCCGCAGGGTCAGGGACTCGACCACGATCTCGACCGCCTCGACCGCCACCTCGTTCCCCTTGGCGTTGAGCGCGGGGCCGTCGATCTTGTGGACCCACCCGTCCTCGAACTCCCAGGCCAGCACGTCCTTCCGCTCCTCGTCCATGAGGATGATCGCGCCGTTGCGGCGGTCGGTCTTGCCGGCCACCACGTTCGCCCGCCACTTCCACAACTCGTCGTTGGTCGTGTACCCGCGCTTGAGGCTGATGTTCGCGTACTTCCGCAGCCCCGGCAGCTTCCGGGTGCTCAGCCGCACGTCGTCCCCGTTCCGGTACTCGATCACGTCGCCGTCGCTGGACAGCCCGCCGACCTCGGAGAAGCTGCCGACGGTGAGGCCGTCCACCTCGACCCGAAAGTTGTACCCGCGGTACGGGTCCACCCGCTCGCCGGTCGCCACTGGTTCGCCCTCCGGTTACTCGGGGGCGTCGGCCGTGAACAGGCCGACGCGGATGATGACGAACTCGGCCGGCTTGACCGGGGCGATCCCGACCAGGACGACGAGCCGGCCGGAATCGATGTCGGCCTGGGTCATGGTGGTGCGGTCCACCTTCACGAAGTACGCCTGGGCGGCGGTCGTGCCCTCGAGTGCGCCGTCGCGCCACACCCGGTCGAGGAACGCCGCCGCCGCCCGCCGCACCCGCGCCCACAGGGGCTCGGCGTTCGGCTCGAACACCACCCACTGCAGCCCCCGCTCGAGCGACTTCTCGACGAACAGGAACAGCCGCCGCACGTTCACGTACTTCCAGTCCGGGTCGCTGGTGACGACCCGCGCCCCCCACACCCGGAGGCCGCGGCCCTCGGCCCGGAAGTCGCGGATGACGTTGACGTTCACCGGGAACGGGTTGAGCAGGTCCTGCTCGGCCTTGTTCAGCGCCCGCCGCAGGCCGACGATGCCGCGCACCACCTCGTTCGCCGGCGCCTTGTGGACCCCGCGCTCGGCGTCCGTGCGGGCGTACACCCCGAGGACGTGGCCGCTCGGCGGCACCGCGTAGTCGCCGGCCGCAGCCGGGTTCACCGGGAACGGGTCCGGCACGTGGAGCCACGGGTGGTACAGGGCCGCGTACTTGGTGTCGAGCGGCTGGCGGGCGGCGCGCACGTCGGCGATGGTGTCGGCCGGCGGCGGCGGGCCGTCGAGCACCGCGAACCGGTAGCGCATCGCCTCGCAGTGCGCGGTCAGCGCCAGGACGACTGCCGGGGCCGTGAAGCCGGGGGCGGCGACGAGGCTGATCTCGTCCTCGTTCCGCAGGCACTGGATGCCGGTCCGCCGCGCCGGCTCGGCGTCGTCGGCGCCGACCAGCCGGGCCGCCGTGACCGCCGGGTCGTCGCCGCCGCGGAGGGCCGTGCGCGCCGGCACCACCTCGCCCGCCGGCGTGCGGTCGGTGAGGAACTCGGGGCCGGTCCGCACGACCTGCGTCGCCGCGCCGCTCAGCCGGTCCCGCACCCGGACGTACCGCGACTCGCCGCGCGAGCGGCGGTCCACGAGCCGGAGCGGGTGGCCGTCGCGGTCCGCCTGCGCCGGGTCGACCGGGTCCCAGGTGGTGCCGATCACGGCGTGGACGTAGCGGCTGTGGCGGTGGTCCAGCGACAGGGCCGGGAACACCTCGGCGTCCTGCACCACCTCCCGGGCCGGGGCCGCCGGGTCCGGCCGGCGCAGCAGCCGCACTGTCAGCCGGAACTCGACCGACCGCACCCCCTCGTTCGGCTGCGGCGGCGGGACGAGGGCGGCGTTCAGCGTCAGCACGAAGTCGGCCGCGGCGTTCACGGCCGTGACCTTGAACGGACCGCCGACCGGTGCGCCGGCCGCGTCGAACCGCTGGAGGACGGTGCCGACCTCGACGCCGGTCATCGCCGCGAGGCGGACGTGGCTGTCGTCGACGACGCCGTTCAGGGCGCGGATCGCGGTGTTCACGACCGGCCGGCCCTCGGGCTCGACGCTGACGCGGAGCCGGTTCCCCCACCCGCCCGGGTCGAGCGCGGACACGTCGAGCTGCGGCTCCCGCACGCCGAGCGTGGCGCCGGCCGGGTGGGCGTTCGTCAGCACGGGCGCGGCGAACGTGACGCGCTGCGGGGCGAGGGCGGTCGGCGCGGCGGCGACCACGTGGAAGCGGGCCCGGGCGCCGGGGGCGCGGACCCGCAGGAGGGCGCCCGCGACCGCGGTCGCGTCCGTCACGACCAGCTGTTCGGCGCCCGCCGCGGCGGTGAGAACCAGAACGCCCGGCGGGCTCGCCGCGGGGGTGATCGTCTGGAGCCGCACGGCCGCTCCCACCGGGTACGCGGCGCGGAGCGGGGCCGCGAGGACGAGCTTCCCGGGGTCCGGCGCGGGGCCGGGCGACGGCAGCGCGGCGACCACCGCGAACTCGGTTCCGTTGGGACTGACGAGGCGGATCACGTCTTCGGCCGCGATCCCGGTGCGGCCGGCGACGGTGACGAACGTCGCGCCGACCGCCGCTGCCGCAGTGAGGGTGGTACTCACGGCGTCCGCCGCCGTCACCTCCTCGACGGTGCTCCCGGCCGGGTACTCGACGGCGGTCGGCTCCGCGAGCGCGACGGCGCCGAGGCTGCCGGTGCGGCGGACCTCAGCGGCCGCCCCGGTCCCGACCCGGACGACCGTGCCCGCCGCCGTGAACCCGGCCGCCGCGGCGGGCTCGATCACCGCGGTCGCGGCCGGCGCGGCGGCCGCCAGTGTCGTACTCACCGCCGGCGCGGCGGCTGCGAACTCGGCCACCGCGGCGCCGGTCGCGTGGGCGTTCCGCAGCGCGGCGGCGAGGGCCACTACGACATCCCCGGCAGCGTTCACCGTCGTGCCGGTGAAGGCGACGAACTCGTCGGTGTTGCCGCTCCCCACGGCGAGCGCCGACCCGGCCGCCGGCGCGAACGCCGCCGCGACCGTGATCGTGGTCGCCCCCGCGACTGCGGGTGCGGAGAGGGTCGAGTTCGCGGCCGCCGTCAGCACTTCCAACGGTGCGCCGGCCGCGTGCGACTCGGCGAGCGGCTGAAGGAGCGTCACGGCCGCAACGGCGGTCGTGGCCCCGGTGAGCGTGCGGTACTCGGCCGTGGACCCGTCGCCGACGCGCACCTGCGTCGCGGCCGTCGCCCCCGCCAGGCTGTCGCCGAGGACGACGGCGGAGTTGGCGCCGGCGGCGGCGGTGCGGAGGAGGCGCGCCTCCGCGGCGGCGGGCGCGGCGCGGAACAGGGTTGCGGCCGCGGTGGCGACGGCGTCGTCGGCCACCCGGGCCACGAACAGCCGCTTCCCGCCGTTGGTGAAGAAGCCCTCGACGGCGAGCGGCAGGTGGCTCTGCCCGCGGAAGTCGGCGTCGGGGAGGCGGCCGCCGAACCACCGCTGGAACTCGCCGACGCCGGTCACCAGCACCGGCACGTCGCGCGGCCCGCGCTCGGTCACGCCGACCACCGCGGCGGTGCTCGTGCTCACGCCCTCGATCGGCTTCGGGCCGGTGTCCACTTCCTCGACGTACACGCCCGGCGCCAGGTACTCCGGCATCGCCGCCTCCTCGGTTCGGACCGCCCTACGCCGCCGCCAGCACCACGTCGGGGGCGAGCACGACCCCCACCACCGACACCCACACCTCGACGACCTGCGGCGCGTACCCCGGGGCCGTCACTTCGACCCGGACCGGGGCCGGCAGCCCGCCGCCGGCCACCGCCCCGAGTTCGACCGCCAACAGGTACTCGCCGCCCGGCAGTTCGTGGGCGAACGCACGCGGGTGGAGCGGCCGCACCCGCAGCCCGGGCGGCGCCTCGTCCGCCGGCCCGACCACCCGCCCGCGGACGGCCACCCGGTGCTCGACCGCCAGGTCGTCGGTGACCGTGTACACCCGCCCGCCGGCCGTCACGTCGCGCCGCGCCCCCACGGCACTCTCCGTCAAGTGGACGCCAGAATCTGGGCGGTGCGCACCTCGCGGGTGCGGACCGCGGCGACCGCGTCCGGCGGCCGGGCCGAGTCGATCGGCAGCACCTGAACGTGGTAGGAGACCGAGAGCCGGTACGGCTCCTGCAGCGCCTGCCACAGTTGGGTGAGCACGTCGAGCGACTGCGGCTCCAGGTTCACGCGCACCTCGCGGCCGTCGTCGAGGAGCGGCGGCGACAGGTCCGCCCCGCGCAGCACCGGCGTGTCGTGGAACGTCTGCACGACCCGGCCGAGCAGCGCCTGGTCGGCCTCCGGGTCGCCGACCATCGGGGTGATCAGGTAGTACAGGTCGAGCGGGAGCGGGGTCCGCCCGAGCAGCCCGACCGCCGGCCGCGGCGGCGGGTGGTTCGCCAGGTCCGGGTTCCGCGCCACCCGGTACAGCCACAGCGACACCCCGAATTCGGCCGCCGTGGCCTGGGGCGAGTCGAGCGCGACCACGACCGACGGGTCGGGCAGCTGGTCGTCGGCCTCGTGGGCGAGCCGGGCCTCGAGCAGCGTGCGGAGGCTCCGACTGACCTCGCGGATGGCGGTGAATTCACTCATCGTGCGGTCGCACCCGGGCCGCCGCGGCGTCGGTCGGAGGAGCCGAATTCAGCGATTGGTGAGACAGTAACGATTCTTCCGTTCGCACGGAAACCGCAATGTGGGCGATTTGTGCGTGCGACGGGAAGCCCTGTCAGCAGAATCGTTCTAATATTGTCAATCGCTACAATCGGCGCGATCGGACCGCCGTCAGCGGCGGCGGGTACGACGCGCGCGCGGGCCGCGCCCCATTCGACGGCCCAGCCGCCGGACGGGTCGGGTTCGACGGACAGCGTGAAGGTGGGCATCGGGCTCACGAACGAATCGGGCCGACGCCCGAACCGGTCCGTGCGACCTCATGGTACACCCGGCCGCACCCGTCCTGGTACGGGTGGTAGCGGCTGGGTGGAATGTGACGCTTCTTCCGGCCGTCCGCGGACAGAAACCGTAGCTGGTTTGAAGGTCCGGCTCTGGTGTGGTTGACGCGACGGCAGTAATATTCCACGCAAATCCCGCACCCTCACCAGGGACCCCAATGAGCCTGGCTCCGACTCCGAGCCCCTGGTCCGTCCGATTCGGCGGCGAGCGGCTGGAGTCCCGCGACTGCCCGGCCGTGGTCTTCGAGAACGACTACTCGTAGGACGTGCTCGGGTACTTCACCCCCGAGAGGCGGGCGCTGCTCGAGTACGCCGAACAGCAGCTCCTCCCCTACCTCCAGGACAACCTCGCCGCCATCACCCCCGACCCGGCCCGCGGGAACAACTGGTCCTACCAGTTCCTGAACACCGCGACCGGGCAGAACGTCGTCTTCAACAACCCGACCATCGCGGCGGGCGTGATCCGCATCTACGCCTGGGGGGCGCCGGGGAGCAGCTTCCCGAAGCCCGACACCCTCGCCACCGGCGGCTCGGTCGGGTTCAGCGCCCAGGGCTTCCCGTCGTGGTACGACACGATCCTCGCGCGCGGGCAGGCCGGGCGGCTGGCCGCCCCGGCCACCGACACGTCGGTCTTCGCCGTCCGCATCGACGTGAACATGGACGTGCCGCAGTACGAGAGCGTCACCCCGCCCCTCGCCGGGTCGGCGTCGGACCTGGTCGGCACGCTCGAACACGAACTGCTGCACGGCCTCGGCTACACCGGCTCGAACGCCGCCACCGCGCGGTGGATCAACCCGGCCGGGGAGTTCATCGGCCCGGCCGTGTTCGCCCTCACCGGCCAGCCGGTGCCGACCAGCAGCAGCCACTGGGCCGCGGGGCTGACGATCGACTCGGTGCCCGCGCTCATGGGGCCGTACCAGACCAACCGGCGGCTCACCACGCTCGACACCGCCCTGCTCGCGGACATCGGGTGGGAGACGAACGTCCCGTCCCCGGGCCGCATGGTGCTGGGATCGACCGACGGGACACCCGGTCTGGGCGACCCCCTGAACGACCCGCCCGGCGTGCTCGCCGGCCGGTTCGCCGTCGGCCAGGGCCGCGGCGAAGTCGCCGCGATCAGCAACCCGGACGGGACGCCGGTGCTCCTGGTCACCCCGTTCCCCGACTTCACCGGCGGCATCCGGACCGCGGCCGCGGACTTCAACCGCGACGGCATCCCGGACCTCGTGGTCGGCACCGGACCCGGGACGACGGCCCGGGTCCGCGTCCTCGACGGGCGGGACGCGCGCGAGCTGTTCGCCTTCACCCCGTTCGGCGACTTCACCGGCGGCGTGTACGTCGCGGCCGGCGACCTGAACGGCGACCGCGTGGCCGACCTGGTCGTCTGCCCGGACGAGGGCGGCGGCCCGCGGGTGCTCGCCCTCAGCGGCGGGGACAACTTCGCTAAGCTGGCCGACTTTCTCGGCATCGCCGGCACGAACTTCCGCGGCGGCTGCCGGGTGGCCGTCGGGGACATCAACGGCGACGGGGCGGGCGATCTGATCGTCGCGGCCGGGGCCGGCGGCGGCCCCCGCATCGCCGGGTACGACGGGCGGACGATCGGGTCCGCCACGCCCGCGCGGGTGTTCTCCGACTTCTTCGCGTTCGAGGAGACGCTGCGGAACGGCGTGTTCATCACGACCGGCGACGTGGACGCCGACGGCCTCGCGGACCTGGTCGCCGGCGGCGGCCCGGGCGGCGGCCCGCGGGTGCTCGTCCTGAGCGCGCGGGGTTTACTCGACGGCCGGCAGCAGAAGCTCGGCGACTTCTTCGCCGGCGACACCACCAGCCGCGGCGGCATCCGGGTGACCGCCCGCGACCTGAACGCCGACGGGCGGTTCGACGTCGTCGTGGGGTCCGGGGACGACGCCGGGTCGCGGCTGAACGCGTACGACTCGAGTTCCATGACTGCGGGCGGCGGAACCCCGACGGAGGTGCTGTCGCTGGACTTCACCCAGCGGTTCCCCGGCGGGTTGTTCGTCGGCTGACGCCGGCGCAGGCCGATGGCACGACACGCCGAGAGTCCCATGCCGAACCACGTTCCCGTGCCGACCCGCGCCCGCCGCCGCCGCGTGCCGGTCGCCCGCGCGCCCCGCCCGGTCCGGCTCGAGGTGTGGCTCCTCGAGGACCGGGTGGTGCCGGCGTCGGGCTCGATCCCGACCGACGCGCTCTCGCTGCCGGCCGGCGCCCTCGGGCTGCCGTTCATCGCCCTCGCCACGCAGGGCGACGCGCCGCCGGTCGTGCGGTTCAACGACCCGCTCACCGGGGTGCGGCAGTTCCCGTTCGACCCGGCCTTCCTGGGCGGGGTGGAGCCGGCCGTCGGCGACGTGACCGGGGACGGCGTGCCCGACCTGGTCGTCGGGGCGGGGCCGGCCTCGCGGTGGCGGCCGCGGACGTGAACCGCGACGGGCTGGCGGACATCATCACCGCGGCGGGGGCCGGCGCGGTGGCGGAGGTGACGGTGTTCAACGGCCTGGACCGGTCGCGGCTGGCCGGCTTCCTGGCGTTCGACCCGACGTTCACCCTCGGGGTGAGCCTGGCGGCCGCCGACCTGACCGGGGACGGCGCCGCCGACATCCTGGTCGGCTCGGGTCGCGGCGGCGCGCCGCGCGTCCGGGTGTTCGACGGCCCGTCCGGGGCGGTCGTCCACGACTTCTTCGCCTTCGACTCGTCGTTCCGCGGCGGGGCGAACGTGGCGGGCACCGACGTCGACGGCGACGGCCGGCCGGAGATCGTGACCGGGGCGGGGCCGGGCGGCGGGTCGCGGGTCCGGGTGCTCGACGCGGCGACCCTCGCCGAGCGGAGTTCCTACGCCGCGTTCTCCGCCCCGTTCGACACCTCGGGCGTGGTCGTCGCCGGGCGCTGACCCGTCGGAGCGACTCGGTCGAACTCTTCGGCGAGCGGCCGGCGTGAGCCGGCTGTTGGCTCGGGGCTTCGGCTCGGGGCTTCGGCTCGGGGCTTGAGCCCCGAAGGGGCGGCAGGTAATAGCCCAGGGCGTCAGCCCTGGGCGGCGTCGGCGGTGAACCGGGGTGTTCTGCGCCGAGAACTCCGCCGTAGGCCTCCCAGGGCTTGCGCCCTGGGCTATTACCTGCCGCCCCTTCGGGGCTCAAAGCCCCGAGCCAACAGCCGGCTCACGGCTGGACCGGGACGCCGTCCGCGCCCGCCGGCCCCTTCACGTCCTCCAGCGCCAGCCGGTACGAGAACGCCCCCAGCATCTCGCCCGGCCGCTCGTGACACTTCGCGCACTGCCGGCCGGCGTAAATCCCGCTCACCGCCCGCAGCGCCCCGTCCCGTCGCTCCGCCTGCACCAGGTCGCCGCCGCCGCGGATCACCTCCAGCGCCTTCGACTCGAACTCGTCCGGCCGGCGCGTCCGCACCTCCGCCTTCGCCTTCATCACCGGGTCGGCCGTCAGGTACACGACCGGCTCCGGGTTCTTCACCAGCCCCACCAGCCGGACCTCCCTCACCACCCACGCCTTGTTCTTCACGCCCGCCGGCGGCGGCACGTACGCCACCTCGCCCACCGCGCGCGCGAACGAGAAGTGCGCCTTCTTCGCGTCCGCCCCCGCCCGGATCGCCTCCGGCAACTCGACCACCTGCGGCCCGCCCCGCGGGAGGTCGGCCTGCGACTTCGGCGGGGCGAGCACGTCCGTCAGCGGCGGCTCCAACCGGGCGAACCCTAACCCGGTCTGGTCGATGAACAGCTTCACGGCGCGGCGGTGGAGGTAGGACAGGCCGGCCCGCTCGGCCTTGGTCGGCTCCTCGGCCGCGGGCTCGGGCGCCACCGGGGCCGCCCCGACGAGGAGGCCGGCGAGCGCGGCCAGCGCCAGGAACCGACCACCCGGGCGGGCGCCGGCGGGAACGCGTGCGGTCATGGTCGTCTCCTTCACGGGGTGCGCCCAGTATGCCCCCGCCCGCGGCCGCGCGACAAGGCCGCCGGCGCAGGCCGTTACGCCGCGGTTACACGCGGCGCAGCCGGGCGCCGACCAGGACGCCGACGAACCCGAGGAACGGGTTGGCGACGGCCACCCACGCCGGCTGCTTGGCCTTCATCATCGCGTCCAGGTTCCCCACGTCGCCAGTCCGCTCTTCCGCCGGCGTTGAGGCGGCCCGCAGCACTGGCACCGCGGAGGCCAGCCCGATGACGAACACCAGGCCGGCGAGCACCTTCGGGGGCGTCGCCGCGCGGGCGGTGCTGGCGCAGGTGATCCCGCCGACGACCGCTGCCACCGCCCCGAGCGCGAAGCTGACGACCGTCCACAGCAGCGACGGCTCGTAGCTCCCCGGCTCGAACGACCGCTCCTGGCCGAGGACGAGGTACAGCCCGCTGAAGGTGACGAAGATCGTGGCGAACATGACCACGTAGCCGAGCACGACGCCGACGATCGCACGTCCCATAGCCGCCTCCGATGTGGATGAGTTATGTGTGATACCAAATCGGGTTGATCCGTTGCCCCGCCCCGGGGCGTTGCCCCGGGCTATGCTGTCCCAGGCCGTTGGCCTGAAAACCAATCACCCCTCTTCAGCCCGAAGGGCTGGGACAGCATAGCCCGGGACAACGCCCCGGGACGGGTACGGATCAACCCGGTTTGGTATTACAGC
>Ga0105046_10007093_pt1 | contig 17687 bp, 14 predicted proteins | sample MAT03_FD_78385 | JGI IMG/M metagenome (GOLD analysis project Ga0105046, IMG submission 78385) | Freshwater microbial communities from Lake Fryxell liftoff mats and glacier meltwater in Antarctica - MAT-03 (megahit assembly) | ecosystem: Environmental > Aquatic > Freshwater > Ice > Liftoff...
ATAGACAGCAGCGAAACCAAAAAATGGAGTAGCCACGAATGTTTGCATTTTCTTCGTTTTCTTCCTACCAAAGCCGATAAGGATCAAATGGCAGAACTGGATGCTATGTTTAATTTCACCAAATCAGGCAACAGCGAAATTCTGTTTGAATTCTTACTCCTAAGCATCAATAAGCAATATCTACCTGCCTTTGAATCTCTTGAAGAATTTTTAATGCATACTGGCAGAAGGAAATTTGTTCTCCCCCTTTTCAAGGCTTTGAATCAAACAAGTGCTGGAAAAGAACTGGCAACCAAGATATTTGCCAAGTCGAAGTTCAATTACAACGCCGTTACCAGGCAAAGTGTTGAAGCCTTATTTGCGGAAAAATGAGGATCTAAACCTTTCCAGGAATCCACTTTATTTCCTCCACGCCCAGCTCAAAGCTCATCATTCTTGAAAGCACAAAGAAGTAATCAGAAAGCCTGTTTAGATAAATTGCGATCAATTCTGGCACCGTGTCGGACTCAGCAAGCCGAACCACGCAACGCTCTGCCCTTCGGCAAACTGTTCTGGAAACATGGGCAAATCCAACGGCCATATGACCACCTGGTAGTACAAAATGGCGAAGTTCCGGAAGGAAAGTATCCATTTCATCCATCGCAAGTTCCAACGCAAGTATGTCTTCTGTTTGAACAGGGGGCACTTTGTCGGCTCTTTTTCCTGGATCGCTTGCCAGGTTGGAGCCAATCACAAATAAGATGTCTTGGATGGATTTCAAAAAAGGATATCGCTTCTGATTCACCTCAAAATCAGCCAGCAAGCCAAGGAAACTATTGAGTTCATCCACAGTGCCATAGGCTTCAATTCGGAGTTCAGATTTCGAAATTCTTGTTCCTTCTACGAGAGAGGTTTTTCCGTTGTCACCGGTTTTGGTGTATATTTTCATAATAAATTCAATCTGAAGGTCTTTGTACAAACTGTACCAATTTCCTAAGCGGCTTGAGCCACAAGGTAAACCAAAAAGGTTTCAATTGGTTTAGTTCCCAAGCCAATCGGTCTTCTCTGTTTCCCCTCATTCTATTTTCAATGTTTCGGTTGCTGATCCCTCCTACCCGCATTCGCACCAACAGACTTTTACAGTACACTGTCTTTAGTTTATGCTTGCACAACATCCTCAAAATCAATTCATAATCAGCTGCACTTTTGAGTATTGTATCCTTAAATCCGCCAAATTTTTCAAATGCTTCCTTTTTGAGAAAGAACGTTGGGTGTGGAGGCATCCAGCCAAATAAGAAAGAGGAAAGATTGTAATTGCCTGTTTTCCAGTATCTAATTATTTTTTCTGTGTTATCGGCATCCACGTATGCCAGATCGCCATAGCCAGCTGAGGCTTCTTGGTTCTGGGATAAGGCTTTATCCATTTTGCTCAAAACATGAGTATGGTTATAAAAATCGTCGGCATTGATGTACGCAACAAATTCGCCCTTTGCCATTTTCCAGCCTTTGTTCATGGCATCGTATATGCCATTGTCAGGCTCTGAAATCCAACTTAATTTGCCATCATACTCTTGGAGAATCTCTAAAGTTTCATCGGTAGATCCTCCATCTATTATCAAATATTCAAAATCTGTATAGTCTTGACTAAGAACTGATTCAATGGTTTCAACAATACTTTTGGCGTTGTTGAAACTGACGGTTATGATTGAAAATCTTGGTTGGATTTGGCTCAACTTACTTTCGATTCTGCTATGATTCTATCTTTTATTTTTACTGCAGGATTTCCTTGATAAATGGAATATCCGGCCAAAATTCCCTTTGCCAAGCTTCCAGAAGTCAAAACTGAATGGCTTTGCATCGTGGTTCCTGGGCAAACAATGCTTTTGGCACCCACCCAAACTCCATCTTTTAAGACAATTTTTCCGAGCATTAAGTCAAATTCAACCACTTTAAAATTGTGATTTCCACAGAGCAAAAGTGCGCCTTGTGACAAACAACAATGGTTTCCAATCTGAACCAAAGCAAGATTGTCGATCCAGACATGTTCGCCAATCCAGCTATAATCGCCAACTTCCAGATTCCAGGGATATTTGATATTAACCGATGGTTTGATGACTACGCCCTTTCCAATTTTTGCTCCAAAAAGCCTAAGTAACAATACTTTAAGATAGGAAATAGGGAAAAATGCTGTGCCCAAAAAAATAGCATTTATAATATACCAAAGGAGGCGTTTTATGCCTGATCCTCCCTGATTATACCAGGAATTGTTGTAAAGGTCAAGCCTTGTTTGATGTTGTGCCACGGGACAAATATGGCTTTGCCAGCCACAAAAGCAAAAAAGGAAGGAAACAAACTATGGTTATTTGAATCTGGTAGAGGAAAAAACCACGGGTAGTCCATTGAAAAAGGAGCGCAATTCCAATGATTTTAAAACTTTGAAAAAGCGGATCTGATACCCGGGAATCCAGAAAACCAGCCCAAAATCCAACAAAGCACATGCCCGCAAGAAGGCCGAGCCAATTGAAAGTTAAAAAAAACTCTTCCATTTGGGTCACCGCAGGATTGGGATTCCAGAGCCATCCAGCTGGAATCCAGGCCTTAGTCACTTTCAGAATCCATGGCTTTGGCCGCTCTTGATTGGGAAAATTACTTTTAGGTTTGAATTTATTCGATATAAAATGAATCCAGGAAGAATAGCCCAGTTTCTGCATTTGAGGATTTTCGGCCAGGTAAATTTGAGTAGCCCTAAAGGTTCTGCTGTTCGAAAATTCATTTGTAAATATCTGAATGTCAAACTTTGAAATATTGAATGTAATCAGGTCAAACTGCCTTTTGGCTATTGCCATTCGATTCAAAGTAAGCCATGAAAAGACCAAAGCCGCAGATAATAAGACCAACATGTATTTATAAACCGATACTTTTTGATTGATCAAAAAATGGAGCCCGATAATCAATGAAAAAAGAATAATCCTATATCTCCAGCCTGTTAAAAGACTTATAATGAGCCATAGGCAAAACAAAACTATCCATTTCCAATCGATTTTTTGGGAAAAACGAAATTGAAGAAAGAGACAGACAGGCAAACAATTTGACAACAAATCGACAACCGGATATTTCCAATCTACACTAAAAAGTATTTCGCTTTCATTTTGGTTTGACAAGTCAAAGATTCTAAACAGCGAGATGCCAGATTGATTGACATTGAAGATGATCAATCCCCAAATTGTTGTTTGGAGTACCACCATAATTCTTGGAATCTGGGCCTGAATACTTTGTGATGGGATTTGATCGTCTTTCTTCCCAACCAACCAAAATCTACACAAAAGATAACCTCCGAGCAATGAAAAAAGGCCCAAAGCATAGACGCTGGCTTGCTGCAAATGTAGAATGAATTGAATAGGAACCGAATAGCCAAAAAATGAGTGAATACCAAGTTGATGATCTACAATTGGTACAAAAATATTGTAAACAAAATACAGACAAAGCAATAAGCCAAGACCCAATTCAAAATTGATTTTCAACCTTTTGGCAATCCACCAAAAAACCAAAAAAGGAATTAGCTGGATAAAGCAAAAAACAAAAGGCGAAACGGGTGTCACTAAATTTTAGTTATGAAATTAGGCTTCTGATTTTAAAATTCCTGTCTGTATTTCAACGTTTGGAGAATTCTCTTTATGATTTATGAATCCAACCAAAAGAAGCCAAATCAAAAGCTGCACACCCATTTCACGATCTAAATATACTTCGGTTTGAACACTGATAATGAGATAAATACTCAACAAAAAGAGGGCAATACTTTTTTGTTTCCAGGCTTCTTTAAAAAACAGAAAGAAAAGAAGCAAAAGAAGAAAAACGCCTGAAATTCCATATTGGAGCCACCATGCCAGAAACAGATTGTGCGGCGTAAAATGATGCGTTGACATTTCATTGCTGTACTTGGCAACTTCTGCATCAAGCTGATTTTGAAAATTTTGAGTGCCCAATCCAAACAACCAATTGTCGTTCTTAGACAAAAGCTCAAAAGTGCTGTTCCACAATAGGATTCTTGAATTGAAACTATTGGCGTATTCTTTTGGCAAGGTTGTAAAATTTATTTCTCCTCTAAGCTTTAAATCATGAAAAATGGGAGAATTCAAAAATTTATGGGCACCCAATCCAAGTGCCAAAACTGAAATAAAGATCAGAATGCCAAGTACTTTGATGTTTTTTCTAAAATAGTAAACTCCATAAATAAGCAAGCAAATCGAAAAAGCCAGAATGGCCAGTTTGCCTAAAATCAACCATTCGAAAGCAAAAAAGAAGGCAATTGGGAAGAAGAGATACGGCCTTAGTTTTTCTCTATTCAACCTAAAGAAGATAAAAAGAATAGCACCCAGGAGAAATCCATAATACGGTCTGCTTGTTGGAAATTTCAATACTATGGCATCGGTACTTGCTCTTATTGAGTCAAAAATAAAACTTAAACCTTGGCTTGAAAACACCAAAATATTCACAAAAGAGGAAATTGTAAGCAAGATGAATGCTAGTTTCTGCCATGAAAAACTCCAGAATTTGGATATTTGAATGACAATAAAAGGGATTGCAATCATTGGCAATTTTAAGACCAAAGAAGCCATTGCCGCTTTTTCATTTTCCCACCTAAAAAAATCTAAGATTGGCAAAATTGCCACCAAAATAAATGTACAAATGATCCATCCAGATCTTGGCGGAAGCCTTCTTAGGCTAGCTTTTCCAAACAAAAAGATGAGGAAACCTCCCACCATCACAAAGACTGAAATGCCTGTGAATCTGATCTTTTGCATTTGTGCAAATGGAAGAACAGCTGACCAAAATAGAAAACCCAGTAAAACAATGTTGGAACCCAGGCCTTCTATCGATTTCCACCTCAGCTTTTGAACTCTGTCCATTTCCGATTCAAAAATTGCATCAAACCATCTCTAAACTTTTGATTTGAAAACCGTTGTGCATTCTGACTAATGTTTTGGGCACTAAAAGTAGGTTGAATGTTTTCGAATTTCTCAATCGCTGCACATAAACTTTCTGATGTTTGCTCCCAAAACAAAACACCAGTTTTGCCGTCAATTACAATCTCAGAGGCACCACCTTTTCCAAATGCAACAACCGCAGTACCAGCAGCTTGCGCCTCGGCGATTGTGATTCCAAAGTCTTCTTCTGCAGCAAAAACAAAAGCCTTTGCTCTGGACATAAGTTTCAAAAACCCAGGCGCATCAACCTCTTTTCGAAACTCAATATTGGGTGTAAGCAGTTTTTTGATTTTTGATTCATCAGAACCGCTGCCCACAAGCACAAGCTTTCTATTGGGCATTTTAGCAAACGCCTCCACAATCAGATCTATTTTTTTATAGGGAACCAATCTGCTGGCTGCGAAGTAATAATCATCTTTTTGCTCAACAGGAGAGAATCTGTTTACATCAACTGGAGGGTAAACTACCTCATAATCACGCTTATAGACGTGCTTTATTCTTCTTCCGATATATTCAGAATTCGCAATAAAATGATGCACCCGTGGCGTACTGATCTGATCCCAAATGCGTAGCTTATGCAAAAAGAACTGGGCCAAAAAACCCTTTATGCCAGAGTTCAAACCTGCCTCCTGCAGATATTGATGATAAAGATCCCAGGCATATCTGCAAGGGCTATGGCAGTAGCAAATATGCAACTGTTCCTGGTTGACAATCAATCCTTTGGCAACCATATGTGACGAACTCAAAACCAAATCATAGCCTCTTAAATCATGTGATTCAACAGCGATTGGAAACATTGGAAAGTAGTTTCTAAAATGCTTTTTGGCGAATGGCAGCTTTTGGATTAAGGTAGTATTGGCTTTTTTTCCTTTAAGAAATCCTCTTTCTGAATCGGGAAGAAAATCGACGATCGAAAATAATTCAGCCTCAGGAAAAAGTTCTAGCATTTGCTCAACAACCCGCTCCGAGCCTGCATAATTCACAAACCACTCGTGTACGATGGCTACTTTAAGTTTTTGAATATCAGTCGGAAATTCAGAATTCTGCAAAATCAAAACTTAAATATTTTGGGTTTGAGGATTTGTATCTGGAACAAAAATCATGTCTTTAAATCTAAAATATAGACCATTTGTAACGCCAATAAGGATCCACAAATATGGCCTCAAAATATTTTGACTCAATACTAAAATGAGCAATTCTGCAGCCAAAGCAAGACCAAGACAAATCAAAATGCCTGATTCTTTTTCAAATCCATTCGCTTTCAGGATTCCAGCCAATTTTCTTGGTGCGTATAAATGCAAAAATAGCCAATAAGAAAAAAAGATAAAACCCACAATTCCGGTGGCTGCCAAAACCTCGAGAAAGATGTTAAGTCCTTCAAATTCTTTGGCTTTCTTTAAATCAGGGGCTTTCACTCCATGATACAAAGCAATGGCTGGCGCAATTCCACCCAATGAATACCCATAGATTGGACTAGCTAAAAATACATCCCAAACGTTAGTCATTTGAGTTATCCTCGTGTTTTTGGAATGGTTTGCAGTTGAAGCCAGTCCGGTTCCGGCTAAGTACCTCTTTTTCAGTTTCTCTTCAGACAAAATGTAGCCAATCGTTCCAAAAAGAAGTACCAAAAGGGAGGCAGAAACCAGAAGATTCGTTTTTGAGATTTTATGTGTGATGAATGCACGTAGAATCATGGCCCAAAAGTCAATCACCATAATAGAAATCATGAACAAAATTCCCATTCTGCTTGTACTCAAAAATATAGCCAGAATTATGGAAATAAGTATGGTAAGTTGAAGGCGCTCAGAGAAATAGTAGATTTTTTTTCGCCAGGAAAAATATAAAAACACAAAGCCAATCAGTAGGTAAGTTGCAAAATAACTTGGTTCATATGAAAGGCCATTTACCCTTGGAATCTGGTTTAATTTCCACCACATGGTAATAAAAAAATGAAGACCAAAGGCACCAAAAGCAAACTGTACAATCCCAAAAGCGGCAATGAGAAAAAAGCTGATTATATAATATTGAATGATTTTATTGTACTCAACCATAAACGTAAATTTATAGATCGAGTAGCACATGATGAGGTTAAAAAGCATCCAAAAGACATAGCCAATATTCCTGTTCAAAAGCTGTGTGTGGCCAACAAAAAGAATGGCTATTGCAATCCAAATGGAAATGGAAAGAAATCCTATAAACCTGAATTTTAATGAATTGACGTGGGAAAATGCACTTATGCAAGCAAAAAGGATGGAGGCGAAATAGCAGGTTCTTACATTGAAACCAAACAGATTTAGGTTAAAATAAATATCAAAAGAACTTGTGAAGAAGATGGTGAAAACCAAAATGTGGATCAATCTGCTTTTCATCTTTTAAACAAGTAAATGGTAGATCCAACATAAATAACCGCTCTTGAAAATACGGTGGAAAATGCAATCAGATTCAACTCTTTATTTTGAGATCCAAACCAACAAAAACCAAGGTGAATGAGCAAGGAAAGCAAACTTAGTGAAAGCAAAAATCGACCGCCATCTTTGGCAATAACGCCATAAATAGCAGGGCTGAAACATAAATAAGGTATTAGGCCAATCATTAGGATGCAGAAATATGGAAAAGACACTTCATACTTTTCACCACTTAAGAGCACAAAAATCTCTTTAGAAAATGGCAGAATGAGAAGGCCAAACAGCGAAACCAAACCTGTAACCTTAATCCACTTTACAAATTTTGCCCGGCTTTGAGAAGAACTCTCTTTGGTAAAACTATTAATGAATGGAATATGGCTTGTAACTATAATCAAATCAGCCATATAATAATATCGGCTTGGAACAGAAAAGTTAGCAATATCTTCAATGGAGAAGTATCTGGTTACATAAAAAAAACCGATATGATCGAAAGTGCCCCGAACAAAAAAGAACACAACCAACATCCAGGCTGAATTCCAAAACCAGTTGAATTGATAGAGCCTGAGTCGAAATCCTTTAACGCTGAAGAGTGAAAAAAATGAAGACAAATCGCCTATAAAAGACATTGAAATTGAAAACAGAAAAGACAAAGAAGCTGTCCAAAAATTGAGATAATTGAAGGCATAAAGCGTGCCCAGTATAGTCAAAAGAGCGATTGGCCTTATAATGTTGATCACATTGTACCTCTTGTAGGCCTCCACTGTCACCTGTTGAGAAAGAAGAATATTCTGAAACGTCATTACAATACTTGCCCCCAAACCAAGCAAAATAGATGGATAAAACTGTGATTTATGGAAAAGATCAATTGAAAGCTCGGGACCATAGAGCCAGGCAAACATCATAATAAAGGCAAGGAAACCCATTTGAAACCAGTTCAAAGCAGAGAAAAACCGATTGTAATTTTGAATTTTCTTCAAATTAGAAAACGGAACTGCCGCCAACAAGAATGGCGTGAACAAAAGACCCGAAACCATGGATTGAATAAAAAGGAAATTGCTAAGCAGTGTAAAGTCGCTCTTAGTCAACTCTCTGATTAGAAAGATATTGGCAAGACCCAACAGCACCTTTGAAGCAACTCCACCAAAAACAAGATTTCGAAGATTTTTCCACATACTATGCTTAGGAATTGGAATTTATGAAATTGTTGTTTTGGAAAAATAACGAGTCTTGAATTTCTGAAAGCGGGGATTTTCAACACCAATTTTCATTTGTAGCACAGCCTGTCCCAACCTCGCTTTGCAGTGACTCTGCACCGTTTTTAGAAATACAATGTTGGCCGCTGCAGGTGAGTCATTCAAAGTAAAAACTGTCAATTTGGAAATGTTTTGATTGGTACCGAAGGATAAGTGGTAGTTGGGTAGATGCACTAACATCTTGCAATGTGGAATGGAAATTATCCTTTCAAAATTTTATCAGCTAGTATTTTAAGATAAGGAACAGGAATGGCATCAATTTCTGATTTATCATAAATAGAAAGTAAATACAATTCTGCCTTTTCGTTGATCAGATAGGTAATAATTTTTGCGCCACCACTTTTGCCTTTTCCCTTACTTTTTATGGACATCCGCACCTTGTAAAGGTTTCCGCCCAAAGATTCTCCAAGATCGGGTCGAATGGAAAGGTGATTTGCAAGTTCCAAAAGATCAGATTGAAAGGAATTATATTTCTTTTTCAGTCGTTTTGCTTCTTTCAGAAATGGCTCGGCAGGAATTACCTTATAATTCATTAATCAAATCCTGAATCGTCCTTTTTGGTTTTGCACCAGATTGCATCAAATGCACATCCGTTAGTGCCGCTTTTAAATCTGAAGAAAACTTGTCTGAAAATTCGTGTTCGGCAAGCTTTTCCAGTAAGGTTTTCCATTGGTTGTAAGGAACTTGTACTGCTTTTGGTTTCCCATTGGCATCGCTCAGATATTGTACATTAAATCGCATTTGGCAAAGATAAAAGACTTATATTGAAAAAGTGCTTGAGACGAAATAAGTTTTATGATCAACTTAATGAGGCACACCCATATTTTTAATAATTCTCAATGACCAGGCTACCTTTTGAGCTGTGGTGTAAGATAGAGTTGTGCTTTTCAGCGGAAAACTTAGTTTGGAAAGCAAAATGATTCAGGATGAATTCAACAGTTGGTTTCTTCTAGAAAAAGAAGCAAAAAAAAGAAATGAGTCTACTTTTAATTTTAATATGAATAAGGTTGTTGAAGCAATTGATTCTATTCAAAATAAAATATTGGAGTGAAGTATTTAGTCCAGCCTCAATAGCCCTGCCTAGCTTTGTGTACCACCATTGCAGTTAAATTAAGGGCGGGGATAGGAAAATAAAGTAGAACAGATTTTGACTCAGCGATATCAATTTTCGCAAAGTTTATCACTAAATTTTTAAGTAATGAACACATTTCCATTCAACCGAATTTAAAATCTAACTTGGATGCCCGGCCCAAGGATGTAGAACCATTTGGCATCTTTGAGTAAATAGCCAAAACCGATGTAAAGCGGAAATGAAAATCGGGCGTTCATTTTGGTGGGAAAAACAGATCCTAAAGCGACCAAACCAACATCTCTATTGCTGTTTTCGGCAAAATTGAAGGCGTTTAAGGCAATAAATCCGGCACCGATTTTGAATGGATAATAACGTTCTATTTTATCGGGTCTGAAAAAAGAAAACTGACCGACAATGGCAGTGCTGATACCGCTCAGATTGCCCAAACCCTTTTCGCCAACTTTCTGAATGAGCAAACCGGCAGGAAAAGATATATCAATATCGAACGAATATTTCTTTTGCTCAATAATGTCTATCTTCTGTGTAAACCCTACCGTGTTGTATTTGAGGCTATTGCTCTTCACAATCACCTCTACCCTGCCCCAATCTGGCAAATCCTGGGTCTTGCGGCTCATTTGGTTGTTGAGCGAAATTTCTGCTGAATTGCAATCTCTGTTGTCATAAAAAAGATACCGAAGGGAATTCTCGCCAGGGCAAACCACAATGTTTTCAAACCGCTTGTATTCAATCAATTCCTTTTTGTTGTTGTATAGATTCACATCCATAGTCAGGTATTGTTTGCCATAAAAGCGGTTTACCGTTTCTATTTTATCATTGTTGAATTTGATCACAATGTTGGGAATGGCTTTTGGGTACAAGATCGTTTTATTAAAATCAGTTATCGGTTTGTAACCCGCTCCAAAATCTACAGAAACAAAGTCCAGATTTCTGGGCAATTGAAACTCCCGAACAGATAGCTCAAATCCTGAAGGCCGCTTGTTGAGGAGGACTGAAATTTTACGTTTGTTGAAATCCTGAGGCAGACGTGCATGTATAACCACGATTTCATCGGTAGAAACTGTGCTGTCTTTAAGCAAATCTTCTATGCCTTCCAGGTTGATTCTAGAGCGTTGCAAACCCTTGCCTTCCAAACGAATATCGAACTTTTCACCTGGATTTATGGAAAGGCTTTCGGTCCAGTCGCCGCCCTCATGTAAAATAGAAACTTTGGCTACAGACGACTTTTGGATGAGATTGAAGTTGCATATAAACTTTGCATCATCGCCATCTTTGATGTAGAGGTATCCTTCAGAAATTCTGTGGTATCCATACGGCTTGAGCCAGCACAACATTTTATCATTCGCAAGGCTGCTTCGGGTAAAAATTTCTGCAATCAAAGTTCCGCCAGCTTCCTGTTGATTTTCTATGCGGTAAGTTTTTTTCTGGTTTAATACACGCCCTTTATCTATCTGAATCTCAATAGGATCGCCTATTCCATTTTCAGCTATTATTTCAGACCTGTCGAAGGTGATGAAAGAAAGTCGGCCACCCTTTACCAAAAATCTGTGATTCAAAATTTCAAAGTCAGAAGAATATTTCCCATTCCATTTCTTATGCAGCCGTCTTGTTTTCAGAGGAATTTTAATGTCTAAATTTCCCAATTGTCGGGGAAGAATGTAGAGACGGAGGCGGTCATCATTTTGACGAAGCCTGTAGTCAAAACCCGGCGCCGATTCCCAGATGTTGCTTGCGTCTATTTCCTCAAGTTTAGACCCAATAAGCTCAAAAGACTTTTCTTCTCCAATGTACAAATCATCATCGCTGGTCTTCCATTGCACCACCGGAACGGCGTATGGATAGATATAAATCGGAATCAGTTTTTCCTTTTTATCGGCAGAAACTACTTTGAAATTAACCCCTACCAGATCGGTTTGGTTCAAATTGTTCAACCTGATTTTAATCCTTAATTCGCTTTCGGATATAAATTCAAGAGAATCCACAATCGTAAAATCTCCACTTTTTGCCAGTTCAATTTCCGATTCAGCATCTATCAATGGTACTTCCAAGGTAATTTCCAGCGATGCATTTTTGCTCTGTACCACAAAAGGAAGCACCCATCTATCCTGAAGCAGCAACTTCTCTTTTGAAAATCGAACCACTTGGGTGTCAGTCCGAATGGTAAAATCTGAAATGGGAGAAATATCCTGGCCAAAGCTTTTATCAAAAACAAAAAAGAGCAGCAGCAGGAAAAAGATTCTGAAATACACCAAAAAAGAGGGCTTTGTTAGAATTGCAAAATTAGACCCGATTGTCATCGTAAGAAACTATTAATTGAAAATGGTCAGGAATTGACAAATCATCTTGTGGCCAAATGTTTATTTATACTTGTTTTGAAGTCTGAAAATGATATTCAATGCTGGATAAAAATGGAATTGCAAAGCGAATCGCAAAAGAGCTAAAGGATGGATTTTATGTCAACCTCGGAATTGGCATTCCAACTTTGGTGGCCAATTATATTCCAAAAGGGATAGATGTTGTTTTGCAATCAGAAAACGGTTTATTGGGCATCGGGCCTTTTCCAAATGAGTCGGACGTGGATCCAGATCTGATCAACGCTGGAAAACAGACCATTACGATGATTCCCGGTTCTTCACTTTTTAGCTCAGCCGATAGTTTCGCAATGATTCGGGGTGGCCATGTGGACCTTACAGTGCTTGGCGCAATGGAAGTTTCTGAAAACGGCGACATCGCAAACTGGAAAGTGCCAGGCAAAATGGTAAAAGGCATGGGCGGGGCAATGGATTTGGTGGCTTCGGCCAAAAACATTATTGTTGCCATGCAGCATAAAAGCAAAGATGGAAAGTCCAAACTGCTTAAAAATTGTACGCTGCCCTTAACCGGATTGGCTTGCGTAAAAAAGATTGTAACAGAACTTGGTGTCTTTGATGTTCTTCCCGAAGGCGGATTTATGCTTTTGGAAAGGGCACCGGGCATCAGCATAGATGAAATAAAAGCCTCAACAGAAGGGCAATTGCTTATTTCTGAAAATGTGTTTGAAATGGAGGTATGATGTATTTCCAATAAACTCGAATTTGGACAATCCATTGCCATCCAAATCAATTATTTAAATATTTTCCCTAAAAATAATTTCAGATTTGCACCTCAATTTTTGAAAGGCAGAAACTTGGTTGCCTTCGATTTTTATATTCTATCTACAAAAAAATTTAAATTAAAGTTGAAATACCATTTACCCGTTTGGATTGTCTTATTTTTAGGCAATTGCACCTTTTCATTCGCCCAATGGAATGGAAAATCAATGCAAGCCATTTCTCTTCAAAACATCGATTTTTTCAAACCTTCGGCAGGCAACTGGAAGATTGAGGGCAAGGCCAATTCTCTTTTTGAAAGCAACCTGAATTTGAACAGCAGCCCAGGCACAGGCGTTTTAATCAATCGCAATACAGCCACTGAAAAAGACAATATTTTTTCAAAAGATTCGTATTCTGACATCGATCTTCAATTTGATTTCATGATGCCAAAAGGCTCCAATTCAGGTATTTACTTCATGGGGAGATACGAAATACAATTATTTGATTCCTGGAAAAAAGAAAACCCTACCTTTTCAGATTGTGGCGGCGTTTACCAACGTTGGGCACCCGAAAGAGGCAGCGGAAAAGAAGGTTATGAAGGGGTGGCGCCTCAAAGCAACGAATGCAAAGCACCCGGGCTTTGGCAAACCATGAAAATCTCTTTTCTGGCTCCCAGATTTGATGCTGCTGGCAAAAAAACAAGCAATGCCCGATTCGAAGCGGTTTGGTTAAATGGAACACGGATTCATACAAATGTAGAAGTTTCTGGTCCTACAAGAAGTGCGGCTTTTGAAAATGAATTGGCTGAAGGCCCCTTTATGATTCAGGGCGATCATGGTCCTGTTGCTTTTCGAAACTTCTACATTGCCAAGGTCGGCAACCCCGAAATTTTGTGGAAAAATCTTTCTTTTCAGGCATTTCAAGGCCCATATACCACGATTGAACAGTTTGAAAAACAGGCTGTTTTCAAAGAGGGGAAATCTCAAATGCTGAGTAAAACGGATGCTGAAACTGAAGATGAATTTTTGATTCATTACAAAGGAACCATGCTTGTTCAAACACCTGGAGAATATTCCTTTACGATGAATGCATCTGGAAAAACCCGCCTGCTAATAGATGGAAAGGTACTTTTAGATACTACGAAAGGATCTTTTAGGTGGCAAAAGAGAGATTTTGAACTTATGCTTTCCTTAGGGGAACATACTTTTGATCTGAGGTATTTAAAATACAATTCCAAATCGCCAGCCGGACTCGCATTTCATTACACTGGCCCAGGCATCAAGCAGAAAAATTTACATTCAGATGCTTCGATGAAGATCCAATTACAGGGTGGACAATTGGTTTTAAATCGTGAGCCTGAGCGTTATCTGCAGCGTAGCTTTTTTACGCACAATGGAATAGGAAAACCTTATGCCCTCAATGTTTGCAATCCCAATCGGCATCATTTCAGCATCAATACAGCATCAGGTAAATTGCTGAGAGCTTGGCGAAGTAACACGTTTGGAGACATCACTGCAATGTGGTTAGATAGGGGTTTGGGACAAAGTTTCAATCCAATGGCGAGCACCATAGAATTAACTGAGGGTGCATTGCTTGGTTTTGAATCAACTGCAGATGCCTATCCAGATACACTTACAGAGGCTGATGGATTTCGATATTTGGGCTATAGCGACATAGCTGGCGCACCATTTGTTTTCCATTACAAAACCAAAAACGGAAAGTGTGACAATACAATTTCCGAAAGCCCTAATGGAATCTTCCTGGAATTTAAAATCTGGAATGAAAATCCTGTTTCGACACCAACATGGCACTGCCTTGCAGAAGGAAAAACCATTGAAAAACAAAGTGATGGAAGCTATTTGGTAGATGGAAGCTATTATGTTTTGGTCAAAAAGGAATTTGAACCTATGCTGACAATCAAGAACAAAGAGAAAAATCAAAGACTGATGGCACAGATTCCATTAAAGGAAGGAAAGGGAGAATTGAAGTATGAAATCGTTTGGTAACGCATTAAAAAATCTAAAAATGAAAACGATTCGAAAAATATCTTGCCTGGTTTCCTTATTTATAATCTCCTGGCCTTTGCTTGCACAGCACAATCATGCGCATCAACAAATGATGGCTGCAAAATCAGTTAAAAAAACAATTGGTGTTCAGAAATTAGCCAATCAGCCCAAAGAAGAGAAATACTATAAAATTGCAACTCTTGGTTTACCAACCGATGTTATTCTGGAAGGAGGCGGCATTTGCACCCTGCCCAATGGAAAACTGGCCGTATCTACCCGAAGAGGAGAAATCTGGATCGTTTCAAGTCCATACGGAGTTAACGAGCAAAACAGACCAACATATACCCGATTTGCCAGAGGCCTACATGAAATATTGGGCTTGCGGTACAAAGACGGCAGTTTTTATGCCGCTCAACGCGGGGAACTCACCAAAATTACTGATACAGACGGAGATGGACAAGCCGACCAATATGAATCCATTGCCAGACTACCCACTGTTGGGCACTACCACGAATACAGTTTCGGGCCGGTTTTCGACAAGGAAGGAAACATGGTGGTATCGTTGAACATCGCTTTTGGAGAAATAGATTGGTACAACGGTAAAAGTTTTGCCCCTTGGCGGGGTTGGGTTGTAAAAGTGTCTCCAGACGGAAAACTTATGCCTTGGGCTGCTGGTGTTCGGTCTCCATGTGGAATAGGCATTGGCCCTGAAGGCAAGGTGTTTTACACTGAAAATCAAGGAGATTGGGTTGGATCTGGATATATTACAGTGGTTGAAAAAGGAGATTTTCTTGCCAATCCTGCCAGTTTGAATTGGGCAGGCTCGGAGGGCAGCCCTGTCAAAGCAAGGCTGGCTCAAATTAAAGGCGATGGTCGCCCTTTGTATGAAGTAAAAAATGAAATTTCAGGCTTGCGGCTTCCTTCAGTTTGGTTGCCGCACGGCATTCTTGGCGTTTCTACTTCAGACTTTGTGATGGATTCAACAGGTGGTAAATTTGGTCCCTTTGGAGGTCAGTATCTGATTGGAGATCAGGGGCAAAGCAAGTTAGTCCGTGTTGCATTTGAAAAGGTAAACAATGTTTGGCAAGGCGCTTCGTTTGGTTTTAGAGAAGGATTTGCATCTGGTGTTTTGCGGCTTGCTTTTGGCACAGATGGCAGTATGTTTTTGGGCCAAACCAATAGGGGCTGGTCAAGTACAGGTCCTGCGCCATTTGCTTTGCAGCGTTTGATGTGGTCAGGAGAAAATCCATTTGAAATGCACCATATCTCTGCAAAACCAGATGGCTTTGAAATCTTTTTCACCCAAGCTGTGGACTCCATTTCAGCCATTAATCCTGCTTCTTATGCGGTTTCAAATTTCATTTATAAATACCACAGCATTTATGGCTCTCCATTGATAAGAGAGGGCAATAATCCATTGAAAGCCATTGTGCTCGCTAAAGACCGGAAGTCTGTTCGGCTTGTGGTTGATAGTTTGCATCAATATCACATTCACGAAATTGCTGCAGAAGGATTGTTGTCGGAAACTGGCCTGGAATTGCTTCATCCGCAGGGATATTATACATTAAATGAAATTCCCGGTGGCGAAAAGATAGATTTGAGTAAGACTACAAAGCTCAAGCTTCAGACTCCAGCGATTTCAAAACCAGAAAAGGCAATTTCAGATGCAAACGCTTCAAAATCAACAGCTTCAAAATCTGGAATTGCAGCATTTGAAGTGCCTCAGAATCTAAAAAAAGTAAACAAGATGCCAGCTTCCTGGACGCAGGGACCAGACAAAACCATCACGCTTGGCACCACGCCTGGAATGCGATACGACCAAACCCAGTTGGAAGTAAAACCAGGTCAAAAGATCCGGCTCATTTTCAACAACTATGACGATATGCAGCACAATCTGGTCATCGTAAAACCGAATAGCATGGACAAAGTGGGCGAAACAGCCGCCAAACTTGGAACTGTTGGAAACAAAGTAAACTATGTTCCGAAGATGTCCGAAGTACTCTTCCATACCAGTATAATTCAACCCACGAGCAACGAGTCTATTTACTTTGAAGTGCCAAAATTTGAAGGAAAATATGGCTTTGTGTGCACCATGCCAGGCCATTACATGTTGATGCGTGGAAGTATTTTAGTGAAGAAATAAACGGAAACTTTAATTCTTGTAATGCCTGAATTGAATCCAAAATCCAATTCCATCCGGCTGGAAAGCTTAGACATTTTGCGTGGACTGACCATTGCAGGTATGATCCTGGTGAACAATCCTGGTGATTGGAAAAACACCTGGGAAATCCTCAAACATGCGGAAGGAAATGGCCTCAGCCTTGCAGATCTGGTGTTTCCTTTTTTTCTTGTTGTAATGGGCATTTCAACCGCTTTGTCTGTGAATGCTCATTTGTTGAAAGGAAATACCAAATCGTTCATTTTCAAAAAAGCCCTGATCCGAACTTTAAAACTGTTTGGCATCGGCATTTTTTTGAACCTTTTATGGGATTGTCATTTAGAAAGTTTTCGCATTCCTGGTGTGCTGCAACGCATCGCGATCACCTATCTTTTTTGCGTTTTCGTTTTTCTCTATCTGCAACCAAGCATCTGGCTTTTCTATCTTATCCTGAGCAGTTTACTTGCATTTGCTTTGATCAGGTGGTTTCCTCATCAAGGCGATTCCTGGTATGGAATGGTTGATCATTTTCTATTTGGCAACCATGTTTACTACCCAACCAGACCAATGGATGCGGAGGGTTTTATGTCGGGTCTTACGGCATTTCAATCTGGAATTTTTGGGCTTATTGCCGGAGTTGGCCTAATGCGTCATGTACGTTTCAATCTTTGGAATCAAGCCATTTCTATTTTTCTCATCGGGCTAATGGTTCATTTTTTTATTCTTCCAATCAATAAAAC
>Ga0105046_10007097_pt1 | contig 17683 bp, 17 predicted proteins | sample MAT03_FD_78385 | JGI IMG/M metagenome (GOLD analysis project Ga0105046, IMG submission 78385) | Freshwater microbial communities from Lake Fryxell liftoff mats and glacier meltwater in Antarctica - MAT-03 (megahit assembly) | ecosystem: Environmental > Aquatic > Freshwater > Ice > Liftoff...
CGCCTTCAGGATTTCAAGCCGCTGGCGTTCACCCACCGGCAGCTCGCTCACCAGCGCGTTCAGGTTCACCTGCAGGCCGGTGTCGCGCATCAGCGCGTCCAGCTTCGTGCGCACCTCTGCACGGGCGGCCTGCAAGCGCCAGCCAGGTTCGGCGCCCAGCATCACGTTGTCCAGCGCGCTGAGCGTGTCCACCAGCATGAAGTGCTGGTGCACCATGCCGATGCCCAGCGCAATGGCCTCGCGCGAACCGGTGATGCGCGCGGGTCGGCCTTCGATCACGATCTCGCCGCTGTCGGCCGTGTAGAAGCCGTACAGGATCGACATCAGCGTGCTCTTGCCCGCGCCGTTTTCGCCGACGATGCCGTGCACCGTACCGGCTGCCACACGCAGGTTCACGCCGCGGTTGGCATGCACCGCGCCGAAGCGCTTGTCGATCTGCCGCATGAGAACTGCCGACTGCCCGCCCACAGCTTGCACAGGCGAATCCGGAACCGCTGAGCGACCCTGCGCGAGGGTGGCGGCAGGCCCCATCACTTGCAGGATGAGCTGGTCATGTAGTCGATGACCTTGATCTTGCCGCTGATGATGTCGGCACGCGCGGCGTCGACCCTCTTCTTCATGTCGGCGCTGACCAGCCTGGCGTTGTTTTCGTCCATCGCCACGTCCACGCCGCCTTCCTTCAAACCCAGCGAAGTCAGGCCCGGCGTCACACCCTTGAAGGCGTTGTACACGGCCACGTCCACCCGCTTGACCATGCTCGTGAGCATGGTGCCGGGGTGCAGGTGGTTCTGGTTGCTGTCCACACCGATGGCCAGCCTGCCGTTGTCCTTGGCCGCCTGGTACACGCCGATGCCGGTGCCGCCGGCGGCGGCGAACACCACGTCCACGCCGCTGGCGAACTGCGCCTTGGCCAACTCGCTGCCGCGTGCCGGATCGTTCCAGGCACCGGGCGTGGTGCCGGTCATGTTGGTGGTGACTTGCGCCTTGGGGTTGACGTACTTCGCACCCTGCTCATAGCCGCAGGCAAACTTGCGGATCAACGGGATGTCCATGCCGCCGACAAACCCCACTTTGCCGGTCTTGCTGGCCATGGCGGCCATCACGCCCACCAGGAAGCTGCCTTCATGTTCCTTGAACACGATGCTTTGCACGTTGGGCAGTTTCACCTCGGCGTCGATGACCACGAACTTGGTTTTCGGGAAGTCCTTGGCCACCTTCTCGGTGGCACTGCCCTGGCTGAAGCCGATGCCCACGATCGGGTTGGCACCGCGTTCGGCCATGCGGCGCTGCGCCTGTTCACGTTGGGCGGGGTTCGAAACTTCGAACTCCATGTAGGTCTTGCCGGTTTCCTTCTTCCACTTCTCGGCCCCGTTGAAGCCAGCCTGATTGAAAGACTTGTCGAACTTGCCGCCCATGTCGTAAATGACGGCCGGGTCGGCCAGGGCGGGCCCTGCGGCGAAAAGGGCAATGACCAAGGCGGCGATCGGGGTGGACTTGAGCAACATGGCGGGCATCCGGCCCTTGCGGGGCCAAGCAGAATGAGCTTGGCAGGATAGCAAGAGACGCGCGCTGCCTTGCCCGGCAATCGCCCGAATCGGGGGTCGGTGATGCCACATCGAACAGGCAAAGCGCCGCACGAGCCTGGCGAAGCGAACCAGGCCATCCGGGCATGCGTTTCACTTGGGCTCTAGGATGCCGTTGATGAACAAACCCGCCCCGCTATTCGAAACGTCCGCCGGAACATCTTTCGGCGCACCCGCCGAGTCGACTCGGCCCGGTGTCAGCGCGCTGACCCTGAGCCGCGCAAAGGCCCTGCCGAAGGTGCTGCTGCACGAACACCTGGACGGCGGCCTTCGTGTGCAGACCCTGCTGGATCTGCTGCGTGAACGCGGCATCACCCCACCGGCCGACACCGCGCCGGCACTCACCGCCTGGTTCCGCAGCAACGCCCACGCGGGCAGCCTTGAAAAGTACCTGGAAGGTTTTGCGCTGACGGTGGCCGCCATGGCCACGCCCGCCGCCCTGGAGCGCGTGGCCTTCGAGGCCGCCGAAGACGCGGCGGCAGACGGCGTGGTGCTGGCCGAATTCCGCATTGGCCCGCTGTTGTTCGAGGCATATGGCGTTTCAGGAGAAGCTGCCGTCGAAGCGCTGCTGGCCGGCCTGGCGCGCAGCACGCTGCCCAGCGGGCTGATCATCTGCGGCATGCGCCACGAACCCCCGGCGGCCACCGAACGCGCCGCACGTTTGGCCGCCGCCTACCGCGACAAGGGCGTGATGGGCTACGACTTGGCCGGTGCCGAAAAGGGCTTTCCTGCGGGTGAGCATCTGGCCGCCATTACCGTGGCGCGCGACGCCGGCCTGGGGCTGACGCTGCACGCCGGCGAAGCCGACGCCGCCGAACGGGTGCTGGAAGCAGCCCGCCTGGGTGCCACCCGCATCGGCCACGGCGTGCGCCTGGTCGACGCCTTGCGAGACCCCGCCCACCACGCCTTGGTTGACGAAGCCCGCGAGCGCGGTCTGCACCTCGAGGTGTGCCCCACCAGCAACGTGCACACCGGCGCGGCACGGTCCATTGCCAGCCATCCCATCACCGAGTTGTGGCGCGCTGGCATCAGCCTGAGTTACCACACCGACAACCGCCTGATCAGCGTCATCACACAAAGCGAAGAAGCCGCGCTGCTGCTGAGCCACACCACGCTGCACGACTTCGAACTCACCGCCATGGCCATTCAGGCGGCTGAGCATTCCTTCATGCCGGAAACGGCGCGCAAGGCGGCGATCGACCGGATTTCGAATTGGCCGTTGTGGAAGGCCGCGGCACCTTGAGCGGGCGCGCGGGCAGGCCAAGGCGACCCGCGCCCGCCCGCGTTCACGCGTTCACACCACCGCCGTCTGCAAGTACCGAATCGTCCCCGCATCCGCGTCCAGCTCCACGTCCAGCCCGATCGGCAGCGTGAACTTGCGGCGGATGCCGCCGTCGAAACGCGGCCAGTAGGCGCTGCCGGCCATGGCGCTGAGCACCGCCAGGTTGCCACCCACCAGCGGACCACGCGCCCGGCCGCCGCGCAGCGTGGTGATGCGGCCGCCGCGTGGCACCAGGTTGTCTTTCTTCTCGGCTTCATTGGCCAAGGTTTGGGCCTGTGCTTCGATGACCGCACCGCGCAGCCACTTCACGCTGAAGGAATTGAATTCAGACGCGCCCATGGGACAGTGGAAAGTGACCAGACCGGTGCGCGTGTGCACGGCGTTCAGCAGCGCGGTGAGGTCGGAAAAACCGCCCAGAAACTTCGGGGTGCGGGCGATGAGTTCGTCATCGAGCAGCGGCAGCACGCGGTTGCCGCCCGAGCCACCAGTCAACGCCAGGATGCCCTGCACGCCGGGGTCGGCAAACATGGCGTTGACGTCGCCGGCACGTTGGGCGTCGGTGCCGCCGAACTGGCCGTAGCGCGCGCGCAGGTTGGGCGCTTCGCGCACTTTGAAGCCCAACGCCTGCAGCGTTTCGGTGGCCTGCACGCAAGGGGCGCGTTCGTAGACGGCGTTGGACGGATTGATCAACGCGATGGTGTCGCCCGGCTAAAGCCGTTTGGCGCAACAAGGGCCGCGACGGTGCTGAAACCGGGGTTGATGGCAGGACTGACCCGGGCGCTTGGGCCCGGACAGGCGTCGTCAGGCCAAGGCCAGCCGTCAGGGCCAGCCCCGCGGTGAGAAGGTCACGGCGTTGAGGTCGCATGGTCTTGTTCCTTCACAACACCCGCGGCCACTCGGCGCGCACGCGGTCGCGGTCGCCGTGGTCGAAGTGCCACCACTCGGTGGGAATGCCCTGGAAGCCGCCTTGCTGCATCGCCACGCGAAGGCAGCGGCGTTCGTCGACGTGCGCGGGCCGCAACAGGCCACTTTTAAGGTGTTCGTCGTGCAGGGCGGGGTGCGACGCCTGGCTCATCTCGTCGAAGCCGCTGCCCATGTCGCTTTCGCGGCCCTGCGGGTCGATCAGCGTCACGTCCACCGCCATGCCGTAGCTGTGGATGCTGCCGCGGCCGGGGTGGGCGAAGTAGATCTCCATCTCGCTGCCGACCACGTCCGCCCAGATGGCCTCTTGCACACGCTGCGGGCGCAAGGCGTCCAGCACCAGCAGGCGCCAGCCCGGCCGCTGCGCGTGCAGCCAACTGGCAGCAGCTTCCAGGCCCGCGGCAGCTTCGGTGCGCAGCCACGCGCAGTCGATGCCGTCGTACAGCACTCGGCCGACGAAGTTGTTGGTGCTGGCGTACCGCAGGTCGTGCGGCACGCCGGCGATGCTGTCCAGTCGGCGAAAGCAGGGATGGCCCGCGATGTCTTCGACGCGGATCATTCTCGCCACACGCCTTCGAAATCGACGCTGCCATTCGGTGCCATCACGAAGCCGCGCACGTCCTTGCGCAGCGGGATGTAGACGCTGGAATGCGCCATCGTGATCCAGGGGCGTTCGCGCTTGAAGATCTGCTGCGCGCGTTCGAACAGGGCCAGGCGTTTGGGCACGTCGACCTCGGCGCGGGCGGCATCCAGCAGGGCGTCGAACTCGGCGTTGCAGAACTTGATGCCGCCGCGGCTGGCGGCACAGGTGAGGTTGGGCGTCAGGAACTCGTCGGCGGCGGCCACGGAGGTGCTCCAGCCGCTCATGTAGACATGGTGCTCGCCCTGGTTGGCGCGCTTGAGGTACTCGCCCCACTCGTAAGTCAGGATGCGGGCCTTCACGCCGATCTGCGCCCAATCGGCCTGGATCATCTGCGCCATCAACTGCCCGTTGGGGTTGGTGGGGCGGCTGATGGGCAAGGCCCACAGGTCGATTTCCAGCCCGTCCTTGAAACCGGCCGCCGCCAGCAGCTGGCGCGCACGTACGGGGTTGTATTCGTTGCGCAGGGTGGTGTCGAAGCCGGGCACGGCAGGCGGGAAGGCGCTGACGGCCTGCTGCGCGTCGCCGCGCGGGAACAGCACCTTGAACAGCGCATTGCGGTCCACGGCGATGTCCAGCGCCTCGCGCACGGCGCGCTGGTTCGTGGGTGCCTTCTTCATGTTGAAGGCCAGAAAGCTGATGTTCAACGCCTGGATCTTCTGCACCACCACCTGCGGGTGGCCGGCCAGCGCGCTGATGTCCACGTCGCGAATGGCCGCGGCCACCTGGCATTCACCACGCGCCAGCTTCTGCACCCGCACGTTCGGCTCGCGGCTGATGGCGTAGACCAGCCTCTCGGTGCGCTGCGGGCCGCCCCAGAACTCGGGGTGCACCTGCAGGCGCAGCACGTCGTCCTTTCGGTAACTTCTGAATCGGTAAGGGCCGGTGCCCACGGGCTGGTTGTTGATGGCGCTGGCACGGCCTTGCGCCAGCAATTGCGCGGCATATTCGGCCGAATGCACCGCAGCAAAACTCGCCGCGAAGTACCCCAGGAAGTTGACGTTGGGCTGGTGCAGCCGAAAGCGCACCTCGTCGTCGGCCAGGCGGTCGATGCCAGCAATCATCTTGCCCAGGCCCAGGCTCTGCGGGTAGATGAAGGTGGCCGGGAAGGCCAGGTTGAACGGCTGCTGCGGGTCGATCAGCCGCGTGAAAGTGAACACCACATCATCGGCGTTCAAGGCGCGTGTGGGCTTGAAGTAAGGCGTGGCGTGAAAAGCCACGCCGCGGCGCAGTTTGAAGGTGAAGGTGCGGGCGTCGGGCGACACCGTCCACGACAGCGCCAACTGCGGCTTCAGCCGACTGCCCCCGCGTTCGAATTCGACCAGGCCGCTGAAGATCTGCGTGGTGACGTTGCCAGTGCTGGCGCTGTCCCACAACGCAGGGTCGAAGCCTTCGGGGCTGGCGTCGGCGCAATAGACCAAGGGCTTGGCGGCACCCTGGGCATCAACAACCGAAATCGCCATGGCAGCCGCCAGCAAGAGGGGCACCATGGCGCGCGAAATCAGACTCGATGTCACACTTTCATCATAGCGGCGGGGGATGCGACAAATCGCTCGCCGCGCTACCTTCGTGCCATGTCTGCACACGACCCGGGCGCGGCCGATCGGCCCACGCCATGTCCTACCCCCTCAATCGACCTGCTCGCCCAGGTCAGCGACGCGCTGGTTTGGCCGCTGCTGGTGCTGCAAACGGATGGCCGCTTGCTGCACGCCAACCGCGCGGCGCGGCGCGTGCTGCAAGACGGCCAGCCGCTGCGCCTGAGGCCCGACCAGGACCTGCAACTTGCCGACGAAACACTGCAGTCGGCCTTCGATGCCGCCTGGCGCTGCGCCAGCACCAGCGGCCAGCGCGGGCTGCTGCACTGGCCCGCCACGGACACCAGCGAGGCTTACGCGGCCACGCTGACTCCGCTGGACAGCGTGGCAGCCGACGGCACTAGCCCGGTGCTGATGGCGCTGGCCACGGCAGACAGCCGCCAGAACGAGGCCGATGCCTTCGCCTGCCTGCACGGCTTGAGCCACGCCGAAGCACGGGCGCTGCGCCTGCTGGCGTGCGGCTGCAGCAGCGTCGACATCGCCCGCGCGCTGGGCGTCACACCCTCCACCGTGCGCAGCCAGCTCTTGTACGTGCGCCGCAAGACCGGGTACGCCAACGTGGCGAGCCTGCTGCACGCCCTGGTGCGCATGCCGCCGGTGTTGCCGCTTCAAACAGTTCTGACGGTTCTGCCGGTTCTGACGCTTGTACCGGTTCAAGCGCTGGGTGCCGATGGTGAATTTGTCACCAAGCCGGAGTGACCGATTCACCCCCCGTAACAGGAACCCATCCCTAGTCTTGAGGAAGCGATCAGCCGCAACGGTTGTTCGCAAATCGTCGAGTACGAATCAAGCACGAATCAAGCACAAACGCAGGGGGTTCCATGATCCAAGCAGTCCCAGTTCGCACATTTTCAGCACCCGTACAGATGTCAGCGCCGCACGCATCCGCCTCAGCCCATTCAGCCCATTCATCCGCAGCAAGCGCGGCGGCGACAGCGGCGGCGACAGCGACGTCCTACCGCGGTCTCGAACGGCGCAAGTTGCCACGCGAGGCGACCAACAACGGCACGCACGAACTGAGTCCCTTCTTGTGCCGCATGCTCGACGAAATCGACTACGGCATGCTGCTGGTGACTGAACAGGCACAGATCACTTTCCAAAACCATGCCGCCCGAACGGAGCTGGACGGCGAACACCCCCTGCGGATGCAGGCCAACCTGCTGGGCACCCGCGGCCCCGAAGACGCAGCGGCTTTGCAAGAGGCACTGGCTGCCGCGCAGCGCGGGCTGCGCCGGTTGTTGAACCTGGGACAAGGCGAGCAGCGGGTTTCTATCTCGGTGGTGCCCTTGTCCGACCCCGCATCGGCGCTGCGCGGTGGCAGCGGCTACGTGACGCTGCTGACACTGGGCAAGCGGCAGGTGTGCTCGCCGCTGTCGGTGCAGGGTTTCGCACGCAGCTTCAACATGACCCCGGCCGAGACGCGGGTGCTGGAGGCGCTTTGCGCGGGCCTGAAGCCCAACGTCATCGCTGAACAAGGCCAGGTCGCGGTGTCCACGGTGCGCACCCAGATCGGCAGCATCCGCGTAAAGACCGGCGCAGCCAGCATCCGTGAATTGGTGCGCCAAGTGGCCGTGCTGCCACCGCTGGTGGGCGCGCTGCGCGGCTTGAACGGCGCCTAGTCGCCGCATGCAGCCGCAGGCGCAAGCCGCGGCTAACATCACCGGCCCCCGGGCGCGGGGTGCCGTTCAAGGCCCCAGCCCCAAGCCGAGATGCCCGACAGCCGCAACAAGATCCCTCTTGCAGATGCCAGTGACCCCATCGACAGTGTGCCGATGTCGGACTCACTGCGTGCGCTGGCACGGCGCGGCGTGCAGCTGCGCCGCCGCAAGGGCACGCAGCTGATCACCGAGGGCGACCTGGGCGACACGCTGTACATCGTGCTGAGCGGCCGACTGCGCGCCTACAGCACCGGCCCCGAAGGCCGCGAGGTGGTCTACGGCCGCTACGGCCCCGGCGAATACGTCGGCGAGATGGGCCTGGACGGCGGCGCGCGTTCAGCCCACGTCGAAGCCACCGAAGCCAGCGTCTGCGTGATGATCACCCGGGCCACTTTGCAGCGGCACCTGGACGCCGAACCGCAGTTTGCTTTCGAGCTGCTGGCCAAAGTGATACGCCGCGCCCGGGTGGCCACGCTTAGCCTGCGGCAGATTGCGCTGAATTCGGTATACGGCCGGCTGAAGCACGAGCTTGACCGCATCGCACAACCCCAAGCCGACGGCACCCGCGTGGCCGACCCCGCACCCTCGCACCTGGAGCTGTCGCAGACCATCGGCTGCTCTCGCGAAATGGTCAGCCGCGTGATGAAGGATCTTGAGCGCGGCGGTTACGTGAAGACGGGCCGCCTGCGGGTCGTGCTGTGCAAGCCGCTGCCCGACAAGTGGTAGGCGGTGAACAGGTAAGCGATGAAGCAATGAAGCGGTGAGACGGCAAGCCTCAGCCCGCTGGCGGGCTGAAACGCTTTGAAGGGCGGGGGGCCTTGTCGAACAGCGGCTGTACCTTGGGCAGCTTCAACTGGATCTCGCGGATGCGCGTGTCGCTGGCCGGGTGGGTGCTCATCCATTGCGGTGGTGCGCCCTTGTTGGCGGCCATCATCTTCTGCCACAGCGTCACGCCGGCCGCGGGGTCGTAGCCGGCACGGGCTGCCAGATCCATGCCGACGATGTCGGCTTCGGTTTCGTCTTCGCGACCGAACTTCAGGCTCAGCAACTGCCCGCCCATGCCCGCGAAGGTGCGGCCCAAGTCGCCCAGACCCAGCAAGGACGAGCCAATTTCTATCAGCCCGCGGGTGGCCGCCGTCTTGCCCATGCGTTCACGGGCGTGTTCGCGCAGCGCATGCGCCACCTCATGACCCATGATGGTGGCGACCTCGTCGTCGGTCAGTTGCAGCTTCTGCAGGATGCCCATGTAGAACGCGATCTTGCCGCCGGGCATGCAGAAAGCGTTGATTTCGTTGCTCAGCAGCAGGTTGACTTCCCACTTCCACTGTCGAGCGCGCTCGTTCCAGGGAGATGTAAACGGCAGCAGGCGTTGCCCGATGGAGCGCAGCCGCACCACCTGCGGGTGCTCAGGCGGTGCCAGGGCGCGCTGGCCACTGGCTTGGCGCATCATTTGCACGTACTGCTGCGCGGCGGCGCCTTCCACCTGTTCAGCGGGTACCAGCTTGGCCATGCGGCTGGCTCGGCCCACGTCGTTCATCACGCCGACCTCGCCAGCCGTACCCGGCTGCACCTGCGCCATCGCACCCAGAGGGGCTGCCAAGGCCAGCGCGCCGCCACCGGCCAGCAATCGCGTGAACAGCCGCCGCGACCGCAGCGCGCACAGTCCGCAACCGGCTTCAAGGGTAGTGCAGGGCACGGTGTTCATGGTGGAAAGCGCAGGCGCGCCAGGGCAGTGGACGATGCCGAATTCTAGGGACGGCCCGACTGCAAAGCATCTGCGGTCTAAACCTTCGGCAGCCGCGCGGCCCGGGCCGCGCGGGCCTGGGCGAAGTCGATGAACCAATCCACTGCCTGCGCGTTGGCCATCGCGTCGCGGTTGAACATCTTGGCCGGGTCGGCGCCCATCAGCAGCTTCTTCACGGGCAGCTCCATCTTCTTGCCCGACAGGGTGCGCGGGATGGCGCCGACTTGGAAGATCTCGTTGAGCACGTGCCGCGCCGACAGCGCCACGCGGATGGCCTGCTTCAGCCGCGTGGTGAGGGCTTCGTCCAATGTCAGGCCGTCACGCAGCACCACGAACAGCGGCATGTAACTCTCGCGGCCCAGGTATTCCAGGTCCACCACCAGGCTGTCGAGCACCTCGGGTTGCACCTCAACCGCGCTGTACAACTCGGCCGTGCCCATGCGGATGCCGTGGCGGTTGATGGTGGCGTCGCTGCGGCCGTAGATGATGGCGCCGCTGGAGCCGGACTCGGGGTGCGGCGTGATGCGCACCCAGTCGCCATGACGCCAAACCGCAGGCTTGCCGGGCTCGCCAGGGAACATGTCGAAGTAGCTGTCGCGGTAACGCTTGCCGCCCACGTCGTTCCAGAAGAAAAGCGGCATCGACGGCATGGGTTGGGTGCACACCAACTCGCCCACCTCGCCCATCAGCGCGCGGCCGTCTTCGCTGAAGGCTTGCACCGCCGCGCCCAGGCAACGGCAGCTCATCTCGCCCTTCACAACCGGCAGGGTACGCAGGCCGGCCACGAACGCGCCGGCGAAGTCGGTGCCGCCGCTGATCGGGTTGAGCCAGATGTTCTGGCCGTCGACCTTGGGCAGGCGGTCCCAGATCCACTCGTAACACTCATCCGACAGCGGGCTGCCGGTGCTGCCGATGGCGTGCAGGCGGCTCAAGTCGCCGAACTTCGTGGCTTCTTGCATGGGCTGTACGCCGGCCTTCAGGCAGCTGGCATAGAAGGCCGCGCCGGCACCGAACCAGCTGACTTTCGCGACGGCAGCGAAGCGCCACAACACGCCCCAGTCGGGCGCGTTCGACGAACCGCCGGGGTTGCCGTCGAAGATGCAGATGGTGGTTCCGGCCAGCAGGGCACCCACCTGCGCGTTCCACATGATCCAGCCCGTGCTGCTGAACCAGTGGAAACGTTCGCCAGTTTCGGCACTGGGGTACACGTCGTTGTGCAGCGTGCCCTTCAACAACTCGATGACGATGCCGCCGTGGCCATGCACGATGGGTTTGGGCAGGCCGGTGGTGCCGCTGCTGTAGACGATCCACAGCGGGTGGTCGAAGGGCAACCATTCGGGCTGCCAGTCGCCGCCGTCCGTGTCGTCCGCTCTCGGATCGTCGGCCGTCCAGTCGGCAAACGCGTGCACCGTGCGGCCGGGCGCGACGAAGTCTTGCGGGCTGGCGCTGGTGTCGACATCGGCCAGGAACACCAGGTGCTGAACGGATGGAAGACCGGCGAGCACCTCGCGCAGCACAGGCCGGCGGTCGTGCACGGTGCCGCCCCAGACCTGGCCGTCCACCGCAATCAACACCTTGGGCTCGATCTGCCGGAAGCGGTCGAGCACCGCCATCGGGCCCATGTCGGGCGAACACACGCTCCACAACGCACCCAGGCTGGCCACGGCCAGAAAGGCCACCACCGTGTGCGGTGTGTTGGGCAGGTAGGCGCACACGCGGTCGCCGCGCACCACACCGGCCGCCTTCAATTGCGCGGCAAAGGCACCCACCTGGCGGCGCAGTTCGGGCCAGCTCATTTCTATTGGCGCGGCCATGCGTTCGTTCTGGAACACGATGGCCGGATGGCCCGCCGCGTGCGCCGCGTCCGCATGGCGCAAAGCCTGCTGCGTGTAGTTGATCTGCGCGCCGGGAAACCACTTCGCACCCGGCATCACGACCTGTTCGATGACGGCGCTGTGCGGTGTGGGTGACTGCACTTCGAAGTGGTCGAAGATGCTCTGCCAGAAGGCGGGCAGGTCGGTGACGGACCACTGCCACAGCGCCTCGTAGGTGTCGAAACGCAGGCCGCGTTCGCGCGCGAGCCAATTGGTATACCGGGTGATTCGTGGGACCAGAGGAACGCGAGGGACGCGCGCCACGCCAGACGCGCCTTGCATTGACGAGGCAGGAGTGGGGATGAAGGTAGAGGTAGGGGCAGGTGCGGGGGTAGACATGGTCGGACGCAGGATTCCGTTACAGCCAGAGCGCTGCGGCCAAGTCTAAAACGCTGCCTGTGCGGGATGAAACCCCTCTCTACGCTGTCGCTCCCGGGTCAGTCGAAGATGTTGCTCAACCACGATTTCTTGCGATGGCCCTGTGAGCCACGGCCGTGCTCGTAGTCGGAGTCGGCAAACTGGGGTTGCGATCGGGCAGCGCCGTGGCTGGCTGGCGATGGGGCTGGTGCCGGCCCAGGAGCCGCCGCCATCGTGGTCGAGCGTTCGATCAGCTTGTCCAGTTCACCGCGGTCCAACCACACACCCCGGCACTGCGGGCAATAGTCGATCTCGACGCCTTGGCGGTCGCTCATGACAAGCGTGGATTCAGTGCAACTTGGGCATTTCATGGCGTGTTCCTGGTTGGGTTTCGTTCATTCGAGCGGCCGCAGCCGAACGGGCTCGGCAGCTTGGGCAAATTTATCCTTAATCGGTTTCAGTTTTCGTGGTTGATGAAGCGCTGACGCACGCGGCGGGCGTCGCTGCCACGGCGCCACAGGCGCATCAGGAACCGCGCGGCGCGTGCCAACGCGTTGTCGAGTGCCGTGCGCCAGTTGTTCGACACGGAAGCAACGACCACCGACCCTGCACCATCGGTTCTCAGTTCAACCTGGCAGCGCTTGTCGATACCGCCACGCGGACCGTTCACGTCTGACATCTGCACCTCGGCACGGGGCACCAGCCAGCCCAAGCGCCGCAGAACGAAACGCACACGGCGCTCGGTCAGGTCGCGCAGTTCGGTGGCTTGCGGATCGCGGGATTTGAAGAGCACTTGCATCATGGATCTCCATCGGTTGAAGGACAGTCGGAATGTGGGCTGTTGACCTGATCTGGAAAAGCAGAATTTCGTGAACGCCAACATCGGAAAAAACTGAACATGTAACCCGGCTTCGGTCGCAAACTCAGTTGTTTCGCAACTGCGCCTCGCACGCGCTGCGACCCGCAGTCGTTTCTGCGCTGCACCTTCCGGAGAGCCATCCAATGCCCAACACCCGAAACGCGAATGCCGTCCGCCTGGAGTTCACTCCTGGCTGTTTGGTTCAAACCAACTTGTCGGGCGCAGCCTTCACCGGCGACTGGCTCTGGGTGGCTGGCGACGAAGCCTGCGGCCTGGACCGCCTGCGCCGACTCGACGCCGTGGGCAGCGAGACCTTGCGTTTCGGCGAATCGCGCGACTTCCCACTGGCCGATTTGCTGGACCTGCCCGGCGCGGCCGATGAAGAGGCCGACCTGGAAGGCATGGCGGTGGCAAACGGCTTTCTCTGGGTGGTCGGATCGCACGGCCTGAAGCGCAAGAACGCAAGGTCCGACAAGGACCACACCGACAACGCCAAGCGGCTGGCGAAGGTGGCGCTGGACGGCAACCGCCGCCTGCTGGCATGTTTGCCCATCGAGCACGACGCCCAGGGCGAGCCCTGCCTGGTGAGGCAGGCTCAGGACGGCCGGCGCGCACTGCGGCTGAAGGGCGATGCGCAAGCGAACCTGCTGACCCGCGCGCTGGCCGACGACCCCCACTTCGGGCCTTACATGGCGATTCCCGGCAAGGACAACGGCTTCGATATCGAAGGCCTGGCGGTAGACGGGCAGCGGCTGCTGCTCGGCCTGCGCGGCCCGGTATTGCGCGGCTGGTCGGCGCTGATCGAAATCGAGGTCGAGTCGCGCGGCGATCAGCTGCGTCTGGTGCCGCTGGACGCGAAGGGCACGCTGATCCGCAAGCACTTCCTGCAACTCGACGGCCTGGGCATACGCGACCTGCACTTCTCAGGCGACGACCTTTACATCCTGGCTGGCCCGACCATGGTGCTGAACGGCGATATCCGCCTCTTCAAGTGGTCACTCGGCAGGACGACGATCAGGGACAACCGGGAGCCTGCGCGCTTCGAGTCGTCACTCGCAGAGTCGGTTTCGCTGCCGCACGGTCGTGGCACGAACCGTGCCGAAGCCATCTGCGACCTGCCTCCGGAAATGGCCGACGGCAAGCCCCGCTGGATGGTGTTGTACGACGCGCCGGGCGCGGATCGCCGGGACGGCGACCACACCGTCTTCGGCGACTTGCTGCGGCATGACTGAAGGTGGTCAGCGTCGGCCGTCCAGGGGCTGATGGCTCGATGCGCGCCGAGAGATCGGTTCCGCACATCGACCCCGCTTCGTCCCTGCTTTTCGTGATCAACGCGGCTGCCGGGGCGCACGACATCGATGCCAAGCGTGCGGTGATCGAATCGGCTTTGGCGGCCAGCGGACGCAGGGGTGAACTGCTGGTTTGCCGACCTGCCGAGCTGTCACGCGTGGCCACCGAGGCTGCAGCGGCGGCAGTGGCAAGCGGCGCGGCGGTAGTCGCCGTCGGCGGTGATGGCAGCCTGAACACCGTGGCGCAGGCCGCGCACGCAGCCGGCTGCGCGATGGGCGTGATTCCCTACGGCACCTTCAACTACTTCGCCAGAACGCACGGCATTCCAACCGAACCGGCGCTGGCCATGCAGATGCTGCTGGATGCGCGCCCGATGCCGGTGCAGGTTGCTTCCATCAACGACCGGGTGTTTCTGGTCAACGCCAGCCTGGGCGTCTACCCCGAGTTGTTGCAGAACCGGGAGGCCTACAAGGCCCGTTTCGGCCGCAGCCGCTGGGTGGCGTTGGTGGCGGCCTGCGCGACGCTGTTGCGTGCGCAGCGCCGGCTGCGCTTGCACATCGAGATGGGTGCCACCGCGCGCGACGTACAGACCTTGACGCTCTTCGTGGGCAACAACCGGCTGCAACTGCAGCAGTTCGGCGCAGAGCCTGAAGACACCGTGGCGGGCACACCCGGCCATGGCAGCATGGCTGCGCTGATGCTGCGGCCCATCGGCACGCTGTCGATGATCGGGCTGATGCTGCACGGGGCGATGGGCCGACTGGGGGAAGCCGCCGGGGTGGAAGGTTTCGAGTTCCAGCAGATGCTGGTGAAGCCCAGGCTGGCACCCGGCCGAAGGGAGCTTGTGGTGGCGTTCGACGGTGAGGTGGCAACCATGCGGGCGCCCATCGACATCCGGGTTCTGGACAGGCCTTTGTATCTGCTCTTGGCTGCGGCATGAGCGTTCTGCTGCAGATTTCCGACACCCACTTCGGCACCGAACAGCCGCAGGTGGTCGAGGCCGTGATCGCGCTGGCGGTCGAGCAGCGCCCGGATCTGGTGGTGCTTTCCGGTGACATCACGCAGCGCGCGCGGCCCGAGCAGTTCCGCGCGGCGAAGGCCTTTGTCGACAGATTGGGTGCGCCCGTGCTGGCCATTCCCGGCAACCACGACATTGCCTTGTTCGACCTTTGGTCGCGCCTGATGCGCCCGTACGCGCGCTACACCGCCGTATTCGGGAACCAACTCGAGCCCACGCACGCGACGGCGGACCTGCTGGTCGTCGGCGTCAACACCACGCGGGCCTGGCGCCACAAGAACGGTGAAGTGTCCCCAGCACAGATCGATCGCGTGGCGAAGCTGCTTTCTGCGGCCAGCCCGCAGCAGTTGCGCGTGGTGGTGGTGCACCAGCCGGCGGCCGTGACCGAAGCCCGCGACCGGCCAAACCTGCTGCGTGGCCACCGCGACGCCACGCTGGCCTGGGCAGCCGCGGGGGCCGACCTCGTGATGGGCGGCCACATCCACCTGCCCTACACGCTGGCACTGCGCGGCCTGGCGCGGCGACTGTGCGTGGTTCAGGCCGGAACCGCCGTCTCGTCGCGCACCCGTCCTGGGGTGCCCAACTCGGTGAACATCTTGCGATGGGGCACCGCACACTGCCTCATCGAGCGCTGGGATTTCGCGCGCCACGCCCCTGTGTTTGTCCGCACCGCGGTCACACCCTTGAAGCCCGATCGCACCCGACCGCAAAGCAGTGCCAGCGCCTGATTTCCTCGCTCCCACCTCGCTCTCACCTCAACCCAGAAAGCACCTTCCCATGCGCAGCTATCCCCACAACAGCCCAGAAGCAGCCGCGCGCATCGTCGCGCTGGTTGTCGTTGCCGATGGTCATGTGTGCAAGTCCGAATTCGACGTCCTCAAACAACTCGGCGCTGAGCGCGAACTCGGTCTGGAGCCGCAACTCCTGCCGCACATCGTGCACACGCTTTGCGAAGAGCTGTTGCTGGGCGGTTGCGCGACGGGTTCGCTGTTGAGCAACGTCGATGACAGCACCTTGGCGTCTCTGATGGCCGAGGTGTCCGACCCGGTGCTTCAAAAGAAGGTGGTGCGCCTGTCGCTGGCTGCGGCACGCGCAGACGGCCACATGGCAGATGGTGAAACCTTGGTCCTGGCGGCGGCCCGGCACCACTGGCGGCTGGCAGAGGGCGACGAAGCCGCCTGAGCAACAACAGTCAAGTGCGCGCTGCAGCGATGACCTGCAGCACCAGCGGGTGATGTTGTCCGCGGCGTGAGCGGATGGCGTGGATTTCCTCCTTCACGTCGTCGCAGCGGCCGAGCAAACGCAGTCTGCGCATCAAGCTCACGTCACCGGAACCCAGTCGGCTGACCGGGAACACGCCCAGCCCGCGCGCCGCGAAAACCGCCATCAGCGCGCTGTCTTCGAACTCACCGACGATGCGGGGCCGCACGCCCTGGGCCTCGAACCAGCGGTCCAAGCTAGGTCGAAGTGCCGAATGCCCGGTGGGCAGCAACACCGGCAAGCGGTTCAGCGATTGCGGGAACTGCTCCACGTCGGCCTTGTGCACGTGGGCGGCGGGTCCGTACCACTCCACCGTCGATTCGACCAGCCGTTCACTCGTCAGGCGCAGGTTCGGGTTGCGCGGTGCCGGCTGCCCAGCCAGCACCAGGTCCAGATGGTGCAGTGCCAACTCGGCCAGCAGTTGTTCGAACTCGCCTTCGTGGCACACCAGCCGCAGCGATGGCGTGGCCAGCACCGGTTCCAGCAGCGCGTGCGCGGCCAGCTTGGAAATGCCGTCCGACATGCCCACCGCCAGGCGTGCGACCTTGCCGCTGGCTGCCTCGCGCACTTCGTCAGGAATGACCTGGCCGATCTGGAAGATCTCCTCGGCGCGGGCGAAAGCGGCTTGGCCCGCCTCGGTCATGGCGACACCGCGACCAGCGGGCTTGAGCAGTTGGTGGCCGAGTGTCTTCTCGAGTTCACGCACCTGCGCGCTGATGGTCTGAACCGCCATATCAAGCCGTTCGGCCGCGCGAGCGAAGCCGCCTTCCTTGGTCACAACCCAGAAGTAATACAGATGGCGGTAGTTCAGCATGCCGAGCTCACATCGGAAAAACCGAAGGTTACGTCTTCTGGGAACTGGTTTGTTCGAATCTCAAAGTGCTGGGACACTACCGGCTGTTTTTTTCTCAACCAAAAACGAACCCGTAGCGGTGCACGACCATGAACATGCTCATGTTTTTAGGCGGATTGATCTTGCTGGTGATGGGTGCCAGCACGCTGGTGCGCGGCGCATCCAAACTGGCGCTGTCGTTCGGCATCAGCCCGCTCGTGGTCGGGCTCACCATCGTCGCCTTCGGCACCAGCGCGCCTGAAGTCGCGGTCAGCATCGGTGCCGTGCTCGACGGCAAGACCGACATCGCCATGGGCAACGTGGTGGGCAGCAACATCTTCAACGTGCTGTTCGTTCTGGGCATCAGCGCGCTGATCACGCCGCTGGTGGTCAATATCCAGTTGATCCGGCAAGAGGTGCCGATCATGCTGGGCGCGAGCCTGCTGCTGCTGGCGCTCTCGCTGGATGGCAATCTCTCGATGCTGGAAGGGGGCGTGCTGTTTGCGCTGCTGGTGGCTTACACGGTGTTTCTGGTCGTGCAGTCGCGCCGCGAAACACAGGCTGCGAAAGACGAGTTCGCTGACGCAATCCCGCCCGCTGGGGCCGGTGCCTGGGACAGCCACTGGGCGGTACAAGTCGGCCTGATCGGCGCCGGCCTGGTGGCGCTGGTGTTGGGGTCGGACTACCTGGTGCAAGCCTCGGTCAGTTTCGCCAAGTCCATGGGCGTGAGCGATCTCGTCATCGGTCTGACCATCGTTGCCGCTGGCACC
>Ga0105046_10007098_pt1 | contig 17683 bp, 15 predicted proteins | sample MAT03_FD_78385 | JGI IMG/M metagenome (GOLD analysis project Ga0105046, IMG submission 78385) | Freshwater microbial communities from Lake Fryxell liftoff mats and glacier meltwater in Antarctica - MAT-03 (megahit assembly) | ecosystem: Environmental > Aquatic > Freshwater > Ice > Liftoff...
GAGTCACACTGGATTCGACCGAGGTCGGCGCTCCGAGTTTGAGAGCCCACACGGGATGATCGATGATGTGACATCCCATGTCTCCGAGTGCACCGGTGCCGAAGTCCCACCAGCCGCGCCAGCCGAACGGCGCATAGGCAGAATTGTAGGGACGTTCCTGAATCGGTCCGAGCCATAGGTTCCAGTCGAGCGTTTTCGGGACAGGCGGCGTGTCTGCCGGACGAGCGATGCCCTGTTTCCAGAGCTTTCCGGCTCGGTCTGACCAGACATGAACTTCACGGACATCGCCGATCACACCGGCCTGGATCCATTCATTGGTCAACCTCGCGCCTTCGGAAGCGTGTCCCTGGTTGCCCATCGATGTCATGACTTTGGCGGCCACTGCAGCTTTGGTCAGTTCTCGACATTCAAAGAGTGTGTGAGTTAACGGCTTCTGGCAGTAGACGTGCTTGCCGGCTTTGATCGCCGCCATCGAAGCCACGGCATGAATATGGTCGGGTGTGCCGACAGTCACGGCATCAATGTTGTTGGCTTCTTTGTCGAGCATCTCGCGAAAATCCTTGTATCGCCGTGCTTTCGGATGGGCGTTAAACGTGCCAGCCGCTCGTTCGTCATCTACATCACACAGTGCCACGAAGTTGGCACCGAGTCTGCTGACGGTCGCGATGTCTCCGCCGCCCATGCCGCCGGCACCGATCCCGGCAACCTGAAGCTGCTCGCTGGGAGCAATGTATCCGGGGCCGCCGAGTACGTGTCTCGGAACCAGCGTGAACCCAAATGCTGCCGAGGCAGCCGTGGAAATAAATCTTCGCCGACCTGACTGAACTCCCTTTGGCGTGGTCTTCTTAACGTCCGTCATAACATCTCCCTGGGAAAGTGGTGGGGCCTCGATCCTCTGCTTTGCGAACCTGAATCATGATTGCACCTCGTGTCTGGCACTCCTCCAACTGATTTTATGCACCTTTTTTCGGAGCCTTTTTAGCAGCTTTCTTTGATGTTTTCTTGGCAACACTCTTTGTAGAAGTTTTCTTCGCCGCGTCTTTCCTGGCTGTCGTCTTTCGACCGCCTGCTTTCTTACCGCCGCCTTTGGCCACTTTTTCTGCCAGCCATAACACGGCTTCTTCCATCGTCACTGTTGAAATGTCAGTGTCTTTGGGAACTGTTGCATTTGTCGATCCATGCTTTACGTACGGTCCGAATTTCCCTTCGAAAATCGATACGGGCGCTGCATCGTCCGGATGATTGCCAAGTTCTTTCAATGGCGTTGGCGCAGCTCGCTTCTTCGTATTCCGCAGCAATTCAACGGCGGCATCCATGGTGATATTCAGGACGTTGTACGTTTCGCCTCCGAATTCATACGTGTGTGTTTTCTTCTCAAAGCTGCCGAATACCTTATCATGCGTCACATACGGCCCGAAACGCCCCACGCCCGCATTCACAACTTTGTCGGTGACCGGGTGCTTTCCGATTCTGCGCGGCAATGACAGCAGTTCAATGGCTGTTGGCAAATCGATGTTTGAAGGATCGAAGCAATTGGGGATGCTGCAGCGTTTGGGCTTCGTGCCATCATCCTTCATTTCACCCAATTGCAGATACGGCCCGAAGGGTCCGCGCATCTGGTAGATCGCAAGTCCTTCCTCCGGATGAATTCCAAGTGACTGCGGTCCCCTCTGTTTTTCTTCGATGAGTCGATCCGCAACTTCATTCGTGATCTCTCCTGGCGCAATATTGTCGGGGATTGACGCTGTCAGCTTTTCTTCGCCGTTCATTTTTTCGAAGTATGGTCCGTAGCGACCGACGCGAACGGACGCATCCAGGCCATCGATCGTAAGCGTACACGCCTCGCGCGGATCGATATTTCCTTCCTTATGTTTCACCTGCTCGTCGAGTCCTTCGCTGCCCGTATAAAACTGCCGAAGGTAGGGCAACCGATCTGCCGTGCCCGTCGCAATGTCGTCGAGAGTCTGTTCCATGCCGGCCGTGAATCCCAGATTCACAAGGTTCGGGAAATGATTCTCGAGCAGCTTCGTCACCGCCATCGCGGTAAACGTCGGTACAAGCTGATTACCGTTTTTGCGGACATAGCCGCGATCCTGAATGGTGCTCAAAATGCTGGCGTATGTACTGGGGCGACCGATGCCTTCCGCTTCCAGTGTCCTGACGAGCGTCGCTTCGGTAAACCGAGCCGGGGGCTTGGTTTCATGTGGAATCGCGCCCACGTTCTGACACTTCAACACGTCTTTTTCTGACAATGGCGGCAATGAGGAATCCTGATCTTCGATCGCTGCTTCCGGATCGTCGGAGCCTTCGACGTACGCACGAAAGAAGCCCGCGAATTCGACCGTGCGTCCGGATGCACGGAACTCCGCATCGGCAACCCTGATCGTCACCGTGTCGAATCGCAGAATCGCATCGGCCATTTGAGTGGCCATCGTGCGTTTCCAGATCATCTGGTACAGCTTGTATTCCGCTCCTGACAGACCCAGTTCGTCTGCCGTTTTCATTTCTGTACCGGCTGGCCGAATCGCTTCGTGCGCCTCCTGAGCGCCTTTGGACTTTGTCGTAAACTGACGAGGTGCGGGGCTCAGGTAATCCTTGCCGTACAATTCATCAACTCGCCCGCGGGCCGCAGTGATTGCTTCGCCGCTGAGACTGACACTGTCCGTTCGCATGTACGTGATGTGACCATCTTCGTACAGTCGCTGGGCAGTCTGCATGGTCTGCCGAGCCGTCATGCTCAGCTTGCGATTGGATTCCTGCTGTAACGTGCTCGTTGTGAATGGCGGATAGGGTTTGCGAGTCTGTTGCTTCTGTTCGATACTGGTGATTGTCCAGGGTTGATCGCGGACTTTTTCCAGCAGTTCCTTAGCACGCTTTTCCTCCAGCAGCAGGACATCGGAACCGTCTTTCAGGCGTCCGGTGCTTTCATCGAAGTCACGTCCGGCGGCGATGCGTCGTCCGCCGACAGTCTGCAGCACCGCTTCGAATGGTTCGCCAACCTTCCCCCGCAGCGCGGCTTTCAGGTCCCAGAATGTGCCACTGCGGAACTTCATCCGCTCAATTTCGCGAGCAACGAGAAGACGTACGGCCACGCTCTGCACACGCCCGGCAGAAAGCCCGCGGGCGATTTTTTTCCAGAGCAGCGGGCTGAGCGTATACCCATAGAGTCGATCGACGACGCGACGGGTTTCCTGAGCCTGAACCAGATTTTCATCCAGCGCTCGCGTGTTGCGAATGGCTTCCAGAATCGCGGGCCTGGTGATTTCTGAAAACACCATGCGGCTGACGGGCACGTTGGGTTTCAGGACCTGCACCAGATGCCAGCCAATACTCTCCCCTTCGCGGTCTTCGTCCGTCGCCAGGATGAGTTCACTGACTTTTTTGAGGCAATCCTTGAGTTCGGTGACGAGCTTTTTCTTTTCTGCGGGAACGACATAAAGCGGATCAAAGTCATTTTCTACGTTCACCCCGAGCGTAGACCACGGTTCTTTCTTAACCGCCAGCGGGATTTCGGCGGCACTGGATGGCAAGTCCCGGATGTGGCCCATGCTGGCGCGAACAATGTAATCGTCGCCGAGGAATCCGGCGATTTTTTTGGCTTTGGCGGGCGACTCGACAATCACCAATGCCTTTTTTAAAGATGCCATGAAGAGTTGACTCAGGATGCGTAAACGACTGAAAAATACAGGAAATCAGAGATCGGCCATGGTCGCCAGTCAATGACATTTCCGCCTGAATTCGATAGGGCTTGCCGCAGCAGGGTACTGGCCGCGTAAAGAACACGAAAGGTGGATGATGACTAACGCACAAGAGAGGAACTGGACACTGAAATGTCGGAAACTATGACAATGCTTCCACCGTGACCGAAAGGCAAGAGACCTGAAATGCGCTCTAAAGTCAAATCACAGTTGACCTTGTCTGACAATCGGTGATGGTTAGAATCCGGCACAGGCAGCGTGTTTGACTAGACGAGTGCTCTGTCAGACTTTAAAAAAGCGGTCATGAACCAATCGTGCGGAGCACCCTCTGCGCCATTTGGCTGTGGGTTCCCGACCTCCTTTTTCGAGCCCTGGGATAAAACATTCTTCCGACTTCTGTCAAGTGAATGACTTGCGAAGCGGGTCCAGAAACAACCAGACGGTAACGAGTTTTCCTCCATGAGTTCCGCATTTACTTTCTTTCGCCGCAACCAGCAAGTCACCATGGTCGCGGTTGTGATTCTGTCCATGCTCGCTTTTACGCTTGACACAGTGTTCAGCGATCGTGGAACGCATTTCGTTTTACTGGGCCTTTTGATCGGTGCCTTGATTTTCTCATTCTTCGGCATCAGCCGCGGTCAATGGATTAAATTTGGAATTGCCGGTGGCGTCCTCGGTGCGGTGTGTGGTTTCGTATTTCCGAAGATCCTGACTCCCTCGACAGGTTTTTTTGTGGATTCGGCACTCGGAGCGTTTGACGAAAAACGCATGATGGACCTGCAGTTGCAGCGGAACATTCCAAACCTGTTCATGCAACGTGCCTTCGAAAAGGCAATCGCGCCAGGCACCGCAATGTATGCTCCGCAATTTGGTTTCGGGCACGAAGCAGGCACGGATGACCTGACATTTGCTGAAATGATGCGGGCCGAAGCGGATAAACTCGGGATTGTGGTCACCGACAAAATGGTGTCGGATTGGATCAATGACAGGACGCAGGAAAAGCTTTCGCGGGCGGCGTTCGCCGAGATTCGCCAAAACCTGAATTTTGGAACGGGTGTCATTTCCGAACAGCGGCTGCTGGACTGCTTCCGCAGCGAAATCAAAGCGCTGATGGCATATCAGATCCTGCGACCCCAACCGTCCAGCGTACCTCAGGGACCAGACGTTTACTTTGCGACCTTCAAGCGGACAAAAGTTCGTGAACGGCTGAATACCGTGCGACTGGATGTGGATGCGTTCGTCGGACAGGTCGCCGACCCGTCGGAAGCAGAAATTGCAAGCCTGTTTCAGGAAGGACGACTGAGGTTCCCGAATGAACTGGAACCTGGCTCAGCGGGTTTCCGTCAATTCAGCAAGGCAAAGCTCGCATACCTGGAACTTGGTTATAAGAAGGTCGAGGCCAGCCTGACGCCGCCGACCGATGCTGAAATTGAAGCGTACTACACGGACAACCTCAACAAGTTGTATCGCAAGCCAGCGGAACCCGCGCCTGCCACTCCAGCGAGTACATCGCCAAAAGCCCCTGAAACTTCGGCTGTTCCGACTCCAGGAGAAACTCCATCAGGCGAGCCAGAGCCTGAAGAGCCAAAGCCTGAAGAGCCAAAGCCTGAAGAGCCAGAGCCTGAAGAGCCGAAGGCTGAAGAACCGAAGGCTGAAGAACCGAAGGCTGAAGAACCGAAGACTGAGGAGCCGAAGACTGAAGAACCGAAGGCTGAAGAACCGAAGACTGAGGAGCCGAAGACTGAGGAGCCGAAGACTGAGGAGCCGAAGGCGGAGGAACGAGCCGCAGATGAGTGTTTGCCGGTCCTCGACGAGGAGAGTGAGGCTCTGCCCGCTGCGGCTCAAGCAACAGCTCCGGACGAAAAGGCAGCAGAACTACCAGTTGTGGACAAGACAACTGGCGCACCAGCGGCCGGCACGCCAGCGATTCCGGACGAATCCACTGCATCGGACACTCCGGAATTTGTGATTCCGAAAATTGAATACAAGCCTCTGGATGATGAACTCAAGGCGGAAATTCGCGAACAATTGATGGACACGAAGGTCCGCACGGCTCTGGATAATCAAACCGATGCCATCATGATCGACATGAAGAAACTCGAAGAAAAGCGAGTTGGATACCGTTTCTCGCTCTTCGAAAAACAACGTGACATTTCAAAGGACGACCTTTACCAGAAGATGCGGGAATCGTCCGCAGAGACTCTCGTTGCAATGCAGGCGCTGGGTGCGGAGCACAACTGTGAGTTTGTAGAATCGGCGCTGTTGAGCTACGCGGAGCTTGTCGAAGGAGAGTCGTATCCGATCGGATCTGCGACAGTTCCTGCCGGTGAGACGGTCGCTCAGCATGTGTTTTCAGCATTCCCGGACGACGTGACAAATGACGCGACGCTGTTTGCCGGAGAACGCGCGGTCAGGAACTCATTCGATCCCGACGGTGGTGAGACGCGATACGCATGGGTCATTACCGACTACGCGCCCACGTTTGTTCCAACTCTGGAAGATCCGGGAATTCGCGATCAGGTGGTGCTGGCCTTCAAACGAACCAAAGCGCGAGAACTCGCAAAAGTGCGCGGGGCAGAACTTGTGACGGCGATCAATGCGGGTCTTGAAAAGCCTGAAGGCGAAAAGAAGACGATGTCCGAAACCCTCGAAGGCATGACTGTGCTCGGAACAGAAGGCTCACCTGTGCTTTCAATGCGTCAGACACTGCCGTTTTCCTGGATGGAACAATCCATGACACCGCAGGTGAATTTCAGGCAACAGCCAACCGCGCGATTGTCGAGCATTCGATTTGCTGATGAGATCGCCGGGACAATTCGATATGCCGGACCGAAGTTTATGCAGGTCGTGTTTGGAGAGCTTGGCAATAGCGAAGTGGCAGTCGTCCCGAACGAGGACTTCAGCAACTACTATGTGGTACAGGTTCTTGATCGCACGCCGGCCGATCAAAACGGCGAAGACATCCTGCGACAGCAATTCCTGACCGAAGGCAAGCAGTTCGGATTCACTCGCGGTGCCGTAGCCACCGTGATCCAGAGTGACATCGCAGCTCCGACAGCGCTGGAATGGGAAAAGGCCACTTGGCGCAAATACGGCATCGACCCTGACGAACGCCTCGATGAATAAGGTTGATCGTTGGAAAATCGGACGGATCACGCAGATCCGTTCGATCAGGTCGTGGGATCCCAGCTGGTTGAAACCTTAGCGGGATACGCCTGCAGGTTGCGTATTCTGCATCCTGACAACATGTGCCTGCACATCGTTGAAATATGTCGGCACGGCGGTTTCAAGGGACGTCAGCATTCGCGGCGGCGTTCTTGACTTCTCGAGACCTGCCAGATACTGAAGCACGACTTCCGCCGTTTCATCCGAAGTCTGCAGCATGTAGTGGACCCAACCCCACGCTTCCGCGTAATCACGTTGAGTCATGTCACGAAAATCCGTCAGCATTTCAAGGCGAAACAGATTCGGACTCCAGCTTTCCTGCATTGCAGTTTCCCATTCCAGCACATGCTCAGCGTGAACGGCGTCGGGGATATTGGGATTGACTTCGAAGTATTCCGCAAGACCTTCGTCCAGCCAGAGTGGAACGGTCTTCAAACTGCCATGCAGCAGCCCGTGAGTAAACTCATGACGAAGGTCTTCCTGTACCTTTGAACTCAGAAACGAATAGACAGCCAGTTCCCGCGTGGTTCCCACAAAGTAGGCGCGCCGCGGAGGAAGATTCTGCCATGTCGTATTCATGTAGTAACGATATGACGCTTCATCGCTGAACAGGTAAACATTGACGGGATCGCGCTGTTCCGGAAGTCGCAAAGTGGCAAACAGCCGTTCCCGAAGTTCCTGCAGTTCCTGCACCAGCACATTGTCAGAATCCAGCTTCACATTGCTGTGAATGACGAAGTGTTTTGAATTGACAGTGTGTTGAGACGGCAATTCGGTCGAGAATGTCGTCTTCGGAGTTGCATGACATCCGCTGAGGCACATTCCCAACCCGACTACGCAGCAGACGGCCATCGCCCTTCGCTGGGCATGACGCTGCATTTGATTTCCGGGAGTGGAGGGGTTTGGCACGGATAAACCAGTACTTTGATGATGCAGTGCGGGAGGGAGTCGACTGCAATTCAGGTGGGAAGACGGCTATGCGATCCGAACGAATATTGGCAAACGTTCGCAGTTCCGGCAAGGCAAATGCCAGATCACAGGACTGAGCTTCCCTGAAGGCCGATTTTGCTCAAATATTTGCATTTCCGCTCGGCAAAGCAGTAAAATCGCCCCTGTCTTGAATGCTGAAAAACAGTTTGAATGCAACCTCGCTACGCCACATCACATTACCTGGATTCTCTGTTTTAACATCCAGGACGGATGGCTAGTGCTTTGTCAACATTAAATTTTTGGCTTGACGCTTTAGAAAAGGGGTCAGGAACCAAGAGTGCGGAGCACCTTCTGGGCCATTTGGCTATTGGTTCCTGACCCCTTTTTTAAAGCCTGACAAAGCACTATTGCTTGCCGCTGTTTTGATATACTGCTCAACATTCCAACAAAATTTCTGCCCTCAATCCCACATGAGCCATATGTCATTTCGCACGATCGTTCTTGCCAGCCGCAACAGGAAGAAAACAAAAGAAATCAGTGAGATTCTCGCTGCGGTCGGATTCTCCGTGATTCCAGTGACAGATTTCCCAGACGTGCCGGACGTTGACGAAGACGGCCTGTCGTTCGCTGAAAATGCAGCGAAGAAAGCATCACAGGTCGCACGACAGTTGAACCAGTGGGTTATCGGTGAAGACAGCGGCTTGATGGTCGATGCCCTGAACGGAGCTCCGGGAATCTATTCAGCTCGATACAGCGGTGCAGGAGCCACGGACGAAAAGAACAATGCGAAACTGCTGATGGAACTCACCGGCATTCCTGATGACAAACGCGGAGCGGGGTACATTTGCAGTGTGGCCCTTTCGAATCCAGACGGCGAAATTCGAATTGCGTGCGAGGATACCTGTCGCGGCCGAATTCTGCATGAGGCCAATGGCGCCGGAGGGTTCGGTTACGATCCGTATTTTCTGATTCCGGAATACCATCTGACATTCGGACAACTCAGTTCTGTCGTGAAGCATCGCCTGAGTCACCGTGCTCGGGCGTTTGCGAAGTTCATTCCATTACTGCAGGATATCTGGGGCGAGTTCTGACAAACTCATCTGGAAACGGACAGAATCCTATCCGAGAAGGAGCTATCCGAGAAGGAGCTATCCGAGAAGGAGTCCCCTTGCGTGAAGTTCCCGGACAGCCACTAAGAGACTTCAAAAACAAAACCCGTTTCACGGACGAACGTTGAATGCAACAGCTCACAGGCTGGTTGATCTTTTTTCTGAGCTGCATCGGCCACACCGAACTGTGGGTGATGATCGTCAATCGCTCACATGCTTTTTCTGTCAAAGCGAGATATCTGCGGATGTTTCGCATGCTGCATGACATGGCAATTGTCATATTTCCCTGGCTGCTGTTGTGGAACTGTGGCCTCGGCAGCCGTGGCCTTCTGACTGGCGGCCTGTTATCCGAGCAGACAGCATTCTGGCGAATTTCGATAATCATCACCGTCCTCGGGACGATTCCATGCTTCCTGGGAATCCTCCGCTGGCAATCGCGACGCCGCTTTGAGTTTTACAAAGTGGCCACGCGGGAGGTCTTCGACGTCGCTGCGATTGCTCATCACGACACGACGATGCGCAACATCCGTGGTTCACGCTGGCATCCTTTGGTTGGCTGGCCGCGGAACGAGATTCTGACGCTGGAAGTTAACGTCAAGAGAATTCAAACGACCAGTCTGCAGTCATTGTCGCGTCGTCCATTGCGGATCGCGCATTTTTCGGACCTGCATTTTATCGATTGTCCCGGTGCCGATTTCTATCGGTTCATGGTTGCAAAAGCACTCGAACTGAATGCCGACGCCATCGTCTTTACCGGCGATCTGATTGACAAACCGGATCTGCTGGCCACAGCTGTGGAGATTCTTCGACCACTCACAAGAATCGCTCCGTGCTTCTTTATTCTGGGCAATCACGATTGGCGGTATGAGTACGAGCATTTTCGGACAACGTTGGCCGCATCCGGCTGGAAATGCGTCGCTGGCACGCATGAATGGATCCAGCTTGCCGACCGGAATGTACTCTTCGCTGGAACGGAATTACCATGGATCGGTATCGCTCCGCCGTCCGTAAATCATGCTGGTGTCGATCTGCGAATTTTGCTGAGTCATTCGCCCGACCAACTCCGCTTCGCTCAGAAAAGCGGCTACGACGTGATGCTGTCCGGTCACACGCATGGTGGCCAGGTTGTGTTGCCGATCATCGGTCCCGTGTACGCTCCCAGCATCTATGGTGTCAACTTTGCCGCCGGATTATTTCGACTGCACAAACTCACGCTGCACGTCTCACGAGGCATAGGTGGAAAGGATCCCCTGCGCTGGGGCTGTCGTCCGGAATTGACGTGCCTCGAAATATTCTGCTAGTGAGTCAGGTTTTTAAGAAAGGGGTCAGGAACGCATAGCCACATGGCCCAGCGGGTGCTCCGCACTATTGGTTCCTGACCCCTTTTTTAGCGTCAGGTTCCTGGTGCGATGCCAAAACGATCGAATGCAGGATGGACATTCATGTCCGTCACATGGCCAGGATCTCGGACATGAATGTCCAAGCTACAGGAATCGCGGCTGTGGACCGGGCTTCAGCAACATGGCTGGTCTCCAGATCACACTCTGGATTTGGCCGCGATGCCTCGCTGGAGTCTGTCAAGCCGGAATGAACGACGTTGATCCATCCACTGCCAGACAGAACGCCGCGATGAGATTTGCCGCATGCTCCAAATCCGATTCTGCTACCAGTTCTACCGGGCTGTGCATGTAGCGATTCGGAATCGTCACCAGTCCCGTTGCACAACCGCCTCGGGCAACCTGAATGGCAGCTCCGTCGTTGCTGGCGGGATAGCCAAGTGCGTTGATCTGCACAGGGATGGATGACTTCTGAGCCACCGACAACAGCAGCTCAACGACTCCAGGATTGGCGTTCGGCCCGCGTACGATCACTGGCCCTTTTCCGATTTCAATTTTTCCGAATTCATTGGGATCGATACCGGGACAGTCGGTCGCATGCGTCACATCGACCGCGATCGCCACATTCGGGTTCACGTTGAATGCACTGGTCGTCGCGCCGCGAAGTCCGATCTCCTCCTGAACCGCCGACACGGCTACGATTTTTGCCTTCGGATTGGCGTCCGCAAGTTTTTTTAGCGCTGTCATGATGACCCAGACGCCAGTACGGTCGTCCATCGCGACGCCCGAAAGACGACCATTCCGTAGTTGTCGCAGACAGGGTTCCGGTGTGACAGAATCGCCGATCCGGACAATCGATCGGGTTTCCGCTTCCGAGGCTGATCCGATGTCGATCCACAAATCTTTCATCTTCGGTACCGTCTTGCGTTCGTCAGGGTCGAGCAGGTGAATGGGCTTCCGAGCGATGACCCCCGGAATCGGACCACTCTCGGTATGGATCAGCAGGCGCTGGCCGAGCAGAATCTGCATGTCCCAACCACCGACTGGATTAACGCGCACGAACCCGAGATTGTCAATGTGCCGAACAATCAATCCAATCTGGTCGCAGTGTGCGTCGAGCAGGATCGTAGGGTTGCCGCCCCTGTTCACAGTCGCCAGCACATTTCCATGCACATCGGTGGTGACCTCAGAAGCGAATTCGGACGCGAACGCACGCACCACGTTCTGGACATTCTGCTCCACACCGGACGTGCCTGGAGTCAGAAGAAGATCTTTAAGAAACTGATCGGGCATACAGAGCTTTCGCCTCCTCTCACTTTCTCTTGAAAACGCAGTTACCTTCGGCTTCTGCAATGCGGACCAGAGAAAAAATTCTGCACAGAGTTTACACTATCTGCACGTATTCCATACCCGCATCAATCCGTTCACGGAGATTTTTGATGTTGCGACCATTCTTCATGATGTCATTTTGCGTCAAGTTTGTCAGCCTGGCGTTGATCACCGCCGCAAGCTCTTCAATACCTGCCGACGACGGTGTTTTTGTCGCGAATGCGGAGCCCATGTTGCTGTGGAACGGCGGCGAGTTTACAGAAGGCGTTGCGGTAAGGTCGGACGGGCTGGTTTTCTTCAGCGATATTCCCAGCGATCCAGAAACACCCGGTCGCATTCTTGTTTTCAATCCAGCGACTGGAACAACACAGGTTTTCTGTGCAAACAGCAGCAAGAGTAATGGCCTCGCATTCGACTCCGGAGACAGAATGCTCGCTTGTTGTGGAGCCAACGGGGGCCTGCGAGCGTTATGTGAAGTGACGGAAGACGGACTGGTGCGAGGCGTCTCCGAGATGTTCGAAAAGAAGCCGTTCAACTCACCGAACGATCTTGCTGTACATCCGGACGGCAGTGTCTATTTCAGTGATCCTCGCTACGTAGGCTTCGAACCGCTGGCCATGGCGGGAATGTGGGTGTTTCGATTCGATCCTGAAACTGGTGCCACAGCGGTCGCCACGAAGTTCGCGTCGAAACCGAACGGGATTGGTATTTCGCCGGATGGCAAAACGGTCTACGTCGCCAACACCGACAATGGCTCCGTCGGTCTGCCGGATAAACCAGCCGGGTCAAAGAAAAGAATGACGCTGGAAGCGTTTGATATCACCAATGACGGGACGTTGAAACATCGAATGACACTCGTGGATTTTGGCGGAGAAGATGGAATTGACGGGATGACCGTCGATGCCAGCGGTCGCATCTTCGCAGCCGTGCGATCCGAAAAACGTTTCGGAATCGCAGCTTACACTCCCGCCGGCAACGAGCTGGGTTTCCTGAAGACACCGACGCTGCCGTCGAATTGTTGCCTCGGAGCGGGGCATGACGCAGAGACACTTTATATTACAGCAGGCGGTGAGCTTTATCGCGTGAAAGTGAAGATGTAAAAGATCCAGCTTCAGTTTCTGCCTCTGGAACAATGCCCCCATCAGGTCGTTGGCAGAAAGATGCGTGGAACCGCAGTCAACTGATTTTCAGCGTTCGTAACTTCGTGATCAGATCTCCCACACGAACATCGCCAGCCTTGATGACTTTGGCATAGATTCCACGGAGTCGCAGTTCTTTTCCGGTCGGAGAATTTACAACATTGAGGGCGGAGGCCCCAAAGCGCCGACTGAACTTGCTACATCCATTATGTGATTGCTCTGTGATTTCAATCACGCATTCGCCGATAGACAATAATTGGCCCGCTCGAAGGTTGTCTCGACTAAGATCCAGATCAACAAACAGGTTGTCTCCAGCCAATTCCCACCGATTTTTCTCCCCAGCCACCAGATTGATCATCCGAGAGTTCATCATACAGATTTGAACTTCGGGGTGTGGTCGGCCATCCGGGAGCTTCAGCCAACAACCACGTGCCCATGCATCGCCTTCAGTTCCCCCTTCGGAACTGAGACGACATTGCGGTAAACTGAGCCTTTCTTCGGAAGCTGGTCGAATAACGATGGCGTTGAGTGAGCCATTGTCCTGTGGAGATTCTCTCACCTCTTCCAAACCAGCCATAATTTCTGTTTCCGTCAGGTGCGAGGCTTGATGCATAGGTGTCATACTCGTGCGAATCAAATTGGAATTAAGTGCGGAAGAATAGTTGTAAGAGTTTACCCATCGGTTGAAGGATTTTGAATCATGGGGCGATGAGTCATCAATTATGTTCCTTGCTGAACGGGGCAGGCATCTCAGTTTTCACTTTCCGGGCAACGTCCTGACGAACACTGTCGCCTGAACGGCGATTGATTACAATTCAGGGGTCGTTGAAACAGAGGTTTTAACATAGCAGTTTACGAAATTGCATCCGACAAGTTCCGCAGGATCGACGAAACGTCGTTCAGCGATGCTGGGCTGCGTGAACTTCATAGGGCTGCCGTGCCCACTACACTCAATTTGCCCGAGCAATGACAACTGGTGGTGGTTCCTTCCCGCCAAAAAATCCGCGGCGAGCAGGATGCGTGATCTATCCGTACGTTCCGGAAGCCAAATGGTTCTTTATGCTTAATGTTTACAGTAAAGATGAAAAGGACGACCTGTCGGAAGCGGAGAGGAAGATGCTATCGAAGCTGACCACGGAATTGAAGCAGCAAGCAAAAACGTCAGTCAGTCGCAGCACGAGGAGAAAGAAATGACCATCAAATCACGCAAGCCAATGTTCGAGCGACTCAAACAGGGTCTCGAAGAAGGCATCGCCCACTCCAGTGGCGAACTGACACTGAAAAACATTGAGGTGCCGGACGATCCACGGAGATCGACGCTGCAACATTGGCCGCACTGCGAAATCAAGTGGCGATGTCTCAGCGTGTATTTGCCAAACTGTTGAGCGTTTCCTGCAAGACATTGCAGAGTTGGGAGCAAGGTGCTCGGAAACCGTCTGACGCATCGCTGCGATTGATTCAGATCTTCAGTGAGCATCCGGAGATCGTTTGCCAAAGCGTCGGACTGCCCGTCGTGAAACTGCAGGGCGTGACGATTCAGGCAACCGGTTCGGGACGCCGCAAGATCGTCGTGAAGCAGGCGCGGCAGATCGTCAAGCAGGCGGCGCCCGCCAAATGAGTTGATCGAATAAGGAACTGTCACCGGAGACTTCTGCCGAATTGCTCGGGAAATCCGGCGTCTGGCGGGCAGAAGCTCAGAACACATCCAGTGATGAGCAGATTAATGCGGTGCTGACCTGAAATTACTCGTAGTCCTGCTCTGGTTCAGCCCACACCTGAGCATTCCCGTCGTCATCAATCTGAACGTGGATCGTATTGGCTCGGCAACAGACTGGACAGTCCTCCACATATGTCTGACTTGAGCCTTCCGTCAGGTCCAGCGGAATGATGATTTCTTCCCCGCAGGCATCGCAGACGTAGCCAGCTTCTTCCTGCGATGTGGCTGTTTCGTTTTTGGCTGAATCCACTGGTGATTGTGGTTCGTCATCCTGCCGCGGCAGCTTTTCTCCTGCCCCCAGCAGGTCACACGCCCAGAGCATCACTGACAGGGATTCGTCATCTGCCAGCCGATGATCGCTTCCGACTTCAATGAGCGTCTCAGGTGGCAACCCGCTGTTGGCAACAAGTTCTTCGCTGTTGGCGAAAGGAATCACGTCGTCGGCCCGGCTGTGAAGGATCACTGCGTTCGGCTTGAGCGTCGTCCCCGTCCCCCAGTTCTTCCATGCTGGGCAAAGCAGGACGAGCGGGGTGTCTCCGCTGGAGATGTTCATCGAGACCGCACCGCCACGGGAACTGCCAACGATCACATCTGGCTGGTGCTCATCGTACTCGCCTTGGGCCGTGCGAACGGCAGCGTCGAAGTCCTCGTCGTCGAGGGCCGGGTTGATGACGGTGTGGCCAGCGCCCTTCAAGAACGTCGGTTTGACGCCACCGACAACGCTGTGCCAGCCGTGGAAGAAGAGGACTTTCACGGCTGGCCTTTCTGCGTGGGGCAAAGGAAGTAAAAGATCTGGTCGCAGATCATGAGGCCGAGCGATGCCTTTACGAAGTCATAGTCGCTGGGTAGTGATGTACCGTGTGCGACGGAATTCCTGGACAATGGCACATCACCCGTTGCATCATTGAACGCACGGAAATAAAAACCGAGGAGGTACTTCCGAAATTGTGCGGGGAGTAGAAGCGAGTAGTCGTCGTGATTCTTGACAATTTCTTCCGCCATCGTCTTCTGCTCAGTCTTTGATCCGGGCTGATTCAGCAAATGCAACCGCCTCATGATCCCCTCGATTCTGGGGTACAGCACTTGAATTGAACTGATGATAGTCATCCCGAAAATAATGTTCGACAGCTTTATCAACAAACACTTTGTGATCCTGAAAAAACGAAAGACGCTGCCAAGAAGCAGATCGGTCTTTCGCCACCGCTTGAAACCTCGTGCAAACTTCGTCGAACACTGATTCGGGTTTATCTACTCTTGTAGAGAAATAAATGATCTTTTTGCGATCATCTTGCGTCATCCAAATGAAGGGGAACCAACCCCATTCGAGCATTCCAGCCCACTGCCCGTCCGTGATTCAGTACATCTCTTGAAAAAGAAGCTGCTGGTAAAATCTACCGAAGAGACGTGGCATGTTGAATGAACGTGGAGGGGTATCAGGATCAAGTGCCTCAAAGTCGTAATATAGACATTTTCTCCAACCAACTGACAAAATCAGGACGAGGCCGCTGGCGGGAGAAATTTGGATTGCCGTTCCGCCTGAATCGTGAAACATCAACTCTTCGACACCAGCAATGTCGTCTGGAAAGACGTGTTGACCAGCCTGTATCGAGCGCTTTACTCGAACCGATCCCTGCTGTCGGAGTTCATTCAGGTATACCGTTGCGGTCTTGTCTCGGTCAATGACGGCAAGAGAATGATCGACTTGCGAAGGCTGCACTCCCGATGGACGTAGTTCATTTGCGAAATAACCCCAGACAGCCTCAATATGCGTGAGAAAGTCGTTCCCGTCCTCCGACGACAAATAGGCTTTCGAGCTAATAGAGACCTTCTCACCTTTAAGTACGCCTGTAAGCGATACTCCTGCTGGAACGTCCTGAAAAGTGAATTGGGTTGGCATCGTTTCTGCGCCTTACGGCGATCCTTCTTGAAATTCAAAACAGCGTCTTTTGCCCAGTGAAATCGTCCCTGCGGCGGTAGATCGTCTTGTCCCCATCATGCATGTAGATCAGGTCGAGTCGGCGAAGCTGCATGACCAGATTTGAGATCGTCACCTGCGCAGTGATGGCAAGTTCATAAAATACAGGCCACGAGGTCAGATCGAGTTTCGCTGACGCCTCACGCATCAACCAATCGGGCATCAACAAGGCGGACTGGTAGCGATCCACTGCGCTCTTCTGGTCCGGCTTGTCGTATCTCAGGGTGGGCTGACGATTTTCTTTAAGTCAATACCAGTATGCCTGCTACGCCTCTGACGTCCTTGCGGTGTTCGGCGTAGGCGGCTCGACGCTGCGAGGTCGACGTGCGGCCGACGTGCGGCCGACGTGCGTGGTCGCCCAGTCGGCAACTTGCTTCTTCGTCACTTCCGCAGACGACGCGCGCACGGTTACGGGCGTCGGGATGCGATGCAGCAGCGGGATGCAACTCACAAGGCCCGTGAAACCACGCTTGCTTTGCTGACCTTCCAATTGCTTGTACTGACCGAACAGCGACTCTAACAACTGAGTGCTCATCGGTAATCGCTCCCCCGGTTGCAACGAAGACTCAGACTCCAAAACAAACTTCACTAACCGATCGCGAAGCTCGCACACTTCGGGATGTTTCAACTCACCAGTCTTTCCGGCGAGCTTCACGCTGGCTCCGTGATGCAGATCCTGTTCGTTCGAAAACGTCACGAACGTCGAAATCACATACTGGCACGAACGCCACATCGGAATCTGATCCGCGTAGCCTTCGATCCAGCCGAACTTTGCCCGCTGACGCGCCGGGGCCACGCCAGCGAGACATTCCGCAGCAGGATTTCGCAACAGCCAAAGCATCATCGTCATCCATTGAATGACGCTGCTTAAGTTCATGAATCGAGCTTTGTTCTTAGGCGTGGGCGGTGACAGAAACGCGAGTTCGGTTTGCTGAACCTGCGAACGGGACGTGCCCATCTGGCTGATGACCTGTTGGAATTTCTCGTCCTTCCCAAGTATCGACTTCACTTGAGTTGCCGCGTAGTGAGCCGCATCACGCTGCATGGCAACATCGTGATTGACCGATTCTGCATAAGATTTCGCACCATTCTGCAACTCCGACGCACCATCAATGAGGATCTGTCGGATCGGTCCCAAACGCTCGTCGAGCGATTGATACTCGCGAAGCATGTCGTCGGTTTTCCATTGGCTGGCCGCCTTCACTTCAAGCACCTCCATGTCTTCGCGTCGCAGTGCCTGGCCTGGCTCGGGCAGGTTGTCGGCGTCCAGACCCAACACGACCA
>Ga0105046_10007099_pt1 | contig 17679 bp, 23 predicted proteins | sample MAT03_FD_78385 | JGI IMG/M metagenome (GOLD analysis project Ga0105046, IMG submission 78385) | Freshwater microbial communities from Lake Fryxell liftoff mats and glacier meltwater in Antarctica - MAT-03 (megahit assembly) | ecosystem: Environmental > Aquatic > Freshwater > Ice > Liftoff...
AGCGACAAATTCAGCACCAACGAGGCTCACGATAGAGGCGCTGAAAAACTTAACCTGCTTCTTAGGGTTATTGATGAGCGTTTAGAGGCGATTGTTGAAACATATTTTGAAAATTAAGAAGTCAGGAATTACACAAACAACGGATTTTGCAAAACAAAATTAGTTTTCCACCGGCGACCAAAAAAATAACAATCTGATAACGGACGCGAAGTTAAAAGCAATGTTTCCGCAATAAAACAGCATCGCCGTGGATAGGATCGCGGTTGTCCGCTCGAAATGGCGGTTCTTTTTAAGTGTTGCGTAAAATGCAACGGTTGAAATAAAAATAAAATAGGAACTATGGACTTCCGCAGTAGGCACAGGTTAAACAATAAGGTAGGCGGGCAAAACCACTTAAACGACGATGTGCTGTTTCATTCTGAGGGCGCGTGGGGTATGCCGGGGTTGGGGGCTATTCAGAAGACAGACGCAAAAACAATGAAGCCATTTAGCTTCAAAGGAGAATCGGACGGGGTTCATTTCTTTGTAGAGGACTTCACATTGAATCGGTGCTGGAACCGGGTTGAATATTACGGAGAGAAATTTAAGGATTTTGAGATCGTTCTAACGCCCGATTTTTCTCTATTTACGGATATGCCGAAAGCCTTGCAGGTTTTCAATGTATATCGAAACAGGTATATAGGCAGATATTGGCAGGAGATGGGACTAACGGTCGCGCCTTCGGTAAGTTGGGCGAAAAAAGATACTTTTGATTTTTGCTTTGAGGGTATACCGAAAAACAGCGTTGTCGCCATATCCACCCAGGGCGTAAAAAATAAAGGGTTGTTTTTCGCCGGGTTTGAAAAAATGATTGAACTTAGCCCCGTTCAGATTTTGGTTTACGGAACATCCCGGTATATGCAGGAAATAGATGATTACAAGATAGACACAAGATTCTTTAAAACGCATTTTGAACAAAAACGACATGGGTGGAAGGGGTAGCGGCTATTCAAAAAGCCCGCCAGCCGGCGGCGGATTAAGTGAAGTCGACTTTTCTTTGGTGAGCACCTCGCCCCGGTACGGCGATTTTATCACCGGAACAACCGACAGTTCGGTATACGCCGCCGGGCTGGCAAGCGGTTTGTCCCGGAGCGAAACAGAGTTAGTGCATTCTTATACGTTTGATCTGTATAATCCCCTAAATGAAGACATATTAGCCGGAAAGCAGGGTATAACGGCGTTTGTAACCGGAAAGTTAAACGGCGTATTAGACAAACTCCCCAATTCGCCGGGCACTACCTACAGAGGAATTAGCGTTTCCAATCCGTCCGAATTTGCGAACGGACTTAAAAAAAATGGGAGTTTTAAATTCGATTCGTTTACCTCAACGACAAAAGATTTAAGCACAGCCAAAGAGATCGCCAGCGGCAAGGGATCGGTTATTTTCAGGATAAAACAGAAGCGCGGTAAGGATGTTTCTAATCTGTCCAGCCAAAAAAGCGAAAATGAAATACTATTGAAGGCTGGCAGCAAGTTCAGATATGTAAGCCACAACACAGACGGAGGCACGACTTTCATCGAAATTAAAGAAATATGAAGAACAAGACTAAAGAAAAGTTTACGCAGCCGATTAAGATAAGCCCGTTGGTCAAGGGTGGTAAGGCTATTCAAAAGGCAAAGGGTAAGCCAGTAGGCAAACCGAAACGGTCTAAATAAATGACAATGAACGAACTATCGCAATTCGACGTACAAACAACGGATTTTGAAAAACCCATAACAGGGCATCCAAAAAGCCGTTATATCAAACCGCGAAGGGTAAGAGAAATACCCGAACGGATGATGAAGTACGAACTTGCCGAAAAGTTGGCAAAAGACCTCGTCCCCGAAAAGGGTTTGCGGGCGTTTGTGTTTTTGGACGGCAAGTTTATCGCCGGGGACTTCATCGAAGCGTGGATCGTAACCCATAATATCCACGTAAAAAGGCTAACGATTTCAACGCTGTCGATGTCGCAGGCGAACGTCGATAGTTTGGCTAATCTTTTGAATGGAAATTTTGTTGATCAGTTAGACCTCGTCGTGAGCGGCTACTTTTTCTCGCACGAAAGGGGTGGGCTGATTCCGTACATTTACAATCGGCTTGACGTTGAAGATAAGTTTCAACTTGCCGTCTGTGACACACATTGCAAGTTAGCCATGATTGAAACGACTTCCGGACAAAAAATAACGATGCACGGCTCGGCGAATCTTAGAAGTTCTGGTAGCCTGGAACATATTTGCATTGAAGAAGGACGCGAATTATACGACTTCAATATCCAAATCCAAGAGTGTATCATTGAAAGGTACAAAACAATCAAAAAGCGCATAAGGACGTACAAAAACGAACTTTGGGAAATCATAAATCCACAATAAATTCACAATAATATGGCATCTGGCAAAAAAGAAAAAAAGGCGATTACGGTAAAGCAACTGACCGCAAAAAAAACGAAGGCGCAAGGCCGGTTTCCGGTTCGGAACCCCTAACCTTTTTATGCGTAAATAACCTTTTTTCACCGGAAAATCACCGGAAATTATGAAATTAGAAAAACAGGCACACGGCGGCGCGCTTGTCAGGTATGAGGAGGGCACATCTGGCAACCCAAAAGGGAAGCCGCCCGGCACAAAGTCTTTCAAGAAGATTTTGAAGGACATACTTGCGCACACAATAACGCTCGAGTCAGCAGAGGAAATGGGGGTGATAACAAAGAAGCAGGCACTGTGCTTCCTTATGATTAAGACCGCCACAGACGAAGACGAAGACCCCTCGATCAGATTAAGAGCCGCGCAGCAGGTTATGGAAAAGATCGACGGCAAACCGACACAACCCGTTGATCACAAAAACGACGGTGGTAAGTTTGAAACGGCTATTTTAACTATCCGGATACCTACTGAACCTCCCAAAGATGATTGATGGGGATGAAGCAATTATTTAACGATCTTTCCTATAAGCAGGGTTTAGCGTGGTCGAGCCTTGAAGAAAGCCAGACGGTGGAAGAGTTGTTTTACGGCGGCGCTGCGGGAGGGGGCAAAAGCAGGCTCGGCTGCGATTGGCAAATTTATCGCAGACTCCAATACCCCGGTACAAGGGGGTTGATAGGCCGTAAGCAATTCACGGATTTAATGACAACCACATGGAAGACTTTCCAAGAAAGATGGGAAGACTATTGGAAGTACAATGAACAGGGCGTGACATGGAGAAAGGGCGGTGAGAATGAAATCTTTTGGTCTAACGGGTCCGAGACGATTTTAAAAGCCCTGTCTTACCAACCCTCGAATCCGAACGCGCACAATTGGGGGTCGCTTGCGTTAACAGACGCCTTTATCGACGAGGTTCCGGAGGTGGAGGAGCATATTGTCGGAATAGTTGGAAGTAGGATAAGGTACAGATTAAAGCAAGTCCCTTACGGTATTCCAAAATTTCTTTTAACCGGCAACCCTGACCCAGGATGGACGCGGGCCAGGTACATAAAAGACGAAAACGGAAACCCGGCTGTTTTAAGAGACTATCAGGCTGTTGTCCGATCTTTGCTTTCCGATAACCCGGACCCGGAGTTTCGAAATGCATATAAAAAGCAGTTAGAAAAACTCCCTGAATATGAAAGGCAAAGACTTTTGTACGGGGACTATGACGCAGTAGCAAGAAAAGGCAACGAAGCGTATTACTCTTTCGACCCGGCAAAGACTGTTTCGTTTGTTTCGTTCATCCCAGACATACCGGTTTTTCACTTGTCGTTCGATCAGAACGTAACTCCATACATTACCCTTTTAGCGGCTCAATGTCAGTACATTGACAACCTTTTGCAAATTAGGATAGTTAAAGAGTATTGCTTAAAACACCCCAAAAGCACGACACAGATCGTTTGTGAAGCATTCTTAACCGACTTCGGCCAACACATAAATCAGGTGTACATATACGGAGATGCCAGCGGAACGAAGCGAGATACGCGGGCGGCTAAGTCTGATTATGACATTGCATTAAACGTTTTGAGGGCAAAAACAAACAACAATTCTATGCGCGTGCAAAAAAGTAACCCACAAATACGCAAAAGAGTGTTATTTTTGTGCGCTATCTTTGAGGGGAAGATACCTGGAGTGGAGGTTTTGATTGATCAAAACTGCTTTAACCTTATTCAGGATTTATTGTATATAAAACAAGATGCAAATGGTGGCAAGTTAAAAGAAAAAGCCACCGAGAACGGAGTAACATTCGAGCGGTACGGGCACACGTCTGATTCGCTCGATTACCTTTGTACAACCATCTTAAAAAATGAGTTTGCAAATTTTGAACGACTTTTGAAATGACCAACAAAGACGGACTTAATTATCTTTTAAAATTAGCGGAAAAGTCTACTCCCTATCATTCAGGCTATGAGTGGTCGAAAGGGTACGCCGAAGATTTAAAGGCGTACTTCGCGGATGTGAACATAAATGAAAAAATGGTCATGTTTGCCCGGAGGGAAAACAAAGAACTTTTCGATCAGTCCGTTCAAATAACTTCGCCTATTCAGGCGAGTTTGGGCAACATCCTAAAAAAGCCATTTGCCAAGGTCGAAAGGTCGAATTGGTCTAAGTCGATCACCGTCGAAGGAGACAAGGACGATGGGTCCAGGTCGAGGGCTTTTGAAAAAGAAATATTAGCAAGGTTTGGCCCAAAGGGTTTGTTTTCATTTCTTTTTGAAAGATTGTTATATTGGAACGCTTACGACCCTAACTGTTTTACGGTGGTTGAGTTTGGCGCATTTGACAACATGAGGAACAACGCACGGCCATATCCATTTGAGGTAACGGCTGAAATGGCCGTAGACTTTCAATACGATCAATCCGATCTTATTTATTTGGTTTGTAGGCAGGTTCAGGAAAAGGAAGGCAAAACCGGAAAGTACAAAGTGCAAAGATTGACACTGTATCAGGCACAACAAACAATTGTCCTGCAGGAGTTAACGCCCGATGAGGTAAGGCTTTTGCTTATAACTCCAATGAAGGGAGATGTTTTCACGGATAACGTAAGGGACGGCGAATTAGCGATGTTGGACCAAGCCGTTTACCAGGCTGTTATCCCGCTACCGCATAACTTTTCCAAAACGCCCGCCGTTCGGACTGGATTCATAGACAATCCCGAAGACGACGGGGAAACGAAACTTTCAATCCTTCATCCCGCGCTGCCGTTTGCGAAAAAGCTGTTGAAAATAAACAGGGAAATCGACTTGGTGGCCGCTTTAGTCGCCCACCCTATTCCATTCAGGGCGAAGGACACGTGTGGGGCGACTGGTTGCCACAAGGGATATTTAGCAGACGATTCGCCGTGTGAAGTTTGCCACGGGACAGGGTACAAGTTAAGGCCAACCACTGTTAGCGAGGAGCTGGAATTTGAAATGCCGGATTCCCCCTCGGAGATGTTCGACCCGAATAAGTTGATGGGGTACATTTTTTTCCCTGTCGAAGCGGCGGCAATGCTGTTAACTTTGTGGGATAAATGGTTTGAAAAAGCGGTGAACGCTGTTTTCACGTCGGATATTAACACAAAGGCAGAAGTCGCGCAAACAGCCAGGTACCACGCCATTCAGCAAGAGGCTCAATCAGATGCATTATGGCCATACGGTCGGCACTTGTCTGATTCAAGTTCGGCTCTTAGCGAGATTATCGGAGCGTTCACGGGTTACGTAGGGGCGAACGCCCGACCGATCATTCCCAATAATTTAAGAACGGAAAACGTTTTTGATATTTTCGATGAACTCACCGCTGCCAGGTTGGCCGGTGCCGGTCAGGATGCTTGCGCGATATTAGAGGGAAAAATTATGGAAATCCAACTCCAAGACGACCCGGAATCCTTAAAAAGGTGGAGGGTAGATGATTACTTCAACCCATTCCGGGGATTGAGTGAAGCGCAAATTTTGACCGCATTAAATTCCAACTTAGTCCCTGAGCCAAAGAAAATATTTTGGTCAAATAGGCAGGACATAATGACTGATTTGGTGACTGAAAATGAAAAGTTCTACAATCTTCCCCGCAAAATTCAAAAGGAACTGATAATCAAAAAGATTGCTGAAATTCAACTTGTGGACACTACGCCTGCTTTGGATTTATCAAAACTAAACGGACAAGGTGACGCCCGATCAATTATTAACTAAACTATCGAGGGAAGCCGAAGAAATTACGGCAGCGATAGACCGACGCCAAAGGGCGCTGAACGGCAATATCACCAAGGCTGAGAAAGAGCTATTTGCGCTTTTGATTCAGGACTTTATTTCGGAGTTGACATTTACGAAGGGGGTGGTTGATAACTCAATCCCGAATCTGTTAACTTTGCTTAGATTAGATAGACTATTTGAAGCATTCTTAAAAGACGTAATGAATCCCGTAACAGAGGGTTTTGTTTTGGATATGTTTAAGATAGCGCAAATGACGGGAATTTACTACAAGGCGTATGCGGCGGAGTCGATCATAGAGGGAATCTCAGCGAGCGGCACGCTTTTAAAAGCAGCCTTAGGGATCACACCGGAGGGGAAAGTTATTAAGGGTTCGATAATGGCCGACATTGCAGGGAACGACGCGGTACGGAGAGACTTAAAACAGGTTATCCTGCAATCGATACAGTCAAACCAAACCCTAAAGCAGTTGAATCAAACCCTAAAGGATTTTTCCATCGGGAAGAAAGATGAAGACGGGGCGATAAATAAGTTTTGGAAGGGCAGAACAAGCGGATACGCTTACGACCTTTTCAACAAAGTGGCGGAGATCAAAAACGAAGAGTTTCGCATAGCGCTAAAACTACCCTACTTTATTTATGTTGGGTCTCCACTAAGGGATAGTCGGATTTTTTGCCTAAAAAAGAAAGGCAAGGTGTTTGCTGTTGCCGAGGCGCTGAATGAATGGCCGACCGACCCTGATCTGATTGGCAAAAAATCCGGCATACCGTATAACCCCTTAATTGATCGGGGGAGGTGGAATTGCACTGATCGCATCCGGTATATTTCGGAAGAATTGGCCGTGCAATTGGACCCCAAAAAAGTGGATCAAATTAAACAGTCTTACGGGGTTATAAACGTCGATTAATGGGAGTACTCGCCTATAAAATCATAACCGGAACACCAGACTACACGGTTGAAAGGGATTGGAATTGCGGCAACTTCGATTTGTTGCAAGAATCGCAGCCCGGTAACGGATGGATCGAAATATCCAGGGATTGCGACGCTTGGCCACAAAGCAGAAGAACCCTTAACCCTTATGCAAGCGGTAATAACGGCAAGGGTGGAGCATCACCTCCAGCACAATCCGGTCCAAGGTGGAGAAAGTATTTCCCGGAACTCGGAGATGTTGAAGCGTCTTCATTGGATTTTTCAGACGTCAACAGTGGATACTTGCCGACAAGCATGTGCGGCAATTTCGATTTGTTCCAAAACGGCAAAAAATTGCCCTGCGAAGCATTCACGGTTGACTACCCAACATCAATAGTAACAATCGTTTCAGCGTGGCGTGTACCGGGTGCTTCCTATGAAGCAATATACGACGGGCCAACAATCGCGCCTTAATTTTTTTTGTTTGTTAAAATTGTGTAACTTTGCAAGGGAAAAAAACAGTGGAGCAGATGTTGGGGATAACGCGGTTTCTTAGAAGACCGCCTATTTATCTTTTGTTGTACGGATTTGTGACATGCCGAAGGGATGAATACCCAGAAGAAAGTTGGCAAGAAACGATACTGGTGTTTAAAAAGCGTTTCAATATTCCCGATGATGTGGATTGCGATTCGGCTATGCTGAGGGAAGTTTTTAGGATGACGATTGACATCATAAAAGAAGGCGTTTAAATCATTACCATCCATGGAATTAAAATATGTTTCGATTGACATTAAGCACAGAACCGGCGCAGTACGGAAAAACGTTTCTCCCGAAGATTGGGAAAAACTGCAAAGGACTACAACCGGCTGGTCGATTATTGCCAGAAACGCCGAAATTGAAAAGCCGGAACGCCCGGTCGCCAAGGTTGAAAAGCCGGCTGAAATAAAATAAATAAACCACGGCAAGCAGGGGTGCTAAACCGTGAATAAAAAAACGTCTAAAAATAACAGGGTATAGGCTGCTTCGGCGGTCTATACCCTTTTTTGTTATGAAAAAAAAGCAAATAGTAACAGCAACAAAAGCCGGGGTCACAAACGAATTTCCTATGGTCACGTGGAATCTTTTTCCCGAAGGGAAATGGGGGTGGACGGAAATCCACGTAGAAGCAGCGCCGGTTCAAACAGTCCGCCCGGAAGTACCTAAGGCGGTTGCAAAAGCGATTGAAGAAGTAAAGCGAGGCCGACCGGCTAAGATCGAAAACGACGTAAACAAAGATTAAAAATGTCAAAAGATAAACTTTTGGATGTGCTTTTGGGCAAAGCCTATAATATTGCCCCTGAAGGAGTGGCGGCGCTCCTTTACAAAACCGCCGATGATGGAACCGTTACCGATGAACTTTACGATGACGCTGAGGACCGCATTTTGCGGTTGGACGCCGATAGAGTATCAAAACTATCCGCACCTGCTATTGATACGACCGAACTATACAATCGGGCGGTGAAAGAAACAGAGGGGAAGATTCACGGCAAATGGGAAACCAATATTCGGCAGGCATACGGGGTCGATCCCGAAAAGAAACTTAAAGGGGATGACTTACTGAAAGCAGCCAAAGCGGCGGTCGTGACAGTAGCAGCCAACCCCGAACAGGTAAAAATGTCGGCAGAATACCTTGCTCTTGAAGTAGCAATGAACGCCGCAGTAGCGGCGCGCGACGATGAATGGTCTGTAAAGTTCGAGCAACAACAGACCGAATTTCAACGCCAACGGCAGTGGGGCGAAATTTCGAAAGATATCCGAGGTGAGTTTATGGCGCTGAGCCCTGAACTACCCAAAGACCCATCGAAAGCAGCCCGGCAAGTGGATGACTTTGTATCTACGAAATTCCAAGACTTTAATTTTCAAAGAATGGATGACGGCCAGGTACTTGTTATGAAAAAAGACGGCACACGTTATCAAAACGTGCACGGTAACGCCGTTTTCCTTCACGAACTGGTCAAGCAAATCGGAGATCAGTACTTTGAGTTTGCCAAGCAGCCAGCAGTAGGAAATGCCGGAAACCAAAATGACGGCAGGCCGACAGTACGAGTGTTGTTCAAAGACGAGGACGAGTTCTTGAGAAAGTATTCGGACACGCCGGACACCGAAAAAGACGCATTAGCAAAGGCATGGGAGTTGCAGCAGGGGTAAAGCCGCATTCCTAACTTAAAAACTTTCGCCGACATGGCAGCATTTAACTTAAGCCTACCGAAACTCCAAATATCTTTGGATCGGGCATGGCGTGACCCTATTTACAACAGCCAGTTTATGGCGAAAACGGCGGCTTTAACCGCCCAACTTCAACGCCAAACAATCCAGGTGAGCGATTTTATCACCGGATCGGGCCGGAATGCAAAGCAACTGACAAAGACTATTTTTTGGCCGGTAAGTTGCGCGGTAACTACCGGTGCTTGTACCGATGAGTGTTTAGTATCCACCACGGAAGCAACTGACAGCAGCCAGGATATTGTGCTTACCTGTCTTCGCCAAGTTGGATTCAAGGAAACTATGAAACGTTTCCGTAATTCCCCGCTGGATTATGAAAAAACCATTGCATTGATGATGCTCACGCACATGAAAGCCCTGGATGAATATCTTACTCAGCAGTACATTGCTTTTTTGCTCGCGAACGCGGGAGATCACGGCGATTATGCTTTATCCGTTGGCTCGCTGGTCGGTGTGGATTGGGAAATCCCGGCAACGGAATGGAACGCCGAACTTATGGCGGAATTTGTGATTGCCGCCGAACTTGCCCGGTTTGGGAATCCGTACATTTTGGACGGGCTAAACTTTGCCAGCGCACAGATCATCGCAGACGCGAACAGCGGAAACTTAGACGGGAAGGGAGTGAGTTCCCTTTTTAATGAGTTTGGTTTTGTTCGGGATATTGTGAATATGACGGCAGCGGCACCCGGACGTACTTTCATGGTGAATGCTTCGGCGGTTGCTTTTGTGAGTGGGAACTATTGGGATACCACACCTGCCGAATATGCACCTGGCCACCGGGTTTGGAAACAACAATCAAAAAACCTTCCCGGCGTGTGGTACGACGTGCACGAAATCGAAGCTTGTACCTCGAACGACTTTGTAGATTCTTTTCAGATTCGCGTAAACGGCGCATTTGCCTTGAATCCGCTTGGTTGTGACGCAGGCACCACCGGAATTCTTTCGTTTGAAAAACTCGCAGGCGTTTAACCTTTTAAAAATCTTGAAATGAAAAAGTATATTTTTGGGGCGCTTTTCGCATGTTTGATTGCGGCCATTGCTTACAAGCCGGTAACGAAAATCGAAAAGCCGGAAATGATGTACGAAGCGGACGCGCTCGGGGAGACGTTCTTTGCGCCTTCGGGGTCGTTTTACGAACGCCTTTACGCACTGGATACTATCACAAATGCGGCAAACGACACGTTGTATCTTCCTTCGAATATGCGACCGCTGTTTTCCGACTTTCAAATGGCGCTCAATGTCACTCGAACAAATATAAGCGGGACTACATCCCTGGCGGTAAAGGTAGAAGAAACGAATTATCCGTATGTTTCTACCACTCCGCCCACGGCTGGATGGTCGGCTACATTAAATTCAGCGAATGCAGCGGCAGCCACGGTAGCCACAACGGCAACGACCGAACAATTAATGATCCGTAATGCTTACGGGATTAACTTTCGGGTAATTATTGACGGGGCCGGTACGCAGTCAAGTTCCTACCGAATACGTTGGACGTTGAAAAAGAAGTCTTAATTTAGTGGTGGGGCGCAGCTTCTTATGTTGTTGCGCCCCTTTTAAAAAAGTAAGGGCATGTGTTTTGAAACTTTAATAGGGCTGAGCAATATTGACGGCTGCGACTGCGGCAGACCCGATGGTACGGATACCATCGAGCAGATGCATTATGAAGTATTTGTAAGTGAAACACCTGTAGACCCATTAGTGCTTACGCTTACTTATTCGCTTCCTCTTGAAGTAGATATTCAAGTATATGAGGCGGGGGCTTTAATCCCGGCAAGTAGGTTTTCAGCATCCACAAATGAACTGTCAATAGACGATCCATTAGATAACACGACCTACCAAGTTTGGTATTTAGCCAACGTTTCGGCTATTTCTACAATTCCCGCTTACGACACCTCCGATTCCGGCCTTTTCCTTTCTGATATACTTCCAGAAAGCGAGTTAAAAGGTTTGAGAGATTGCAACAAAACAGAATGGGTCGTTCAATCTAACTCCAGGACGACCGCCATAAAGGAAACTGTTGCCTCTATCAATGCTGCGATCCTAAGGAAAAACAACAAAAAACACACCACATTTACCGGGCACATAGGGAAACAGGATGGGGACTACCTAACATCTGCATTTAGCTATGTAGGTGTAAGGATTCGCACTAACCCGATCAAGTCAGGATATTTGAGAATATCCCGCCTATCAGCCTTGTTTGAAAAAAACGGTATTGTAAATATGACAATCTATTCCAGTGATGGAACGGTTGTTTCGCCTACAATCCCCATAACGACGGCCGCCGGGCGGGCTAAAATAAACGACGTGGGGATTACATTACCGATGTTGTCTGATTTTTCAACCTGCCAGGACTATTATATCGTTTATGAGTACGACCCTTTAAATAAGCCAAGGTTAAACAAAACCTACTGCGCCGGGTGTAACGGTTCGCAGGTAGCAAACACGGTGGTGAATAGATACGGCATGCTAAACGAGTGGCCAACCGATTACCGGGGGCCGTTATCGTGGAACAATTACATAATTATCGGAGGGATAGAGGTTGATTCGGTAGATTCATTCGACCCCGATGAAAACACGAATCTTTCGCAGTTTATGAACGGAATTTCTCTGGAAATAGAAATAGGCTGCGACCTCACCAAGGGTTTGTGTTCGATGATAAAGGGGGGCGGTCCAGAGGCGATGGCGTTTGCCACAGCTGTTCAAAGAAGGGCAGCGTCTTTGTCCGTTTCAAAAAGAAATTTATCTTCCGTTCCTAATAGGGAGAACACCGCGAAAGGCGAAGAGCAGGCAAAACAGGCTGCCGAATGGGAAGCGGATTTTGCCGAGGCGGTCAGTTTTCTGACACAAACTATCACTGAATATTCCAACGACTGCGTATCGTGCAGGTCGCGTATGTCTTTGGGTCAAATCTTGACATGAAAAACAAACTATTTTACACAAAGATTCGGGCTATTGACCCTTTGGACGGGCAGTTAAAGGTATGGTCTGGTCCGCAAATCAAAGCCGGCTCAATCAAAGAAGCCCGTAAAATATGCAAAGAAAGTCTCGGTTTTTGTGAAATCGACGGGCAGGCAGGATGAACGTATCTGAACTTCGAAAAGGCATCCAAAGGGCGCGGCAGGAGATTCTTTCTTCCTTACAAGGAGAAGGGTCAAAAGCGGGCGCGGACGCGGCAGCCTTAGTCGAGAACCGGATTGTTACAAAGGGAGAAAAGAAGGACGGGTCCAGATTTTCGGCGTACTCAAACAAACAGGTAGCCGCGTTTCGGTATTTTGGAAGATCAAGAAACCAGGCAGGCGAAAGGGCTGTTAGGCAAAAAGCGAAAGAAAAGAAAGGTGTTTCTTACAATGAGTTTAGGGAGTTTAACGGGCTGAATACGAACGTCAAGAACCTTCAATTTACCGGCGAAATGTGGCAGGGGTTTGGGTTGCGAAATGTCAGGGTGATAGGAAGCGGGGTCGTGGAAATCGAAATCGGAGGTAAAAACGCAAGGTCAAATTTGCTTTTAAAGGCTCATTCAAAAAGAGAGGACACCGAAGTGACGGGATTAAGCGAAAAAGAAATTGAACTTGTTTTGAAAGGCTTTCGGGATCGAATTAACCGTATAATCGAAATAAATACATGAGACTGATTTTCATTTTTTTGATTTTTATTTCCTGCAAAAAGGAAACATGCCAGGTTTGCGAAGTTTTTCTTCACAATCAGCAAGCGTACACGTATACCGTTTTTTGTACGGGTACGCCCACGTTTGACCTTTTGACGGGTGAAACAAAGTCCGTTATGATTTTTTCCGGGAAGGACGTAAAAATAACTGGAGATTTGAAAAGTCCATACGCTCACAATGATTTTGAGAAAATGGTAAGATGCCCTGAAAAATGCGAAGGGTTAGTACTTATAATGAAATAACATGTTTGAATCAATCGGTGAAGCGGTAAAGACAGGATTATCCTTAGAATGGATCGAAAGACTTGGCGGTTTTGTCGAGTTGGTAAGCGTAAAAAACGGCGAAGAAAGAGCGCTATTCCCTGGATGCAAAGAGTATTCTGGGACTACATGGAATGGAGGATATTTGAATATGTCCCCCGGCCCTGAAACGAGTTTGGCGTTTGTAGATTCTCAAAACGATATTACAGTTGAAAGAACTACAGGGATGTACCGAATATTGTTAATTAGGTTTCGGGTGGTTGTTTGGTATGACGAAAACGCAATCGAATACGAGGGAGACAAAACCGGCAGAATGGTTCAGGATGTGATTGATAAAGTTAAGGCAGTAGAGTTTGTCGGCTTAAAATCAGTCAGGACTATTTTTGAAGGATTAAGCGTTGATCCTAATAGAATTTGGGGGCAGTACAACTACAAACCCGATGACGCCCTGTTTATGGCACCATACAGGACGTTTGCCGTTTCCTTTAGAATGAGGGCTTACCAGATGACTAAGATTTGCGGAGAAGCACTACAAACAAACGAGGTATGTTGTTGATCTTTTGGGCTTTTCAGGTGATGGTTGTTTGTTCGGTTTTTGTGTGGTGTACACATGATGGAATGATATTTGAAAAGTACGGCAATTGGCTTAGCAAGAAAGAATTTGAGGGTAAGTGGTGGGCAAAACCTTTAGGGGGGTGTTCGTTTTGTTTCACCGGACAAGTTTCTTTTTGGACGGGATTAGTACTTTTTGGTTTGAGTTACGAGGTTGTTTTGTTCGCATGTTTTGCGATGTTTTTCGATAGAATAAAAAGCAAGGTTTTATGACAATTAAACGAATACCCGAGGGCGCAAAGTCATTTGAGGCCAACGGTAAAAAATTCATACTCCACGAAAGCCTGACTGTTTCGGGGTGGGAAAAGTCGGAGGAGTTAAGATTAGAGTTAGAGGTCGGGTCTACTGTAAAAGACTTAGTTGGGCAAATCAAAGAGGCTTACGAACATCTGGATAAGTCCAAGCCAGCAAGCGCGGCGATAGTTCTGTACAACGCAATCAGTGGCGCGGAAAGAATCGTGGAAGGCAGGCCTCATCCACTGCTTTTTTTGCTTACATTATTCGCCCGACCCGAAGGATCGAAAGACGAATGGACGGAGGCCGAAGCAACGGAATGGATAAATGATTTTAAGATTGAGGGCTACGCGGTAACTGATCTTTTTATGTTGGCGGGTTCTACGCTAAAAACGTTCGCCTTAGATTGGCAACTCAGTTCCCTGCTTACTTCAAGCCCGGAAAGCGAAGAACCCGCGTAAAAGAAGAAGTTACTATTTTGCATTTAATCACAGAAAGCCAACGGTTTTGGAGCCGGGCGAAAATATCAATAATGAACCGCCAACAGGGAACAACATGGAGCGAGTTATCGAAAACTGACATTGTTTCTTTTTTTCATATCCTTTCGATAAGTGAGAAGAACACAAAAGGAAAATAATGGCCGATGCGACAAAGTTACAAATTGATATTACCGAAGTGCTTTCCGCCCTGGATAAGTACGACGCACGGCTAAATGCAATTGAAAATTCGTATAAGGATTTAGGACAGTCCGCCAAAACAGCCGGCAACGCGGCATCTAAGGCGTTTGCACCCGAAGGTGGAGGAGCGGTAAAGCAAGCCGCTGAAATAAATAAATTAGAAAACGAGTATCGACAACTAAAAGGCGCAGCCGATACGCTTAAAACGGCATTAAAAAGCGCGTATGATCCAAGGGCTATACAAGTATACGCGAAAGAGTTAAAAAACGCCGAATCGGGGTTAAAAAAGTTAGAGCAGACTGGTACGGCGGTTGGCGTAAACCTTAAAAAGATCGGCAAAGAGGGAAGCGCGGCGGCGCAAGTAGTAAGCGAGGCGTTTGGTAGGATAACCAAGGCTACGGTTATTCTTGCCATAATCGACCAAGTTATTAAGTTGACCAAAACGGCTATTTCCTTGTCTATTCAGTTCGACAACGCCAATAGGTCTTTCACGGCTTTTACTGGAAACGCGGATTCAGCGAAAAGATTAGTAACAGACCTTACGGGCCTTGCCAACAGGAAATTAATAGACACCGAATCTGTTTTTCAGGCGGCAAAAAGCTTGCTTGCTTTTGGAGAAAGTGCGAAGGATTTACCAAACGTCTTGGATAGGATAGGGACTATTGCAAACGCAACAGGAAAGGACTTTAACGATTTGGCCGTTATTTACGGCAAGGCAAGAACATCGGGTGTTTTGTTCGCGGAGGACATTAATCAACTGGTAGATGCTGGTATCCCAGTAATCCAAGAATTTGCAAAACAGCTAGGGGTAAGCACTTCCCAGGTTAAAAAGTTGGCAAGCGAAGGAAAGATCAGTTTCGAGGAGCTTCAATTGGCCTTTTTCAATCTTTCAAAAGAAGGAACAGCTTTTTCAAACTTAGCAATCCAGCAGGCGCAAACACTTCCTGGATTATGGGCTCAAACAACTCAAAAAGTAAAGCCATATCTTACTAAGATAGGAGACTTTTTTTCGGGTGTCCTCAAATATGGGCTTTTTCAGGTTAATCAATATTTAGATACATTTGATCAGCTGATCAATGGAAGGACTAAGAAATTAAAAAGCCTGGACGAGTTGGATTCATCCGGGGTTCCGAAAGATTTAGAAAAAAGACAAAAGCAGTCCATCCTTTTCATAAAACAAAAATCAGAAGAAGAATTAAGATTAGAAGCCGAGGCGGCAAAAAAGCGTGCTGAGCTAAATACCAAAAATGGCAAGGCCGCTGCCGCCGCTGCCGCCAAAGCGGCGAAGGATTTAGCCAATTTAAGAATATCGGCAATGAAGGAAGGTGAGGCAAAAGAGATAGCCGAAGAAATATTGAGGTTCAGCGAGTTAACCAAACAATTAAGAAGGTTTGGTCTGGACACCGCCGAGGCAACAGAACAATATCAGATAAACGTCTCAAAAATACGGGCGAAGTTCTTTCTTGAAAGACTTGAAAAACAGCAAGCAGCAATACGGGATGAAAAGGACTCTATTAAAAGGGGTTTTGATGAACTAATACAACTTGAAAAAGACAGCGAAGATAGAAGACAAGCCGGATTAGCATTAAATGCTAAAGCGAGGGCCAATGCGTCGGCATTCGGAGATGCCGCTTTTAAAGAGGCGGAATTGGCCTCCAAAGAGTTGTTTTTTCAAAAGAAACGCTCCGATCAGGAAATAGATGACTATGAAAAAGGCGTAGCAAAAGCTAGGGCTATTTTTCAATTAAAAATGCAGGGGGATGAGTTACAAAGGGCTTTAGATTTTGATACTACACTTTCCGAATCTGAAAAGGCTACCCTAAAAAAGAGAATTGAAAACATAAACACCGAAATAAACCAAATAGCAACGGGGGTAGGGGAAACAGGTAACGAAGGGAGCAAGCCTAAATCATTAATCGAGCTATTAGGGTTTAAGCCAGGCGGAGATGAAGACAAGTCGCTGCAACTTGCAGTCAGCCAAATAAGGGGCGCATTGGATCAAATCACAGAGGCGCGAATAGAAGCGGCCGACGCTCAAAGACAAATAGCCGACGATGCTGTTAGTAAGGCTGAGGAGGCATTAGACGCTGAGTTGGAACTTCAAAAACAAGGCTTTTCGAACAATGCGGACGCCCGGCAACAGGATTTAGAAAACGCGAAACAAGTACAGGCGCAAGCAATTGAAGAACAACGAAAAGCCGCACGGCAAAAGGCGTTAATAGACGCGGCTACGCAAATATCAGGAATCATAACCGCCGGGGTTCAGTTGTTTTCCGCTACGGCTTCGATTCCTTTCGTCGGGATCGCTTTAGCCATTGCGGGAATAGCGACTATGTTGGCCACTATTTCAAGATTGAAAGCAACCGCAAAGGGTAGTACGCAGTTCAGGGAAGGTACAAGCGATGGGAGTTGGTTATCAGATGATGGTTTAATTCGCGGCAGGAGTCACGCCGAAGGGGGAAATCTGTTGGAAGTTGAACGAGGTGAATTATTAAGGGTAGGTCAAGACGGGAATAAAAAAAGAGTAGCAATCGTAAAGAGAGAAAATGTATCCAAGTACTTCGACCTTTTGGACGCTGCGAATCGTGGAGATGATAATGCATTAGCCAGGCACGCTTTTCATCTTTCAGGGATGGACGTTGATAGGAATGCAATAGAAAGAAGGGTTTTCAGTCGATCGGACACCGTTGTAATTCCATCGGATAACCGGGAACTCGAAAAACTATTGAAAAAGGTCTTAGAAAAAATGGGGAAGGAAACCTCATTCGACGGCAAGGTAAGGAGAAGTGGCAATAACGTAACCTATTACAAATAATGGCACAGACAAGGGTTAGGCTTTCGTGTGTTGAATACGGACTAACAGAGCAAGTTGTTGCTGTTGGGTGGGATACTGTTTTAGG
>Ga0105046_10007100_pt1 | contig 17678 bp, 12 predicted proteins | sample MAT03_FD_78385 | JGI IMG/M metagenome (GOLD analysis project Ga0105046, IMG submission 78385) | Freshwater microbial communities from Lake Fryxell liftoff mats and glacier meltwater in Antarctica - MAT-03 (megahit assembly) | ecosystem: Environmental > Aquatic > Freshwater > Ice > Liftoff...
GCTCCCAACTGGAAGAGGATGAGCACGGCCGCGGCGACGAACACAACGGCCGCGATGCCGATCATTACGGTCTTCTTCTTGTCACCGCTGTCGGAAGCGGCGGCTGCGGGCTTTTTGGCAGATGAGGCCATTGTGGACTCCGGGGCAAGTGGACTGGCGATTCAGAACGAACCGGGGCGAGAAGGATCGAAGCGTGCGGAGGTGGGCGGCTGCCCTTCTCCCCAACGCAACCTCATTCTAACCAAGAATTCTAACCGACATCCCGGCGTTGGAACAAAATCATGGCCAGGGAGAGAAAAACCCCGACCTGCGAGAAGGTGTAGAGGATGGTCAGTCCGAAGTAGGCGGGTGGCACCGGGCGATTCTGTGAGACCGCGTCCAACAGCCAGTAGAATTGCATGTTCGGGATCCCGCCCCAGAGGCCAAGGGCGACGGGGTTGATGCGGGTGGGCTGGGTGAAAAGGTAATCGCCCCGGGCGGGGGGACCGTCGATGCGTACGGGAAGCTCGCCGATGTTCCGGATCGCGAGATCCAAGCCATCGACCTCCGTGACGATGACGGCGGATGGGACGCCGGGCCCGATGATGCTGCGAAGCTCGGTCATGTCGCCCTCGAAGCGACCAAAGCTGCCGTGCGTGCTGAGCGGGAAGCCGTTGGGGGTTGGACCAAAGAAGATCGCATCACCGACGGCAAGCGGACGGGTCGGGGCTTGCTGCAGCGTGAGGCGTTGCACGTCTCCGGGCTGTGCGAATGTGGTCCGCTCGGGATCATCGGGTGTGGATTTGGCGACGACGGCGATAAAGTCGTTGGTGAAGACGTGGCGCCCGATGAAGTAGTTGGAGAGGAGCGAGGCAACGAAGACGCCCAGGCAAACGACGATCGTCGCGACCTGGCCCAGCCGCGTCGACGCGGCGAGCGCAACGGCGCACAGGACCAGCACCGCGAGCCCAAGGCACAGGCTCGCGAGCACGATCTGCGGGCGCAGGTCGGTCAGCGGATTCTGAAGGTGCCACCCCTTGCCAATAAAGAGCGTGCCAAACCAGGCCACGATGATCAATGGCACCAGCAAGCCCACGGAGGTCTGCGGGAAGTTCCAGCCGTAGAAGAAGTTGCACCATCCCGCGAGCGACACCGAGAGGAAGATCGCCAGCAGAGAGAAGGTGATGACGGGCCCGTCAAGATCGTCGGCCGTCGTGGACATCACGCCGTGGCGAAGTGCCATGTGGAGGAAGACCAGCATCACGATCATGGAAGCGAGGATCGCGATCGTAACGCCCAGGTACTTGCCCAGCACCAGCACCGGCCGCGAGACAGGCTTTGAAATGATGGTCAGAACGGTCTTGTTCTCGATCTCGCGGCTCATGGCGGCTGTGGCAAGAAATCCCGCAAGCAGCGTGCCCACGACGAAGACCGTCGCGAGTCCGATGTCAAAGAGGAGCTTGGTATCGCCCGACACCTCTGAGGAGTCCATCTGACCCATCGAGAAGTTGCTGTTCCACGTGTTGAAGAGCTGGAGCACGCCGCTGATCAGGATCAGAATGAGGACAAACGGTTGACGCACGCTCTCCACGAAGGTGTTGCGCGCGATGGTGTAGGTCTGGACAATCATGTCGTTTGGATCGCGGGGTGTCGGTTAGGAGTTCGGAGAGAGATGCGGTGAAAACTGGAGACGGTGGGCGGCCAGGATCGGCTGGCAACTGGCCCCAGCATGAAGCCACGCTGTCTTGAACCTGGCTCGAAGTTCGCCCGTACTTCGATCCAACTTCGCTCGAACATAGGGCCAAAGCGAGCGTACATCAAACGCAACGAAGTGTCGGGGCAGTCTGTACCATGCTCCGGAGTCAGCCCCGCTCAGGCTCCAGGGAAGTCATCCCGGGGGCCGGAGTGGAAAGCGGGCTCCGGGTATGGCACAATACCGATCCTCGACCCCGAGGGTTCGCGCCGGCTCTGGGCGAATCGGATGATTCCGCCGCCGTGTCGGGCGAGCTTTCGGGCTCGGCTCGCCTCTGGCACGGGTCGGTCGGGCAGGAATTTCGGAGCCACGCGGCTATTCTGGTCGCGTTGTCGTGGTGCGGATCGTGTGTTGAGAGGGAAGTCGGAGTCGGATCAGGGCGCTCTGGCCTTGGCCGCGTTCCCGGTAGTTCCGGGAAGCGTGTTGGTGGTTGCCGAGTCGGTCGGCGGCCTCGATTGCGTGAGTTCGTGTCGGTAAGGTCTTGTTCCGTGGTGTCAAGTTCGCCGGGTTGGATCCAACCAGCGTCTATCGCAGAGGACTTATGCGGGCTGATTACCTGACCTATCAACGGGCCACGAGCGTCGCGGTGCAGGGCTTGGTCCTGCAGGTTTCGGCGACGATCGGGCTCTTCTCGTACGGACTGATCTCCCACGACCACCCCGCCGTCACGATCGCGGGTTACGTCGGCGTGGGCATCCTCGTCTGGCTGACGCTGGTCATCGTGTATGACCAACACCGGCGAGAGCGGATCGAGGCCATCGAGGTCGAGGCGATGGCCAAGACCCCGCTGGCAGGCACGTCGGTCTTCGAAGGTCAGGACGAGTTCCGCCCGGCCGCACGCCGCCTTGCGGGTTTGCACAAGTTCTTTGTCCCCGGGATCAGCCTGCTGGTCGCCGCGATGCTCATCGGGTGGAGCCTGTGGCGCTTCTTTGGCTCCGGGCGGGAGCTCGTAGCGCCAGATCAATACTTTCCCTCGCGCAGCCTGGGCTGGGGCCTCGGTGCCGGACTGCTCACGGCGGTGGTCGGGTTCCTGATGGCCCGTTACGCGGCGGGAATGGCCAAGCAGCCAGCGTGGGCCAGCCTGCGCGCAGGCGCGGCGGCCGCGGTAGGCAGCTCGCTCATGGGCCTGGCCCTCGCCATCGGCCACTTCGTGGACTTCATCGGGCCCGACCTGGTCTCGCGGCTGCTCGTGGTCATCGCTCCCGTCCTCATCTTCATCCTGGGCATCGAGGTCGTTCTGAACTTTGTGCTGGGGGCGTATCGCCCGCGCCGTGCGGGCGAGATGCCGCGGCCCGCGTTCGAGTCGCGCCTGCTGAGCTTCGCCGCCGCGCCGGACCGAGTCGCGCAGTCGATCAGCGAGGCCATCAACTATCAGCTCGGCTTTGATGTCACCGGAGGCTGGTTCTATCAGTTGCTCCGCCGGACGATGGTCTTCCTTGTGGCGGCGTTCCTGGTCGTGCTGGTTGCGCTCTCGTGCATCGCGATCGTTGAGCCCCACCAGCGCGCCCTCGTGCTTCGATTCGGCGAGCCGCTTCGAGAGGTCGGTCCCGGGGTGACGTTCAAGGCCCCATGGCCAATCGATACGCTCTACATCCCCGAGTACTTCAGCCGCGACGAGCGCGGCCGCCAGCGTGTGATCGATCGGACCGTGACGGGCATCCGCATGATCCAGCTCGGCACGCAGCCACCCGCCACGCAAGAGCCGATCCTCTGGACCAACGATCACCTAGGCGAAGAAGTCTTCCAATATGTCCGCGCAGGCACCGGCGGCGAGGGTGAGCTGTCGGACCTTGCGCTCGTCTCGGTCGAGCTGCCTCTGGCCTTCATCGTGGACGACGTGCGCCGCTTTGACGAGCTCGCACCGCCGCACCTGCGCGATGAGCTGCTCGGGGCGGTCGCACGCCGCGAGGTTCGCGGATTCTTCCAGACACTGACGCTCGATCAGGTTCTCGGCGGGGAGCGAAAGGCACTCTCTGAGCGCCTCCAGACCCGAATCCAGAAGGCCTTCGACGCGATCCCCGGTCCTGATGGCTCGCCCGCCGGAGCTGGTGTGAAGCTCGTTTCGGTGCGTCTCGCGGCGGTCCACCCGCCCAAGGACACCGCCTCGGCCTTCGAGACACCCGTTCAGGCCGATCAGAACCTCCTGGCCCGCATCGAGTTGGCCCAGACCGATGCGATCCGAGCACAGACCGAAACCGTCGGCGACGTCAAGCTTGCCGAGCAGGTTATCCGCGAGCTAGATGAGCTGGACCGCTTGTCCGCCGCGAAGAGCCCCAACTCGGCGATCATTGAGCAGGAACTCAAGCTCCAGAAGCTGATTGAGTCCGGCGGCGGCACCTCCGCCGTGGCCCTCTCTGCGGCACGAGCCGAGCGTTGGCGGGCGCACATGACGGCGCGTGCCGCGGCCGCCCGCTTCGCGGGCCAGAGCGCTCTCTACGACGCTGCGCCGAGCGTCTTCAAGCTGAGGTTGTACTACGAGGCCCTGACCGAGGCGATGAAGACATCGCGCCTCTTCGTCGTTTCGGATCCGGACCGGACCCGCGTCGATGTGGACCTCCACGACAAGGACTTCGGCACGGACCTTTTCCGCAAGGCCGTGCAGGGCAGTTCACCCGACGGGAACTAGCCGGTTCGAGTCAGAACAAGTGGGATCAAAGTAGATCAAGCTGAGATGAGATCATGAGCGTGCCGGGGACTTCACCCCGGACGAACGGAAGTGCGAGTAAACCTGCGAACCCGGCACCGATCGCCGACGTTCGAACCTTGGAGGCTCTGGAACGTGCAACGGATCATCTCCTGGATCCTGACTTTCGGTGTGGCGCTCGTGCTTCTTGCAGCGCTGCTTTCCTACGTCTTCATGTTCACCGTCCGCTTCACCGAGACCGCCGTGGTGACACGATGGGGCAAGGCAGACGAGAACAGCGTGATCGACGGACGCACGCAGGCCGGTGCGCACTGGGACATCCGTCCCTACCCGATCCGGCGCGTGACGAAGTACGACAGTCGCGTGCGCTGGGTCCCCGTCAAGCTCGAGACGCAGCAGACCGCCGACAACAAGCAGGTCGTTGTTGAGGCCTTCTGCACCTGGCGCGTCGACAACGCGCTGAAGTTCTTCCAGACCTTCGGCAACCGCGGCGAGCGCCCCGAAGAGCACTTCCGCGCCGCCCAGGAAATGCTCACGAGCAATCTCCGCGCCACCATGGCTCTCGTCAGCCAGTACAAGCTCGACGACCTCTTCACCGCCGGTGATGATGGCGGCCGGATCCCCGAGCTCGAGAAGGGCCTGCTCGCGGCCCTCCGCGCGGGCACCACCGCCGACCGCAAGAGCTTGTCGGACTTCGGCATTGCCGTCGTTGATGTGGGCATCACGCGCGTCCTCCTCCCCGAGCAGACGACCAAGGCCGTCTTCGACCGCATGCGCGCCCGGGCCGAGAGACTCGCGCAAGAGACCGAAAGCCGCGGCGCGAGCCTGGCCCAGAAGATCCGGGCCGACGCCGACCGTGATGCCAACCGCATCCGCCGCTTCTCCGAGCGCTTGGCGCAAGACATCCGCAGCCGCGGCGAGCTGGAGGCCACCCCCTTCCTAGCGCAGATGAACACCAACCAGGAGCTCGCCAAGTTCCTCCAGACCATGGACTTCATCCGCACCAGCTACGCCAAGTCGACGACGCTCGTCCTGTCGGGCTCGACGCCCGGCATCCAGATGCTCTTCCCCGACGCGACCGAAGGCCTCAAGGCTGGCCAGATCCCCGCGGTGGTGGGGGGTTCAGAGTGGGCCGCACGTCGCCGCACTGAAGATCAGGAACCCGCCAGCACCCTGGCCCCCAATGCCCCCGCGAGCACGACCGATCCAGTCCGTGGAGGTGGGCGCTGATGCGTACCGACGCTGCACACTCGATCCTTCGCGACGCGGACGATCCGCTCCCCAGCGGCGGTCAGCCCGCACCAATCCAGCCCGCGCGCCGCGCCGGCTCGCTCACGCTCCGAGACGCCGCGTCCCGCCAGAGCGGCGACGACGCCTCGACCATGCTTGATCCCGCGAACCAGTCGCTGGCAGATGCGCTCCGCGTCATGCTCGGTCTGGTGAAGGTCGCGATGATCGTGCTCGTGGGCCTTTTCCTGCTCAGCAACCTGACCACGATCAAGGAAGGCGAGCGCGGCGTTGAGCTCACGCTCGGCCGCATCTCGCGGCAGGAGCTCGATCCCGGCACGCGCTGGACCTGGCCCTTCCCGATTGGCGAGGTCGTGAAGGTTGACCAGGGCTTCCGCGAGATCACACTCGACCGCTCCTTCTGGGTCTATGTCCCCGAGGGAACCGTCGATGCCTCTCCCGACAAGCTCATGGCCCAGCCCACGCTCAAGCCCGATCAGGGTGGCTCGGGCTCGGTCCTGACGGCCGACGGCAACATCGCCCACACGCAGTGGAAGGTGGGCTTCTTCCGGACCGACGTCGCGAAGTACTCGCAAAACGTGCTCCCCGGCGACGAGGAGCAGATTGTCCGTGCCGCCGCGATGCGGGGCGTGGTGCAGGCCGTCGCGAGCGTCACGATCGATGACCTCCTCAAGCAGAGTGGCGAGGGCGTCTCGACTGTTGCGTCGCGGGCCAAGCAGATCGCTCAGGAAACCCTTGACCGCTTCGACTCGGGGATCCAGATCCAGAACATGTCCATGACCGGTGTGATCCCCCCTCTTGCCGTGCGCAACGACTTCAACCGTTCGCAGCAGGCCACCACCCGCGCCGCCCAGAAGATCGAAGAGGCACAGCGCGACGGTGCCAAGACGCTCCTCCAGACCGTCGGCGACGCCAAGGGGTACCTGATCCTCTACTTGAACAAGTACGAGGAGGCGCTCGCTCGCAAGGACGACAAGGAAGCCACTCGCATTCTGACCGTGATCGACGCCCTGCTCATAGGCGAGAAGGTCGCCGTGACGGGTGGGTCGGTTGATCTGGCCGGCGGATCCGCAACGCTCCCCGACGCCGAGGTGGTGGGAATGGCTGGCGGCGAGGTCGCCAACATGCTCGCGGAAGCGCAGGCCTACCGCTCCAGCGTCGTCAACATCAGCAAGAGCCAGCTCACCCACTACGAGGCCAAGCTCGGCCAGTTTCGCGCCAACCCGCTCGTCATGGTGCAGCGCGAGTGGACCGATGCGGTCGCAACCTTCATGGCACGCGACAGCGTTCAGGTCATGCTCCTACCCCCCAACTCGCAGCTCGCAACGCTCCTGCTCAATCGCGATCCAGACGCGATGCGTGCGGCGGAGATGGCCCGCAAGCAGCGCGAGCAGTTCGATACCGAGCGCCAGCGCATGGACTTGTTGCGGCGTGAGCAGTTCCGGACCGAGACTGGCCTCCAGGAGGTGCCGAGCTAAAGCGACTGTCGTCCGCTCGTGGCCGTGCTCACTTGAGCGCGTACATGCTCGGGCCGGCCTTGATGTCGCAATGGAAGTGTAAGAGAGTCAGGACGGGAGGCCGCGGCTTGGGCCGCACTCCTGCGATCGGGTCAGCGGCGGGTTGTTGGTCCGGCTGATTGGTACGGCCGAGAGGATCGCGCATGAGCATCCGAGATGGCGGCGAGTCTTCCAGTGCGGGCATCGTGGTCTGCCAGCAGGTCAGCAAGACCTTCCACGACTTCTGGATGCGTGATCGCGCCCGCGCCGTCACCAATCTCTCCTTTGAGATCAGGCCTCGCGAGATCTTTGGCCTGCTGGGCCCAAACGGCTCGGGCAAGAGCACGACGATCAAGATGATCCTGGGGCTGCTGCGTCCGAGCTCAGGCCGCCTCGCAATCTTCGGTAAGCCTCCCAGCGATGTCTCTGTCAAGCGCCGCATCGGTTACCTCCCCGAGGAGTCGTACCTCTACGGCTTCCTCAACGCGCGCGAGACGCTCGAGTACTACGGCAAGCTCTTCGAGATCGACCGGCGCACGCGCGAACGCCGCATCGATGAGCTGCTGGACATGCTCGGCCTCGGCGGCGCTCAGTTCCGCCCCGTCCGCGAGTACTCAAAGGGCATGCAGCGTCGAATCGGCCTCGCGCAGGCGCTCATCAACGATCCTGACCTGCTGATCCTCGACGAGCCCACGACCGGCCTGGATCCCATCGGCACGCGCCAGGTCAAGGAACTCATCATCGAGCTCGGTCGGCGCGGCAAGACCGTCCTGCTCTCCAGCCATCTCCTCGCCGACGTTGAGGACTGCGTTGACCGTCTCATCATTCTCTACGGCGGGCAGAAGCGCGCCGAGGGAACCTGCGACGAGCTCCTCGTCACGCAGTCACGCACCACCATCGAGACCGACACGCTCGATGACGCCACCATCGCCGAGGTCGACCGCATCGTCCGCGCCCGAACCAACGGCAGCGGCGGGCTCCTGCGCGTGGGCAAGCCCAGGCAGTCGCTCGAGCAACTCTTCCTGGACATCGTGGAGCGCGCCAAGGGCGAACAGCTCACAACATCGGGCGCAACCTCCGGCGGCCAGACCGCCTCGTTCCTTCGAGCTCCCGAGGAGCAAGGCTCCGCGCTCATCGACTCGCTCGTCAAGGCCAAGGACGAGCCCGCGCCGCGTGCCGCACCCGCTGCTGCGCAGGCTCTCTCGACGCCCGCCGGGTCCGATGCGCCGCTGATCGATGCGCTGGTCACGGGCAAGGCCGCGCCCGCTACGCCAACCGCACCCGTCACGTCCACCACCCAGTCGCCCGCCCCGACGCCCACGCCGATACCACGCAACCAAGGCGTTGATGCCAGCGTGATCGGTTCGCTGCTCGGAGGCCATCCCGACGGCGGCGCATCCGGCCCGCAGTCCGGCGGACAGTCTGGCCCAAGAGGTGGCTCGTGAAGTGGCGTGAATGGATCGCCAAGCTCGACTACATGCAGCAAGGGCTGTGGTTTAAGGTCGTCGCGTCCGTCGTGGTCGTCCTCATAGGGCTGGCCACTCTCCTGTCGCTGACGGTCGCTCGCGCCGCCGCTGAGCCAACCGCGCCAGCAGCCGCCTCCGCGCCGTTCGCGCCCGCAGTCGCCGCGAGCACCGCTGCGCCCACGGCCGAGGACGGTGGTGCCGCCGCCGCTGCCGCAGCCATCTCCAGCATCCTCGATGGTCGCAACGACCTCACGTCCACCTCGGTGGGCATCAGCATCGCCGTTGGTGTGGCGCTCGTGGTGGTCTGGCTCGGGCTGGCGCTCACGTATCTCGCGCTCGGGCTCGTCGCGCTGGTGGTGGCGTGGCTCCTGCCGCTGCTCGGAGTGCCGCGGGAGGCGGCGCGGCTCGGGCTCGGGGCCGTTGCGCTCGGCGCCGCGTTCATTGCGCTGATGCGCGGCGCACGGATGCTCCTCTTCTACCCGCACCCCATCATTGCGATCGCGCGCCACGTCCTCGACGAGGCCGTGCGCATGCGCGTCTCGGCCATCTTCGTCGTCCTCATCATCTTCGCCATGGCCTCCCTCCCCGGCCTGCTCGACGATACCCAGCCGCTGCGCTACCGCGTGCAGAGCTTCCTCCAGTACGCCACCGGCGGCATCTTCTGGCTCATCGCCCTCCTCATCATCCTCTTCTCCGTCGCCACCGTCACCTTCGATCAGCGCGATCGCACGATCTGGCAGACCATGACCAAGCCCGTCTCACCCTTCTCGTACATCCTTGGGAAGTGGCTCGGCCTTGCCGTTCTCTCGGCCGTGCTCTTGTCGGTCTGCGGTGCGGGCGTCTTCCTCTTCACCGGCTACCTGCGATCGCAGCCCGCCCTCGGTGAGCGCATCGCGTTCGTCTCTCTCGGCAACGAATCCATCGCCGAGGATCGCCTGATCCTCGAGACTCAGGTCCTGACTGCCCGGCGCACGGTCGAAGCCCGCGGCGCCCCAGTCATCGAAGAGGCCTTCGAGAAGAACGTCCGCGACAAGGTCGCCGCGGAGATGGCCCGCCTTGGAGAGCTCTCCAGCGATCCCGCCGAGCGCCGCGCACGCGTGCAGTTCCTAGACGAGAAGATCCGCTCTGACCTCCGCAAGAACGTCGAAGCTTCCTACCGCTTTATCCCACCTGCCCAGGCCCAGGTCTACATCTTCGAGGGACTTCAGGACGCACGCGGCTCCACCCTGCCGCTGATCTTCCGCTTCCGCGCCGATTCGGGCACCAACGCCCCCGACGCCACCCGCGTCGTCTCCTTCGCCTTCCGCGGCGGCGAGATCGTCGTACGCAAGCTCCCCCCCGGCCAGTTCTCCTCCTTCCCCATCCTCCCCTCCGCCATCGACGCCAACGGCACCGTCGAGGTCCAGATCTTCAACGGCGATGTGACCCGCGACCTCACCAACGCAGAGGGAATCTCGTTCCCAAAGGAAGGCCTGCAACTCTCCTTCTCCGTGGGCAGCTACCGGGTCAACTTCTTCCGCGTCATGGCCGTCTTCTGGGTCAAGCTCGCCTTCCTCTCGATGGTCGGCGTGGCCCTCGGCACGTTCCTCTCCTTCCCGGTCGCGACGCTGGTGGCCCTCACCATCTTCTTCGCCGCCGAAGGCGCTGGCTTCCTGACCGCCGCCCTCGACAACTTCTGGACCGAAGACGCCCAGGGCAAGACCATGTACTTCAACACCGCCGTAGCGTTCGTCGCGGAGTGGATCGCCTGGGCATTCCGAACGTACTCCGACCTGCGCCCCACCGAGCGCCTGGTTGAGGGCAAGCTTCTTGCCTGGAGCGAGGTTGCACATGGCACGCTCGTGCTCGGAATCTGGACCGTGATCCTCTACGTCGGCGGCGTACTTGTCTTCGCACGGCGCGAATTGGCGATCTATTCGGGCCACTCGTGACGTACGTGTGGTGCAGGCCGTTCTGATCGCGGCTGGCCGACAACCGCAGGCCTGAGAGCAGTTCCAGAACGCCGCCCCGCTCGGGGCAAGGGGCGTTCCCATCCGGAGGCCATGGCATGACGCGCGATACGCGGACTCAACTCATCGCCTTCGTCGCCATACTCGGCTTCCTTGGCGCCTCCGCATCGCTGGCCGTCTCCCTCAGCGGCATGCTCGGCCGCTACAAGCTCACCTACGCCGACCGCGCCGAGGAGGGCCAGCCGCGCGAGGTTGCACTCGGCATCGCGATGGGCGCGTTCCGCGGCATCTTCGTCAACTTCCTCTGGATGCGCGCCAACGACATGAAGGAGGCCGGCAAGTTCTACGAGGCCGTCCAGCTCGCTCGCACCATCACCAAGCTCCAGCCCCGCTTCCCCCGCGTCTGGGTCTTCCACGCCTGGAACCTCGCGTACAACATCTCCGTCCAGACCCAGACCCCCGAAGAGCGCTGGCAGTGGGTGAACCGCGGCATCGAGCTCCTGCGTGACGAGGGCATCCCCGCCAATCCCAACGACATGCTCCTCCACAAGGAGCTCGGCTGGATCTTTCTCCACAAAGTCGGCGGCTTCACCGACGACGCCAACCCCGTCTACAAGCGCGCGCTCGCCCAGGAGTGGACCATCGCCCTCGGGGACCCGCCCACCCGCGAGGCCGCGGGCAAGAGCCGCGAGGAAGCAATGGCGACCTTCGCACAGTGGCTCCGCCAGTTCTCAACCGCGCCCGACACCATGGCGCAGCTCATCGAGAAGGAGCCCAAGGCTGGCGAGCTGGTCGCGAAGATCCGCGAGCTTGGCATCGAGCCGGGATGGGACCTGCTCGGCCGCTACGAGCTCTGGTCGCACATGGCAAACTCCAGCCAGCATGAGTTCTTCGCCAAAGCCTTCGGCCAGAAGACTCAGGGCGTCGGCGCGCTCATGGCCGACCCGCAGTTCAAGAGCGCCTGGCCCGCGCTCCTCGCGCACCTGCGCCGGCGCATCCTGATCGACAAGTATCACATGGAACCCGAGCGCATGGTGCGCTTCACCGAGAAGTTCGGGCCCATCGACTGGCGCCACCACGCCGGCCACTCTCTCTACTGGTCGCAGCGCGGCGTCGAGGTCGGCCTCACCCGCTGGACCGAGTACAACAAGCGCGACTACGACTTCATCAACACAGACCGCATCGTCGCCCAGTCCGTGCAGGACCTCTTCCGCTCGGGCGAGCTCTACTTTGACTTCTTCTCCTCCATGATCCCCAACCGCTACACCATGCTCCAGGGCGTGCCCAACGCCCACTTCGTCCAGGCCTACGGCGACATAATCGATGAGCAGCGAGCGCGCTCCTTCGCCGATGCCACCGACAACCGCGGCTTCAGCCCACTCTCTGCTGGCTACGAGAACTTCCTGCGCGACGCCGTCATGTTCTTCTACCGCCGCAACGACATGCAGGCCGCCGAGTATTGGCTCACGCGCCTGCGCAACTTCCCCGCCGCGAATCTCAACGACCAGGAACGCCGCGACCTCACCAGCCGCCCGATCTCCGAGTTCGTGGAGAAGGAACTCGCCACGCGCCTCTCCTCGCCCAGCGTCATGATCCAGCAGGTATCGGGCGCGCTGATCGCCGCCTTCTCCAGCGGCCTCCTCGGGGGTGATGAGGAACTCTTCCAGTCGCAGTATGAGTTTGCCATCAAGGCTCATCGTTACTACATGCAAGAGCAGGTCCGACGCACCGTCGTCGGGGGCGAGGGCACGCAGCGCATGGAGCAGATGGATTCTGACTTCCGCGTTGTTGCCGGGGTTCTCTTCGCACAGTTCATGCAGAACCTCGGACTCGATGACGCCGAACGCGTCTACGACATGGCCCCCAACGACCTGCGCCAGTGGGCCTACGGCCCCCTAGAGGACCTCTTCCGCCAGTCGCTCGACAACGCCATCAAGCAAGCCGGAACCGACGCCAAGATCCGCGGCTTCAACGAGATCTTCCCCGAGCCCAAGGACATGACCGCCTTCCGCGTCGAGCTCGAAGCCATGATGAAAGCAAGAGGCGGCGCGGGCTCAGGCGTGGAGCAGAGGTGAGTGCGGGGAAGGCATCAGGGACTAGACACTGGGGACTAGGGTCGGATCAAGAGAGGCAGTCGGAACGAGGCATTCGTGGTTGGGCATTCGTGGAAGAGTAAACATCCATGCCGCTTTTCTAATGCCGAACAACAAATGCCACCAGCCCGTTTCACTTGTCCCGTCTTCCCCCGCCCCCAGTCCCCAATCCCCAGTCTCTTCCCCTCTCACGCCAGCTTCTTCATCGCTCTCGTGCACGCAAAGTCGATGAGCGCCACGACGAGGATGATGAGGATCATCATTGTCGCGACCTCGCGATACTGGTAGGCCTTGATCTTCGCATCGATCAGGAAGCCAATGCCGCCCGCGCCGACGAGCCCGAGCACCGAGGCCGAGCGCACGTTGCTCTCGAACCTCAGCAGACTCTGGCTCACGATGAAGGGCAGCTACTGCGGGATCACGGCCCACGACACGGTCTGCAGCGCCGAAGCGCCACTCGCCTGCACGCCCTCGACCTCACCCTTTCGGATCGTCTCGAACGCGTCCGCAAAGACCTTGCCGAGCACGCCAAACGTGTGCACCGCGAGCGCCAGCGTGCCCGCGAACGGACCCAGCCCCAGGATCGCAACGAAGATCAGCGCGAGCACGAACTCGTTGAAGCCGCGCGACGCATCAAAGAGCCGGCGAACAACACCCGCAATCATCCATCGCAGGCAACGCCTCCATCGCTGGTTCCCGCTCACAAAGACCAGCAGCGTGCGCTGCGAGGCCAAGAGGCTGAACGGAATCGCGAGCACGACGGCGATGAGCGTCCCCCAGATCGCGATCGCGACCGTCTCGAGCAGCGAGTCGGCATACTGCCGCAGCCGCGAGAGGCGCATCTCGGGCGGGAAGTATCCGCCGCGCTTATCAAGCAGCATGCGCCGCTCTTCTGTCGCGATGCGCTCCTCGATCTCCAATGCTGGCGCCTCGGCGCGCGCCTGGGCCGCGAGGCGTGCGGTCGCGTCGCGAAGTTCCTGCGGCGTTGAACTCGGGCCCGCGCGCCGCGCCGCCGCGCTCGCGTCGGCCTCGAAGCGCAGCTCGATGAGGCGCTCGGCCTGCCGCCTCGCATCCGCACGGTCCTCATCGGTCAGGGTGCGCCCGAGCAGATACTCGCCCGCGCGCTCGCGCTGCTGCACGAGTTTGAGCGGGTCGAGATTGCTCCGCTCACCAGACCACGCCAGCACCGCGACGATCAGCAGTCCCGTGAAGAGTCGCGTGTCGAGTGGCAGCGCCGCAACCGCTCCAGCACCGCACGCCGCCGCGAGCGCCATCGCGGGCGACCAACCCGTCAGCGCGTGCGCCGCGCCAAGCGCGCCAACGAGCACGATCAGCGGCAGCCCGAGCTTGATCCAACCGGGGATTTGCAGCGCCGGCGCGACATCAGGCATGGACCGCCCTCGCGTGGTCTACATGCCCCACATGCCCGACATGCTCGACATGTTCGACATCCTCGCCGTACAGATCGCGCGTCATGTCGGTGGTGAGCGCACTCGCGGGACCGTCAAAGATCACCCGCCCCTGCCGCATGCCGATGATCCGTGACGCGTATCGCCGCGCAACCTCCACATGGTGCAGGTTCACAAGGACCGGCACGCCCATCTCTCGATTGATGGTCGCGAGCGTGTCCATGACCACGCGGGCGCTGCGTGGATCCAGGCTCGCAATCGGCTCATCCGCGAGGATCACGCGAGCACCCTGCGCCAGCACCTTCGCGATCGCCACACGCTGCTGCTGCCCGCCCGAGAGATCCGACGCGCGGCGAGATGCCAGCTCCGCGATGCCAACCTGCTCAAGACATCGCCTGGCCGCGGCATGGTCCTCGCTGCCGAACCAGCGCACCAGCGTCGGCCACATCTCAAGCGGGCCCTGGCGGAATCGCAGCCGACCCACCAGCACATTCTGCAGCACAGTTAAGCGAGAGACAAGGTTGAACTGCTGGAAGATCATGCCGGTCTGCGCGCGCAAGTCACGCACGCGCCGTCCCTGCACGCCCGTCGTGTCCACGCCGTTGATGCGCATCGTGCCCGAGGTCGGATCAACGAGGCGATTGATGGATCGCAGCAGCGTGCTCTTGCCCGCGCCAGATGGCCCGATGATCGCGACCATCTCCCCCGCAGCGATTTTCAGCGAAACATCCCGCAGTGCGTGCACGCCGCCACTGAACTCAACGCCAAGGTTCCGCACCTCGATTGCGGCGCCGGGCTGTTGAGTGTGTGCGTACATCCGGTGAATCTCGTGAACACATGAGTCATGAGGGGCCCACGTCCGCCCCGCACGCAGTCGTCATCGTGAGCCGCGGCCACGACATCCCGTCGAACGCCCGACGTTCAATCATTCAAACCGCGCGAAGATTACTCCGGCGAAGTTGTGTGCGAATCAACTTTGAATAGCATTCGTCAATTCTTGATACAGTCTCGCACGCCTTCGCGAGACCAATCCAGCAACTAGGCCAGGCCTCGTCCACCGCGCGGCCGATTTCGGACCACTCGGGACCACTCTCTACTCATGAACGCGCTTCCACTCATCCTCCAAACCACGCTCACCAAATCTTCACATTAGCCAGACAGGCAGCGTCCGCAGGCAGCACGCGAAGGCAATCCAACCATGATCCCTCCAACCTCATCCACTCTTCTCTCCGCCGCGCCGATGAGCGGCCCGACCTCGCACGTGCTCGAGGTGCTTGGTGGGGCCGAGGCTCGTGCCGGGGAGCGCGTGCCGCAAAGGATCGTCACGTCGATCGCGGATCTCGCCGAGTTGCTCACAGCCCTGAACGCCGCGCGACTCATGTTCGTCGTCGATCGCGCCGCGCTGGTGGCGACGGGCGTCGAGAAGACGCTGCGCTCGATCATGATCGATCGTCTCGCGGCGGAGTTCGACGCCTTCACTCCGAATCCAACCTGCGACCAAGCCGCGGCCGCCGCACGCCTCGGCGCACTATCGGGCGTCGATGCCATCGTTGCCTTTGGCGGCGGAAGCTGCCTCGATGTCGCGAAGGTCGCGGCCCTCTCCGTCCGTGATCTCATCCGTGCCACCGACCATTCCTGCGGCGGCGACGCCCGAGCCGCTTCGCCCGTGCCCGTCATCGCGATCCCCACAACCTCCGGAACTGGCAGCGAAACAACCCACTTCGCATCCATGTACGTCAATGGCCGCAAAGCATCGGTCGCGCACCACGGCATCCGGCCCTGGGGTGTCGTCCTCGATGAGACGCTGCACCGCGCCATGCCGCCAACGCTCGCCGCGATCACCGGGCTTGACGCGCTCTGCCAGGCTGTCGAGTCGCGATGGGCCATCGGCGCAACGCCAGCCTCACGCGGCTATGCCGAGGAGGCCGCTGTCCTCGCCATCGCCCACCTTCGGCGGAGCGTGAAGCTGGGCACGCTGGCGGACCGTCGCGGCATGATGCTGGCCTCGCACCTCGCGGGGCGCGCCATCAACATCAGCAAGACCACGCTCGCCCACGCGTTGTCGTACGACATCACGCAGCGTGCCGGAACGCCGCACGGTCTGGCCGCGGCCCTCACGCTCGGCCACGTCGCGGCACTGAACGCTGGCGTCATCGGCACCGAGGTGAGCGAGGGCGGCCCCTCAAAGCACACGCTCGAATCCGTGCACGCCGCGTGCCGCCTGCTGGGTGTCGAGCCAGCCGACATGCCCCGTTTCATGCAAGAGCTGATCGAGTCGCTCGGCCTGCCCGCGACGCTTGGACAGGCCTGCGTGACCAGCGAAATGATCCCGATGATTGCGGCGTCGGTAGACCCGCTCCGCGCGTCCAACAACCCTCGAAAGCCCAGCACGATGGTCATTCAGCGACTGCTCGAAAGTGCGATGTGAAACGCAGATCGCGCCCTCATCCGCCCACATCGCTGCTCGAGGATGAAACCGACGTGTCCAGTTCATCTACACCGGCATCGGGCGCAAGGCCCGTGAAGACCAGCAGCACGCGCGACGCGGTTGCGCTCGGGTTGATCAGCCGATGCGGATGCGTTCCCTCGAAGTACGCGCTGTCCCCCGCCTCAAGGTCATGACGCTGGTCATCAAACTGAAGCGTGACCACCCCCTCGATAACGTGGATGAACTCCTCGCCTCCGTGCGACATCATCGGACGCGTCTCCGTCGGAGGCACCGTGACAAGGAACGGGTCCATGATGCGCGTCGGTCGAAGATGCGCCAGCGACTCGTACGTCAGCTCAGAGAGCTCTTCGTCACGCCGCACGGAGATGCGCTGATCTGACCGGACCACCACCAGCGGCGGCCGCGCCTCAAGCCCCTCAAAAAGGTCCGAGAGCGGAACCTGCAACGCCTGAGCGATCTGAAAGAGCGCCGGCAACGACGGCGTCACGCGAAAGTTCTCAACCTTCGAGAGCCAGCCGCGCGTCAGCCCGGCGCGCGAAGCAACTTCCTCAAGCGTCAGCCCACGCTGTGTGCGAAGTCGCTTCAGACGCTGGGCCAGCTCGACAAGGTTCATCAAAGCACACTCCGAAGTCTTTCGCCATTGAGCCAGCGTCGGGCGGTCCGGTGTCGATCACCGTAGCTCTCGATGCGGGCGTCGCCAGCACCTTCGCGATCTCTTCGCGCAGCGGCAAACCTCTGTGAACCCAGCAGACCCCGCCTACACTGGACGCGTGCGGGCGTAGCTCAGTGGTAGAGCGACGCGTTCCCAACGCGTAGGTCGCGAGTTCGACCCTCGTCGCCCGCTTTCCAGTGCCGCAGCATGGTCCCTCCGAACAGAGGTCGGCCAGCCGCTGGCGTTAGCTTGGTGCACGAGGGACATTCTCCAAAACGAAGTGGATGATCTCAACAACTGGGTGGGGCTGCCCAAAGACATCCATAGCAGAATTAATGGACGATGGTATACGTTTCGCGCAAGGCGTCCGAATGCCACTCGTGACGAGGTTCTTGAGCACTTCACTGGCATCGATGCCGAGTTCGGACGGTACTTGGCCTGCCCCCCAAATCCTGATCCACCAACTATGAGAGTCTCGACGGGTCGCGGCACGACCCAGGAGACTCTCGAAGATGAAGCGGACAAGGCATTCGGCGGAGC
>Ga0105046_10007101_pt1 | contig 17677 bp, 12 predicted proteins | sample MAT03_FD_78385 | JGI IMG/M metagenome (GOLD analysis project Ga0105046, IMG submission 78385) | Freshwater microbial communities from Lake Fryxell liftoff mats and glacier meltwater in Antarctica - MAT-03 (megahit assembly) | ecosystem: Environmental > Aquatic > Freshwater > Ice > Liftoff...
CGGTTACACCAGAGGCGATTTCGCATGTGCTCGAATCGGCCATGAAATCGCGCAAAACGTGGAAGCCCGTGAAGGCGTAAAATTGGCGAATGTACTTTTGAAGCGAGAATTTGTGGCGAATCGGGTGGCCTATTGTAGGGGCGACCTGCTGGGTCGCCCGATTGTTTCGCAAAATGCGCTTTGCCTGGGCGATCCAGCGGATCGCCCCTACACTCCCATTATTTTAAGAATCTATTCTCTTGATGGGCTCATAGGGCCACAATAGGCTACAGATAATCCTCGGCTTGCAGCTCATCGATCAGGTCTTGAAGGATGGTATGCGTCGCCACATCGTCCATTGGTTCGCGCAGACCGGCATTGTAGCGTTGGGCGACAGCACCCAAAATCACCGCAAAGAATTCGTGTGCGCTCAGTTCTTCATGGTTCTTTTCCCAGCGTTCAAGATCTGCATTCTCGATCAGAGATACAATCGCGGCCTTCAAGAGATGCGAGCCAAGCGGCGTGTCTCTTTCAGTCTGTGATTGTATTTTCAGGTGAATATCGAGATTGCGGCGATGCTCTCTGATCGTCATATCGGCCATGTGCCTGCTCCTGAAATGAAATTGGGCGCAACCATGCAGTGTGCGCCCAATGATTACTATCATGATTCCGATTAAAACGGTGTGTCTTCGCTGCGCCGACGCCGTGCCGCCCGATTGGCATCGCCAATGAGACCAATGCCGCGATCTTTGTGCGCGGTGAGAAAGTTATCCTTGGCCTCGATCTGGGCCACGAGCGAATCAAGCGATTCTTGCAGCATCTCCAGCGAAAGAACACTCTCATGCTGGTAGGCCGCAATTGTGAGGGCATAAACGGCCACCTCGCGCACAAATGCCCCAGGTCGCCCCAGAAGCTGTGTGACAATATCGCCATGCTCGTCGCGCCATGCTTTGCCCAGATACTTTTTCAGCATGGCATGGGCATCATTTTTGTCGTTCAATTCAGGGATAATAAAGATGCGGTCCAGGCGGCCTGGACGCTTCATCACACGATTGTCGATCTGTTCCGGATGATTGGTGGTGGCGATGAGCAGCGTGCCCTGCGGATTCAGCGGTGTCTCGCTGCCATCCAGCACGTTGAGCATCTGCGCCTTTGAATCCCCTTTGAGATAAGCATCAAGTTCTTCCACGAGAACGACAGTGGGAGAACTGGCACGGGAGGCAATCTCTAGCGCCTGATGAATCTTCCAGAATTCTGAGCCGCTGATATTCGACCCCGACACGTAAATGACGAAGTGGCCTTTTTGCAGTGCCCGCCGCGCAATTGCGCCGCACAGCATGGTTTTGCCTGTACCCGGGACGCCTGCCAGCAGCAGCTTGCGGAAGGGCTTGAGATTGAGTTCCTTGTAGATGCCGATGCCTTTTTCAAAGAAGGAATCAACATCATTGAGGATGCTGGTTTTCAGATCCTGAGGAAGATAGATGTCGTCCCAATCCACAGTTGCCTCAAACGAGCGGGCCATGCCCCCGACGATATACACCTGATCGCGATAGGCGACGGCGGTTGTCAGCAGGCGGCTGCACTCGGTTTCAAAGGTGAGCCATGCCTGGATGGAGGGCTCAGGCACGCTGATGAGCGAAATATCGTTGTCGTGCTCATCCCATGTCGAGACGAGGATCGTATCGAAGGCGGGTGTCCCGTCTTCGTTCTCAAACCGAAATTTGAGCGCCCCGATATACCGTGCTGGGCGATTGTCCTGGTACAGTCGAATGGGGGTGATTAGCTCGCAGGCAACTTCTTCATAGCCAGCATACACCAGTCCGTCACCCACCGGGAAACGCTCGGCCATATAACTGAGGACATTCAAATTTGCGCAGGCCGAGGCCGCCAAGACGATTATCCGAGGCAAGGGCTGATTAGGGGTGTTTTGTTTTTGTAACCATTGACCGATCTGTTCATGAACCCGCGCCTGCATCGACATAGCGTTTTGTGCTGTCCCTTCTGCTGTTGGCTTGGTTGCCAGGATGCCTATGAGGACATCCACCGTTTTCATTATCCATAGTTTTATTGATTGTACCAGAGGCGTAAACCTTAAGCTCAATGTTAGATTTTTTCGATACGATAGAAATATGATGGAAATTCGCATGTTCTATTCTGGTACCTGCTGAATGTTCTGTTAGCAACCGTTAGGAATCGCTAACCATCCTTGAATCAAGATGCACAAGTGGAAAATCTGCGCTATAGTTAAGAGTAGGCCGAGAAGTAAGCGGTGTCTGATGAGTCCTCTGAAATGTGAGGGGTTTTGATATGAGCAAAGGTCGCATCTTAGTGGTTGAGGACGACTTCGACATCTCCAACATGCTCCGCATCTACTTTGGTGGGCAGGGCTATACCGTCGAAGTGGCGTCCCGCGGGGGCGATGCATTGGCCGCAACACAGCGCCAGGCACCCAACCTGATTGTGTTGGATATTAATCTGCCAGACATCAGCGGTTACGATGTCTGCCGCAAACTGCGCACCACGACGCGCACGCGTCATATTCCGATTATTTTCCTGACGCAAAAAGACGAACGCAGCGACAAAATCTTTGGCCTGGAATCAGGCGCAGATGATTACATTACCAAGCCGTTCGATATTGAAGAGCTTAAACTGCGCGTCAAGAACGCGATTGACAGCGCCGAACGCAGCCGCAAGGTGGATGCTGTCTCGAATTTGCCGGGTGGCAGCCTGATCGAAGATTATCTGCGCGAACTCATGCGCAATCCGCGCACCTGGACATACATCGATATGAAGATCGCCAGCTTCGAGATGTTCTCGGATGTTTATGGCTGGACAGCGGCGGATGAAGTGATTCGCTTTACGGCGTTTATGCTGAGTGAATTGATAGAGCAGCTTGGAACCGCCGATGATTATATTGGGCATCCGGGCCGCGATAACTTCATTGTCATCACACATGTGGAAGACCCCACAGTGTTGATTGATAAGATCAAAGAGTCGTTCACGGATAAAGTGAAACAGCATTATTCGTTTATTGATCGGGAACGTGGCTATATGCTCGTGCCTGATACCGCGTCTGAAAAACAGGTTGATCTCATGTCGATGTCGATGGGGTCTGTCTCCACCCGAACACACCAATTTTCCGATATTCGTGAGATTACCGAGATGGCTGCTGACAACCGTCGTCGTGGACAAACGAGCGATGCGGGCAGTGCCAACGATGCGAGCATCCTCACATCCTGGTAACACCTTCCATCCGTCCCGAACCGCCCTGCCTGCATCGGTGGTCATTTGAGTCTTAACTGAGAGAATAAATGAGTGGGATTGCATTAGCTATTCTAGCAATGGGCATCATTACCATTATTGGGGTGGTGTTATGGCTCAACCAGCGTGAACAATACACACATCCTCAAGACTCTCACTTTTACAGTGGGGCTCTGGGAGTCACTGGCGGCCCCCAGGGTGATGCTCATACGGGTGTGATCGTGGCGTCCCTTCAGGGGCAGGCGCTGCATTTCAACGAAACGGCGCTGCAATGGCTCGGTATTGAGCAGCATCTGCCCGATCTTGAACAAGTCGTGCAGCACGCGCAGCCTGTGGAGAATTTTTTGATGCTGTTTGCGGGGGAGACACAAGCCACCTTCCGCATCGGGGATCGCTGGATTGAAGCCACCTCCTCTTATGTGCCCACTCAGAATGAGATGCGCATCGTTGTGATGATGCGCGAGGTGAGTGACGACGTCTCACATGCCTCAAACAAGGTCAACATCTCGCGTGCGATGCGCTTGATCGATGACATCGGCCAGACCGTCGATTTTAGTAACGGGATGGACAATGCGATGCAGCTTCTGCTTGAAATCCTCAAGCGCGATATTCCTTCGGATGCCGGGGAAATTTGCTTGTGGGATGACAAAGATCGGATGCTCATGCAGCGCGGTTGGATCGGGGATGCTGTTTATCTGCTGACCGTCGCGGAACAGGGCGGCGGGTATCGCCTGGGCCAGGGTGTGGCCGGATGGGTGGCAGAGCATCGCCAACCGCTGCTGATTACAGGCCGCGAACAGATCATTAGTGTGCGCGATTTGCTGATTGGCACACCCTATGGCAGCAGTGTCAGCCTGCCTTTAGTCCATGATGAGCTTCTCGTGGGTACTGTGACGTTGTTCAGCCAGCAACCAGATCGTTACGATACGAGCACGCTGGCGCTGCTGCAAGCGATGAGCCGTACTTTGATTACCATTACGGAAAATGCCCTGATCTATGCACGTCAGGAAGATCGCATTCGCGATATTGCCAGCTTACAGCAGATCGCTGAACAGCCCAAAGCAGGCCGCGACGAAGCAACCCCTGTGTATATGGTGCTCAATGAGCGCATTGCCAAGCTTGCCGATGCAGAATACAGCGGCATCTATCTCTATGATGGAGATCGGCGCGAACTCGTGCCGCAGCTTCCGTTCTTCGGCCTTATTGATCAGATTGCGTCTTACCTGACCATTCCTCTGGGAACCGACAGCCCACAGGATGACATCTGGCGTCAGCAGCCCTATTGGGTGTCAAATGATCTCTCGGATGAACCGCTGACTGAGGCGCTTGGCCTTAAAGCGCTGCTTGAAACGATTGGTCTGCGCAATACCGCGCTCATTCCGCTGCAAATCGCGGGGGAGCGTATTGGCGTTCTGGCCGTGAGCAATCGTCGTGGTTCAGGCTTTACCCCGCCCGATATTCAGAATCTGCGTGTGCTCTCCGGTCAAGCTGCTCTGGTCGTCGAGAATATCCGCCTCTATCAACGTGAACAGTTGATTGACAACGAACTGCTCGGCTTGCAGGAGATGACGCACGCGATTGGCGCGTTGAGCCATGAGGGCGAATTTTACGCCGAAATCACTGAGCGTATTGCCCGCCTGATGAAGAGTGAAATGTGTGGCATTTTGCTCTACGATCCAAAAGAACGGGCGCTTATCTCGCAGCTGCCGTTTTACGGGGTTGATGAAGACCTTATCCAGCTGTATCGCATCGCGCTGCCTCTTGGCTCCGTGATGGAAGAAATCTGGACGGATGAGGAATATTGGCTGAGCAACCGCGTCTCGACTGATCCTCTCGTCTATGCGGCGGGCCTTGATCAAATGTCGGAAGTGGCCGGGGTTCGTAAAACCCTCGTCGCAGTGATGGCCGCAGGTGGTCGTCGCCTTGGTGTGGTGCAGGTCTCCAACAAGCTGGATACCAGCGATTTCACAAGCAAAGATGCCCGTCTTCTGCAAATCTTCGCCACACAGGCCGCAGCCATTGTGGAAAATGCACGCCTGTATCGTGAAGTTCGCTTGCGGGCGGAACAATCGGAAATTCTGCGCAGTGTGGCGCAGCAGGCCAGCTCTGTGCTGACGACGCAACAGTCTTTCCAGCCTGTTCTGCAAGAAGTCAGCCGCTTTATGAGCAGCCCTATCGTCTATATCAACGTCATCGACAGCACCACGAACAGCCTGATTATCTATCCGCGCTGGGTCTTTGGCGTCGCTATTCAAGAGGCGATTGCGCAGGATCTCTCGATACCGGGCTATCAGAATATTCCTTCAGTCTCAGGCCATCCCTTCCTGACCAATGATGTGGGGAACGAGAAGTACGTTCTACCCCTGTATCGCAACATCGCTGAGAAGTTCAATATAAAGTCGCTGATTGTTGTGCCCTTGACCCTGGGCGAATATCATCTGGGCGAATTGACGGTAGCCAATCGATCCAACCGCCCCTATACGCAGGATGATATTACAGCCCTGATCACGGTGGCCGCCCAGATCGCGCCTGCGTTGGAACGTCTGCTGCTCTATGAAGCAACGGGTGAAAATCTGCGCCGCCGCATGGAAGAACTCGATGCGATTGGACGTATCAGCAACGAATTGTCCGGCACCGTCGATCTGGAACGCATTTTGACAGTGATCCGCGAGGAACTGCAAAACGCCACGGATGCCAGCGATACGACCATTGTGCTGCTGCAAGAGCCTTCAACATGGGCCGACCCCAAGGTGCCCGAAATGTCACGCCGCGTGGGTGGGACACTGACGATGGCGAATACGTTCTCGCAGATTGAATTGGAAGCGATTGATCGCGGTTCTGCGCCTGTGATGATCGGCAACTACAGCGAATCCACAATGAAGCCCGAACCCGCCTATGCACGTTCGGCGCTGGCGATTGCCTTCACGTATCTCGATCAAATCGTTGGTGTGCTGCATGCCTATCACAAAGATGCGAATCACTTCAGTGATCGTGCGGCAGGCTTTATGCTCACGCTCGGCTCGAAGGCAGCGCTTGGGTATCAGAATGCCCAGTATTATACGCAGCAGATCGAACGCAGTTCGCGTTTGCGTCAGCGCGTCGACCAGTTGAATCGTATCTTTGAACTTGGTCACATGCTGCAATCCAACGCTGAACCGGAGATGGTGCTGGAAGCAATTGCCTACAGCGTGCAGCAGAGCGTTGGCTACGATACCGTCCTCATGCTCATGTACGATGACCGCGACAAGGTGCTCACACGCACAGCGCATGCGGGTTTGCCGCTGGATGTCTTCCAGACGTCAAAGGCCGATTGGCTGCCCTATGACACACTGCAAATGCTCCTCAGAGAAGAATATCGTTTCAGCGAAACCTATTTCTTCCCGGTGGAAAAGGCGTCTGATTGGCGCACCCCTGATTTGAATGCTATCAGCACCAATTTCCCGAATAATCGCGAGATGCCCGCTGGGGCACGCGATATGTGGCATGAGGGCGATATTCTGCTCGTGATGATCAACGGTCAGAGAGGCAATCTCATCGGCATCATGGTGCTGGATCGCCCCTATGACAACCGCCGCCCGGATCGCTCGACGCTGGAAGTGCTGGAAATCTTCGGACATCAGGCGGCCACGATGGTGGAGAATACCCGCCTGTTCCTGGAAAGCCGCCGCAATGCTGAGATGGAAAACCGCCTCAACGAAATGCTCAATGCAGTCGCCAGCACGCTCGAAGTGTCTGAGATTGGCCGCGCGATTGCAAGCGGTATGAAAGATATGCTGCCCCTCAGCCGCCTGACACTGGCGCTGGCCGGGACAGAAGATCAACCGTTTGAGTACATCAAGGTTGTGCCGAACGCCAAGAAGCCCAACACGATGGATGTGACCCAGGAACAGCGCAAGACGCTCGAAGGAACGGCGCTTGGTCTGGCCTTTACCGAGCACAAGGATCATCTCTATACCCTGAATGATGCTGAAGTGAAGCAGTATGCCGATCTCAAGGCATGGTACACTCTGGGCGAACAATCCAGTTACATCGTCCCGCTGATCGCGGGCGGTGAATGCCTGGGGGTTCTGCACGTCGGCAGTCGTGAACATCGCACCCTGGTCGAATCGGAAATGCAGGGTCTGGTCTCACGTACGGCGCAGTTGGTGGCGAGTTCGGTGCAAAATGCCCGCCTGTTCAATCAAGCGGTGAACCTGCAAATCCTCAATCGCTCTGTGGTTGAGTCGATCCAGCAGGGTATTGTCGTGCTCGATCACTCAGGCCGCATTATTACTGTGAACGCCTTCATGCGCGATGCCTATGGCTGGGATGACAGCGCCCGTCTGCAAGACCTCTTTGGCTATCGTCCTGAATTGGCTGACTACATCAAAGACGATTTGCGCGATGTGCTGGAATTGGGCCAGCCGCGTGAACGCCTGAATCAAACCTCGACAGAACTCACAGGCGCAATGACAGTGCGCAACTTCTATCTCTATCCGCTGCGCTCCGGCGAAACGATTCGCGGTGCGGTGCTGCTGGTGGAAGATGTGACGGAACGCACCAAGCTGGAACAGGCCATTGAAACCCGCGCCAATCAACTGGCGGCCCTCACGGATGTCTCGACCCGCATTACGGCGGCACTGGAACGTGAAGAGGTCATTAATCTGGCGCTGGATGAAATGGGCTGGATCATCCCGTTTGATGTGATGATGATCTGGCGGCGCAACGGCTCCTATATGGTGCTGGAAGGCGAATCGGGCGGTGATCTGACCCATATGGGCGAAGTCCGTATGTTGATCTCAGAAGATGAGCGCATCCAGCAAATTGTCGAGTCGCAGCGCGTGGTGAGCATCACAGGCGATCAGCCGATGAGTGCTGCGCCGCGTATTCTGCCTGATGAAGTCTTCTACAGCTGGATGGGTGTGCCTCTGGTCAATCAGGGCCATGTGGTGGGTCTGCTCCTTATCGCCAAATCATCCCCTGGCTCCTACGAGAGCCGCCATGAGCAAAACGTGGGCTTTGCGTTTGCCAGTCAGGTCGCAATTGCTCTGGCGAATGCCGATCTGTTTGAGCAGACCTTTGAGCGCACGAATGAACTTGGGACGCTGCTTGAAGCGGCACAAGCCACAGCGCTCACGCGTGATGTGAACGAAGTGTTCCGCACGGTTGCTGAACTGATGCTGAGTGCCCTTGAAATGGAAACCTGTACCATCATGATCTGGGACGAGGTCGATAATGAACTCGATGTCCAGTTCTCGGTGGATCGTGCGGGTGATGTGCCAAGCAACACGGTCAAGGGACGCAAATACAATCTGCTCGATTATCCCGCCCGTCAGCGCACCCTCAAGCAGCGCGATGTGGTTGTGATCGTTGATACGGAACGCAACGGTAACGAAACGCCGCTGTATATGAGTGAAGTCTATGAGCTGCGTCATGATGGCTTTGGGGCACGCATGTTTGTGCCGCTGGTTGTGCGTGAACAGTCCATCGGTCTCATTCAGTTGGAACAGACATCCAATGATGAGCAGACCCTGACGCAGCAAAAAGTGCGTCTGGCCCGTGCGCTTGGTTCGCAGGTGGCGGTGGCGATTGAAAATGCCCGCCTCTCAACTGAGACGACAGCCCGCTTTGAAGAACTCCTGACGATCAATGCGCTGTCACAAGCGGTGTCTTCGACGCTGAAACTGGCCGACATGCTGCCGATCATTCGTGATCAGGTGCCAGGGGTGACAAAAGCCGAGGAAATGTATCTCGCTCTCTACGATGCGGATAAAGCGATGATTACCTTCCCGCTGGCTGTTCGCGGCGGTGTCGATTTCTATATCCCGCCACGCCCGCTGGGGACGGATGAAGTCTCATACATCATCAAGCGCAAGCACACGCTCAGTTTGGGGGCCGATTACTTTAGTCCGGCTGAACTGCGCAAAAGTATGGGGATCACCAACGGCGAAGGCGACGCCAAGAGCTACATGGGTGTGCCTGTCAAAGCGGGCGATCAATCCCTGGGTGTGCTGGCAATCCGCAACACCAGCCGCAGTCGTGCCTTCAGCTTGCACGATGACCGTATTCTCTCCACCGTCGGCTCGCAGTTGGGAGCCGCAATCCAGAATGCGCGTCTGTTTGAGAAGACCACCAACTTCGCCGCCGATCTGAATCGTCTGGTGGAGCAGCGCACCGAAGAACTGGAAGAAGAGCGTGATCGCCTGGATACGCTGTATCAGATCACCTCGGAATTGGCACGCACACTGGACATGGAACAACTGCTTGATCGTGCGCTTGGCATGGTCAGTAAAGCGGTTGGCGCGAAAGACGCGGTCATCATGCTCAGCGACCCGGCAACTGACAAACTGTACTGCCGCGCGTGGCTAAACCCGAATAATCTGCGCTACGAGGATGAAACCAGCAATCCCACACATCCCGCCGAAGGGCTGGCGACGTGGCTCATCCAGAACAGCGAAGAGGGTGAGCATGTTGTCATCATCGACGATTTGAATGATCAGCCCTTCTGGAATGTTGAGCGTGATGGAGAAACCGGTTTGCGCTCGGCGCTGGCCGTCATCCTGGAAAGCAATGATGACCCGATGGGTGTCATGGTTCTGCTCGGCGATTCTGTGAACGGCTTTACCGAACAGCATCTCAAGCTGCTTGTTCCGGCAGCTACACAGGTGGCAACATCCATCAACAGTGCCGATCTCTATCACCTGATCCGCGATCAGGCTGACCGTCTCGCCAAGCTGCTGCGCATGGAGCAGGATGAAGCCGAGAAGCAGGGCGCTATCCTCGAATCTGTCGCAGATGGCGTTATGCTGGCCGATGCGACGGGCAAGATTGTGCTGTTCAACTCGGCGGCAGAGCGCATTCTGCAACTGCCGCGCGATCAAGTCCTCAAACAAGACGTTACGCGTCTGGCGGGCCTGTATGGCGCGTCAGCGCTGCACTGGTTACAGATGGTGCAGTCATGGTCTGATGCCCTGACACGTCCCACCGATGTGAGCAACGAGCCGCTGCTGTCGGAACGCATTGAGATTGGTGAGCGCGTTATCAGCACACAGCTTTCGCCTGTGTACAGCGGTGATACCTATCTTGGCACTGTGTCGGTCTTCCGCGATATTACCAAAGACGTTGAAGCGGATCGCATTAAATCTGACTTCATCGAAAATGTGTCGCATGAGTTCCGCACACCTCTCACGCCGATCAAAGGTTATATTGAACTGCTGGCGATGGGGGCGGGCGACCCGCTCACGCCGATGCAAGCGGACATGGTGGGAACAATCCGTGAGAATGTGGAGCGTCTGAACGGCTTGCTCAATGATGTGCTTGCCATCTCACAGATCAGCAACCGCAAATTAGCGCTCACGATGCAGTTGATCGATTTGAACGAGATAATTCCAGAGGTTGTTAATACTCTGTCACAGCGTGATCGTAACCAGGCCAAGAATTTGAAGGTGAATGTCTCGATTGAATCTAATCTTCCTCGTATTCGGGCAGATCGTGAGCGCTTCGGGCAGATCGTTAATAATCTAGTGGATAACGCCTTTAACTACACTATGCCGGGTGGTAAGATAGATGTGAGCGTAGGACTTGAGAAAAACGGGCAATTTGTTCTCATCACCATCGCTGATACAGGGGTGGGTATTCCGGAAGATTTCCGTGATCGCGCCTGGCTGCGGTTTGAACGTAGTAAAGAACATGCCCTCCTCTTCGACGTTGCGGGAACGGGCCTGGGTCTCCCACTGGTCAAGGAACTCATAGAACTGCATCATGGACAGGTCTGGTTTGACTCAACAGTGGGCGAGGGCACCACATTCTATGTTCGCTTCCCTGTTGAACAACCACACTTTGTGACCGAAACCATGACATCGATCAAGCCGTTGAATCAGGCCACTAGCGAACACATCGCAGGAGACTAAGGGCATGGCGCATATTCTGGTCGCAGAGGATGAACGTGATATTCGCGAGTTGGTCATGTTTACGCTGCAATTTGCAGGGCATAAAGTGACGCAGGCTCAAAATGGGGAAATTGCTGTGGAGTTGGCGCAGCAGGTTCTCCCTGACCTCATCCTGACGGATGTGCGCATGCCGAAGATGACAGGGTACGAAGTGTGCCGCGCACTCAAAGAGATTGAAAGTGTCAAGCATATCCCTGTCGTCATCCTCTCGGCCAAGGGCCAGGACGATGAAATTGAGACGGGCAAGGCCGCAGGAGCAATTGATTACATCCTGAAGCCTTTTGATATGGCCGAATTGCAGCAGCGCGTGAATGAAATTCTGAGTAAAATCGGGGCGTCCTGAGCGCCTGTAATAGGATATGGGCATGAGTGCCATTACCATCGGCGGGGACCTAATCCATTACGAAAAGCTAGGGCGAGGCCGACCCGTCATTTTGATGCATGGTTGGATCGGCTCATGGCGCTATTGGATTCCGGTCATGCAGCATCTCCACCTCAAATACAGCGTTTATACGCTGGATTTGCCAGGGTTTGGCGATTCGGCCAAAAATCCCTCACGGTATGCTGTGGGGCGCATGACAGATATTCTGGTGCAGTTTCTGGATCAGCTTGCCATCCCTAAAGCGGCCTTCCTGTGTCATGGGTTAGGGGCATTGGTGGCGGCGGAGTTTGCGCAGCGCTTTCCGGATCGTGCTGCCCGTATGATGCTTGTCAGTCTGCCATTATTTGATCCGGGGGATCTGGCGGATCGTGTGCCGGCGGGTGAGCGTATCATGCTCACAGCCAATCAGATCCCGGATGCGACGATCCCATCGGCATCAGGAGGCACGGGCGCTCTCAGTCTGGATGCGACGATTCCGTCGGTCAGTTCGGGCAATCTCAATCTCGATGCGACGATCCCCAATCGTTCCGTGCTGTCGCCTGGATCAGATGCTCCTACGTTCATCCGCCCTGAGGTGGATCGTGAGAGGCTGTTGGAGCGTATGCGCGAGATGCAGGCAGCCCGTGCAACCAATCCTATCCCCAATCCATCGTTACCAAACCCGCTGTTGGATTTATTCACAGGGAAGACGCCGCAGATGCTGCTCGATAAAACCATCAAACGCAGCGAGCCCGTATACGATAAGCTCAAAGTTGACGTGGATAAGACTGATTTTCGCGTGTTGGAGAGCAGCGTTAATGGCTATGAGGCCGGACGCATGCTGGACAATCTGCGGCGCATCAATACGCCGTTGTGTGTGGTGCATGGGGCAGATGATCCGCTTTTGCCTGCCCCTAACGAAGAGGTCTGGAACTATCTGAATGTCAATAAAGAAGAGACGTTCGTCGCGATCACAATGCCCGGCGTGCGCCATTTCCCAATGCTGGAATTTGATGGCTTTCCGCTGCTTATCACGGATTTCCTTGATATTGCTGAGGTGAGTAAGCTGGAAGTGCGCGGACGGTGGCGTCGGCGTACTCGTTAAAGACACCTCTTAGAAATTAGGATTTCATATCTTACTTTAGCAAAGTTAGAGATAGGGGCACAATGGACAGGCGTGAGTCAATGCGCCCCACTGTGCCCCTATGCATGTCTTATTAACTGACTGATATGCCGAAAAGAGTCGCTCCGTGATTAAACGCGCCCTGATCTTCGCGAATGGCGATCCTTACCCTGGCGAGATGGTTCGCCGTACACTTGCTGACGCCCAGGATGCCCATATCATTGCGGCTGACGGTGGGGCGCGGATGGCTCGCTTTTATGGCTGTACGCCGCATGTGATCATCGGAGATATGGATTCGCTCATGCCCTCTGATCTAACATACTTCGAGCAGGCTGGGGCCTCGGTGGAACGTCATCCCGCTGAGAAAATTGAGACAGATCTCGAACTGGCGCTGCAATATGCCGCGCGGCAGGGTGTGACATGGCTGCGCATTGTGGGAGCGGTGGGCAATCGCTTTGATCAGACGATTTCCAATATGCACTTGTTGACGCTGCCGGAATTGACCCCCATCGATGTCGGGATCGTGTCAGGCGGGCAGGCGATTTATGTGCTGCGGCCTGGTCTGCACATGTTTCACGGCCAACCTGGTGATACGCTTTCGCTCATCCCGTTGAGTGGTTCGGTGGATGGTATCGAAACTCAGGATCTGAAATATCCTCTGAACAAGGAAACCCTTTATTTTGGCCCGGCACGCGGCGTCAGCAATGTCCTGGAAACCGCTGACACGGGTCAAGTGCGCTTTTCAAGCGGTTTGCTTCTGGCGGTGCATACGGTGGGGCGGGCTTAGAGTTTGCTCCACTGTGTCTCATCTTGGCATTCAGGGGCGCTCTTGGGCGTCTGATAGGGTTTGCTCTTGCGCCGTGCTCCATACTCACTGAGCGAGGCGAGGGCATGTGTCAGATGATCCCACAGGGATGCGAGGCGGCTGATGCCCGTTTCGTCGTCGGTGTCTGTTGGGTCTGCGTGCAAGGAGCGCATTTCCAGTTCAGCGGCCATGAACATCTGGACTTTGAGGGTGGGGATGTCGAATTGGTCTAACATAAATTCAATACTCCTTATAGCATAATGTCTGTCCTGATAAGCCTTTTGTATGGTGTGTGCGGCTTACAGTTCAAACTCTACTCCTTTGAGCACGCTCTAACTCAATACCCCAAAATCGATGTTTTTATCTGTTTCTCATGTGAGTTTTTAAGGCGCTAATCTCTTTACCTCTCCGTGAAAATAGACGATGATATTTTGCGTTGTCGATCTAATCACCCTGAAAAGGCTGTCTTATGACCTTCACGATTTATAAGCGCGATGAGCACGGCCAGGAGGTCTTTCAATACACAGGTGATCTCGTTGAGCGGGGAGAGGGCTGGGTGTGCATTCGGGCGGCGTTTGGATCGGCCAGTCGTGATCTGGGGTATATCCATCTCAAGCAGGGCGATTGGTTCACTGAATGGTTTTACGCGGATCGCTGGTACAACATTTTCCGCATCGAGGATGTGGAGACAGGCGTTTTAAAAGGCTGGTATTGCAATCTCACGCGCCCGGCTGAGATTCATGCGGATTATGCAGCGGCGGATGATCTTGCGCTGGATCTATTTGTGCATACCGATGGGTTGATTCGGGTGCTCGATGAAGATGAATATGCGGCGCTTGTGCTGACAGCGGATGAGCATCAGGCGGTTGCGGCGGCTGTAGATGAGATTCGCCGCCTTGTGGCCCAGCGCGACGGGCCGTTTGCGGGGATTTCATCGTGACAAATAGAATGCAATAGGACAGGGCGACTCAGCGGGTCGCCCTTACAAACCTGAATTTAATTTCTGCGTTATTTGATAAGCTGTTGAATTCCATTGAGATCTTCTTCTTTAACCCCGTTCATCCTTGCCGGGACGAATGATGAGCACAGGGACATTGACACCTTGCAGCACCTTCTCCGCAATGCTGCCAAAGATGAAGCGCGATAATCCGGTGCGGCCATGTGAAGTCATGACGACCAGATCGACGCCTTCTTCATTGACATAATCGCAGATGAGCGCCGCCGCGCCCATCCCTTCGATAAACTGCACGCGGCACTCCACATGCTGATTGCGCAGTTGGCCGCGCAGACCCATCAAATAGTTTTTGACCTCATCGCGAATACGAGCAATCTGGACATCCTGCCCGGCCAACGCCAACTGATCAGCATACTCTGAGGCGGGCGGGCGAAACACATGGAGCAGGATAATCTCGGCCTTATTATTGCGGGCAATATCGACGGCATGGGGAATCGCACGCTCGCTCCAGCCTGAGCCATCAATCGGCACCACGATTTTGCGGTAGCGTCCGTGCGAACTGTGCGACGTTGATGTGCTGGCGGTGGAGGTGTCCTCGGAAGAGGTTGGGGTTTGATCGCTCATGGCAAATCTCCTGAATGGCATCACTTTATAGGGAGAGTGTAGCGGATGTCCCATAACGACGCGAAAATCAATTCCATAGCCCTCTGATCGCCCTCTCAGCCCCTATGAAGCAGGAATAATTCTTCAAAAACGCCGATTGTGGGCCTAAAAGCAAATGGGCCGCTTCTCCTATCTTAAATGGACCCATTTGTCTCACAGTCGAGAGCCAGCAATCGTATAAGATAGGGACATGTTGATCGACAATAACACGTATCTGGAACGGAGACACACATGTTAAGCTGGGCACTGACCTTCCTTGTGATCGCAATTATCGCCGCTATCTTCGGCTTTACGGGTATCGCGGGCACCGCCGCATGGTTCGCGCAGGTTGTTTTCTTCGTTGCGCTGATCGTGTTCCTGGTTTCATTGGTTTTTGGACGCCGTCCAACCGTCTAAACGACGAATTCATCTCACATCGCTAACGAAATTTCACATAACGAACGGAGACACACATGTTGAGCTGGGCACTGACTTTCCTTGTGATCGCGATTATCGCTGGCATCTTTGGCTTTACAGGTATCGCGGGCACCGCCGCATGGTTCGCGCAGGTTGTTTTCTTCATTGCGTTGATCGTGTTCCTGGTTTCGCTGGTTTTTGGTCGTCGTGCGACGGTCTAAACGACGAATTCATCTCACATCGCTAACGAAATTTCACATAACGAACGGAGACACACATGTTGAGCTGGGCACTGACTTTCCTTGTGATCGCGATTATCGCTGGCATTTTTGGCTTTACAGGTATCGCGGGCACTGCCGCATGGTTCGCGCAGGTTGTTTTCTTCATTGCGTTGATCGTATTCCTGGTTTCGCTGGTTTTTGGTCGTCGTGCGACGGTCTAACCAAACCACCGCAATTTCAAGCAAATACTTAAAGAGGAGACTCCCCGCTGCGGGAAGTCTCCTCTTTGTGTTTGTGGGTGTAGGACGTTACATCTGGTCGATCATCTCATGACAGTGATCGATGAGGGCCGCACTTTTGCGCCGCCCTGCAAGCTTTTAATCCATCGATGAGGCAAAAATCGCCTCAGCTTTGACGCTTTGTTCACTCTGGTACTCTTTAACATCAATCAGATTGAGGGCCCATCCCGAAATTGCCAATCCGACAGCCCCCACAACAAACACCATGCCATAGGCCACACTGAACTGCCCTGAGATCGCCAGCAGCGCATCGCGCAGCACGCCGCCGGTGGCGACACCGCCACCCCGCGTGAGCGTCACCACCATCGTCCAGAAGCCCAGGAATGTCCCGGCACGCCCACTGGGACTGAGGGTCATCATCAAGCCAAGTGTGCCCACATTCCATACACCCAATCCCGCACCGAGCACGATCAGGCCAGGGGTCACCAGAGGACGGATTTGCGCCACCGAGGACACGCCAAAGATCGCAAAGGCAATAATAAGCACCCCTATGCCCATCTGCGACATAAGGGTTGAGGTGAGACGCGGATAGCGGCGTGACAGCCACAAAAATAACAGCGTCCCCAGGATTGACATGCTGCCCCAATACCCGGCAAAACGATTTGTGGTGGTGGCAGGCATGTTAAAGACATCCCCGGCAAAGGGCTCAAGGATGGCATCTTGAGAGAAGGCAAAGAACATCGAGAGGCCCAGGAAGAACAAAAACATGCGCATGGGCTGGCTGTTCCATACCAGCTTGAGATCGGCGCGGAAAGACACTCGCTCAGGCGCGTTCGCATGTTGGGCCGTGCCTGTCGTCGTGGTGCGGCGTTCTTCGCCCCACATGGATGTGACCCACAGCGTCGCAAACATCAGGCCCGCCAGAAAAAAGAGATTTTGCAGGGCATCCGGCGTAAAGCTGAGACCTGTCACACCTTCTTTATGTTCCGGTAGCAGAAGGCCAAAGGTAATCCCGCCGATGGTGAAGCCGACCAGCAGCCATGTCCACACAATGCCGATCACACGTCCGCGCTGCTGCTGGGAGGTGCGATCATAGATGAGCGCCAGAAATGTCCCGCCTGAGAAGGCGTTGCCAATACTAAAGAGCAGCATGGCCAATACAATCACACCCCAGAGCAGGGCGGTACTCTCGCCGGGGGTGCGGGCCAGTTGGGCGGTGCCAAGGCCCAGTATGAATGTGCTCACAACCATCATGCCGCGCCCGGTCCCAATCCAGAACAGGCGTCGATAGCCGCCAATCGCGCGTGAATCGGAGATGCGTCCGGCCCAGATGCCCAGTGGGGCCAGGAAATAGCGCATGGCTGCCAGGAAACCCACCACAGTCGCGCTGTAGCCGAGATCGCTGATCATGATACGATTCCAGACGCCGGTCATCAGCACATCGGCCATACCTGATCCCAGATGAAACAGCCCGATTTTATTAATGCGGGTGCTTGATAAGCCCGATTGCTGTTCGCTCATGGCGACTCCGAATTTTATAGATTTTTATAGGTTTTCTCTGAGTATTATAAAGGTTTAGCGATAAATACGTCAATAAGGGAGTGCGGCTCAGAGAGATGTTATCTAACCAATGGTGCAAGTCGTAAATTTGAGGTGGGATTGGCGTAGGGGCGCAGCATGCTGCGCCCCTACAAAAGCGCTTTGGCCCTTTAAAAACTCTTCGCCATTAAAAACTGAGCCTCGGAA
>Ga0105046_10007102_pt1 | contig 17675 bp, 16 predicted proteins | sample MAT03_FD_78385 | JGI IMG/M metagenome (GOLD analysis project Ga0105046, IMG submission 78385) | Freshwater microbial communities from Lake Fryxell liftoff mats and glacier meltwater in Antarctica - MAT-03 (megahit assembly) | ecosystem: Environmental > Aquatic > Freshwater > Ice > Liftoff...
AGTGTGGTCTGGAGGAAAGCCGAGCCGTTGCCGCTGCGGGCGTAGTTCGAGCGAATGCCGACGCCGCCACTATTGCGGACGTTGTTGTAGACGAAGCCGGTGGAACCAACGGCCTGGCCTTGGTTCGAACCGGAAGCGTTGGAGAAGAGATCCCCGGGATTGGCGTTATTTGAGTACACAGTCTGGATGCCAGCCTGAGCGGTCGAAAGACCGGCAAGGGTCACGACGGAGAGAGCCATCAAGCGGAGGGATTGCATGGAAAGGATCCTTCATTCACGAACAGGAACGAAACAAATAGGAACGGAACGGACGCCCAACGAGGACGAGGGCCCACTGTACAGATAGGTCGCAGGAAGAGGGGATGAAATCCTAAGATGCCTCCAAGATCCGGGGTTTATACTGTGGCTGGGACTTCAGGCACATCCGCACGTGTGGGATGGATGCGGCCGAGGACCTGCTTTGTACACGGTCTGGAAGCGGGATTGGGTGACCAGGTGGGCCGCTGCGGAGGGGGCGGAAGGGACCTTGATTGTAATGGTGACGCTGGCGGGGAGGTGAAAAAGGCCCGGAGACTTTGTTTTCCGGGCCTTCTCAATTTGGTTGTGGCTTCGGATGAGGCCTTGGTGGCGCCGGAAATGAACACGAGCCCGCCTTTGAGGGGCGGGCTCGTGTCTTGCGTTTATTGATCTGCGATGCTGGGGTGAACTGGGTCTGGAGACTTAGTTCTGGCCGCCGCAGGAGGACTTGGTGGCGCAGGCGGGCTTGGCCTCGACGGCGCCCATGTTGACGTCGGTCTTGTTGCCGCAGGAGGTCTTCTCGCTGCAGGACTTCTTGGCCTCCACAGCGCCCATGTTGGCGTCGGTCTTGGTGCCGCAGGAGGACTTCTCGCCGCAGGACTTCTTGCCCTCGACAGCGCCCATGTTGGCCTTGTCGGTCGTGCACTTGCCACAGCACTCCTTGGCTTTCTGGCCCTCGACAGCGCCCATGGAGCCCTCATTGGAGCTCTGGCAGCCAGCGAACATGGAGGCGGCGGCGATCATCGCGATGAATCCGAGCTTCTTCATGGGAACTCCTCGTGGTGGGCGGCGAGCGCCCGGGTACAAAGGTCAGACTGGGCACGCGACCGCGGGCCCGATGGGTTAGAGACTGAGTATACGCCCAAGTCACGCTCGGGTTCACGGATTTTCATACAGGACGCGAACGTCCGCAAGAGAGTGCTTCATCGCAGATTGTCCAATCGGTACAGGCGGATGTGGTGCACGGTGCATGGACCTGCGCGGCTTTGCGAGTCTGGCGGCTGCGCTGGCGTGCTGGCGAGTGGTTGCGCGGATCATTGCTGAAACGTGGGCGCAGGCGTGGAAGAGATTGAGGGATGGTGGAGTCCTTCGCGGAGCGAAGAAGTGCGCGGGACGCCGGAGTTCCGGGAGGGGTGCGTGCTAAAAAGTGTGATGAATGACGTGCCGCGGCGCGAGTGAGATTTTTGAGCGCAAAGAAAAACGCGCCTGGTTGGCGCGCTTTGAGGGAGGCTTGGTGGGGTTGAAGGCCTTGGGCCTTTGTGCGTTACTCGGCCTTGGGGGCGTCGGCTGCGGGGGCGTCGGCTGCGGGGGCCGCGGGCTTGTCCTTGCGGAGCTTGGCGTAGAAGGCGGTGCGGCGATCGGCGATGCGGCGGCGCGTGCTGGGGCGGCCGCCGATTTCGGCCCCGTCCTCGGCGCCACAGAACTGGAGGAGGCAGAGCTCGGTGCCGTCGCCGATGCGGTGGCGGCCGAGCTTCACGATGCGGGTATAGCCGCCGCTGCGCTCGGCGAAGCGTGGGGCGATGTGATCGAAGATGTGCTTGACGAGGCGGGGGGACTTGCGAAGTTCGCCGTAGCGGTTGCGCTCGACCTCGCTGCTCTCTGGGAGGTCGAAGAACTGTCCGGCGATGTCTCGCATCTTCTGGACGTGTTCCTTCTCGGCGTCGGTTGCCTTCTTGGGGAGGTAGAGCCACTCGAAGCCCATGCGGTCGCCGCCGAGCTTGGCGATGACGTTGCGGCGGTCGGCGAGTGTTCCGCTCTTGGCGGAGGTGATGATCTTCTCGACGAAGGGTTGGACAGCCTTGGCCTTGGGGATCGTGGTGACGATCTGGCCATGCTCGAAGAGTCCGGCCGCGAGATTGCGCAGCGTCGAGGTGCGATGGGTGCTTGTCCGTCCCAGCCTGTAACCAGCTCTGCCGTGCCGCATGATCGACGCTCCCACCGGGCTGCTACTTCGCCCGGCTCAATGACTGACAACTCTTGAAACTGGTCGGGGGTCGGGTGAGCCCCGTGCCGACCGACTGGACTTTAGGTGGTCAACTGACAGGCTGACCGGAACAACGCAAGAACTTGACGCTGACTAGAGGACTGACTGGATCGCCGCGGGGTCCGGGTTGCCGGGCCGACGCTGCGGGAGAGCGCAAACTAGGCGGGAATCTGGGGCGAGGCGAGAGTGTAACCCTCGGGCATTGGCATGCCGAGATCGAGGCCGATGTCCTGGAGCTTGCGCTTGACTTCGCGGAGGCTGGTGCGGCCGAATGAGCGGAGCTTGAGCAGTTCGGCATCGGCCTGGCCAACGAGCTGGCCGACGGTGTCGATGCGGGCGGACTCGAGGCAGTTGCTGGCGCGGACCGAGAGCTCCAGGTCGCTGATGGGCATGTTGAGCTTGCGGATGAGGTCCTCGTCGACGCTCGCGGCGGCGGCGGCTTCCTCGCTCACGCGCTCTTCACCCGCGTCGAAGTACTGGACGAAGGGGTTGAGGTGCTTGCGGAAGATCTTGGCGGCCTCGACCAGCGCCATCTCGGGGGCGACGGTGCCGTTGGTCCAGATCTCGAGGGTGAGCTTGTCGTAGTTGGTGCGCTGGCCGACGCGGGTTTCTTCGATCTTGTAGCGGACGCGCTGGACGGGGCTGTAGGCGGCGTCGACGTGGATCAGGCCGATCTCCTGCTCCTCCTGGCCGATGTATTGCTCGCTGGCGGGGATGTAGCCGCGGCTCTTGGTGACGCGGAGCTCCATCTCGAACTCGACGGGCTCGGTCAGGGTGGCCAGGACCAGATCCTTGTTGAGGATGGTGATGGCGGTGTCGGCCTGGATCATGTCGGCGGTGATCTCGCCGGGGCCGCGGGCTGCGACACGCATGACCTTGGGCTCGTCGCCCTCGAGCTTGACGATGAGGCTCTTGACGTTGAGGACGATGTCGACCACGTCCTCCATGACGCCCTTGAGCGGGGAGAACTCGTGCTCGACGCCCTTGATCTTGATCGAGGAGACAGAGGCCCCCTCGAGTGAGGAGAGGAGAACGCGACGGAGGCTGTTGCCAACGGTCGTTCCGAAGCCCTTCTCGAAGGGCTCAACGATGAAGCGGCCGTACACATCGCTTCGGAACTTTGTGTCCGGTGCGACCTTGGTCGGAAGCTCCAATCCACGCCAGCGAACTCGGGTCGTCATACGGGTATCCACTCCTCGGCAGGACAGGCTTTTGCCAAGCGTCACGCCCTCATCGGAAACCCGGTTGGCCGAGACAGGCCGGGTCCCATCGAGATGCGAACGCCGTCAACTAAGACCCGAGCGTCGCGGGTGCGGGCTCGGTTTGGCTCGGACAGAATCCACCAACGGAAGAAGGCACGGGGGTGGGCCGCAGGAGAGCCTGCTGCATTCCATCCCACGCGCCGACACCGGTGGCGGTTGATTAGACGCGGCGACGCTTGCGGGGGCGGCAACCGTTGTGGGGGACGGGGGTGTGGTCCTCGACGGCGGTGACGCGGATGCCCGCAGCGACGAGGCCGTTGACGGCGCTCTCGCGGCCGGCGCCAGCGCCCTTGATCCGCACCTCGACCTCGCTCATGCCCATCTTGCGGACCTTGCTGCCGGAGGTCTCGGCGGCGCGGGTCGCGGCGAAGGGCGTGCTCTTGCGAGCGCCCTTGAAGCCGATGGTGCCAGCCGAGTCCCAGGCGAGGGTCTCGCCGTTGAGATCGGTGATGGTGACGATTGTGTTGTTCCCGGTTGCCTTGATGTGGGCGATGCCGCGAACAACATTCTTCCTGATCTTGCCCTTCTTCGCCATGGAAACTCCTTCGGATCAACGGACCCGCCTTGGGTCCTACCCGGGGGGTGTTGTGAATCGAGTGCTGAGACAAGAGGCTGGGATGCGGGGCGGATGCCACGCGGGATGATGGCCGCGTTTGGCGATCACCGCCCGAGCCTCGCAGAGGATTACTTGGCCTTGACGCCCTTCTTGCCGGCGACGGTCTTCTTCTTGCCCTTGCGGGTGCGGGCGTTGGACTGGGTGCGCTGGCCACGGACGGGCAGACCCTTGCGGTGACGGTCGCCGCGGTAGCTGCGAATGTCCTTGAGGCGCTGGATGTTCTGCTGGACCTGGCGGCGCAGGGCACCTTCGACGATGTAGGTCGCGTCGATCACTGAGTTGATCTGGGCGAGCTTGGAATCGTCGACCTGGTTGCAGCGGAGGTCGCCATCGACGTCCACTTCCTCCAGGATCTGCTTGGCGAACTTCGGACCAATACCGTGGATGTACTGGAGGGCGAAGTAGATCTTCTTCTGATCGGGAATGTCGATACCTGCAACGCGTGGCACTGCGAACTCTCCTTCGCTACCGGGGCAGGAGAGCCGCCCCGATGCAACTGGACCTCCCTGTGTCGGGGGCCCTGGTTGGGATCAGCCCTGGACCTGCTTGTGCTTGGGATCGGTCTTGCAAATAACGCGCAGTTTGCCCTTGCGACGGACAACCTGGCAAGCACCGCACATTTTCTTGACGCTGGAGCGAACCTTCATGAAGCACCTCTGCTCAAATAGCCTGACGTGACGCGGCGAGACCGCCGGGGCCTAGATGCTAGGCTGGCCACCGCGTCAAGTCACGGGGAAGAATCTGTGAAGTCTAAGCGGGCATGCGACCGGAGGGGTCGCGCGAGGGATTGGAGGGAAAGCCGGAAGAGGGGGAGGGACACCAGGCGGGAGGCTGGCGCTACTCAAGGCCGGTGCCACTTGAGTTAGTGGCGGAAGGTGATTCGGGCCTTGGAGAGGTCGTAGGGGCTGATCTCGACGGTGACTCGGTCGCCGGGGAGGATTCGGATGTAGTTCATCCGCATTTTTCCCGAGACGTAGGCGAGGACCTGGGTCTTTTGCTCGTTGGGGAGGCGCACCTTGAACATGGCGTTGGGGAGGGCCTCGACGACCACTGCCTCGAACGTGAACTTGTCGTCCTGCTTGCCCATGCGAAGACCCGTCTCCATGCCGCGTGGCGGCCGGGCCTGCGCGGTTGATGCACACCTGAATTGAACGGACTGCTTCGGTTGTCGATGGACCGAAAGGCCCGCGGACCGAAGGTGAGGATGGTAGGCGCTCTGGCTTGGTCCCGGTGTCTTGAAGTTGTGGCTTGGTGTCGCGACGAGTGGCGTTTTTGGAACGCAGAGGAAGACAGAGGGGCGGGTAGGAAGAGGTAGAAGAGATGGACTGGGGACGAGGAAATGCTGAACGCGGGGGGCGGAGGGGAGCGAAGGCCGCGGAGAAGCCGAGTGAGAGGGATATTGGCTGGGTTAGGCGCTGGGCCGAATTGGGGCGAGTCGGCTGGAGTTTGCGGGCTGGGTTGAGATGCGCGGCGGTGATCTAGCGTGTGAGGATTCTTGGGCCTGATCGTTCGAGGGCGATCATGCGCTCTTCGTGGGCGGCCCATGTGTTGTCGGTGGTTGAGACGGTCCAGCCGTCTGGGGCTGTTGTGACTTCGGCGGGTGGGTGTTGGTGATCGGCTGTGCGTGTGGTTGCGTGTGTTGTGACGTGCTCTGTCACGCGCTCTGTCTGCTCGATCACGATCGGTTCGATGGTGAAGACCATGCCGGGGCGGAGGATGAGTCGCTCATCGGCTGGGTTCTTGAGTGGGCCGAGGTCCAGGCGTGGCGGTTCGTGGAGGCGGCGGCCGATGCCGTGGCCGCTGTAGTTGCCGAGGAGGCGGACTCCTGCGCGAGATGCCGCGCGCCGGGCGGCATCGGTGACGGTGGCCCAGGGGGCACCGGGCTGGAGTGCTTGGATGGCGGCGTCGAGCACGGCGCGAGCCGCGAGGAGAAGCGCTGTGGCGCGATGGGCGGGCGTGCCGAGTGCGACGCTGGTGGCGGCGTCGAGGCACCAGATGCCGCGGGCGCCCTGGAGTTTGGCGGCGGTGTCGATGGTGACGAGGTCGCCGTCGGTCAGGATTCGCGGGCCGGGCACGGCGTGGACGGCTTGCTCGTTGACGCTGATGCAGGCGATGGCGGGGAAAGAGGGCGAGCGGCCCTGGGTGTAGCCACGGAGGATGGGGGTGGCGTTGATCTGCGCAAGTTCGGCGGCGATGACTTCGTTGGCGTGGGCGGTGGTCTGGCCGGGGCGGAGCTTTGCAGCGGCGCGATGGAGTGCGCTCCAGAAGAGCGCGCCAGCCGCGGCGATGTCGTTGATTTCTTCGGGTGAGCGGAGGGGGATGGGCATGCGAGCGCGGAGCGTAGGGGTGGGTGCGGCGCTTGCGCGAGAGCGGCACGGGCCGCGGCCGTTTCGTCAAGACCCGAATTGGTTGTGGCGCTTGGTTGTGGCGCTTGGTTGCGGCACGTGGTCGGGGTACGTGGTCGGGGTACGTGATCGTCAGTGGTTAAGACGGGCCATCTGCCACATCGGGAGGAAGACTGAGAGGGCGACGAGGAGGACGATGGCGGCCATGACGACGGTGAGGATGGGCTCGATGATGGTGTTGATGTTCTTGGTGAGGTTGGAGCTTTCGTGCTCGTAGTGGCGTGCGACGATTGAGCAGGCCTTGGCGACTTCGGCGGAGTCCTTGCCGGCGCCGATCATGCGTTGGGCGAAGCTTGGGATGTAGTTGGTGGTGCGGAGAGCTTCGCCGAGGGACTGGCCGCGGCGCATGGCTTCGCCCATGTCCTGGCATTGCTTGCTGAAGACGGGCCTGCCGGTGGAGCGGCCGGCGACCTGGATGGCCTCGATCATGTCGAGGCCTGAGGAGAGGGCGATGGCGACGACGCGCGCGAAGCGGCCCGCGGTGACGGCGACGAGGATTCGTCCGACGTAGGGAACGCGCGTGAGGAGGCACTCGAGGAAGAACCGGCCGGAGCGCGAGCGCCACGCGAGGGTGAGGCTCATAAACGCGCTTACGAGTGCGCCGAGATAGAGGAACCAGTATGCGCGGACGGACTCGCCCAGGCCCTGGACGATGCGGGTCATGAGGGGCATCTGCGATCCCGCGGCCTCGAACTGAGAAGCGAACCTTGGGACGACGAAGACCACGATGATGGTGACGGCGACGGCGACGACGGCCATGACGACGGCGGGGTAGATCATCGCGCGGCGGACCTGCTGGCGTGTTTCGGCGGAGCGCTCCAGGAGTTCGGCGAGGTGGGCCATGACGGCCTGGAGGTTGCCGGACTTTTCGCCCGCGCGGATGGTCTCGATGTAGACCTCGCCGAAGATGCTGCGGTACTTCTCGAGGGCCTTGGTCATCGGGTGGCCGGACTCGATGGTGGCGGCGATGTCGCGGATCATCGAGACCAGCTCGGGCTTGCCGCCGTGCTCGGCGATGGAGCGCAGGCCACGGTCGAGAGGGATGCGGGCCTCGACGAGGACGGCGAGTTCGCGCGAGAGGGAGACGATGTCGGCCTCGTTGACCTGCTGGAAGGAGAATCGTGCGCGGCGTTCGCGGACGGCCTCGATGGTGAGGGGCGTCATGCCGGCGCCGGACATCTTGCGGAAGGCCTCGGCTTGGGAGCTGGCCTGGATGGTGCCGCGAAGTTCCTTGCCGGAGGCGTCGATGGCCTTGTAGATGAATGTGGCGAGGCTCACGCGGCGATCCTCCCGGGCTGATCGGTCGGCGCGGGCTGCGCGAGGCTTGGCACTGGCTCTTCATCGGAGATTGGGCGGAGGCGTGCGGTCTCGGCGAGGCTTGTGAGGCCGCGGCTTGCTTTCAAGAGGCCGTCCATGAGCATGGGCTGCATGCCCTGTTCGGCGGCGATGCGCTGGATGACGTCGCGGTTTTCCTCGGACTCGATGGCGGCCTGGACGCGGCGCGTGACACGGAGCATCTCGTAGACGCCCACGCGGCCCTTGTAGCCGGTGGATTTGCAGATGGCGCAGCCTTGCGGCGCTTTGAACGAGCCGGAGCGCAGGTGCGGCGGGAGAGAGTCGAAGAGCGAGGAGTCGAGCTCGGGAGTGCAGCAGGATGTGCAGAGTCGGCGGACCAGACGCTGCGCGACGACGCAGAGGAGGGCGTTGTTGATCGCAAAGGAGGGGACGCCGAAGTCGCGGAGGCGCGCGATGGAGCCGACGGCGTCGTTGGTGTGGAGGGTTGAGAAGACCAGGTGTCCGGTGAGCGCGGCCTGGACGGCGATCTTGGCGGTGTCCTGGTCGCGGATCTCGCCAACGAGCACCACGTCGGGATCCTGGCGCAGGACGCTTCGGAGCGTTGAGGCGAAGGAGAGGCCGATCTCGTGATTGACCTGCACCTGGCGGATCATGGGGAGGCGGATCTCGACGGGGTCTTCGATTGTGATGATGTTGCGGTCGGGCGTGTTGATGGCGGCGAGTGCGGTGTAGAGCGTGGTCGTCTTGCCCGAGCCTGTGGGGCCGGTGACGAGGATCATGCCGTGGGGACGGCGCACGAGTTGGGCATAGTCGCGGGCCACGACGTCGGGCATGCCCAGGCCCTCGATGGGACCGAGCTGCGTGCCGGCGCGGAGGAGTCGCATGACGACGTTCTCGCCGTGGATGGTGGGAACGACCGAGAGGCGGACGTCGACGGCTTGGTCGCGGTAGGTGAACCGGAACTTGCCGTCCTGGGGCTTGCGCGTCTGGGTGAGGTCGAGGCGCGCGAGGACCTTGAGGCGCTGGACGAGCCCCTCGTGCACGGCGCGCTGTGGGCCTTGAACGACCAGGAGTGAGCCATCGACTCGGTAGCGGATGAGCAGGTCGTTCTCGTCGGGGTTGATGTGGACGTCGCTGGCGCTGGCTTCGATGGCGCCGTGGATGATCTGGTTCACGGCGGCGACGATGGGCTCCTGGCCCGTGACCATGCCGGCTTCGGCGTGAGAGGCTGGGCCATCAGAGGAGCCAGCGTCGGCGCCGGCGAGGCTGTAGGCGCGAGCGATGAGGGCGCGGAGCTGCTCGGCATCGGCGATGACGGGATCGACGTCGCACTTGAGGAGCTGGCGAAGCTGATCGATGGCCTGGAGGTTGAGCGGATCGAGCATCGCGACGGTCGCGACATCACCGAGCATGAAGAGTGGGAAGGCGACGAGGCGCTCGGCGACAGCGCGCGGGATGAGGCGCGAGTTGCGGATGTCGATCTCGAACTGGCCGATGTCGAAGAAGGGATACTCGCAGATCTTTGCGCGAGCGATGGCGAGGCGACGTGAGGTGACGATGCCGAGGGCGACCATGGCGTCAAGGACGTCGCCGCCGCTGCCGACGGCGCGCTCGGTGGCGCGGCGGACGTCGGGCTCTTTGATGAGCCCGTCGGCCAGGAGTGTGCGGATGATGAAGTGGCGTGAGTCGAGCATGGGTATTCCTGGGGCACTAGGCAGCGCCAGGGTTCTCAAAGAGCATGAGGAGTCGCTCGAGCCCGGTGCGGGCCTCCGCGTCTGGGAGCTCCACCGCGGCACCGATGAGGTACGCCGGGCGACGGTCGGTCATGCAGACGCGCTGGATGCGGCAATTGAAGGTGGCGAGGGGCGGCGCTTCGGGGACGTTCCCAAAGACCTGGAGTGTCAGGAGGGTTCGACGGGGGAGAAAGAGCATTGAGATGAAGCCGACGCCGCCGGAAGAGAGATCGACGATGTCGACCTCGCACCAGCCGTCTTTGGCACCTGAGGCGCGAGCGAACTTTACAATGCCCGCGGACTCGGGCGCGATGCGGACGAGGCCGCGCAGGCAAACGTCGTGCCGCGCCGACTGTCGGATGATGATCTGATCTTGGCTCGCCATGAGATCCTTGGTGTGCGTGCAGAGGAGGATGGATTGCACGGACGGACCGTGCGGTCACTTGGGAGGAGACGAGACGGGCGCGGAGGCGCGTGACGGTCGGACACCTCGGGTATCGGTACTCGGGACTGAGCAATACACCCCAGCCGCGGGAACGGTCTCTAATTAGGGAGTTTGTATATATAAGCGGTGCGGGACGAGACAGGTTTTCAGTGGCCGATCCTGAGAAGATCTCGTCACTGCAACGGAGACTCGCGCGTCCGGGCAACTTGTTTGGATTTTGATTGGATTTACAAGATGATTGCGGCGGATCGCGGCCTGTAGCCTTTGGCGGAGCGATCAGGTCTCAGCACGCCCGAGTTACGACGCGATGTTGATGGGTGTCGGCTGGTATTGGCGCGGCGGGCTGGGGTTGGAGAGTGTGGGTCAGCCGCCCTATGCTTCTTCCCCTCGTCCACGCCCGGATGTGGGGAGCTTTCGGCGCTGTGCCGGGTGCTGGTTTCTTCCGGCGGCACCGCCGCCACACACAGAAGCGCCCTTTCGCGGGGCCGAGAAGGTTCGGAGCGATCCGAATTTTTGATGGGCGTCGATCTCGCGGGTGTCGCTGACAGAGGATTCGTCCCATGGCCAACACGCTTGTTCAGGACCTTGTCGAGTCGGGCATTCACTTCGGCCAGCGCGCCAGCGGCTGGAACCCCAAGATGGGTCCGTACATCTACGGCAAGCGCAACGGCATTCACATCATCGATATCAAGGAGACCATCAAGGGTCTTCTGCTCGCGAAGCGCTTCATCACCAAGACGGTGCTTGAGGGCAAGGACGTCTGCTTCGTCGGCACCAAGCGCCAGGCCAAGAACGTGCTCGAGTCCCGCGTTCCCGCGGTGAAGATGCACTATGTGACCGAGCGCTGGCTGGGCGGCACGCTGACCAACTTCCGGACGATCCGTTCGCGTCTGCGTCGCCTTGAGGAGCTGGAGGCCATCGAGAACTCCAACAACTTTGCGAGCTACTCGAAGAAGATGGAGAGCCAGCTCAAGCGCGAGAAGAAGAAGATTCAGCGCAACCTCGAGGGTGTGCGCAAGATGGAGAAGCTCCCCGGAGTGATGGTCGTCATCGACACCAAGAGCGAGGTCACGGCGCTGAAGGAGGCTCGCAAGCTCGGGATCCCGACGATCTGCCTGATCGATACCGACGGCGATCCTGAGATGGCGGACATCGCTATCCCGGGCAACGACGACTCGATGCGCTCGATCGACGTGGTCGTCCGCGAGCTGTGCCTGGCGATTGCCGAGGGCTTCCAGCAGCGCGAGGCCAAGCAGATGGAGTTGCAGGCCGCCAACGCGGCGAACGCACAGAACAACCAGGGTGGCAACACCATGGCGGGCGAGCCCGGTGCTGGTGGCGCTCGACGCAGCCGCCGTTCGCAGTTCCGCTCGGATGAGTCCGCGGGCGGACCCGAGGGCGGCGCGGGCGGGGCGATTGCCGAGCCTGCGGCCAAGGCCTGAGCGTGATCGGGCTTGGTTCAGGCAGGGTTACGGGTCGAGGTCTGAGACGGCATTGGCCCACCCCAGCCGAAGGCCCGTAGCGACCTCAGACAGTGCTTTTCAGATACTCACCAAACAAGACAGCACCGCGGCCGATCAGGCTCGCGCGGAGAAGCGACCGATGGAGATCAATGCAAAGGACGTGATGGCCCTGCGGAATCGCACCGGCCTTTCGATGATGGCGTGTAAGGCGGCGATGGTTGAGGCCAAGGGCGATCCCGAGAAGGCCGAGGACGTCCTGCGCAAGCAGCTCAAGGGCAAGATGGACACGAAGGTGGATCGGGCCGCGGGCGAGGGCCGCATTGCGGTTGCCAGGTCTCGCGAGGCTTGCACGATTGTTGAGCTTCGGGCCGAGACGGACTTCACGGCCAAGAATGAGAACTTCGTCAAGGCCGCGACGCAGGTCGCGGAGCTTGCGCTCAAGTCCCATGCTGGCGATGTGGTCGCGACGGCCGAGATGACCAAGATCATCGATGAGCTGCGTATGAGCACGGGCGAGAACATTTCGATTGCTCGCGCCCACAAGCTGATTCAGGATCCCAGCTCGGGCGACTTCGGCACGTACGTTCACCACGATGGGAAGACGGGCGTGATCGTGCAGGGGACGGGCTCGGTCTCGCAAGAGACGCTCCGGCAGATCTGCATGCACGTGACTGCTGCTGTGCCGCGGCCCAAGGGCGTCTCGGCCAATGATGTCCCCGCGGACGTGGTCGAGAAGGAACGCCGCTTCCGCATCGAGCAGGCGATGGAGTCGGGCAAGCCTCGCGAGATCGCCGAGAAGATGGTCGAGGGCGGCATGCGCAAGTTCTTCGAAGAAGTCGCGCTGCTCGAGCAGCCCTTCATCATGGACCCGACGACGACGGTCAAGGCGATTCTTGGCCCCAAGGCCACGGTCATCGCCTTCCTGCGCTGGCAGGTTGGCGAGCAGGCCTGAGTTTCGGGCACCGCGCGCGGGACATCAAGTTCAACTTTTTCGCCCCCGGAAGCCGTCTTCCGGGGGCGATCGTTTTTGGGAGTGAGGTCGGGTCGGGTCGGGTCGTGACAGGCCGTGACAGGCCGCGACAGGCCGCGACAGGCCGTGTGAGGTCCAGACACGGCGAGATCGTGGGCGGGGTACCGTACTACCCATGACAACCAGCGCGACGCCCGCACAGTTCACGCTCCGGCGCAAGTTCTTCAAGCTCTTCGGCGCTTCATTTCATATCTACGATGCGCGAAGGCGCGTCGTGGCGTTCTGTAAGCAGAAGGCCTTCAAGCTGCGCGAGGACATCCGGCTCTATACGAGCGAGGACATGTCCGAGGAGTTCCTGCGGATCACGGCAGGGAGCATCATGGACTTCTCAACGACGTACACCGTGACGACGCCCGACGGTAGCGGGCTGGGGTCGTTCCGACGGCGCGGGTTTAAGAGCATCATTCGAGATGAGTGGCTCGTCTTCAACGCGGCGGGAAACCAGATCGGGATTCTGCGTGAGGATTCTGGGTCGCTGGCGATGCTGCGCCGACTGATCGAGATTGCCGCGTTGATTGTGCCGCAGAAGTTTGAGCTGCTTGACATGCGAAATCGCGTGATGGCGCGATTCGATCAGCACCGCAACCCGTTCATCTACCGGCTCGGCATCGAGATGGCCGCGGATCGCACGGCAGAGTTTGACGATCGGCTTATCCTTGCGGGAGCGTCCTTGATTGGCGCCATCGAGGGGCGGCAGCAGTAAGCCGTAGGACGGACTGATCACGCTCCCCAGACATCTCCCCGACCACTCCCACCATCCCCCAGCACCCCCCACCATCCCCCACCACTCGCGCACGCAAGCGCACAACAACGGAGGCCTCGATGAACGACTCGAATGGACCCGCACACAACGCACCGGCGATTCTTCGGCGAGACTTGATGGTTGGGCTCGGCATCGGTGCCGCGGCGCTCTCGGCGCTGGGGACATCGGCGCTCGCGCAGCCGACGCTGATGCCCGCGACCCCCAGCCGCCCGCGCGGCCCGCTGACGCCCCAACAACTGGGATGGGATCCTGAGAAGAACGAGTTCATGCTGCCCAAGCTGCCGTACGCGGCGGACGCGCTGGAGCCGCACGTGGACAAGCTCACGATGGAGATCCACCATACCAAGCACCATGACTCGTACGTCAAGGGGCTCAACCGCGCGTTGATCGAGCTCGCGAAGATCCGCGATGGCCAGGCCGACCCGAGCCTGATCAAGCACTGGTCGCGCGAGGTCAGCTTCCACGGCGCGGGGCACGTCAACCACACGCTCTTCTGGCTTATGCTCGCGCCGGCGGGCAAGGGCGGCGGCGGTCAGCCTAGCGGCACGCTCGCGCAGGCGATTGACCGCGACTTTGGATCCTTCGAGAAGTTCCTGGCCCACTTCAAGGCCGCGGCGACGCAGGTGGAGGGTGGCGGGTGGGCGTGGCTCATCCGCGAGCCCTTCTCCGGCAAGCTCATGGTGATCCAGGGTGAGAAGCAGCAAGATCTGATGGTGACGGGCGCGCAGCCGCTGCTGGGGATTGATGTCTGGGAGCACGCCTACTACGTGAAGTACCAGAACAAGCGGACGGACTACGTGAACGCGATCATGAACGTGGTGAACTGGCCTTTTGTTCAGGATCTGTTTGCACGAGCGACCGCGTAAGCATGCTGATTCTGGCGTGAGCGACTTGACGGCCCTCTTTGCATCGCGCAGAGGGCCTTTTTCATTGGCCATAAGTCTTTAAAGGGGAGTAGTTTGGGGAAGATGAAGCGTCTGTGACAAAAATATCGGTCACGTGGGTGGCATAACGAAATCCATGTGGCATTTTAGTGGTGTCTTGTCTCTCTCTCCTCCTATGACTCGCTTGGACGCGGAAACGCACAAGCGGGCTTCAAGAAGGGTTGGATGACCCGGGCCAGTGCTTGCGAAGTCTGATCCTTCGACGGTGTCTTGTCTCTCTCTCCTCCTACGCTCGCTTGACAGCGGAAACGCTCTAGCGGGTCTTTCGAACCCCGGCCGGTTGGCTGGGGTTTTTCGTTTTTGCGTGCGGCTGCGCGGGGGCTGCGCTTGCACGCCGCCCTGGCATCGCTGCTAGTCTGGTGGTGATCAGAAGTGGCCGGGGCGACGGAGTGCGCCCGGCTGCCGGTTGCGAATTTGCAGACTTCCGCCAAGGATGGCCATGACGACAGGCGCTGGCACGCTCGACTGGCTCGATTGGTTGGTGCTTGGGTTGTACGTCGCGCTGATCGCTGGCGCGGGCGTGATGGTGCAGTGGAGGGGGCGGAGGGGAGGGCGGGGCGGGGCGAACTCGACGAGCACGGATTACTTCCTTGCTGGGCGGCAGATGCCGGTGTGGGCGGTGGCGATCTCGACGCTGGCGACGGCGCAGTCCGCCGCGACGTTTGTGGGCGTGCCGCAGGACACGTTCAATGGGAACCTGACGTACTTCATGGCGATCCTGGGGAGCATTCCAGCGGCGATCATCATCGCGCTGTTCTTCATCCCCGCGTACTACCGACTTGGTGTCTCGACGCCGTACCAGTTGCTTGATACTCGGTTTGGTGCGGGCGCAAGGCTTTGGACGAGCGTGGTCTATCTGCTCGGGCGGGTCTTTGCGAACGGCGCGCGGATTTATGTCGGCGCGATCCCTGTGACGCTGGCGCTCTTCGGCGAGCGCAGCGATGCGACGATGGCGCTGGTCATTGCGGGGTTCATGGTCTTTGCGATTCTGTACACACTGCGCGGCGGGCTTGAGAGCGTGATCTGGACGGATGTGGTGCAGGTTGCGGTCTACATGGGGGCCGCGGCGGTCGCGGTGGTGCTTCTCTGGAAGTCGATCCCTGCGAGCGCGGGCGAGGTGATGGCGGCGCTTCGCACGGGCGGCTCGGACGGAGGGTCGAAGCTGCGGATCATGACGCTGGGCTTTGATTCGAGCAAGCCGCTGGGAACGGATCTCGCGGCGCCGTTCACGCTCATCACGGCGCTGACTGGTTGGACGCTGCTGTACATCGCCGCGTTCGGGACGGACCAGGACCTGACGCAGCGGTTGCTGGCGTGCAGTTCGGCTCGGCGTGGAGCGTGGTCAACCATCGCGAGCACGCTGGTGACGATTCCGACGGTGATCGTCTTCGCGGCGATCGGGCTGCTGCTCTGGGTGCTGTACGCGCGGCCGGACGTGATGGGGCGCGAGACTCCGGCGTACGCCGCGGGGGACAGCGCTGATGTGTTTCTGAAATGGGTGCTGCACGAGACGCCCGCGGGCTTCGCGGGGCTGATGATCGCCGGCGTTCTGGCGGCGGGGCCGGCGGGGATCAATGCCTCGCTCAACTCCATGGGCTCGACGGTGATTGCCGACATCTACCGGCCGCTGAGGCCCGGGCGGAGTGAGGCGCACTATGTCACGATGGGACGGTGGGCCGTTGTTGCTTGGGGCGTGGTGCTGGGCGCGATGGCGATTGTCTGCATCGCGTGGCAGCGCTCCAGCGGCGAGACGATCATCAACTTTGTGCTCAACGTGATGGCGTTTGCGTATGCGGGGCTGCTTGGCGTCTTCTTCACCGCGCTCTTCACGCGGCGAGGTTCGACCGCGTCGGTGGTGGGTGCGATGGTCGCGGGCTTTGTGGTGGTGCTGATCTTGCAGCCGACGATCATGCCGACGTGGGTGGGCTGGACTGAGTGGTCGCGAGAGCGGCTGGGTGGTGTTGTGATCGCGGGTCCGTGGCGGCTTGTGGCGGGAACGGTGGTGGCGACGCTGGTGTGCCTTGCGGGGCGGCCGCGGGGCCGGGGCGGCGAGAAGGGCAAAGTGGCTTTGGGAGTTGCGGCATGAGCGGCATGCGGAACGGTTGGCCGGGTGGTCGCGAGGGCGGGACGCGGCGCGTGGTTGGCTGCATGACGGGCACGAGCCTGGATGGGATCGACGCCGCGCTGGTGGAGGTTGAGGGCGCGGGGCTTGAGATGCGGGCACGCTTCGTGCGTGGGGTTGCGCGGCCGCTGGGTGAGGTTGGTAGTGTGCTGCGCCGGCTGGCGTCCGGAGATGCGATGGCGGCGGCGGAGATTGCTGCGGCTTCGCATGGATTCTCGATGCTGCACCTTGCGACCATTCGGGAGCTGCTGGGCAACGAGAGGTGCGAACTGGTGTGTGTCCATGGGCAGACGGTGATGCACGCTCCGCCGGTCTCGTGGCAGTTGATGCAGGCGGCACCGATTGCGTTTGGGCTTGGAGTGCCGGTGGTGCATGATCTTCGGCAGATGGATCTCGCGGCGGGCGGGCAGGGAGCACCGATTACGCCGCTGGCGGACTGGATCATGCTGCGCGATGTCGCTGCGCCGTGGGCCGTGGTGAATCTGGGCGGATTCTGCAATGTGACGGCGTGCACGCTTGCGGGGCCGCCGGATGTGGGCGTGATGGCGGCGGACCTGTGCGCGTGCAACCAGATTTTGGATGATGTGGCGCGCCGGCTGCTGCGTGTGCCGTTTGATGATTGCGGCGCGGCGGCGACGTCGGGCGAGGTGCACGAGGAGGCGATGATCGATCTCGATGGAATCATCGCGGCGCAGAGCGGTGCGCGGCGCAGCCTCGGCACGGGCGATGAGTGCGCGGAGTGGGTGTCGCGGTGGAGGCTGCGGGCCGAAGCGCGGGACCTGGCGCGCACCGCGTGCGAGGTGATCGGCGCGACGATCGGCGAGTCGCTGCGGGATAGGTTTGGAAATCCTGAGCGGATCTATCTCGCTGGCGGCGGCGTGCAGAACGCGGCGCTCGTGCGCGCGATCCGGGCCAGCAGCGTTGGCGAGGTCACGATGCTCGACGAGAGTGGCACGCCCGGCGCGTATCGAGAGGCGGCGTGCTTCGCGGTGCTCGGCGCGCTGTGCGCGGATCGGGTGCCGATCACGCTGGCGCGCGTGACGGGCATGACGGGCGTGGGAGCAAGTCCGATCTCCGGTGCGTGGGTGATGCCGGGGTGAAGATGGGAAGGGACTGGGGATTGGGGACTGGGTACTGGTATGAGAGAAATGCAGAATGCGGAGGAAGAGGCGGAAGATCGAAGACCGGCAAGACCACTCAGGTCCCGCTCGACGCGAGGTCATTTGACCATCTGACCATCTGACCATTTGACCATTTGACCACTTGCCTCGCTCCAACCCCAGTGCCCACTACCCAATCCCCAGTCCCTTCCCATC